>SDBS01003480.1_pt1 | contig 15471 bp, 11 predicted proteins | sample 2277091 | NCBI WGS metagenome assembly SDBS01 (sample SAMN10404972, study PRJNA504765) | marine sediment metagenome | isolation source: marine sediment core GS10_PC15, 163 cmbsf | place: Arctic Ocean: Southern Knipovich Ridge | collected 2010 | reverse complement strand
TAAAAGATCTAGATAAAACCTTAAAAGCAAGAATTGCCGCCTACCGTTATTTATGGAAAAAGGAAGATTGGGATACTTTTATGCTTGTTTTCACAGGCACAGATAGGATTTCTCATTTTTTATGGGACGCATATGAGGATGAAAACCACAAATATCACTCGGCTTTTTTAGAGCATTTCCGTCAAATAGATGAAGTCATTGGAGAAATAGCAAATGAAATTTCAGATGAAGATTTGCTCATATTATTATCTGACCATGGCTTTGAATTATTAGAGAAAGAAGTGAACATAAATTTCATTTTAAGAGAAAATGGATTTCTAAATTTGAAACCAGGCTCGAAAAGAAACTACGCTGATATCGATTTCAGCACAAAAGCTTTTGCTCTTGAACCCGCAAGAATATACATAAATTTAGAAGGTAAATTCCCCAGAGGCTCTATCAAACAAGATGAATATGACTCATTAATCGAGGAAATCATATCAATTTTTAATGATTTAGAATTAAACGGGAAAAAAATTATAAAAAAAATCTTTAGAAAAAAAGAAATTTATAGGGGCCCATGCATAGATCAAGCTCCTGATTTAGTCCTTATCCCCAATAAAGGTTTTAATCTAAAGGCTGGCATAAAAGCAGATGAACTTTATGAAAAAAGCATTTTCACAGGAAAACATACCCAACATGATGCTTTTCTTTTAATAAATAAATGTTTCGAAAGAGATATATTACCAGATAAGCTTACCGTATCTGATGTGTGTGGTATGATCGATAAACTTAAGAGCCAATGCTAAAAAATTTACAACCCAACAACTAAAATTAAATTGATAGGAGACGAAATATGCATAATAAGGATTGTACCTGCTGGAATTGCCCAGTTATTGATCTAGCCGGCAAAGTAGACTTTAGAGCATGTGGTCAATCAGTCGAAGAATTCAGGAAGAAATTGGACCTGGAAGACTCAGCCCAAGTTATGGCTGAATGCAAAAGAAGGCCTGAATTAGGCCTTTTCGATCCTATGTCCATTACTTATGAGGAATGCCCTGAATGGCAAAAAAGCCCATACGGCTACTTGTTGAAAAATATGAAAGTGATGATTTTAGGGATAGATGGCTACCTTGGGTGGACTACGGCTCTATGGTTGGGAAGTTTGGGCCTTGAAGTAAGCGGGGTGGATAACTACAACAGGCGAGGCTGGGTTAAAGAGAGAGGCACCCATACTGTGGTTCCAATCTCAAGGATGAGTGAAAGACTTCAGGCAGCAAAAGAAGTCCTGGATATAAACATCAATTTCAGGGAAATCGATATACTAAACGAACGCGACAGGCTAAAAGAGTTTATAGATGAGGTCAAACCAGAAGCTGTTGTCCATTACGGAGAATGTCCCAGCGCTCCTTTCAGTATGATCGATGTAGACCATGCTGTATTTGTCCAGAAAAATAATGTGCTTGGGACCTTGGGCGTTTTATTTTTAATGAGAGACTTAGTTCCAGAGACATCAATGATAAAATTAGGCACAATGGGCGAATACGGAACCCCTTTAACAGGCCGCCCCCTTTTTGAAGGCATGTTCCCAGCAGATGCAGTTTTGAAGTGGGATAACCGTGAATGGAGCCTGGGCGGTGAATTAACTCCTCGTGATCCGGGAAGCTTCTATCACATCAGCAAAGTCCAGGATACTTATAACGTAGCTGAAGCCTGCAAATACTGGTGGCTCCGGTCTTATGATGTCATGCAAGGTGTCATTTATGGCGTCCATACTGAACAGGTATCTGCTGATCCCCGTCTGCGTACCCGTCTGGATATAGATGAATGGTTTGGAACAATAGTCAATCGATTTGTGGCCCAGGCAATAATAGGAATTCCATTGACTCTGTACGGTGCAGGTGAACAAACGCGTGGCTTTATTGCTCTGGAAGATGCAATGCAGTGCATCACAAGACTTATTGCTTCACCTCCCGAGCCAGGACAATACGCTGTCGTTAACCAGATGTCAGGTTTTTATAGTATAAGAGAATTAGCAAAAACTGTGGCTAAGATAGCTAAAGAAGAGTTTAAATTGCCTGTGAAGATCCAGAGAGTGGAAAACCCTCGAGTAGAATCTGAAAGGCATCCCTTCGAGCCAATCTATGAAAATTTGCCCAAAAAGTTCGGATTTAAACCTCTTGTATCTCTTGAAAAGGAAATTTCCAGGATGTTTAGACTTTTAATCCAACCTGAGATAAAGAGACGTATAGAAGAGAAAAAACATCATATAATACCAAAAACCTGGTGGTCTGGAGAAAAGAGAAAAGTGGAAACGATAGAAATACTTGAATTAGAGAAGGAAATAGCAAAAAGTGGAGGGAGATTTGAGGGTAACAGACAGTAATTTTGAAGAAGAAGTAATAAACTCACCCACCCCAACCTTGGTTGATTTCTGGGCTTCCTGGTGTGTTCCCAGTCAAATGATGATTCCTGTATTGGACAGGCTGAGTGAGGAATATAAAAATAAAAAGGTAAAGATTAAAAAATTAAATATAGATCAAAATCCAGGAATTAGAGATAAATACAAAATATTAGGCTGTCCAACGTTTATTCTCTTCAAAGACGGCCAAGAATTAACAAGAGCGGTCGGTGCTCAATCTGACAAACAATTGCGAGAAATTATTAACTCCGTTTTATAACTAATGCGCAAGATCATAGCAATCAAATAATAATTTAACTTAGGAGAAAAAAGAAGCCTTAATCCCTGATATAAGATGGGATGGAACAAGAAAAAAGGTAGGATTCTTAGAAAAACCGGAAGAAATAACTTTAGAAAAAATTTAAAAAATATTTGGATTATTAATTTGAAAAGGGGATTATTATGAGAAAATTTTTCATATCATTTATTTTTATCAATATAATACTGCTTATTTCATGTTCTTCACCACAACCAAAATCAGGAGGAGAGCATACCAATTCCTGGTATCAAAAATTTCTCGGCTTGTCAGGGTATCTATACTGATCATACCAATAATATATATATTTTTGAAAAAGAGAAGGTAGTCAAATTCGATAAAAACATAAATGAACAATCTGAAAGCCCATAAGGGCCTTGGTTCGCTATAGAGAAAGGTCAATTAAAATGAACGTTAAGGCGGATAGAAAAGCACAAAAAGAACAAGAGCAGAAAATGCCTCTGAAGTTAGAACAGGAATTAAGTACAGTTGCTAAAGGAGCCGGAATAGCCTTTACCGGGAAAGTGAGTGGCACTGGGCTTAAATACTTCACCCAAATCATAATCGCCCGTTTTCTCGGCACAAACATCTTCGGAATCTTCGCTTTAGGAATGGTGGTATATGAAGTGGCAAGGCTATTCTCGAGCATGGGCCTTCACATTGGATCTGTACGTTATGTCTCTATCCACCACGGTGCGGGAGATGTACAAAGGCTCAAAGGGGTCTTACTGCAAGTGATTTTGCTGCCCTTTTTAGGAGGAGTTGTATTAGGTGCGGCAATCTTTTTGGCTTCAGAATATTTAGCCCAAGATATTTTCGGGAAACCTGAACTTACTTTCGTGCTCCGAATTTTTGCGATCTCTCTTCCTTTCTGGGCCAGCACTGTGGTTGCCGCGCGAGCGACAACTGGATTCCAAACTACTAAATACTTGGTATACATCAGGGAATACCTCCAGCCATTTGCTAACTTAATGTTGGTCATTTTTTTGTGCTTAATTGGACAGAGACTTTTTGGAGTCACATTAGCCTGGGTCCTTTCTTTCTTGTTGGCATTTGCAGCAGTCCTTTATTTAATCAAAAGGGTTTTTCCGCCTTTATTACAAAAGAATATCAAACCTGTTTTTGAAAGCAGGCAGCTCCTTAAGTTCTCACTACCCCTGGCCTTTGGTGACATTCTGTTGTTCCTTCTTCTCCGGATTGATATTCTAATGGTAGGGTATTTCCGACCTTCGTTAGAGGTGGGTGTCTATCGAGCTGTATCTCAGACAGCCCTCCTTCTTCTTATTTTTCTCACCTCTTTTAACAATATCTTTGCTCCCATGATTGCTGATATTTTTAATAAGGGTGATCAAGAAAAGATGAGGCAGCTTTTCAAAACCGTCACCCGCTGGAGCTTCACCCTGACTTTGCCGCTATTTTTGGTAGTTGCGATTGGTGCTAAAAATATTTTACATATATTTGGTTCGGATTTCACCGTGGGTTGGTTACCTCTAATAATCTTAGCTTCAGGACAATTAGTAAATGCCGGATCAGGAGGCGTATCTCTGATGCTGGTCATGTCCGGTCATCAATACCGTAAGCTCTTTGGAGACTTTGCTATAGTAATAATAAACTTAATGTTAAATATTATTTTGATTCCGCGATGGGGTCTTCTTGGAGCTGCTGTTGCTACAGGGATCAGTATTGCAGGCGTAAACCTTATTAGGGTAATGCAGGTTTATTTTACATTAAGAGTTCATGCTTACAGCTGGAAATATTTAAAGATAATGGGAGTGGGTGTTCTCGCTGCCCTAAGCGGGCTTTTTATCCAGAACTTTCTTCAAGATGGACACTTCTTTCTTTCACTTGTGGTTACAGCCGGGGTTATACTGTCAATTTACGTCTTATTGATTTGGAGGACTTGTTTTGAAGAAGCTGATAAAATGATCTTAAAGAAGATCAGGCAGAAACTAAGATTGTCAGGTATTAGAATTTAAATAAGCTACAAATAATGTAAAACTCAGTATTCGACTAAGTTTTTATTAAAATTTTCTAAACTTAAGATGAAAAAATTGAATAGTGCTCAGAAGATCCTAATTATAGGTTTAGATGGAGGCACATGGAAGATTCTTAAACCTATGATGGAAAAGGGAAAAATGCCCTATTTGAAAAAGCTAGTTGAAGGAGGGGCAAGTGGGATATTGAAGTCATCAATCCCTCCAATTACTGCGGCTGCGTGGACTTCCTTTCAAACCGGTGTTAATCCTGGGAAGCACGGTATAATCCATTTTCGATCCTTTGATCCGACTACGAAGCAAATTCGATTAGTAAATTCAAATGACATAAATATTAAAACGATTTGGGAGTTAGTAAGTGAGAAGAATAAGAAAGTCATTTCCATAAATGTCCCTGTTACTTATCCGCCAAAAAAAGTGAATGGAATTATTATTGGAGGAATGCTTTCTCCAAAAGTGGACGAAAGATTCGTTTATCCTAAAGAAATTTTTCATCGATTTATAAAAGAACACGGATATAAGATTGTGAGTGGCAGGCTAGAAAGAAGAGCATCTATGACTCTCCAAAATTTTATTAACGATCAAATCAAGGTTGAAGAAAAGAGATTTGATCTGGCAAAAAAGCTTATGAAGGAATGTGAATGGGATTTATTTATGGTCCATAATCAACTTATGGACCCTATTCAACATGCATTTTACCCTTACCTGGATCCAAAATCCCGGAGCTATGATGATGAAAATTTCGAAAAAATTAGCAAATTTTACGAGGCAAGTGATCGGCATATTGCCGAATTAATTGAAGGCGCAGGGAAAAATACTACTATAATCCTCCTTTCAGATCATGGAGCTACGGAAGTCTCTTGCTATGTCAATCTTAATGCCTGGCTGCAAAAAGAGGGATATCTCAAATTGACTTACAAACGTCTACTGGGGAATATTATCACTTCAATCAGAAAATTAGATGAATATGATCTTGCCAAAAAGATTTTGGGCAGGTTGGTCAAAAGCCCTACCATTATAATGAAAGTTACTGGAAAAGTAAGCCATAATCTTATTAACTGGAAGAAGACTCAGGCATTCACTATAACCGGCATAATGTGGGGGAATATGCATTATAATGAAGCAAAATCAGCTCAAGAGATTCTCACGAGATTGAAAAACTGGAAGGGTCCTGTTAATAACAAAAACATAATTAAGTGTATTTACAAAAAAGAGGAGATATTTTCCGGTCCCTGTTTAGAACGCCTTCCGGATATATTTCTTGAACCCAATGAGGGATATGCATTTCATACCCCTTTAATAAAAGATATGAAGATATTTCACAAAGTTAAAGTTGAACATTACGAAAGAGTCGGCACTCATGATTTAAATGGTGTCCTGGTAATTAAAGGAAACAATATTAAGAATCGCATAGACATTCAGGCTGATATAGTTGATGTAGCTCCTACTGTTTTATCTATCTTAGGATTACCAATCCCAGAGTATATGGATGGCAGAGTTCTTAAGGAAGTTTTTATTAAAAAACCGAAGATAAAATTTGAAGAAACTAGACTTCCTGAAACGGTTAAATCTAAAGAACATTTAGAAGATGATGAAAAAGAGATTGAAAAACGTTTAAAAGATTTAGGTTATTTATGATGGAAAAAGAGTAAAAATGAGGATAGAGTGACAAATAAGTTTATTTCTACCGAAAAGACAAAGATAATTTATTTCTTGCTGATTGCCAGTTTAGTTCCACTTATAAAGCCACAATTCATTTACAACGTTACGCTTTTCGATTTCATTAATGTGGTTTTCATCATCTTTTTTCTTACTTACATCTTTGCAAAGGGCGAATTACAAATTCCTTTGTTGATTCCTATGGCTGTTATACTAATTGGAAGTCTAATCTCAATGTTTAATGCTCAAGTTCCAGTAGCAAATTCATTGGCATTAATTATAGATTTATATTTATTCATATTTTTCATAGTCTTATACAACGTTATCGAGACAAAACGAGAGTTAAAGATTTTCATATTATTCTGGATAGTATTTGCTGCCTTGGAAGGCATCTTTATGTTAGCTGATATCTTTCCGAATTTTGTCAAACGTTCCCTCGGCACTTTTCTTAATCCGAACATGGGGTCAAGTTATCTCGGATTAAGTTTTTTTCTCTTATTTCAACCTTATGCTAGAGTGGGTAAAATGTTGACCTTGCTCTTCGGGTTTTTTATTTTAGGCGGGATGCTGGCTACTAAGTCACTGGCAGGGATAATGGGATTCTTTATCGGTGCTCTGGCCATGATAATTTTATACTGGCTTCGTACAGTAGCTTTCAATAGAATCAAACTCGTGGCAGTTTTATTGATTATCGCAATTATTGGCCTCGTAATTTATCCTCAATTTGCAAAAGTGCCAAATCTTTTTAGTAGGTTTAATAGGAGTTTTTATACAAGGATTGAATTATGGAAGACAGGATTAGATATTTTTATCAAAAGCCCATTGGGGTATGGAATTGGCCCTGCAGGTTTTAAAGAAGTTGGTCCGGCAGTTAAAGGACTCAGAGCTAAACCTAAAAAGCATGCATTGCATAACGATTGGCTATCTTTTCTTGTGGAGAGAGGTGTGATCGGTTTTTTGGGGGTGGTTTTATTGATTGGTACTATTACTAAAATGTTGTTTCAAACCTTAAGGACTGAAAGCTCAAAAAGAGAATCTCTGTGGATAACAGCTCTCTTTGGCATGCTCATTATTACACTGAGTTTTTCCTTTACCCACGAAGTTTTGCATTTCCGCCATGTCTGGTGTTTATTTGTTCTTATTGCTGTTGAACACAAATTAAGGGGAAAAAACCAAGAAGAGGGGCAGTTGGCCTATGAACGTTAATGAAAATAATTTATAGTGCTAATACTGATTGGTCTTTATACAATTTTAGACGGGCGCAAATAGAATCAAGCGTAAGACAGAATTGGCAGGTCAGCTGTGTTTGTTCAAAAGGACCCTTCATAGAACCTATAGAAAAATTTGGAGTAAATAAAATATTCCTATTACAAAATTACAAAAAAAATATTGATCTCATATCTGATTTGTCCTTAATCTTTGAATACTACCGCATCTACAAACAATGGAAGCCTGAAATCGTCCATCAATTTTCTATAAAACCTGTCACTTATGGAACAATCGCAGCTCGCTTAGCCCGGATTCCTATGATCATCAACACCATACCAGGTCTTGGATATGTCTTCTCAGATACGGAAAAAGAACGGAAAATTTTAAAAACTATTGTATTACTTTTATACAAAATAGCAGGAAAATTGAGCGATTTTATGTTTTTTCAAAATGAAGATGATAAAAGGCTCTTTATCAATCATAAAATCGTTAGCAAAGATAAAACATCAGTTATTCCAGGATCAGGAGTTGATACTCAACATTATTCACAGGATAAAATAAATAAAAAAATTATCGATCAAATAAAGATGGATATTAACTATAAGCCAAATCAAATTATTATTCTGATGGTTTCAAGAATGCTTTATGATAAAGGAATTGCGGAACTAGTAGAGTGCTCTGAAAAGGTTAAAGAAATAAATCCAGAGGTGCGTTTTATGTTAGCAGGTCCTCTGGATCCCTCAAATCCAGGCCATATACCCCTTGAAGTTATTGAAAAATGGCAACGGGAAAACAAAATTGAATATCTAGGGAGGCGCTCGGATATCAGGGAGTTGATTGACTTGAGTGATATTGCTGTTTTACCCAGTTATTATCGAGAGGGAAAACCAAAGTTTCTTTTAGAGGCTGCATCCATGGGAAAACCTGTGATCGCCACGGATGTTCCCGGGTGTAGAGACATTGTTGAAAATGGAGAAAATGGAATCCTGGTTCCAATTAAAAATGTTGAGTCATTATTTAAGGCCGTTATAAAATTAATTAACAATTCTGAGTTGAGAAGAAAAATGGGAGAAATATCAAGAAAAAAGGCTGAGAAAGAATTTGACCAAAAAATTGTTATCGAGCAAACTTTAAAAGTTTATGATCGACTTATAAAACAAAAACTATCAAAGACTAAAAAAATAAAAACGAAGCCCACATGAAGCGTTATATTTCCAGCAAAGCAAGATACAAAAAATATTTACTGATATTTGGGGATATCTTTTTTATCTCTTTGTCAATTTTTTTAGCTTACCTTGTTACTTTCAGCTTTTTTGAGAGGCGTGCACTCTCCATAAGCCATATTTTTAATCGCCTAAGCCCCTGGATAGGAATCTTGATTTTCTATGTTTTTATATTCTATTTCGCCGATCTCTATGAGTTAAAAAAGATAAAAGATGCATTTCGTTTCACTATAACAATGATTCTTTGTATTTTAGGAGTGAGCTTTATAAGCAGTGGCCTGCTTTTTTTCTTTACAAAATATATCATAGGCCGAAGGGTTATCATTATTCATATCCCCTTTGTGATCGTTTTCCTTCTGTTGTGGCGATCTATATTCATAAACTCTATTTTAAAAAGAGAAAAACCTCTTAGACTGGCCTTGGTAGGAAGCGCTGATATCATCTCACATTTTACTGATGAATTTTTCCGTATGGGAATGACTGAATTCCTAATATCTCAAATCTGCATAACTGGGAGGGGTCAAAAAGATAAAACTTCTTTACCCAAATCTATTCCAGAATCTATTTCAGTTTACGAAAGTATTGATGAACTTTTGAAAACTGAAGACTTTGACATTCTTGCTTTTGACTACACGCAAGGTGAAATGTCAAAAGAAGAAATCCACCAAATCTTGGAGTTAAGGTTTAAAGGCAAATTTATCTATGACTTTCCCTCATTTTATGAAGAGCTAACAGGGAAAGTTCCTTTGAGTTATATAGACAGTCGATGGCTGCTCAGTGATGAAGAACTACAGGGGAAAGTAAGCAAATTTTATTCGAGACTAAAAAGGCTTCTTGATATATTGTTTTCAACAACTTTACTTACGATTACTTTTCCACTGTGGATATTTATTGCTCTTGCCATAATGTTAGACGGCAAAGGAAAAGTTCTCTTTGCTCAGGAAAGATTTGGACTAAGGAAGCATCCGTTCGTTTGCTATAAATTTAGAACTATGAGGATGGGAGCTGAAGAAGAAACAGGGCCTAAATGGTCAAGCAAAGATGATCCTCGCATAACTCGTTTTGGAAAAATACTGCGAAAAACACGTGCGGATGAGTTACCTCAACTCTGGAATATCTTGAAAGGAAATATGAGCTTTGTGGGAACTCGCCCTATAAGACAGTATTTTGCCGATCAGCTTGCTGAAAAGATTCCTTATTATGATTTGCGTTTTTTAATTAAGCCAGGATTGACAGGATGGGCTCAAGTCAATCAAGGCTACTCGGGTTCAGAAGAAGGACAGTTTGAAAAGTTTCAGTATGAGCTTTTTTACATAAAAAAAATGTCGATATTTCTTGATCTCTATATAGTCTTTAAAACGATTAAAACAGTCATCAAGAGAAAAGGGGAATAAGAACTTTATTTTGCTTCTTTGGTCATCGTGAATTCTACATTTTAAACTACAAAAAGTGAGATAATTGTCGCTGATCAGACCTGCATATATACTGAATACGGGAAATTTCCTTCGAAACTTATAGCGAAGCATTATAATAAGAAAAAAGGTGGAACTAATGAATGGATATGAAAACGAAACGGAATTGATGGATTACCTTAAAATTATCTGGAAAAGAAAATGGTTCATTGTTATTCCTACTTTCTTCTGCATTGTTGTAGCCTTAGTAATTAGCTTCTTATTGCCTCCGAAGTGGGAAGTTGATGCCATAATACAGCCTAGTAAATTTCTTAAGCAGACCAAAAAAGGAAAAATTACAGATGTTTTACTTATCAACTTTAAACAAATAGCAGGACAGATTGATGGAGGTTTTTATAATAATTTAATTGCCTCTGAATTAAATATGGATATAAGAAAATTACCTAAATTTAAAACAGAAAATCTTAAAAATACAAATCTTGTGCGGGTTTCCATAAGAGAAAAAGATGTTGAAAAAGCAAAGTTATTTTTAAATTCACTTCTCAAGCATTTAAAAGAAGAATTCGATGAGAAAGCAAAAATTGAACTAAAAGGAATTAAAGCTAAGTTGAATTCAAATAAAAAAGAAAATTCAAGAATAGAGCAAGAAATTAAAGCATATTATAAAAACGAGCTCAATAGTATTAGACAAAGAAAAGAATATATTGAAAAAGAAATTGGTATCTTAATGAAAAGAACTGAGAAGCTAGAAAAAGAAGAACGTTTGAGTTTAAAGGAAAAAAAAAGTAGCGAATTTGAATATTTAACAACATTAGTTGAGTTGCTAAGAAATACAATAAAGGCTGAAAAAAATATAAAATTAGAATTAAAAGGTAAAGAAAAGACATCTTATAAGTTAAAAAAAAGAATTCATGATTTAGATGAAAGAAGAAAGAGAATATATTACGCTCAGATCATTAAAGAACCTAATTCTTCCCTTTCTCCAGCCTCTCCGCAAAAGTTAACAAATGTCTTGATTGCCGGTATATTGGGTCTACTAATTTTTGGCATGCTCGCCTTCTTACTGGAATACATTGAAAAACAAAAATTAAAATTAAAAAAATAGAACACCGACATGCAAAAACGGCAGATTCTTATAAACGCAATTATGTCAATAGTACGGACTATTGTAATTGGTTTAGTTTTCTTTATACTTTACCGATTTCTACTAAACACTATAGGCGTTGAACATTTAGGAATCTGGTCGCTAGTTCTGGCAATTACCTCAGTGACTCAAATTGCAAATTTTGGGCTTGGAGGGAGTGTCGTAAAATTTGTAGCAAAATATGTTGCTAGAGAAGAAAGCAAGAAGGTCTCTGGAATAATTCAAACTGCAACTATTTCTGTCGGTGCGTTTGTAGGTCTCATTTTATTAATTTGCTATCCTATTGCAAAGCTGGTGCTTAGGTTAGTTATACCGAATGAATCTTTTCCGCTTGCACTTTCTATTCTACCTTATGCCTTTATAGCATTATGGATTATGGTCATCACTAGCATTTTTCAAGCTGGTCTTGATGGATATCAGCGCATCGATCTCCGAAGCGTTCTTTTGATGGGAGGAGCAATCCTTCATCTGCTTCTTTGTTTCATACTTGCTCCAACATACGGATTAGTGGGAGTAGCTTATGCGAGAGTTATCCAGAACATTACAATACTATTCAGTAGCTGGTTTTTACTTAAAAGATGTCTTCCCCTGCTCCCCATTTTTCCCTTCAGATGGAAAAAAGGTTTATTTAAGGAAATAATTGGCTATGGCATGAATTATCAGGTGATATCCATAACCTCTATGTTATATGACCCCCTTACAAAAGCTCTACTGAGCAAATTTGGAGGACTCTCTATGGTTGGGTATTTTGAAATGGCAAGCAAGATGATTCAACAGCTTCGTTTGCTTATTGTCTCAGCTAATCAGGTGCTTTTCCCAGCTTATGCAAACTTGAAGGAGAAGATACCAGAGAAGATACAATCCGTTTATATAACTTCTTATCAATTAGTCTTTTATCTGGCATTACCCTTATTTTCCCTAATTATTGTGTGCACGCCAATCATATCTATGTTATGGATTGGATATTATGAGAGTATTTTTGTGACTTTTGCAATATTACTTGCAATCGGCTGGTTCTTGAACACATTAAGTGCTCCTGCTTATTATGCAAATTTAGGTATTGGAGAACTGCGTTGGAATGTAGTCAGCTATATCACAATAACATTGCTAAATGCTATCCTTGGATTTCTATTAGGTGTGCTCTATGGTGGTATTGGAGTAGTGGTTGCATGCATGGTTTCCTTGGCTGTTGGTGGGGGTATTATTTATCTATCTTATCTTATAAGACATAAAATTCCTTTAGTAGAATTACTACCAAAAACTAGCAAGTTCATTATGATAGCCTGCTTGGTCAGCGTAATATCTGCTCTTATAATACAAAATAAACTCGATTATAGCCTGAATACTATAGAAACAAATAGTGTTATATTACTCTCATTTTTAATAGTTGTTTTTGTCCCTCTTTGGTTTCACCCAATGCGTAGACGTTTGGCAGGATGGTTGACTAATGAATTATTAAAAAAGTAGTGTGATAACAATGAAAAAATATTTGTCAGCAATTTAATAAAAAGACATATGGCTATTTTAATATTAAAGATTCTTGGATTGGTTGCAGCCAGCTTTGTAGGATTATACATTTTACGCTTTTTGTTTCACCATCCTGAAATTACTTTTGCTCTTTTCCTCTTCTCTTATGTTATCGAAGGCGGAGATATGATCTCAGGTCCTATCGACTTGACACCTATTTTACTATTTATTAGTTTTGCAGGCTTTTTTCTTCCTGCTGTAACGAGAAACTCGATTCAATATTCGTCTAAATCAAGCGATATCTGGCTTTTAATTTTCCTGATCGTGCTGGTCGGAGGATCCTATCTTAGTCCAGATTCGCATAGTGGAGTAGAAAAAGCTATTCTCTTTGCCCTAGCAGTGGTTCTTCCTTACATGATGGTACGGGTCTTTTTCAAAACATACAAACAAATTAAAATTTTTCTTGTTACTATACTCAGTCTCGCAACAGGAATCGCCATTATTCTAATATTTATGTCTTTCTTGCCTACCTATACGAGGGGGAAATTAAGGTTTTTTGAAGCCAATCCTATTCCTACAGGAACCCTTCTTGCATTGGGGTTAGTCATGGCAGTGATTGGGCTGAGCAGTAACCTATTGAGCAAAAACAGACGGGTCAAAGCCATCTGTATCGTCATTATCCCACTCTGTTTATTCGGGATATTTCTATCGAGAGTGCGCGGTCCCTTTGTTTCGGTTATTGTGGGATTGGGGTTCTATTTATTAATTCTGTATAAACGGCAACCTAGGATTTTGATAAGCATGGTAGGCATCGCTCTCCTCTTTCTGGTAACTTTCAATATATGGTATCCAGTCATCGTTAGCAAAGTACCAAATATCAGAGCATATAGTCCGGAAGCCATAATACAGGGGGCTACAACTAAAAAGAGATTGGAGCGATACCAAACAGCAATAATGCTTTTTGTTCAAAGACCCCTGTTGGGCGGAGGAACAAACAGTTTTGCACAACGCACAAAATATTATACGTATCCTCACAATATTTTTCTTGAGGTTATCTCCGAGAATGGACTAATAGGATTGCTAGTTTTCCTTGGTTTTTTGGGCTCAGTTGCCTGGGCTGGATTCCGTTACCTTGCAATACACCGCATCAGATTAGCCCCACATGAAAGTGCTATCGGGTTGGCAGTTTTGGCAATTAGCCTTACATTGCTCGTTGAAAAGCAATTTAGCTATTCTCTTACGATGCACAAGGAACTGTTTACGTTTCTGGGCATAATAGTTAATTTACCTGATTTATCTTCCAGTCCAAATGTAAAATCAAGCAAAAATGCAGTAAAACATTGAAAAAATCAAAAGTTTTACTTGTTACTAATATAATTCCTCCCTATCGCATCCCTATTTATAAGTACATCTATCAGGCAGAGAATTTCAATTTCAAACTTATTGCGCTTGCCGAAAACGAGGCGAATCGTGAATGGCGGATGGCCAAAGACCAAATCAAATTAAATTACATGGTTCTCCCTGGTATTCATAAGTTTATTCAGAGCAAAGAAATAGCGATTCACCTTAATTGGGGTTTATGGAAAGCCTTTCTAAGATATAAGCCCGATATCGTTATAACCTCAGGTTATGATATGCCTGCTTACTGGGAAGCATTTCTGTACTGCAAAGCTTTTAAGAAAAAATACATTTTATGGAACGCCACTACTCTCTTGAGTACTGGAAGAATTAATGGTTTTATAGGTCAGATGAAACGGACCATAATTGGGGGAGCTGATCGATATATCGCTTATGGAACGAAAGCTGCTGAATATCTAATATATTTGGGAGCCTCAAAGGAGCATATCCATATTGGGATTAACACAGTAGATATGAACTGGTTCAGAAAAAAGACGAAAGAGCTTTATCAGGACAAAGACCTGCGAAAAGACCGCTCAAGGTATCCGAAACTCTTAATGCTATACATTGGTCAATTAATTAACCGAAAGGGAATCTCCCAGCTCCTCAAAGCGCTTAACGAGCTGCGCGATCCCAATGTCGGCCTTCTAATCGTCGGCAGTGGGCCTCAAAGGCGAGAGCTAAAACAATTCTGCCAAGCCCAAAATTTAGAAAATGTATATTTCGAAGGATTTCAGCAGCAAGAAGCTTTACTTAGATATTATGCTCTTGCTGATGTTTTAATACTCCCATCATTCAAGGAAGTTTGGGGACTGGTAATAAACGAGGCATTAGCCAGCGGGCTTTATGTTCTCTGTTCAGATCGAGCCGGAGCTGCCTATGATCTTATTAAAGAGGGATGGAATGGGGTGCTCTTCAATCCTCATGGTATAGAAGAACTCATCATTTTAATACAAAAAGCGAAAGAACAGGTCGAAGACTTACGAGCTCGGCGGGATGCCATCGGTGAGCATGCCTGTCATGAGTTCAGTATTGAACGTTCAGCCAAGGCATTTTCAAACGCAGTTGAAGCAGTGATCTCTAATAAAGCATGAAAATACTGACGCTTAACACTGAATATCACCGGGGAGGAGCAGCCCGGGTGGCCAAAACATTGCATGATGAACTTAATGTAACGCATGGGTTCCAAAGCTACTTTGCCTATGGGAGAGGACCAAAAATAGAGAACGATAAGGCATTTAGATTTTCTCTATGGCCTGAAATATATCT
>SDBS01003478.1_pt1 | contig 15472 bp, 23 predicted proteins | sample 2277091 | NCBI WGS metagenome assembly SDBS01 (sample SAMN10404972, study PRJNA504765) | marine sediment metagenome | isolation source: marine sediment core GS10_PC15, 163 cmbsf | place: Arctic Ocean: Southern Knipovich Ridge | collected 2010 | reverse complement strand
TGTAGTGCATTTAGATGCCTTCTTATCGTTTTAACTGATTTAAGACCCAGGTCTTCACTAACGAGCTTAAATTCACCCTTAGCTAATAGAAGCCTTCCATCACATATTGATTTTAGATAGACATATAGCTGTACTTCACGCACACATTTGTTTCTGAGTGCATAATCGCACATTTCAACTGGAATGAGGAGGTATTGACCCTGCATATATCACAGATTAACGCTTTTAAGGGCTGCCATGACCTCCTCTTTCTTAAAGAATATACGACCGGAGATTCTGTGATAGGGTATAAGACCATTACGCTTCCATGCATGTATCGTTACTTTCGTCTTGCCGAAGAGGTCACAAAGGTCATTAACTGTTAGAAGTTTGTCAGGAGTTGAGGTTTCTTCTTTACTGTTACGAGCAAAAGCCTCATCAATTGAATGATCAATAAAATCTTGAAGCTGTTTCGGGGTAGTTAGTACAAGTTCGCTTTCCATAATTTGATATTGTTTGTGGATGTTGATTAACATCGGACAATATCAATAGTAAAGCTTGGATATGTAGGAATAGCAAAACGATAAAATGAGAGGGAATGCTATTCCACCAGCCTTTTAGACCATCCTCGGAGTAATCTTATTTGAGAAGGTATATCGAACACTTCATCTTCCTTTTGTACAGGTATCCCTACAATTTTGAAATATTCAGCAATGAATTTAAGCTGCTCATTACTGGTTTCTTTCTCTTTTTGTGGTCTAAGATGAGTTTCTTCTTTTAGATACTTTAATAGGGATTGAGTATATCGGTATCTTTCCTTTTGAACCCAAGTCGTAGGGTTCTTTAAATTCTTTAATTTTTCGAAATCTGCTTTATACCTATCCAATTTAGCAATGTCAATATTTTCCATTATCACTCGCTCGATCTTATCCACAAGCCATCCCGCTTTAATATCGAATTGTTCCACTTTGCGCCCCACATTTTTACTCGATTGTATAGTTGCTTTAAGGTCTAACAATCTGTAATCCTTACGTAGAAGTTTAACCATTTCCATAATCTCAATTTGCGTGGCATAATAGCCCTTCATAATACTTACGTCATTCATTGCCATTTTTTCTGGCGACATTCCCATATGTTGTAAATGATATGGATTTAATAATTGTTGGATAGTACAGAGATTGTCAAAATGATCATTTAGCTTATGTTTCTCACATAGTTCTTGGATGTTGGAGTGCAATTCTTTAGGCATTTCTATTAGGAGATTACCTTCTAAGATTTCCTTTTTTGAATAAAATAAACGTTTACGTTTTTTAGTTTCGGTGTCGTGTTGAAATATCTCCAACCTTGTAATATCAAAGTACCGGGAAATGAGATCATAATCAGGAAAGACTTGAACTTTGTCTTTGCTAATAATGGAATTAGGTGGGTCGTTATTTGAATTCATTTAGAAAAGATGGTATCATTTAGAATAAATATTCTTTCCTAAATTTACTAAACTTACACCATGCATATAGGGTCAATCATAAAACAAAAGTTTGAGACTTCCGGCTTATCCGTAACCGCCTTTGCTAAAAAGCTGCACATGTCCCGGAACAATGTCTACAATCTATTTGAGCGTGATTCAGTCTCTACTGACCTGCTTATAAAGGCTGGGGAGGTCTTGCATTACAATTTCTTCACGCATTTCACGGAAGAAGTGACGGTAGAGGTGGTAAAGAAGGACAAGCCCAAAATAAGTATCCTGATTGAGGTAAAAGATGAGGCCATGTTAAAAAGGTTCCAGGAAAAGGGGATTAATGCTAAAATTTCTACCCGCTAACCCATAAAGGCAACCAACAAAGGGCTATTTGTGTCTATTGATACAATGAACCTTTCTCCTAATAAAGCGTATAAGCTGTCTGTAGCTAACTTTGGCTTATGAATAAAGTAAAAAGGATATTTTCGTCTCATGCTGTTATTATAGCCTTGTTATTCATTGCTACGATAATTTCCAGCTGTAAGAAGAAGTGTAAGCACAATACTTATACATATAATCTGACTCAGGCCGAAAAGAATTATATTCCATATAATGGGCAGGATACTCTTCTGTTTCTAAGCGAAGCGGGAGATACCGCCACTTTTTTTTCACGTGGAAGAACAACCTACTATTATAATCAATATTTTGATGGTTGCGCATTTAACACAGAAGAATATAAAGAACAAACAGATACTTTATCATTGTTTTATGACAAGGAGGGTTCAAAAGACGATATTCACATTCTTGTAGAAGTGCGCAAAAGCATGAATAACAGAGCAATAATCTACATTTATGTAAATGGTGAAAGTTTTTCAGTATCTCTAGAATGGCTAAACATGGCATCAATCGAAATCAATGGATTTATGTACACCAATTTATACCAAAATGGGAATCAAGGTGTTGAAGAACTCTTGTATAATGAGAAGTATGGGATTATCAGATTCAAATTAGTGGATGGCTTGGAATGGTCATTACTTAATTGATCATTGACCATGAACAATAGCATCAACTATATGAGGATTTTACTTTATGTCTGTGTTGTGATCTTATCGTTTTCTTCGATTTCTTGTAGGAAGAAATGTAAGAATACGGCGGTGACAGAATACAAATTTACCCAGCAGGAAAAAGATTTTATCCCTTACACAAGCAAGGACACCGTCAAATTCACCAATGCGATTGGCGATACAGCAGTTTTTGTTTCTAAGGGAAGGGGAATTTATGTGTATGAATGGAATAATGGCTATGAAGACTGTCCAGATTTTTTTACAGCAGAATACGATACGGTTCATCTGCACAACATAAGAGGAGCTAACTACGATATAAAATTGGAGTTAGCCAAGTTTTCTGAAACTAGCAGTCATTTTTACATAAATATGGGAAATGAAGGTTATTCGGTGGGCTTTTTTACGAGAAATCCTCCAAAGTTTGATTCCTTGGATTTTAATGAGGTAACCTATTATAGTGTTTACCATGCTATAGGCATATCAACAAAGGAAATCTACTATAACCAAGAGTATGGTATTTTAGAATATACCTTATCAACCGGTGAATCCTGGACGATCAGTCAATAATAAAATCATTAACACCTCTCATTTAAGCACATAATATTTCTAAGATTCTTCGTTTATCATTATGGATTAGTAGTGATAATAACATCTATATTAAAATGGATATAATAGAAATGAAAAGGATAGCCGTATTATTTTCTTTTGGATTCTTGCTATCAGGAAACATGTTTTCTCAATCAGGGAAGATTAAAGGGCACTTGCTTGACAGGAATACAGGCGAGGGTTTCGCATATGCAAATGTACAAATAGAAAGCCTTGGACAAGGCTGTGTATCCGACACAGCTGGCAATTTCATTATACATCCTTTACCAGTTGATACTTATAAAATTAAGATTAGCTCAATTGGATATAAAGACACGATAATCAATAATGTTATTGTACAGAAGGACTCGATTACGCTATTAAAGATAAATTATCCAGCATTTTGTGCTTCAAACGTCAAAAATAATCGATGTCCGATTTGCAATAAAACAGATAAAGCTATTCGAATAGTTTATGGATTCCCTGGACGCAAACTGATGAAGAGGGCTAATAGAAAAGAAGTTCGGTTAGGTGGCTGCATTATTTCTGGTTGTGATCCATTTTGGTATTGCAAGAGAGATAAAGTGGAATTTTAAGCACCTCCTAGGTGAGAGCCCCTTAAATGCACTTAAAAGGACTCTCTGAGCCTATTCTTACCTATGTAATAAAACCACCTATTCTGGATTGTTTGAATCCTGGCTTTGATGGATATTTGATGTCCAAACTTCAAAGATGAATACACAAATAGTGCATATGGAATTGATCGGTCCAGGTATTCAATATAGTGGAAAGAGTGAAGGTGGGTTTTATGAAGTGGAGGTCTACGAATCAGGAGAAATGATATTTTACAACGATTTAGTATTGTTTAGAACATGCGATAACGAGACTTATGTATCAAATAAAGGAGATGAGTATCGTATTACTCAAGATTTGTTAATAAATGATAATTAAGCTTGAATTTTAGATTGAATTGGGGTAGCCTCTGCTGCCCCTTTTCCTCCTACCAACAAAACGGGTTATTTCTTCTTTGAAACCCTTCATTCCTCAACGGAACTGGGTGGGGTAGATGGTGTCCTATATTCTCATGTTTAACCCAAGTTTCCAATTGTATAAGATACCTCTTGAATATATCTCTCCATAATCTCCTGTCCCGGTTATTCCATGCCCAGAAATACTCCCATTAAGTACTATACCGAGGTTATTTAAAAGCTCGTATCGAGCACTTACTTCTCCGAATAAAGGTAGACGGGAAACGGAAAATGGTTCAAAAAAATCAGAGAAGAAAGTAGATCGTCCCATTTTAAGTGGAGCTCGTAGTATTTTAAATCCTCCATTTCCTGTTAGAGAGAATTTATTATAAGAAATTGCCCGATAACCAGTACCTATAAATATATTAGTGCCCGAGAAATCGAACCCACTGGCTCTATACTTATAAACTGGCACAATATCATCATATACATAACTATATTCGAATCTTGACTGATCAAAGCCTAAAAATAAGTTTAGTCTAGGAGAAAAATGATAGCTGATGTATCCTCCAAAGGTTGGTATGCTGTGCTTTCGGCTTTTAACGACATGCTCTCCCGTTATTTCTGGTAAATTATAAAACCCAAAATGAGGTTCAATTGAAAACCTCTTGAATTTGGCAGTATCTTTCTCTTGTGCTACCAAAGTATAGCTTATCAAGAACAACAGGAAAGGAAATAATTTGACCACGTTCGTTCTACGGATTGAATGGCTAATTGTTACGATACCTTCACTTTTTCAATAACGATGAATAAATGGTAACTTGGTGTTTCAAAAGCGGCGGAACCTCGAAAAAATAAGTAAAAAAGGAGTAGTGAAAATTATAATTACGTCTATATTTTGTTTGATTTTTTATGGAGCCCAAGCGCACGAACCGGGTATGTTTTTTGGCGTGTCTGGCTCATACGATTCGTACGGCTATAGTTTTGTATCTCAAGAACCTTTTGACCATACATATTCACAAAGAACGAGCTACAGTGCAGGATTAAATTTTGGATATGATCTCAATGAGATGTTTAGTCTAAGAAGTGGCGTACTTTATTCCAAAAAAGATTATGAGTTGGATTTTGAATTCAGGGTGATAACTCCAGGAGACCCTAATATACCAGACCTATGGACGTATAAAAACTCCTATTTAGAGATACCGTTGCAAGTGGATTACAGATTCGTACGTAAGGAAAAAATAAATGTAGGGGCTTCTTTAGGATGGATTACCAGCTTTCTGGTGAAAGATAAAAGGATTACAATAAGTGATGCAGGTACTGGATCAACCTATGTAAATGAAAACACCGATCTGAACAAGACGCTTATGGCCTTATCAGCAAGTGTCAGTTTTGAATATGTATTTAACGAAACAGTATCGGTTTTAATGGAACCTTATTCCCGATGGTGGATGCAGCCATTTGATACAGTATCGATGAACGAGAACCCTACTTCAACTGGTATATCCATCGGTTTGCTAATTCGATTGTAAAAAGGTTTACCCTGGAGTGTTTCTATAAGAGATGATCACTGGATACATTTCATGTAATCAATAAAATATTTGCGCGGGTCAATCTTCTTGTCACCGAATATGTGAAAAGATCCAATCGGTTTTTTTACTTTTTCAATAATTTTAACGTCTTCATATGATTTGCTTCCTTCGACTCTCACCAATCTAATTTCACTACTTAATAACTTTGCAACAGCAATGCTGTCCATCTCAAAGCTCCCGGAGATGGAATGATTCCAATACGTTGAATATTGAGTAACCTCCACCTTGCTTAAAGCACACTCGATACTCCCCACATAAGGCAGACTGACAATTGATGAGTCAGCTAGTTTCACTAATAATTTACTATCATCACTGAAGCACATGTCAAATGATCCAGAACTTGTTCTCTTGTAATAAGAAATACTGAGATATTTCGAGGAATCAATAGCTATTAAACTTAGAGTGAGGTTTTGAGTTTTTTCTTTATCATGCTTGTTTAAAATAGTTTGTGACTTTGTTATTTTCTTGACTCTTTTTGTGAATTCATCAACCTTGTTCATTAAATAATTGCAATCTTGGCTATAGATGGGTTGGATCAGTATGCAATAGCAAAATAGTGTAAGTAATTTGTAAGTCATAGTCTTGAATATTAAAGAATTAATTAGCATGTTTTTGATTGATTTGCTTCAATAACTCCAATAAAGTTACACTTGATTCTTGATATTCCTTCAAGTCTGTTATCTCTGTTAGCTCTCTGCTTTGAAGTGTTGAAATAATGGCTTCATTAAGGTCACATAGAAAGTCATCAGGGCATGGGTGCTTAATTTCTATGATGAGCTTGCCTTGTTCAATTCGTGTCATGTTGTCAATTTATTATATGACAAATATACACAAGCAATTCTTTTTGTCAACTTTTAATATGACATCATTGTCGTATCATTCATTGACATTTGTTATGTGACAAAGGATGCACTACAGAAGAAAATAGGTAAGCGTATTGTTGAGCTAAGAACTCAAAAGGGCTGGAATCAATCTGAACTAGCAAGAGCTTGCAATAAGGACAGACAGGCTATTGAGAGGCTTGAAAATGGGAAAGTAAATCCTACGTTATATACTCTTCAAGAAGTTTCCAAGGCGTTGGAAGTTTCATTATCTGAACTGGTTGATTTTTAATAATTTCATGTTTCCAGCCTATAAATCTTGTAGCATCAATTCTTTTGTGGTCGTCGTTTCTTCGTCTTCTTTTTAGAAACATCTTTGCTAGATATTAAAGATTCCAATTTTGTGGTCTCTGCGATCTGCGCCGGATTGATAACTGGCAAAATTGCCTTTTCCAAGTAAGTTCCTGTAAGTTTTACTTTCATCATTCCCCGAAGAGTAGAATATGCCAAACCATAAAAGGTTGTATAAGCTATTCCATCCAGTACATACGCTCCTTTCTTTTTTGGCATAGCTTCGTCAAAATTCACTATTTCAAAGTCACATAACATTTCGGAAGTGGTAAGTACCACTTCTTTTTTACCCTTTTTAATGAATCCCTTAACTGAAATCTTAATACCGACTATTTTAGTCTTATCATTAATGGAAAGCTGAATAGAAGTGGTATAATTTAAATCATTAGTATTAGGATTTCTTCTTAGCTCGCCAACATCAATATTTGCTTCTTCCAAAACATTAGGAGGTGAGATAGAAAAGGACAAATAATTAATATCTACAATTCTAAAGGTTGCTGAAACAGTTTGTTCACTCATATTAAAACATTTATTTATCAATTAATATTCCATAGCCAAAATAGTGCTATCAGAACTATTTGTTGCAGTATGTTTAAAAGTATATTCCGCCGCTGGTTTAAGCTTTTTTAGCTTTGCTTCCTTGGCAACTACTATCTTGAAATTAGTCTTAAACACCCTTTGAAATTTAGCCAACAAAGTCAGGTTTATCTTTTTATTGTCATTAAAAAGTTGTGTAACATAACTAGAAGATGTCTTTAAGTCTCCCGCTAGCTCTTTTTTTGATTTATCACAATCATACATTAAATCGTCTATAATATCCATAAATTCAGTTTGGATAATAGATTTCTCATACTCCAATTTTTCATCATCACTTTCAAATCCAATAAGCTTTTCAAGATCATTCATAAATTTACTGGTCTTCTTTATTTGTTTCTTTCTTGAGTTCATAGTTTGTTAGATGAATTGGTTCAATAAGTTTTTTTAACTTTTTATTAATGTCTTGGGACTTTTTCTTAACCAACTTTGCCATTATAACAATTTGTACTTTATCCTTTGTTTTATATTCTTTGCAATATATCCTTATATTATTTTTATCCTTGAACTTGATTTCTGTTATGTCCTTATATTCTTTTAATTTTTCGTAATGATTCCTGCTGTACTTCCTTTTCAATATGTAATGTAACCGTATCCTGAATTTTTCAACATATCGGCGATCTTGCAAAAGATCCGTAAAATCATCTTTTATCTCTTCTGATAAATATAACTCCACGTTAGAATTTTTATATTCAGGACGATCTTTTAAAAATACTTCTAAAGAGAAATACGAAGCTTTTTTATTCACAAAGTTAACTAATAGGTTAATTATTTGCAATAATAACTATAATATTATTAAATTGTAATAATACTTTTCAACAAAGAGTAATGTTTATCGATTGCAGGGTTATAAGGGTATGGGAGTATATATTAAGCCAGAATATGTAAGACTTAATTGTAAACTTTCAAGCTGTTTTTTTCAAATGCGAAGGCTTAGACCAAATACTCTTCATCTCAACTAGTTTAACCTTATCTGTTAGCTTAATATACTTCTTGAACGTAGAATAACTCTTATGACCTGTAATAGCCATTACTGTCTCAGGTCTCATGCCTTTCTCTAAAGACAGCGTAACGAATGTTCTCCTGGCTGTGTGTGAACTTATTAGGTTATACTTTGGTTCTTTGGTTTTAACGTCCTCAGCACCTCTATATTGGGTTATTTCAATCCTGTCATTCAGTTTAACGATCTCACACAATTCCTTTAGGTATTCATTGGTTTTTTGATTGCTGACAGAAGGAAGGTTGTATTTGTATTTCTTTAGGATTTCTCTGGAAAAGTCATTCAAAGGGATACTCATTTTCTCCCTGGTCTTAAATATGCTTAGGTCTATATTCTCACCTTTTATATGTTCTTTCCTGATCATTGAAATATCTGAATGTCTTAATCCGGTAAAACAACCAAAGCAAAACGCATCTCTTACTTTCTCAAGTCTCTTATTCTTTGAGAAGTCATGATTATAGAGTTTCATTAGTTCCTTTTCGGTGAGATAAACAATATCGGCCTCATGTTTAAGTACCTTAAACTTCATGAACTTAGTATTCTGGTTATATCCCTGATCCGTTGCCCAATGGAGAAATGTTTTTAATGTTGCTATGTTCTTGCCTGTACTGTTATTGAGTAGCCCACAGTCTTTGGTATAGAAGGCAAGTAAGCGTTCATAGAACCGGATATCTATTGTATCAAAGGTAATATGGGTCTGAATCTTCTTTTGGAACTCTTTAAGGCTATCTCTTACGGTATTGTACTTCTGTATTGTTCGGTGCTTGTTATGCACCTTTTTTGCCTCTATGAACTCCTCAAAGTACGCGAAGAATCCTTTCTTTTTTTTTAAACCAAACCTAAGGGTCTCATTGAGCCTTTCTCTAAGGTATTCAGGACTGAGGTTTATATCATCAATATGAGCCTGACGGTACTCTTTTCTTGCTAGAGCCTCAATTTTATCTAGTAGGCTATTAAGATCTGCCCTCTCCGGGTGAAGCTTAGATTCAATAACACGTTGCTTATCCTCTTTCCAAATCTTAGGAAAGGTCTTTTCCCGTGTCGAGTACTTTAACCTCATGTTATCGAAACTAAAGAATAGATAGATCAAGGTTTCTTCCTTGCTGGATTTGTCCTTGAGATAGAAATTTACTTCTGCCATAACGCTAAATTTTAAGTAAGATAAGAAACTAAAAAATACTAGGGGACACCTTAGGGGACAGTTTAAGTTATAAAAGGTGAATTATCCTTATATCCCAAACCCCTTTATATATACGTATAATAGGCGTTATTGTTACAGAAAGGTAAAGATAGTATAAATAGGTTCTAGCCTTGCCGAGGCTACTGAGATTATCAACAAACCCTTGTGCTTTAATTAGTTACAGGGGTTTTATTTTTCCAGGGGACACTATAGGGGACTGTTTATCGTGATATTAGCAGATTTTGGTGTCAATGTTATCCTTCTTGTATCGGTTCTTTTTTAATCACCTCAGATACAAACATTGGCATTTCATATTGAATTATAATGCCATTTTCCATTATGTTAGGAAAACTTTCAGAACAAGAGGAAGATTCAGTTGTAGTATAATTAATCGAGCTAGAACTCTGAACCGTATAATTCAATAATTTAGACGTACTTATTTGATTAGCTTCCATTTATATCAAAATTAATCATTTTTCTCATGTTTCCAACCTTCAAAATCCATTTGATTTTCAATTGTGGACCTTGTAATCGGGGGTAAAGGTGGATTTTGAGGAAGCGTTGTAGTTGTCTTTATTAAAGAACCCTCTGTTACCCAAACATCTGTGCCAGATTCAATACTTTCTAGCAAAATCCTCCGGCATGTATAATTCGAGGTAGTATTTGTTCCAAGTTCTAAATTGATATTGAAAGGAGATAATAGTTTTAATTCCTCCCTAACATTTTCATATATAGCATTAATATTTTCATATTGTTCATCATCTGGTTTTTGAATGCTTAGTCCAAGTTCATCCTTGGCTTCATTTCTATATATAGCATAGTCATGACTTCCAGAATCAATGCATAAAAACGATATTATTTTTTCGATCTGATCTTTCTTATCCACACCTAATTGCTTTGTTAAAAGCTTCCTAGCGACCATTTTGATTTGTGTCCTAGAACGATAGACGTTACCCAATACTAATGGGTGTACTTTTTCAGCAAGGTTCAAAAGAACATCTTTTAAATTTCGTTCATCTTTTAAGCTCATTTCATTTTTTGCAAGATCGAAGAATCCTTGAATGGATTCAACACTAACCGGAGTTCGAGCCTGGGGGTTGTTAGGGAAGGCGGGATTCTGTGGATTTAATGGACTGTTCAATGAAGGATCGATTGGACCAAGGGTTGCCTGTTTTGTCATTACGATATTATCAGCACCCAGACTAATAATCGTTCCTGAACTTCGTGCCTTTGAAGGAATAATTACTTCGAATTCACTACAAAATTGGCGAATCAAGTTTACCAGGCTAAATGCAGCCATTGTATCTCCGCCCTTTGTATATAGCATTAAAGAGATTTTTTTTACCTTACCTATCGTATCCAAATGATTAGAAAAATATTCTAGAACGTCGGGAGCAATCTGAGTTTCCATACCAGCTCTATCACCAGTGAAATAAACAAGCAACTTGGAATCTCTGTTTTTCTCTAACCATTTATAACTATCGATCCTGTCCGCTAGCATATTATACGTTTTTTCGTTTACAGCTCTTTTGTACCATCATTTATCAAATATATTTGCTGAGAAGAATGGTGATAAGTCATGTCATGAAGTATGTGAGACTATATTATTTAGGTAAGTATTGATTATGTACTTAGCCAAGATTAGGAACGAAAGTAGAAAACTCGTATGAAGAAAAAATTACGTTATAGAGTAAAATCTTACATGTGTAAGATTGCTGAATAATTATGTTAATAGCCTATCTTGCTGGAGATTCCGGTTAAAGTGACCAGGTAAACCCGATTTAAAGTGACCACCCCAAACCGGAGTAAATTGACCAGGGCATTCCGGATCAAAGTGACCAGGCAAAAAAGAGAAGTTCCATCGAGCTATTGAAGGCTTACTTTTCGTGTTATAACAAAACACTGAAGAGATGGCCAATAAACCAATAGCGATGAACAAACTTCGAAGTATTTTCAGATTATATACCAAGGGAAAAAGCAAAAGCTTTATCAGTTCTTATGTTGAGCTGTCCCGCAATACAGTAAAGAAGTACATACGTGCATTTACCCGCTTGCAGCTGACCTATCAAGGTGTCTGTGAGATGGATGATGCTGAGTTGAACAAACTTTTTTTGGAACCCAGACAAGAAGAGCTCCCCATACGGATGAAGCAACTGTATGCCTTCTTTCCTTATATGAGCAGAGAGCTCAGAAAAACAGGAGTAACCAAGCAGTTGATGTGGGAGGAATATATTGCCAAATATCCTGATGGACATAAATCCACCCAGTTCTGTGAGCATTACAACCGTTGGAGTAAACGAACCAACCCGGTGATGCACATTACCCACAAAGCAGGAGACAAGTTATATATAGATTATGCGGGTAAGACCCTTCCTGTAATCCAACAAGAGACCGGAGAGGTACTTCAGGCAGAAGTGTTTGTAGCTATTCTTGGGAGCAGTCAACTAACTTACGTGGAAGCCTGCTTAAGCCAGAAGAAAGAAGATTTTATAAACTCGGTTCAAAATGCATTGCATTATTATGATGGTGTTCCGGCAGCCATCGTACCGGATAATTTAAAGTCAGCCGTTACAAAAAGTAATAAGTATGAACCTAAGCTCAATGAAAGCTTTGCAGACTTTGCCGAACACTATGGAACTACCATACTTCCTGCACGTGCTTATCGCCCCAGAGACAAAGCCTTGGTGGAAGGTGCTGTTAAAATTGTTTACTCGAAGATTTACACCACTCTTCGAAACAAAGAATTCTTTGATCTGGAAACACTTAATAAGGAGATCTGGATCCAACTGGAAGTGCTCAACAGCACAAAGATGAAAGGACGTACTTATAGCAGAAGGGAACTCTTTGAGGATATTGAAAGGAAAGAACTCGGCCCATTACCACTTGAGCGTTATGAGTTGAAAGAACAGTCCTGGGCTACGGTGATGCAAAACGGACACGTATGTCTTCAAAAGGATAAACATTACTACAGCGTCCCTTACAAATACATCCGAAAGAAAGTAAAGCTGGTTTACTGCTCCAAGGTTGTAGACATCATTTATAAATACCAATGTATTGCCTCTCATAAGCGTATAAAGAGTCCTTTTAATTATACCACTATCGAAGACCACCTGGCCTCTAAACATCGGTTTATCACTAAATGGAACCCACAGTTCTTTTTGGATTGGGCCAGGAATATACACCCGGATATTGAATCATTCATCGCAGAAATCTTAAACAAGAAACAGCATCCTGAACAAGCCTACCGAAGCTGCATGGGTGTTTTGAGCTTATCTAAGAAAGTTGGAAATGATCGCCTGATTAAAGCTTGTTCAAGGGCCTTGGACTATGGGGTGTATAACTACATGATTGTACTTCGGATATTGGAAAAGGGACTCGACCAGGTGGATGAACAAACCGATGATACCGGTGAGCTTCCCAATCACGATAATATCAGGGGAAAGAATTACTACAAATAATTAAACCATTATTAATAACTATAAATCATAAAACAATGAATCAAACAACATTAGAGAAAATGAAACAAATGAAGTTCTATGGTATGCACAGGGCTTTTACAACAACCATGGAATCCAAGGGGCAGGATGGATATACCCTGGATGAGTTTACCTCATTTTTAGTAGACTCCGAATATGACGAGAGGCAAATGAGAAAGATAGGTCGTCTTATTACCAATGCCCGGTTCAGGTATAAAGCAGATGTAGCGCTTATCTCTTATGAAGTATCCCGGAATCTGGATAAGAATAAAATACAACGACTTGCAGAAGGAGCATTTATTAAAAAGGGAGAAAACCTGCTTATTACAGGAAGTACTGGTGTAGGTAAAAGCTATATAGCTTCTGCGTTAGGGTGCCATGCCTGTCAACAAGGTTATAAGGTCATGTATTTTAATACCGTTAAGCTGTTTGCCAAAATAAAGATGGCCAAAGCAGATGCTTCTTATTTAAAAGAAATGAATAAGATTGAACGGATGCACTTGTTGATACTTGATGACTTTGGTCTACAAAACATGGATAGTCAAAACAGGATGGCTTTGATGGAGATTATTGAGGACAGGCATGAAAAAGGATCGTTAATAATCACTTCTCAGCTACCTGTTGAGGGATGGTACGAAGTAATCGGGGATCAGACCATTGCGGATGCCATACTTGACAGAATCACACATAATGCACACAGAATTGAACTACAAGGAGAATCCATGAGAAAGAAAAAACTAAACACGGATCAATAAAAAATAGTATTTTAAACCAATAAATTAACCAACATTAATAGCTTGACAGAACCCTCTTTTTTGCACATCGGTTAGGGGTGTCACTTTGATCCGGAATAGGGTGGTCACTTTCACCGGAATCTCCAATCTTGCTTCCAATACTGTTTTATCATCCGACTAATGAATATCTAAGCAGAGCTTTTGTCCAGTTTTAACAATGGAATCACCATAGAAAGCTAATACCCAAATTTCATTCTGAGGGTTATTATCAATAATCTCTTGCACCTCCACTCCGGTATATTCCTTATCATCGCAAGTATACGTATCATGATTTACCTTATCCTGTAGAAAGGACATGCTTTTTTTTTCAAGAATTTGTTTAGGACTTCTTTTCCCAGTATACAACTCAAGCAATGCCGTTTGTTTTTCTTTTTTAGTCATCCAGTATTGCTTTTATGCCCTCAACAATATCATACCAGATGACCCTATTAGGATACCGTTGTTCCAGCCCCTCTTTTGTATACTCCCTGTCTTTATATGAGTACTTTCCATTAGATAGTGTATAGGGCATAATGATAGAATTATCCTTAACCCGATCACCCCTCATTATAGCTTTTATATGTTCTATTTTATCCCTCCTGGTCACTTACAATGCCTTTAAGTTCATCCATTACCTCATCCAGTTCGTTATCTGTCATTCGTTCAAGTTTCATCTCCATTGATGTTGTCTGCATCTTAGGGATAGAATATTGCAATAGGTCTTTATAGAGCTTTGCCCTTTCTCCTGGTTGCATCTTTTTGAAGTCCTCCTGAATCTTCTCGAAGTTGTCCTCCAGGAATGCTGTTATCTTTTCCCGGAGGTCACCTCCTCTTTTGTTCTTTGATCCCTTTGGTCTTCCATTAGGGTTCCCGCTATCTCCTTTTTTGAATGCCATGATTGTTCATTTATTGTTGTTTACAATTAGAGCTTAATTCCTCTATAGCGATAACTAAACTCTCTTTATGCTAAGGATCGGTTATATATGATTCGATTTTTTTCCTGCTTTTAAAACGAAGATTAGATCGAACCTTATCAGGCTCTTGAATAAACACCTTATCATTAATCACACGAACTTTATGAGCAATATCTGGATAAGACCTCCTGTAATCATCGACGTATTTAACATCAACTTTAACAAGCCTTCGATTGTTTTTAATAGTCACATACCCTGCCTTATGCGCAAGGCGTTTATGCTCATGAGCTGTTGATATCGAGATATTCAATATCTTAGCCAAAGCTTTGCCAGCAACAGGATAATATTTTGAGGAGGAGTGGATAACTTGTTGAGAACGTCGGTTTTTTCGTTCGGTTAACCACTCCTTCCTCTTTTGAGACGTAACCAGATACCCGATTACAGCCCCACAAATAAATGCTTTGATTGATTTTATCTCTCTGATATCAAATTCTGCTCCGGTTCTTGAATCGAAGCCTTCCATTCTTCTTATCGCTTCAAACCCTCTTATGTAATAGCACTCTAATTCTTTGCTATACCCAATCCAATTCTTGCCTTGTAGTGCATTTAGATGCCTTCTTATCGTTTTAACTGATTTAAGACCCAGGTCTTCACTAACGAGCTTAAATTCACCCTTAGCTAATAGAAGCCTTCCATCACATATTGATTTTAGATAGACA
>SDBS01003477.1_pt1 | contig 15472 bp, 17 predicted proteins | sample 2277091 | NCBI WGS metagenome assembly SDBS01 (sample SAMN10404972, study PRJNA504765) | marine sediment metagenome | isolation source: marine sediment core GS10_PC15, 163 cmbsf | place: Arctic Ocean: Southern Knipovich Ridge | collected 2010 | reverse complement strand
GGAAGCGGTATAGGAAAATCAACCCTTCTCGGTATGATCGCGCGCAACACCTCGGCTGATGTAAATGTAATCGCTTTAATCGGGGAGCGGGGCAGAGAGGTGAGGGAGTTTATTGAAGAGGATTTGGGCGAGGAAGGAATGAAACGCTCTGTTTTAGTGATTGCCTCTTCCAATAAACCACCCCTGACCCGTATCAGGGGGGCTTATGTAGCCACTACGGTGGCCGAATACTTTAGAGATCAGGGTCTTGATGTAACCCTGATGTTTGATTCGGTAACCCGTTTTGCCCGTGCCCAAAGGGAGATAGGCCTGGCAATAGGCGAACCTCCGGCCACGCGCGGCTTCACACCTTCCGTTTTTTCCCTGCTTCCTAAACTGCTGGAGAGAAGCGGGACCTCAGATAAAGGAACTATTACCGGCTTTTATACGGTGCTGGTTGAGGGCGATGACCTTGATGAACCGGTATCTGATGCAGTGCGGGGAATCCTTGACGGCCATATTGTTCTGAGCCGGGTCCTCTCTGAAAGGTATCACTATCCGGCTATAGATATATTACAGTCCTTATCGAGGCTCGCGATTCAGGTAACCGGCCCTCATGTGCAGGAGGCTGCCGGTGTGATCCGCCATTTGCAGGCGGTATATAAGGAAGCGGAGGATTTGATCAATGTAGGGGCCTACGCAAAGGGCAGCAATCCGGATATCGATGAGGCCATAGAAAGAATAGAGGAGATAAATCAATTCCTAAAACAGAGAATTGCCGAAAAAACAACTCTGGAGGAAACCTACAGCAGAATGAGTAAGGTTTCCGGAGTAAATATTCCTGAAGAGGAACTTGCCGATGAAGCGATTTCAGTTCAGGCTAAAGAAACTGCTTGATATACGTCGATATGAGGAACGGGAATGGGAGATTAAGCTGGCTAAGGTTACGGGAGCCTGTATTAATCTTGAAAACAGGATAGAGGAAAATTATCTGGAGAGCCGCCGCAGCCTTAGAGAGAGAGCTGTAATCACCGATCTAGAATGGCAGCGCGCTTTAAGCCGCTATCAGCTACGTTTAGGGCAGGAGTGCGGCCGCTTGGAAAAAGAGCTTGAGCATGAATTGTTGGCGAAAGCAGGGGTGGAGAATGAGTATCTGGCGGCCTCTCGCAAAAGAAAAGCTCTGGATAAACTAGAGGGTAAGCAGGAAGCAGCCTACTTCCGGCAGAAGAAGCGGGAAGAAGTAAAAGAGCTGGATGAAATGGGTTTTAAGAAAAGGTAGAGACAACAATGCTTGAGTATAGTGTAGTCAGCGTGGGTTTACGTATTTTTATCCTGGTGCTATTAATTATAGTCCTCCTTTTAGGAGGGATAATCTGGTTTGATTATCTGGGACTCATCGATGCCAAGTCTAAGATTGCTCCGATCTTCGGTTTATTCGGGATTAAACGCGCCAGGGTCGAAAATGTAGATGATCCCCTGCTCCTGGAAAAAGAGCGGCTGAAAAAGCAAATTGAAGCCCTGGCTCTCCGAGCCGAAGTGCATGCTGCTCGTGAAGATAAAATCACTCTCCAGGAACAGGAACTGGCCCAGATCCAGGAACAGCTTGAAGAAAAAGAAGGCGCCTTGGAAGATCGGGAAAAAATGTTTAATGAACGCGTAAGGGCTTTCGAAAATAGAAGAGTGAACCTGGAGCAGAATTCAGCATATCTGGTGGGAATGCCTCCGGATAATGCAGTGGAAATTCTGATTAATATGGATGACCAGGACATTATTGATGTTTTTAGAATGACTGAGGAGCTGGCTAAGAAGGCGGGCGAGGCTTCGCTGGTCTCTTACTGGCTATCTTTAATGCCTGCAACGCGTGCTGCCGATCTTCAGCGGAAAATGGCGGGACAAACAGGGGGATAAGTATTTGCTTGCAACAATGGGGTTGGAGAATGCAGCACAGCCGCAGCAGATGGATAATGCGGCTAAGTCTCTTTCCTTAAAGAATAACAGCACAACACCTGCCCAAGAGAACAAGGGCGGTCCGGATTTCAAAGATATATTAGCTCCCAAACTGGAAGAAAAAGAAGGGAGTTCCTTAGACTCGCTTTCCGCAAGCATTGAAGAGTTGCTGGGTAATAAAAACTCAGGTAAGCTCAAACCCGGCGAGGCTGCTGAAATGGTAGAGGCGCTCCTCAAGGTGTTAAAGGTGTTAAGAGATAAGAAGGCGGCAGGCGGAAAGGCGCTGCCGGCCAGGAAGGCGCTTCCGAGCGCAGATAGAAGCAACCTGCTGAATCTGTTTATGAGACTCGAAGAGTTTATAAAAAAGGGTTTAAAGCAGGGATCCCCCGGTGAAAAAGATCATTTCAGCCGGCTGAAAATTCTTGGCAGGGAGATTTTCTCCCTGATCACGGCGGGTATCAGTGCCGGCGGGGATTCCGCAGCCCCGGAAAATATTGAGAATTTTTCTCTTTCTCCGGCTTCTTCTGCCGCGGATCTGAAAACCAGGAGCGGTGGCGGGCCGGGGCAGGAAGTTAAAACGTTCACTCTTGTCGATCTGCGTAAAAATAGAGCTGCAGGGAAATCCGCCGCTCTGACCCCGGCCAGCAACAGCGCGCCGGGAAAAGAGACGGCCCTGGCTAAAGCGGTTTTTGAAAGCAGCGGGCAGGGGGTGCAGGGTGAGCTCAAAAACGAGCCCAGCCACAACAGCCAGCTGATAGTGCGAACTATCAGTTTTGAGCCTGTAGAATTTAAAGGTGGAATTGAAGCCGGCTCAACCCTGAGCGGCGCTTTCCGCCGGCTCTTTATCCCTGAAATAGTACAGCAGAGCAGGATAATTCTTCAAGACGGCGGCAAAGGTGAAATAAACCTTATATTGAAGCCGGAATCTCTGGGCAGGGTGAGAATAAAGATAAATATTCAGGGTAACAGTATAGTGGGCAGAATACTTGTCGAAAATAATAGTGTAAGGGAGCTTTTTGAAGGAAATCTGGAGCATTTAAGAAATGCTCTGCGCAGCGAAGGCTTCGAAACGGCAGCTTTAGAGGTTGCTGTGGGCGGAGAAAAGGCAGGGAGAGATCCGGTAAAAGAGGAGTTCCCTTCCATGAGCAAAGAGGACGCTTTAGATGAATTTGAGAAATCAATGCCCCTTCTGGTTGATTTCGGCGAAGAGGATTTGCTGATCGATCTGGTAGTGTAGCAAGAGGAGAGAAGTTGTGGATATATCGACTGTTATTGGAGCCGGGGAGCTGACGGAATTAAGCAGAAGTGTTGATCTTTTCAATAAAACCTTAAATCCGCGGAATGGGGTAAAACAGGGACTGGATAAAGATGATTTCCTGAAGATCCTGATCATCCAGCTTACCCATCAGGATCCTACGGAACCAATGAAGGATACGGAGTTTGTCGCCCAGATGGCCCAGTTCTCTACTCTGGAGCAGATGTCGAATATGAATGCTGAAATGGCAAAGGTATTCAATCTTATAAGTAGAAGCCAGGCCATGGCCATACTGGGAAAGAGAGTGGAAATTACGGAGGGGAACCTGGAAATTACCGGGATTGTAGAAAAGGTAACGGGAGGGGAGTATCCACAGCTTTTAGTGGATGGCGTATATTATGACTATGCAAATGTTAAAAGCGTGATAAACGAGTAAGGGGGCTGTACCTATGATGCGTTCACTCTATGCCGGTGTATCCGGACTGCAGAATCATCAAATAAGAATGGATGTTCTGGGGAATAATATTGCTAATGTAAATACAATCGGTTTCAAGAAGGGAAGGGTGAATTTTCAGGATATGCTCTCCCAGACCATGGCCGGCGCTGCCAAACCTACCGATGAAGTGGGCGGTGTTAATCCAAAGCAGGTCGGCCTGGGCATGACAGTAGCAGCCATCGACACTATTTATACCCAGGGATCGCTGCAGACAACAGGTGTAATGACCGATCTGTCAATCCAGGGGAATGGCTTTTTCCTGCTCAAGGTGGGGGAGAAGAATTTTTTCAGCCGCGCCGGCGCGTTTGGTCTGGATGAAAACGGGCTGCTGGTAAATCCGGCTAATGGCATGCGGGTACAGGGATGGGAAGCCCAAACAATCGGTGGGCTTACTATGGTAAATGTGGCCACAGAACCCCAGGATCTGGTGATCCCGGTGGGCAGTAAGGACCCGGCTGCAGCAACCACTGAGGCTTTCCTGGCCTGCAACCTTGACAAACGCATCCCGGTAATACCCGCCGGAGCCGGCGAACAGACTCTCCTTGAGGGAACCTGGACTACCACTTTTGATATATATGATTCCTTCGGCCGGGCTCATAAGCTGCAGGTCAATTTTACCCAGGTCGCGGGCATTGCCAACAGGTGGCAGGCAGAGGTTATTGTGGATCCGGAAGCGGAAATTGCCACCAATACACTGGTTGAGGTTGGGCTTGAAAATAATACTGATAACCTCTTCTTCCTTGATTTTGATAATTACGGGGCACTGCAGTCAGTACTGGATGCACAGGGAGATACCCTGGCGGAAGGTAAGCTGCAGATCCCGGTTTCCTTTGATGTACCCCAGGCTGATATCCCGGCCGGTGTTGCCGCGTTCCGGCAGACCTTCAATCTTAACCTGGGGGAAGTGGGAGCCTACACAAATGCGGTGACCCAGTTTGCCGAAAAGAGCTCCACCAAGGTAGTGAGCCAGAATGGTTATACCATGGGTTATCTGGAGAGCTTTAAAATAGATCAATCCGGTGTGATTACCGGTGTATATTCCAACGGCACCAACAGGAGCCTGGGCCAGGTTGCTCTGGCATCCTTTACCAATCCCGGTGGTTTGGAAAAGGCAGGCGAAAGCACCTATGTGGTATCCAATAACTCAGGAGAGGCGAATATCGGGCCCGCTGGTGTAGCGGGAAAGGGAAAGATAATTGCCGGTACATTGGAGATGAGCAACGTGGACCTGGCGGAACAGTTTACCGATATGATTGTAACCCAGCGCGGCTTTCAGGCTAACTCGAGGACGATAACCACCTCAGATCAAATGCTGCAGGAGTTGTTGAATCTTAAGAGATAGGACGGATAAGGTAAGTAATGGTTGAAGTGACCCGGCTGAATGGGGAGAGTTACTATATTAATCCCCACCAGATTGAGTACATTGAGCTGAACCCCGATACAACCCTGATTATGCTTTCCGGCAAGAGGTTGATAATTGTTGAGGATTACAAGACTCTTTATAAGCGGATTATAGACTACAGAAGGCAGATCGGCGCCTTTAAAAACGAGGAGTAGACTAAAGATGGATCTGGGTACGATTATTGGGCTGGGAGCCGGTTTTGTTGTAGTTGTATTTGGTATCATTGTGGGCGGGGGAAGTATTAATATGTTTATCAGTATTCCTTCAGTACTGATTACCATTGTCGGCTCCTTTTCCGCATTGATGGTTTCCAATCCCTTAAGCCGCATACTGGGCATAATAGGCTATTTCACCCATGTTATAAAAATGCCGAACTGGGAAGAGGAACGGATAATATCCCAGTTGGTTTCTTTTTCAGAAAAGGCCAGGCGTGAGGGGCTGCTGGCTTTAGAAGATGACCTGGAGGAGGTGGACGAGGAATTCTTGCGCAAGGGCATCCAACTGGTGGTAGACGGCACTGACCCGGAGATCATCAAGAATATTCTCTATAATGAATTGAATCAGCTGCAGGCCCGTCATTCCATCGGAATCAAGATCTTTGACGACTGGGGCAAGCTGGCACCGGCTTTCGGCATGATCGGCACCCTGATCGGACTGATCACCATGCTTTCCAACCTGGAAGATAAATCGGCCATCGGCAGCGGTATGTCAACCGCACTTATTACCACCCTCTACGGCGCTTTTCTGGCCAACTTAGTTTTTATACCAGTCAGGAACAAACTTATGGACAGGGACAATGGTGAGTCTTTAGTGAAAGAAATAATTATTGAGGGCATACTATCCATTCAATCGGGAGATAATCCGAGAATCCTGGAAGAGAAACTTCTCTCTTTCCTGCCCCCCGCCAGAAGAGAAGCGGTGCGGCAGGAAGCGACTGCTGAGTAGGAGGAGATCATGCCCAGACCAAAGAAATGTCCGAAATGTCAGGAGGGCGCTGCAGATTGGTTGTTGACCTATGGTGATATGGTAACTCTGCTGTTGACCTTCTTTATACTGATGTTTACCACTGCGGAGGTGGATGGCAGTGAGCTGCGTATGATCCTGGCTGCTTTTCAGGGGTTAGGCGCTCTTACCGGCGGCAATACCCTCTCGGTGGGCAAGCTGGCCGAGTTGGGTAATTCCATAATGACCCTTCCCTCTCAGGAAGTGGGACGGGCTTTAGCTAAAGCGAGAAAAACAGCCATATCTCAGTTTCAGCCGGAGATTAAAACGAAAAAGATCCGCATCAAGGAGGATGAGAGGGGGCTGGTTATCTCATTAGCAGCGGATTCCTTTTTTGGACCGGCAAGTGCGGATATCAATTTAGAGGAGGCACGCGAACCCTTTATGCGGATTGCCGCTCTGCTGAATTCGCCTGAGCTCAAGGGACATAAATTCCGTATTGAAGGCCATACCGATGCTGCGCCAACGGATCCTGAAGGCCCCTGGGCCACGAACTGGGAACTTTCCGCAGCCAGGGCCGTTGAAGTGCTGCACAGGCTGGTAGTCTTTGGTGTGGATGAAAAGCAGTTCCAGGTTTCGGGTTTTGCCGATACTGTACCCCTGGCCAACAATGATACGCCCGAGGGCAGGGCTTATAACCGGCGGGTTGATATAATTGTGCTTAGTGAAGGCCACCTATAAAGGGGGTTTGCAAATATGTGTCTTTTTTGGTAGATTCTAAATATAGATGTGTGATACGGGAGAGGGTGAATGGCAGATCAGGACAATAATCTGGATCTTGAAGATGTAGGCGCCGGAAGTGAAGATATAGGTACCGAGGGAAAAAAAACCGGTTTCTTGCCGGCAATTGTCATTCAGATATTGAAGTGGGTGGCAATTGCTCTTGGTTTTATAATTCTAGGCGCTACTACTACGGTAATTACCTTTAATCTGATCAACAAGGGCAGGAGCGGTTCGAGCCTGGAACAGCTTTCACCGAATTATACGGCTACGGAAGATCCTCTTCAGTATGATGACTCCATCGAATCTATCCGCGGTGTGACCTCTGATGATGTGCCTGCAATCTATACGGTGAAAGTCAGTATAGGTTTTAAGCAAGGGGATAACAAGACTGCCTTCGAGTTCAATGCCCGCCGCCGGGAAATACAGAATCTGATATTTCTCATTTTAAGTGGTAAGAAAAAGATTGACTTAAGGCCCGATAAATATAGTGCTCTGCAGCAAGAGCTTAAGACAGCCATAAACAGTAGAATGCAAAGCGGCAAGATCAAGGCTGTTGTTTTCAGAGAATTTGTTGTCACTCAGTAGGGAGGGAAGATGCCTGAAGTTCTGTCGCAGGATGAAATAGATCAACTGCTTACGGCAATCTCTGCCGGCGAGGTGGACACTCAGGAGATCCACCAGCCGACTGATCAGCGAAAGATCAAGATCTATGACTTCAAGCGGCCTGATAAATTCTCTAAAGATCAAATCCGGACTGTTTCCATTATGCACGAAACCTTTGCCCGGCTTACCACTACTTCACTCTCTGCGCAGCTGCGCAGTCTTGTTGCAGTGCATGTGGCTTCTGTTGATCAGTTGACCTACGAAGAGTTTATCCGCTCAATTCCCAACCCTACCACCCTGGCAGTTATAGATATGGACCCTTTAAAAGGGTCAGCCATTTTAGAGATCGACCCGGCCATTACCTTTTCCATTATTGACCGCCTTTTCGGCGGCCAGGGAGAGGGAGCCAAGTTCAGCCGCGAGCTGACCGATATTGAGCAATCGGTAATGGAAGGTATAATAGTGCGGGTATTGGGAAACCTACGGGAATCCTGGAGCACGGTAATTGATTTACGACCCCGATTAGGCGGGATTGAGACCAATCCCCAGTTTGCCCAGATAGTGCCGCCGTCAGAAATGGTAGTGCTGGTAACTTTAGAGACAAAAGTAGGCGATGTGGAGGGCATGATGAATCTCTGTATACCCTACCTGACCATAGAACCGATAATTTCAAAGCTCTCCGCCCAGTACTGGTATTCTTCAGTAAGAAGAGGTACTACTACAGAAAACCTTAATATATTAAGGGAGAGGCTGGAGAATATCGGTGTAACTATTAAAGCGGAAATTGGACGCATGCAGCTGACGGTGAGAGATGTTTTAGCATTGTGTGCAGGTGATATAATTCGACTCGATAACACCCGGGTGAGTGATCCCATGGTTTTAATGATTGGTGATCGAAAAAAGTTTCTCTGTCGTCCGGGTGTGATCGGAAACAAATTGGCTGTTCAGGTCAGCAAAAAGCTGGAAGAGATTGGGCAGGAGGAATTTGAAGAGCTGACAGCCGGAGGGGAGGAAGATTAATGAGTGATGGTTCATTATCACAAGATGAAATAGATGCTCTGCTTCAGGAAACTGATAGTCTGGAAATAGATACTGCAATGGGTGGAGGTGGTGAACCTCTTTCAGAGCAGGAAAAAGAGCACTTTCTTAATATCCTTAATGCAGTTGCCGAATCTCAGGCTTCGAATTTAAATATTCTGATACGTAAAAATGTTACTCTCGGCAAACCTGTGCTGGAACTTAAGAGCAGGGATGAGCTTGCCGGGGAGCTTGCAGAGGAAGTTATTGAGGTGAAACTGGATTTTTCTGACGGTATTCAGGGGGAGCACAGCTATCTTTTAACCCTGGAATCAGCTGTCAGCATTGCCGGTTCCATGATCGGGCAGCCGGGCGTTGAGATTGATGATGCAGCTCTATCCGCGGTAGCGGAAGCCATGTCCCAGATTTCCGGGACCGCCTCTACCGAGATAGGCAACAGGATCGACAGGACGGTGAAAACAAATCCTCCTGATTTTAAAAAGGCGCGAAAAGAGGATATCCGTCTGCCGCAGGGTGATAATTTTATAAAGCTGGAGTATAGTCTTACCCTTGAGGGGGAAGCCCCAACCAAGCTTATTGAATTGTACTCGCTATCTGTTGTTAAAGAGATTGCCGCTCTTTCTTCCCGCGGCGGTCAACAGGCCCAGGCAGGGGTGGAAGCAGCCGGCGGTCAGGCTGACATCTTTGGCGGCGGCGGCGCTCCACAGCCGCCGGGATTTTTACCCGGTCAGACCTTTGGCCAGCCGGTCGGCGGCCAGGCTTTGGGTTTAGGCACTGGCCAGCCACCGCCCAATGTGCAGCCGGTGCAATTTGCCAATCTTCAGAGTTCCGGAGCTGCAGGTGACCAGGGAAACATCGGTCTGCTCATGGATGTTTTCATGGAAATGACCGTTGAACTGGGGCGTACAAAGAAACTGATCCGGGAGATTCTGGGCATAGGCGAGGGAACAATTATTGAGCTGGATAAGCTGGCAGGGGAGCCGGTAGACATCCTGGTTAATCACAAGCTGATCGCAAAAGGTGAAGTTGTGGTAATTGACGAAAATTTCGGTGTCAGGGTTACCGAGATCGTATCTCCAATGGAGCGGATGAGTGATTTGACTTAAATTGGATATGTGATAGAATAAAGAATAAAATAGAGCTGAATAGTTACAAAAGCTCTTGAATTAGAAAAAGTAAAGTTAGCCTGGGGGGGGAACGCTGCTGAATAAATCATTTTTAACAATTACAATTATTCTCATACTTTCAATGTCTGTCGCTATGCCCGCTGCAGCACAGGATGTTGACGAAACTAACCTGTTGCTTGAAGAGGGTGTTGAAACGGAAAGCCCGGAAGATATAACCGTGCCCCTAATCTCTGTCTGGGATTTTCTTAGAATGGTATTGATCCTGGGTGGGGTTGTCGGACTGGTTTACATCTTCTTTTTTCTACTTAAGAGGGGTCTGGGGCGGAAAAGGTTTGAAAATGACCTTATACAGATCCTTGGCTCCACGAGTTTGACCGGGAACAAAGCGCTGCATCTTATTAAGGTTGGGAACTCTATTTTTCTGGTAGGCTCGGCTGAATCCGGTGTGTCCCTGATCGCTCCGATCGAAGACCAGGAGAGCAAAGATCATATTAAACTGGAGGATTCACGCAGTCAAAGCCCGGAGCAGAGGAGTTTTTCCAGGATATTAAGAGATTTTTTCAAGCCTGCAAAAGATGATCAGCTTAAAGGGCTGGAAGGAACGGTTGATTTCATGAAAGCGCAGCAGGAACGCCTTAAACGGCTTTAGATAAATTAAATATAAACCGGGAGGGGAATGAAAGCTAAAACACTCTGTTTGCTTATAATTGTGATTGCTGTCGGGGCAATCTGTCCGCTGCGGCTTACAGCGCAGGAACAGGCGCCTGCTCCCGGCACCGGCGCTCTGGCCCTGCCCTATATTGATTTTAACATCAGGGAAGCGCAGAACAACCAGGAAGTGGTACTCTCTCTGCAGCTGCTGTTTTTATTAGCCATACTCTCACTGGCGCCATCGATTGTAATTCTAATGACTTCTTTCTTGCGTATAGCTATTGTTTTTGATTTTATCAAGAGAGCGCTTTCTCTGCAGCAGGTGCCCCCCAACCAGATTTTAATGGGCATCGCCCTATTTCTTACCCTCTTTATAATGTGGCCGACCCTGGAAACTATATATAATGACTCTCTTAAGCCCTTTGCCGAGGGCGAGATCGGCCTTGAAGAGACCTACCGCCGGGCCGAAGCGCCGCTGCGTCTCTTCATGCACCGGCAGATGAGCGGTGATGCCGCTAATATCAGACTCTTTATGCGTATGCGTAATCTGCCCAAGCCTGTATCGCTGGCTGATGTGCCGACCTATATTTTAATTCCCGCTTTTGTGCTGCATGAGCTGACAGTGGCTTTTAAGATAGGAATTCTGCTTTTCATACCTTTTATCATTATTGACATGGTAGTTGCTTCCACTCTGATGTCTATGGGTATGATAATGCTGCCGCCGGTAATGATCTCTCTGCCCTTCAAGCTGATACTCTTTGTCCTGGTGGATGGCTGGAGTCTGTTGACCATGGAGATCGTCAAGAGTTTCCGATAATTTAAGTATGGAGGGGGAAAATGAGTATTGGATTTACCGTATCCCTGATGCGCAGCGCCGTATTACAGGTATTAATGATGGCTGCGCCTATGCTGTTGATAGGTATGGTGGTAGGCCTGATTGTTTCCATATTTCAGGCAACTACTTCCATACAGGAACAGACTCTTACCTTTGTGCCCAAGATTGTCGCAATACTTGGCGCGCTGATGGTTTTTGGCCCCTGGATCCTCAACTCCATGGTTCAATTTACTTTACGGCTCATGGCCCTAATAGGGGATATGAGCGGCTAGGGGGTATTGTGCCGGAATTTTCTGTAGCCGATTTTCAGCTTTTCTTGCTGGTCCTCTTCCGGGTGGGGGCAATGCTCCAGGTAGCGCCCCTTTTTTCATCATCAGCCATACCGCCCATGGCCAGGATCGGTTTTTCCTTTTTTATAGCTCTGGCAATATTCCCATGGATCAGGGATGCAGGCTACTATATTCCTGAGAGTTTCGTAGAATACTTTCTGTTGGTAGTAGGCGAAGCACTGATCGGGGTTTTAATTGGCTTTTACCTGGTGATTATTTTCGCTGCTTTTCAGGTTGCCGGACAGTTTTTCTCTCTGCAAATGGGGCTGGGAGCTTCGCAGGTATTTGATCCCCTGGCCCAGATCCAGATCCCGCTTATGGGACAGTTCCTTAATATAATAGCCATGTTCGTTTTTCTGACAATTAACGGTTTTCATAAGTTTATGATCTCAGGAGTATTAAGATCCTTTCAGGCCTTTAAGGCTGTAGACCTGGTACTGAAACGGGAGCAGCTATTTGAGGTTATTATTACCAGTCTCGGTCAGTTGTTTGAGCATGCCCTGGTAATTGCATTTCCCATACTGGGAACACTGCTGTTAGTATCAGTCACTATGGGTCTGCTTGCCAAAGCGGCGCCGCAGATGAATTTATTGATGATAGGTTTTCCGATAGCTATCGCCACTGCCTACATTGTACTTATTGTAGCCATGCCCTTTCTGATCGCAGCTTTTGCCAGGATTATTGACGGCAGTTTCAGCACTTTAGAGAAGATATATCTCTACTCCGGAGTGGGGAAATAGATGGAAGAGAAGTATCAAATACACCTGCAGTGGTTTGCGGCTGAGGATGAAGGCCGTACCGAGGAGCCTACCGAGCATAAGCTAAAGAAAGCCAGGGAAGACGGCAAAGTGGCTAAATCATCTGAGTTCACTTCCGCCCTGGTACTGCTCTTCGGTATTGCGGTTATCGGTCTGCTCGGATCCTATATTCTTAAAAATGCCCTGGATATGCTCCGCTTTTTCCTGGGGCACTCTACCGAGATTGATATATCCCGGGATATGGTATTACAGTCCGCCTTTCTGAATTATTTTATACGCCTGGTACTGCCGGTAATGCTTGTTGCTTTTATAGCAGCCCTGGCGGGAAATATTTTTCAGGTGGGGTTCCTCTTTTCAGTAAAGCCGATTATGCCGGATTTCAGTAAAATTCTGCCGCGTTTCGGCAGGTTCTTTAAGAAGGCTCTATTCTCAGGCGAGGCCGCGTTCAACTTAGGCAAATCAATTTTCAAAGTTGTGTTGATCGGGTTGATCTCTTTTTTTAATATTCGGGCACAGCTTCCCAGGCTGGTTAACCTTATGGACTCGCCATTCCTTTTCAGTTTCAGTTTTATCGCGCGAATTGCCTTCACAATCATGGTTGAAGCGGCCCTGGCCCTGCTCCTGCTTTCTATTCCTGATTATTATTTTCAGAGAAAGCAGCACCTGGAATCATTGAAAATGTCCAGACAGGAGATTAAAGAGGAGCGTAAAATGTACGAGGGCGACCCCCTGGTAAAGAGCAGGCTGCGGGAGCGGATGAGGGAGATGCTGCAGCGCACAATGTTGAAAACCGTTCCCCAGGCGGATGTGGTTATTACCAACCCTACCCATTACGCGATTGCCGTAAAATATGAAAGCCTGGTAATGGAAGCGCCGACTGTGCTGGCCAAGGGGGAAGACCGGAATGCCCAGCGTATAAGAGAGATCGCTTTAGAAAATGACATACCCCTGGTGGAGAATAAACCTCTGGCCCGCGCTCTTTATCAGGAGGTAGAGGTAGGCGATGCAATTCCGGCGCAATATTACGAGGTTATGGCTGCCATACTGAGTGAGGTTTACCGTCTTAATGATAAATCTGCATAAAGAAGGAGTTATTAATGGCTGATGCCGGTAGATTAACAAAGGCTTCTAAGAGTACGCGGAGTGATCTTGTGGTAGCTATAGGGGTTATCGCTGTAGTTATGATGATGATCATTCCCCTGCCGGCCTTTGTTTTAGATGCGCTGATGACTGCCAATCTGATTTTGAGCTTATTGATAATCCTGATTGTGCTCTATACCCGTAATGCTCTGGAGTTCTCAGTATTTCCCACCCTGCTTTTAATTGTTACAGTCTTCGGTCTGGCCCTGAATGTATCTTCCACACGTTTAATCCTTTCCCAGGGCAGCGAATTCAAAGGCAGGATCATCAGGGCCTTTGCCACCTTTGTGGTAGGGGCCAAGGGTCTGGAAGGCTATGTTATCGGTTTTATTATATTTTTCATAATTATTGCTGTTCAGTTTATCGTCATCACCAAGGGAGCGACCAGGGTAGCCGAGGTAGCGGCACGTTTTACCCTGGACTCACTCCCGGGAAAACAGATGGCAATAGAGGCTGAATACAATTCGGGACTGATCAATGAAGAAGAAGCCACTACCAAGAAGAATAATCTTCAGCGGGAAACTGATTTCTATGGAGCCATGGATGGAGCTTCAAAGTTTGTCCAGGGTAATGTGAAAGTCGGTATATTGATCACGGTGATCAATATTGTCGGCGGAATTATTGTGGGCATGACTATTCATGGTGAATCATGGCAGGTGGCTTTTGATACCTATATTTCTCTTACAATCGGCGATGGACTGGTTACCCAGCTTCCGGCGCTCTTAATCTCTACATCAACGGGTATTATCGTGACCAGGGCTATTTCAGATGCTTCTTTCGGTCTGGATGTTTCCCGGCAGTTTTCCAATCAACCCCGTCCCTATATTATAGCTGCCGGTTTCTTAGCCGTGCTGGCCATTCTTCCGGGCTTTCCCTGGTATATCCTCTTTCCCTTCTCCGCGATGCTTGGCGGGCTGTCCTTAAGTCTGCGCCGAAAAAAGAGCGCTGCAGAAGAAGAGGAAAAGCTGAGGGAGGTTTCGGAAAGGGAAAAGGGTCCTGCCGTGGAAATGTCCCCGGTTGTTCCCCTGGACCCGCTCTCTTTAGAGTTGGGTTACGGGCTGATACCACTGGTTGACAAGGACCATGGGGCTGAACTTCTGGACCGCATAACCCGCATTCGCCGGGAAGCGGCATTGGACCTGGGACTGGTAGTGCCCAGAATAAGAATAATCGACAATATGCGTCTTGATCCCTCCGAGTATTGTTTCAAGATCAGGGGGGTCGAAGTAGGGCGGGGCCGGGTAAAGATGAGCTATTACCTGGCCATAAACCCGGGGGGCATTAAAGAGGAGATACCCGGAGAGGCCACCCGGGACCCCGCTTTTGGTCTGCCCGCTACCTGGATCACTGAGGAGAACCGGGAGAAAGCCGAGCAGCTTGGCTATACGGTAGTTGATCCTCCTTCAATAGTGGCTACCCATCTAACTGAAATTATCAAAGCACATGCCGCTGAGATTTTAGGCCGTCAGGAGGTACAGGCTATACTGGATGCGCTGAAGAGTGATTATCCGGCTGTAGTTGAAGAGGTCACCAAGACCCTGACAGTCGGTGAAATTCAGAAGGTACTGCAGGGTCTGCTTATAGAGCAGGTTTCAATCCGGAATATGGTAATTATTCTGGAAACTCTGGCTGATTTCGCTACTGTTTCCAAGGATCTGGGCTTCCTCATCGAGAAAGTGAGGCAGGGATTGGGGCGGCAGATATGCCTGCAGTATGCTGATGAAGGTAAAACGCTCAGGATCTTAACCCTGGCATCTACCCTGGAACAGAAGATCATAGATTCGCGCTCAGAAACGGCAAGGGGGTTTATTGCCGCGCTGGAGCCCTCACTGCAGCGGCAGTGGATTACCGCACTCACTAATTCAATAAAAATGGTGCAGGATCAGGGCCATACCCCTATCATTCTCTGTTCTGAAGCGGCGCGTCCATTGGTTAAATCGAGCAGCCTCCGCGAAATACCGCACCTGGTGGTAATTTCCATTCCGGAAGTGGCGGTCGAGATAAACATCGAAACATTGGGTGAAATACGAGTAGAGGAATAGGTAAAGAGCTATGCAATATTTTACAGTTCAAGCCCCGACTTCTCAGCTTGCCCTGGAAAAAATGAAGAGGGACTATGGCGATCAGGCAATGATCCTTACCAAGAAGAATTTCCGTCAGGGAGGGGTCTTCGGCATATTTACCAGG
>SDBS01003476.1_pt1 | contig 15478 bp, 12 predicted proteins | sample 2277091 | NCBI WGS metagenome assembly SDBS01 (sample SAMN10404972, study PRJNA504765) | marine sediment metagenome | isolation source: marine sediment core GS10_PC15, 163 cmbsf | place: Arctic Ocean: Southern Knipovich Ridge | collected 2010 | reverse complement strand
AAGGAAGTGAGACATGGCGCCGATGAGAGAGGCAGAATCCGCGCCATGCTGGCCGTGACCAAGGACGGCCCGGCGGAGAAGGTGATCGTGTTCTTGCCGCGCGTAAGTGTCGTTCGGTGCGGGGTCGCTGGTCAACTCGATCCGTTGGAGCCACTTGATGTTGCGGAAACCGTAGTCCCCCGGAGCGATCAGCCGCACCGGGGCGCCGGCCTTGGGCGTCAGCCATCGCCCGTTGAGCTTGGTGCAGAGGATGACCGGGAGGGCGCCCGGCGGATCTTCGAGGACCCGGTTGATCGAGAGCGAACTCTGGAAGCGCCGCTTCGGATCCCCGCTGTGATAGCCGTAGTAGAACAGTCGCCGGATGTTGGCCCCCGGCCGCGCCAGCCAGATCACCTTGCGCAGCGGCACGCCCTCCCAAAGCCCCATGCCAAACGGCGAATCCGCGTTCAGACAGGTCATCACTTTCAGAAACCGGACGGTATGCTTTTCGGCCAATCGCATCAGGGCGTCCCAACCGAAGGCCGTCCCGGCCTCTTTCGTCAGGGGCTTGCCGATCTTGCACTTGCCCTTGGGATCGGCGACCACTTCGAGCTGCCAGGTCTCGCGGGTCAGGCCGACTTCCTTGCGTTTAGCCTCCGGGAGCTTCCATGGCGGCGGGTTGCCGCGTCCGGCCATGCGGAACTTGCTCACCGGCGTGAGGTACTCGAGCTTCGCAGCGGCCTGCTCGAGGGCCGCTTTCGCCTCGCCTTCAGCCGCCCACAGGCTTGTCCCTAGGGGAGACGGTGCGGTCATCGCCGCCGCCCCGGCCGCCCCCAGTTGCAGAAAGTCCCGTCGTGTTGGTGATTCGTGCCGACTGGCAGGTCGTTTTGGGTCTGTCATAATGGCCGGCCTCCTCATCCGCGCCGTGCTGTGCCGAAGCTTCGACATCCACCCAGCTGCGCCACAGCATTGGCGATGTCAGATGACGGATTGTATTCATGGCCATCAGGGGCGGCAAATCCTAAATCCGAAGCACTAAATGCTAAACAAGCTCAAAATCCTAATCCTCAAATGCTCCAAACGGGCACAGCCCCGCCTTCTTCCCGTTCCGGGATCGGGCCGTTGCTGTTCAATCGACATTCGAAAATCGGAAATCGGCAATCGACTCCGCCCCCGACAATTCATCCCGTCGGGATTTATCCCTTTGGGACTTGTCCCTCACAGATCGCCAACTCAACGAACATCGTCAATAATTATGTATGGTGTCCCCCGAACTCATCAGCGAACGTTGCGGATCAGGCGCGAGTTTTACGAGTCGCCTGCAGCCGGCTTGTTGGCTGCGGCCTTAACAGGACGCTTGCCATCGAAACGCCAGGTCTTACCCTGGCAGGAAACACCATTCTCGCGGAGCTTCAAAGATCCTTTCGGCACACTTGGCGTCTTGCCGTCTGATGAAGAAGAACTGCGAAGTTGAAACTCACCAAGCAAGTGACCATCGGCAAGCCAGAAGGTGTGAAGCGTCAGAGACACGGTAACCGTCGTACGTATGCGCATCTCCGACGAGGACCCCGTCGAACGAACGAGCAGGTACAGCCGTTCCTTGTCCGCCTTAGCGTCGTCTATTGTGGCGGTCCTACTCCCGTCCCTGTTGATTCCGCCAACGAAAGTCCAGAGATAAGTCCCTTCGGCAAACAACTGTCGCATCCTCCCGTCGGGCCGCGAAGTGTGCACAACCACGCCAGAAGGGAGAACGAACGGTGCAGCTTTGCTGTGTCGCGGGTCGCGTGTTGTTGTCCTGCGCACCAAGTGGACGAAGTACCGATCCCCCTTGGCCAACAGTTTCATGTCGCCGCCGCTGTTGATGGCGTTCGTCCCCGTGCGCGCAGCACAGCCCACCGCAAGGGCAAGCAAACCACAGGTAAGAAGCCGTAGTGTCATGTCCATCGTCCTACATTAGCAGTCAACGTCAAGGTTAACGCACGCGGTTCACCGCGTCGCCTCGGAGGGCTTGTTGGGGGTTGTCGTTCCCCTGATGCCCTGGAGAAAGTCGTCCCATGCTTTCGCTGTGTCACTGGATAGCGCAGATCTGACTCCGAGGATGTCGTGCCTTTCCAGTAGCGTGCGTGTTTCCCTCCCGAGGTACCAGTGTGCACCGACCTTCTTGGTCGTCAAATGGACCCACCAACCTGGGGACAGTTTCCCCGCCGGTAGGCCGTGCGATCGATCCAGTAATCCCTTTTCAGCAAAGTACTGTGCAACTCGGACGGCCTCTGAATGAGTAATTCGCACGGGGTTGAGGGCACCCGACATTGCATCTCCCGTTACCAACGTTATTCCGACGGGCGGCTTAACGTACCAGTGGGAAACTGTGAAATGGAATCCGCTGGAATCCTTGCGTACGGAATCGAGAAACGTCCGAGCCTTCTCCGTCAAAGCAGGCTTTGGGCCTGGGCTTGCGTTCGACGTTGGCGCAACGCCTCCCCCGCGGCATCCGGCCAGCAACAGGGCAAGCAGAACGATGCTTAGGATCTTCTTCATGTTTCCTGCCTCCCAATCCTTCACATCAGCTTCAAAAGCCGGCTCGCCAACTTTTGTAAGCTGGATGTGGTTGTTGGGTTTACCTCAGCGTTCGGGTGGACGCATGGATACGTGTGCCCCGCGCCGATCGACCATCTCATGTTTTACCACTTTCCCGTTTTCAAACGTCAGAATGTGGCATCGCTCCCAGATGTATCCATCATCGTACGCACTCCTGGGGAAGCGACGACCACCGGAAAACCATTTCTTGTCTGTTGCACCGCGTTCAGGATTCAGTTTCTTGAGACCTTGTTTCTTCAAGACCTCGCCTTCTGTCAAGCCGAGCAGAGTGGAAAGGGTGACGGGTGTTTCAATTCGCTTGAGATGCTCGACAACGGCCTGCCTCAACTCTTCCCGGGTAGGCTGACGTTCAGGAGGCTGGCTCTGACATCCGGCGAGACTCAGCGACACAAACAGGATCAAAGTTATGTATTTCATCATTCAGCCCAACGTTGGAAGTGAGCTTTCGGCGCGCAGGCGTCGATAAGCTCGACTTCATTGTTCTGCGGTCCTTTCTAAGGTTCTGACGTCTGTGATGCTGAGAACGTTCCAACATTCTTTGCCCCTTTTCAGAAGAGCCCCCCCCCGGACTGGATGTCCCCGGAACTCTCTGGAAAGGTGGTCAGCCTGCACGCCGTTGTTAACCAGCGGGTTTGTTTTGAATTTCATGTCTTATTAGTTTTTCAAAATACTTTTTCCATAACGCTACGGCATAAAGAATCAGTCCTCCTTCACATGCTCCGAATATAATTAGAGTGTTTATAGATGTATCTGCCGCAGACATGAAGACCAACGCTAAAAGATTCAGTATGATCGCTACGGTAAATCCCCATGGAGCTAAAGGATTAGGTTTATTCATAATCTCCCTCATGGTTTTCTATTCTCGTTGGCTAACAATGCTTATTGCGCGTTTTGCATGATAACATGCGGGCGCCACCCACGCGATTGTGGCTGCAAGGGATTCGGGGGAACCATCCTTAATCATTGGCCTCTTGACCTGCGTCTTGTCCGGCATAGCCTTGGCGAAGCCGGTTTGGAATGATCTTTTCCTTTGGGCTGCGTTTCTTTGGGGAGCAAATCGCGCCTCAGCAGAGCCTCCCGGAACTGCCCCGAACTCCAGCTCCCGCTTCACCGGGCGACTACCAGGAGGTCACATGGGTGGGCAGCACGATGGCTAGGCGCCACTTCCCTCCAACCCGACGCATTAGCACTATCACTGTCGTGAACCGTTCTACCGGCCCGAAGGCCGCACGAGCCACACCGGGTTCATAGACAGAGAGCGCAGCCAGCGGGCCCTTCTTCAGCTGTCGGCCTATCGCTATTGCCGCCTGGCGTGCCCCGGCTACCTGCTCGGGATCCTTCGTCAACAGCCGCTGATGATTCTGGGCCAGAATCCTCAGTACCGCCCTCCCTGCCAACAAACGCATATCCTTCGGCAGATCCTTGAGGTGGTCCAGCAGCGGAGCGACGGCTTCCGGGTCCTCACCGTCCCTCAATGCCAGGATGACTTGCTCAGTCAGTGTCTTATGGCCAACGAGTGTCAGCAGGGCCTTCGTCACGCGGGGATCCTTGAAACGGCTCAGGCCGGAGACGACCCCACGCAGCGTCTCCGGACGCGCCTCGGCCAGCATCTCGAGCATTCTCACAATAGCGCCTCTGTGCTGAATGCTCCCGAGTGTTATGACGGCCTGTACCCGCACGCGGCTGTCGGCGTCATGCGTTGCCCTCAGGAGCGCGGTGGCGTGTCGATCGGCTTTGAGGACGTAGGCGAGCGCGTGTGCGGCCGCGGCGCGGACCTCGGCGTCTGGATCGTCGAGTCTCGCGGCCAGGTTCCCACTGGCCACTTGAACGTTGAACACGACGGTCCCCCGGGCCGCGCTGACCCGGACCCCTGGGTCCGGGTCGTTGATTGCCTCCATAAAAGCGATACTGAGCCATTTAACCTTCCATGCCAGGGCATCCAGGGCCGCACGTCGGGCTTGCGGGTCTTTCTCGCGATGGAACGCTTCCCAGAGAACTCCTCCCGCGTGCATACCTCGAGTAGGTCCCAGTAACTCATATACCCGGCGACGGACCTTTGCCGAGGGGCTGGTTGCCTTGCTCACCAAGGCTTGGAGGACCGCCGGACGCCCTGTCAGGAAGGCGGACGTAAGCCCGTCAGCCGGAAACCGGGTCTCGCACAACATGCTGACGATGGCTTCCGGATCAACGGGCGTCTTCTCGTCCGCCAGGGCCTTGTCCAGCGCGCGAGCCGCCACGTCTAGAAGCGAGTGCCCCCTCGGCCCAGGCGACGGATGGTCCATCAAGCGTATGAGAATCGGAACAGTTTGGGGCCCTGCTGATAGTCGCAACTCCTTTGCGAATTTGTCCTCGTCCAGAAAACGGAGACGCAAACGGATCCGTTCCGCCCACACGGCGGCCTGGGCTTCCACCGTTGCCTGAGCCATGTCAGGGGCCTGCTGCCCGCCTGTGCAGCCCGGCACCACGCATGGAATCGCGACGACCGAAAGGGTCCACCAAAGGAGGGGCTTCGTGGCAGTATTCATAGCTGGCTCCCGCATGTTAGCGCCTTGGAATTCGGAGGACATCCATACTTAATTATTGGCCTTTCGTTTGCCTGCCCTGTGGGCGGCTGGGATTCATGTTAGCCACGGGCGCGAGCCCGTGGGAAAAGGCGCGAATACGCAATAGAGCCCCCGGAGGGGGCGATTGATGGCCGGACAAGCTGTGTCATTCCCACACGTGCTCCAGGTCGAGTTGAATTCCATGACGATTGACCAGAACGTGTGCCCCATGGGTATTCCCCTTGCTTAGTGACTCACCGTCTAATGAATCGGCCATGCAGGCCTCTCTATTATGGGGCGCATGATACCACGGGCTCGCGCCCGTGGCTACCATGAGAAAGCAGTCGCTGGCCCGTTTACGGGCCTGCCAGAGTCCCTGGGACACCATTACTCAATCATTGGCTTTTCCTTTGGGGCCGGGTTCTTTGGGGAGCAAGTCGCGGCGCTGGCGCAGAATGCCGAGCTTCTCGCCGGCCCCAATCAGCCCGCCCTTGGTGATCATCGGGGCGGCCTGCTCGCTACACGCGAACTTGATGAAACCCCCAGCCACTTGCGATGCATTCGGCGATATGAGGAACTTGACGGTCAGTTGCAGCGGATACTTGTCGAATAGGATGTTCTCGCGGGTCGGCGCTACGGGTTCTTTCTGCCCCGGAGGGACGACGTTTATGATTCGGACCCCCTTCAGTTCAGACGCAACAGAAGGCACGATGCAGTAGCCGATGGCATTGCGGTTCTTGGCGACCTCATCCAGGATCTTCTGGTCGGACGGGTACATCGCAAAGGGCTTCCCCCCCGTGGCCTTGTGCTTCTCTCGCAGCTTGCGGTAGTGCTCGGCTACCTCTTCCTCCTCGTAGCCTTCCTTCCGGAACGGAAGTCCCGGAAGCTTGACGAGGTTGCCCTTGAGTATCTGGCCTGTGAACATCCCCCAGCTCAGCATCGCGGGCGCGGTCCCAAGGCGAGTGATCTTGCCGCTGAAGTCCCCCAGTGCCGACCAGTCGGCGGTCTTGCCCCGATAGATATCCTCGATCTGCTGATAGGTCAGCCCGTTCGTGGGATTGGCCTTGTGCACCACAATCATCAACGCCGCCTTTAGGAACGGGACTTCCTTGGGCTGTCGCTTGGGGTCGGGGAACGCCGCTTTCAACTGCTGGTGTTGCTTTTCAGTCAGCGCGCGTCGAATCAGCGCGGCTTCCGCGTGCCCGGCCACAAGCTCCCTGATGCCAGCTCCCGTGCCTCCCCCGGTCCAGTAGATTTGCGCCGGACCCGTGGCTAGCTCCTTGCGGTACGCTTGGTACAACTCCTTCACCGCCGAACGGGCCGTGTCCGTGCCTGCCAGGCACAGAGACTTCTCCCTGCGTTTGCGGAGAATCGCCTCCGTGCGCCGCTTGTGCTCTTCCTGCTGCCGGCGGTTCTCCTCCGCAAGCTTCCGGCGACGCTCGATATCCAGTCGCCGGGCCTCCTCGAACTCCGCCCGTCGGCGGGCCTCCTCCGGTGTGGGAGGAGCAGCCTGCACAGGGGACGTTGCGAGGATCACAGACCCCAAGATCAGCAAGATGACCGCCCGACTCCAGAGGAGCCACAGGCGGCCTTGTACGCTTCCCAGCAAACACACTGACGGCCATTCACGCACCATGATGCATCCTTTCGGGAGTTCGGGGAACCCCATACTTAATTATTGGCCTGTCGCGTTGCGGGTGAGGCGTCACGACGCCTGTCCCGATGCACATCGGGGTACATCGGGATCGCCTCCACTCGACTTATTATGGACTCCTGTCGTCGCGGGGTACACAAGTCGTCCGTTCGCATCTTTGATTCTGTTGATGTAGGGGAGCCCCCGCCACATTGGGTCCTTGGAGTACTCAAATGTATACGATTGCGCTGGGTCAAGTCTTGGCTTGAGCCCCGACGGTTGTACCCAACTATAGCCGAGAACAACAGCCACTTCGCCTTGTGCATCGAGCACGACTAAAACAAGTGGGGGATGGTATTTCGGCGTCGCTGTTGGAAAGTATGCCGTTGGAAAGCGTGCGGTTCCCAAGATTTCCCCTCGCAGAGCGACTGGGTAGGGTCCAAATTCTTTGGTGCAGCCGCATGTCAAGACCAGAATAAGCGACATGATCACGTTGCATGTGAGCCATTTCATTTCATTCTCCAGGCGCAAATAGGGGACGCTCCTCCCTCTATTTGCTTTGGCCTTTCGTTTGCGGCCGGGTTTTTTTCGACCAAATCCCCCTGCCAAATCTCTTCGCGGTTTCCTCAATTCCTTGATACTTCCGGCGGAGCTCTTCCTCCTCGATCTCTGCCACATTAACTCTCGCCCATCCTTGGTCCAGCAGGCAGACGGCGATATCCTGCCTTACGGGGGGGAACCGTCTGCGGGTTGGGAAGAGGATCAACGCGGAGGCTTTATGGGGAAGGTACCTCTGACTCAATAGTATCCTGGCAGCACGGCCACTCTCCAAAACCAGCACGCCGGGGCGACCCACCAAAAGATTCCCCAGGGCCGCGCGCAGCAACTCCTTGTCTTGCTCCGCGTGCCCTGGCAGGATCCCCAGAAGGCGATGGCGGCCGCCGCCGGCCAGGATTACCTCCAGCCCTTCTGATATTTCGACTACTTTCACGAACTGGTCCGCCAATGGGTCCGGGATAGGCTCGTACACCGTTCCCGTCAGCTTGATGCAACCGGCCCAAGGAAGGGCGCACACCACCGCGAGAATCAAGTAGGCCCTTCCACGTCGCTCCTTTTCGTGATGGAATTCGGGGAACACCATACTTAATTATTGCCCTTTCGCTTGGCCTTGCGCATGATCTTTTCCTTTTGGGCCGGGTTTCTTTGGGGAGCAAGTCGCGGCGTAGCAGAGCCGCCCGAACTCCCCGAACTCGGTCAGTTCACGTTTCAAGGAAAATAGTAACCGTCCCGATTAAACCTACCTCTAGTTCCCGTCCAGTAGTCCTTTTCAGTCCTCCCGTTAGGCCACGTCACAACAATGCAGTTCCCGCGCGTTTCCAACTGCTTCACCGACTGGGGCTCCTTCGAAATGTTGGTGGCTCGCAGTGCTAATGTCAGGGGCGACGTGTCAAAAACAACGGCCATTTCGAGTCGAAGGGGGAGGGACGGGTCAGTGCCCTTTCGCGTTCCCGCCCGTCGAGGCCTTGGATCTCCGGCGGCAGGAGCGGTTGCGTCTCTCGACGCTGGGGAAGAAGTAGGGGCCTGCTTTGTCTTCTGCCCCGGCGATGTGTAAACGCCCAAGTCCTCACCCTTGGCTGAAAACAGATGAAGATCCACAGCCCCCGTCTTGGGCTTTATCAGGCGCAGGTAAGGGGTCTCTTCTTTCTTCTCATGCTTGTTGACACCCACACGCCGATTCTGCTCGAGCTTCCCATCGCTCGCGCGTGTGCTGTACCAGACAAAGAACCGCTGTTCCAAGTGTTCTTTGAGAAAGCGCGGGAACTCCTTAAACTGTTGCCGAACTTCAGCCTCGGGCATCTGACGCTCAGCAATAAGAACGTGTATCTCACCATCGGTATCCCTGACAACCTGTGGGTCATAGGTCGGATCTACCTTGTCGGATAGTACATTCTCTAAACGCTTATAGGTTGTTGTCTTCTTCTGGTCCTTTTCGACAGTCCGAATGTAGTATGCCACATGGAACTTCGCCAAAGCGTAAACGACAATCGAAGCGTCTTCCGCCTTGGGCCCCTCCCGCCGCGCACGGGTAAACTTGACATCCTTACGGAATTTTTCCTTCCCGGTGACGACCTCGAAGGTATGCCATTTGCTGTAGACTTGCTCGTTACCGACCAGGGCGGAGCACCGGACCCGGTACTCGGTTGGCAGGTCGATCTTATGAAGCTCTGCCAGGTTACTTTCAAGGATAATCTGTCCACCGGCATGGATGGTCTTGAAGTGGGGGCCTCCCATGTCATCGAAATTCATGAGGCACTCGGGGCGTGTCCCATCTTTACGCTGAACTTCTATGAATCGGGACAGAGGGCCCATCTCAAGAGCCGCTTTGCAGTCCTTCTTGCCGGTATTCATCGCGACTGTCTTGACGGGGATTTCATCTTCGCCAAGAAAGAACCGCTTCCCTTCCAGAACAAGTTTCACCTCAAGAGTATCCCTTGTGGTGTCCGGGGATTTTGCGATGAGGGAGACGCTGGTGATGACTATGACAATACCAGCAATCCAGGTTATTCTCCGGTCAACACGGTGCAGGATGAACATAGTAATTCTCCCGGCTACGGGTAGTAAGGGCTGACCCCTTTTCTCGTTCATACTTAATTATTGGCCTTTGGCTTGGCCTTTGGCATGATCTTTTCCTTTTGGGGCGGGTTTCTTTGGGAGCAAGTCGCGGCGTAGCAGCGCCCCCCGAACTCTAAGACCCCCGCTCCTTCGCCGGGGCCTCCCTTGCAACTACTTCTTCACTTCGATTTTTATTCTCACGAAATTCGAGACAAGCCAGAACCCCCGAGCCCGAGCCGAGCTACCGGCCCGGACCCATAGCTTGTCGCGGAGTTGTGCGCGGGGGACCACCATATTCTTTTTGGCCGGGGCAGTTGTGAATTTCACGCGGAGCCAATAGGTGCCCTTATCGAGATATTTGCGGTATCTCTTAAGCGCATCGGGGACCACCATAACTTCCCCTCCGCCAGGTTCAAGCTTGTGTACCGGTTGCATGAGTACGAGTTTTCCTTTTTCTCTCATGTAGTAATCGCCGGGAGGAGGGGGAGGAGTATCCATAGCAGCCCTTATTTGTTTCTTGCGCTCGGCATCCCACAGCTCCACGTAGGGTTCGCCAGGCTTGAGGATATAAAGTTCGGTTGAACCCGAATTTGCGATCGCCACCACCAGCGGGGCGGGCTCGGCCCTCCCAAGAGTCTGCTTGAAAGTGTTCACGGCCACCGCCAGGGACTTTTCCGGGAGTTGCTTCGGATCGCTTTTGGGTCGTTCTTCCTTGCGTTGTCCGGTGGTGACTGCACCTGCGGGCAGTAGTACGGCTGCCACAAGAGCTAAACAAATTGTCCTATACGTTCGAGTTGCAAGGGCCATAATGTGTCTCCTTTATGTCAATCACTGGAATTCGGAGGACATCCATACTTAATTATTGCCCTTTCGCTTGGCCTTGCGCATGATCTTTTCCTTTTGGGCCGGGTTTCTTTGGGGAGCAAGTCGCGGCGTAGCAGAGCCGCCCGAACTCCGCGAACTACACAGGACTTCTCCACTATCGGACACCCGATACAGGCCGGACGTTTTTCGCCTTCTTGGCGCCCGCTTCCGTATTCTTGGCAGTAAAGGTCGGATATTTTATGATAATCTGCTTGGGGCCGCCCAAAAGCTTCTCTTCCCAGAAAAGTGCGAGCTTATCCCCAACCATGCGGACGTTCAGATTGCTCAAGACGGTCTTTTTCTTGCGCAAATCCCTTTCCTTGTTGACATCGAGAACGGTCTCGCCGTCCGGCTTCCGCAGATCCTTGTCAAATCGGAGGATCCTCAGACGTGGGCTTGCGGGATTCGAAGCACAGCCCAGGTACAGCCCGTCTGCGTCCACACAGGCGTCCACAAGAAACACGTCGGTGCGCTTCAGTCCGAAATCCAAGCGTTTCCAATTATTCCCGTCCTTCGACGCCCAGCCAATGACGCGCCCGGGTTCCCGGCCTCTTGCGCTTCTGGTTCTTCCGACGGGAGCGATTGCGAAGCAGAACAGTTGGTTATTCCAGGTTACCAAGACGGGCCTCCGAGCCTTCCCAAGCAGCGTCCCCTTCAGTCGCCTTCCGCGTGTCTTTCCAACGGGGGCAACCCATACGCCGCGGTCTTGACTTCGAGGGTAAAAACTCTCCCCGGCAATGAATGTCCGGGTTTCAAAAAAGCCGATCGATGGGCACGTCAAGTCTATAAGGGAGAAATCTTTAGGAGCGCCCTGGTAGTCAACTCTCTTGACACTCCACCATTCAATGCGACTGTCCTCTTCCGCAGTCTTGGGCGAGCGGCGCGGTCCTTTATTCCTTTCCTGAGGGTGTGCCCGCGAATCCGAAACCCATGCCATGCACACCCTGTGAGTGCCGCCTCCGAACAGAACGACCGCGACCAGTGTTTTGTGCAGCGCACTGTTTCGCATGCTCGTTATCTGAGGCGGGAACCCGGGGAATAGCGGATTCAACACCGATACAGATCGCCATGACAAGCGAACTGGAGCAGCTTGACCACCCGGCTGAATGAGTTGGGCTGCGCAAAGCTCTAACTGCTTTCCTCCCCATGCCTTTGGCGCGGGCTGCGTCGCTTTGTCCGCCCTTCCGTATCCGAATATCAATACTCCTTCATCGCACGAGGTGATTGCCCAATCCCGGAACGGCACGTCGACTGCGACTGGACGCGATTCCCAGGGCGCAGTTGTGGGCTTGGCTGATCCCGGAATCGTCAGCCAGAGCAACGCGCACATCGCAAGACACGTTCTCATGTGGATCCCCTTTGGCATCACCTCGTTAGACGCCGGGATGCCGGGCCGGGTTCCATACTTCTTCTCGGTTTTCTCCCGCCCTCCACGAATTTTCGGTATTCGCGCGGCCGCAGCCGGCAACACTTCGTTGAAACGACTTCGTTGACGATTGGGGGCGGAAAAAAGGCGGAGGCCTGTAAGTTCTTTGTATACAAGGCCTTAGGCGAGGTCTCGGCATTGCGGCCGACCGGGAGGGTGTTGCGTATGGTTGCGTTAGTGTTGCCACCTGATTTGGGGCTGCTTTGCCGCGATGGCCTCGCGATGGGCCTGAATCGGTCGCCGCGCGAGTTGTCTTTGGATCCGCCGCAGGCGAACTCGATGGCACCGGCCGGCGGAACTTACACACAACTGTTGAGGTTATCCTTCCGAGCAAGTCTCTTGACGCGGCGGTGTGCTCTGGGATATATTCTTGGCCGACGCCGTCCGGGTGGCCGGGCGGCAGGATTGTCCCTTGGCCCCCAAACTTACTGGAGAATGAAATGAAACGGACAGTATTGCTGTTAGGCGTGATGTGTGCGGTGCTTCTTGCCCCGTCGCTGGCCGCAGGTGCGGACGAGGCGATCGAGCCCAAGAAGAAGATTGTCCTGTTCGACGGCAAGAGCTTTGACGGCTTGGTCCGACATGTGCGCGGAGACGGCGACGTCGAAAAGACCTGGTCCATCAAGGATGGCGTCCTTGCCTGCACCGGGCGCCCCGCGGGCTACATCCGCACCGACAAGGCATACAAGAACTATAAGTTCCACGTGGAGTACCGCTGGCCCGGCAAGACGGGCAACAACGGCGTCCTGGTCCACATGGTCGGCAAGGACGGCGTGTGGCCCAAGAGCCTCGAATGCCAGGGCATGTTCCGCAACCAGGGCGACTTCTTCTAGATCGGCGGCGTCACCTTCAACGAGCACAAGATCAAGGGCCACCGCTCCGGGGGCCGCCGGGTCATCAAGTACAACCCTCACAACGAGAAGAAGGCCGGCGAGTGGAATGTCTATGAGGTGTGGTGCGTCGGCGGCACGGTCCGGCCGTACGTGAACGGCAAGCTCATGAACGAGGCTACCGACTGCTCCGTGACCGAAGGCAAGATCTGCCTCCAGAGCGAAGGCGCTCCCATCGAGTTCCGCAACATCTACGTGGAGCCGGCTACGGACAAGCCCTGGCCGGTCGTGCCGACCAAGAAGACGGTCCTCTTCAACGGCAAGGACCTTACCGGCTGGGTCCGCTTCAGCCCCAACGACAAACGCACCGACGGCAAGTGGACGGTGGACAAGGTCTGGTCGGTCAAGGACGGCGTGATCCACTCCACCGGCAAGCCCAACGGCTACATCCGCACCGAGGAGAGCTACGCCAACTACAAGCTCCACCTCGAATGGCGCTGGACGGACAAGCCCACCAACAGCGGCGTGCTGCTGCACCGCGCGGGCATCGACAAGGTGTGGCCCAAGTGTATCGAGGCCCAACTCATGCACGAGAACGCCGGCGACTTCTGGCTGCTCAGCAACGCCACCATCAAGGCCGGTGGCAAGCAGGTCGGGCCGAAGGCCTACGCCAACGCCAAGAAGAAGAGCCCCTCGAACGAAAAGGCCCCGGGCGAGTGGAACAAATACGACATCGTCTGCGACGGCGGCACGGTGAAGCTCACCGTCAACGGCCTGCTCCAGAACGAGGGCACGGAGGCGAATCCGTCCAGCGGGCCGATTTGCCTTCAGAGCGAAGGCAGCGGCATCGAGTTCCGGAACATCTATCTTGAGCCGCTCGGCAAGGGCAAGCCCGCGGCCGCCGGTAAGGACCAGGTTGTCTTCGAGGATGGCTTCGAGACCAAGCCCGGCGAAGGGTGGACCTGGCTGCGGGAGAACGCCAAGGCGTGGCGCATCCGCGAGGGCGCTTTGGAAATCCACGTCGAGCCCGGCGTGGCCCACAACGTCAAGAACGCCCTTGTCCGCCCGGCCCCCGATCGCAGCAAAGGCACCTATGCCATCGAGGTGACGGTCACCAGCAACACAAAGCCCACCCAGCAGTACGAGCAGGCCGGAATCACCTGGTATCACAACGGCAAGCCCGTGTTCAAGCTCGTCAAGGAGCTGGTCAGAGGCAAGCTCCTCATCATCCCCGGCGCCAAGCCCATGGACAGCAAGTCGGTCCAGCTTCGGCTGATCGTCACTGCCAACAGTTGGACCGCCCAATATCGCCCCGACGCCAAGGGCGAATACCTCACCGCCGCCAAGGGCCGGCTGCCCGCGCCCGGCAAGGACCAGGTCAGCATCCAGTGCTATAACGGCCCGCCGGATGCCGAGCACTGGATCGGCTTCGACGACTTCCGCATACTGAAGCTGTCGGACTGACCGACCACAACCACTGCCTTGGCACCGGTTGCGAGATACGTGACTGTGAAATCCAGCGGTTGGGGGTGGATGTCCTTTCGGGCCGATCGAATGGCAACCGCGTCGGCTCAGATCCAGCCAGCACGCTTGAGGGCAAGACCGTGTACATAGGGTGCACTTCGTACCGATGAACCTACCGCGCATGGTCCCAAAGCTCAGCCGAATAGCAGGTCATGTTTCCAGGAGGGTTTACAGGATAGATCCGAGCGGTGGTTTCAAGGTGAACTCCGGGTGATATTCCCCCACGGCTGAGTCTTGAGACCATACGCGGGGCAAAACTCGCTGGTCCGCTACAGCTTCCCAAGACGTGGTGGAACTGTATCCTGGTGCGACTACTTGCTCGCCTTCGTCCCTGTCCGTGGCGTGTCCAGGTTCGCCTTGGGCTTGCCCCAGGTTTTCAGCAGGAACTTGGCAAGGATCGGGTCTCGCTTGCCCACGGCGTCGCGCTGATCTTTTGTGCCGAAGTACCGCGTCGTTACGCCCGCGAAGAACTCCTTGTGGTTGGCCCGGACGACCCAATCCCTCGGCGGATACTTCCCTTCCTCGCGGGCCCGCTTGTGGGCTGCCAGCACTTCGGGATTGTCGAAGGAGAGAATCTGATCGTGGTACGCGTGGGCCAACTCGTGCAGCAGGACGGTGGCCGACCGATCGGGGCTTCTGTTGGCCAGGGACGCGGCATTGCCGAACTCGACGCACTTGTGCTTGTCGGGGTTGAAGTCCATGTCTATCAGCCAATCGAGGCCCGGGTGGTACTGGTAGGCCGACGTCCCGCCCCATGGGCCCTTCGTCGAGTTCAGTTCGAGCCAGATCTTCACCTTCAGCAGCTTCGCCAGGGGGCCCGCGGGGATCCACGTCTTGAGGCGGACCATCGCGCCGGTGAGGCGCTTCATCGCTGCAGCCCCCGTCTTGGCATGTTGCCCGACCAGGAGGGTGTTATTGACGTAGACCTGCCAACCGGCCAGCGTCTTGACGGTGTAGCCGATCGTCAGCCGGTAGAGCTTGGCGGCTCTGGGGGGCCGGCGGGCCGTGCCCTCGGGCAGGATGCCGATCTCGCTGATCCAGTCGCCCAGGTGGGCCTTCCACGGATTGGGCTTCTTCGCGACGAAATGGCCGCCCTGGCGGTAGAGTTTCAGCGTCGTCGGGACGCCGGCTTTCTTGAGCGCCTCGTGGTACAGGATGCTGTTCTCCGGCGGGACGAGCTTGTCGTCCTTGGCGTGGGCCAGAAACGTCGGCGGGGTCTTGGCGTTGACCTGCAATTCGTTGGACAGGTCGTCGATCAGTTTGGCGTCTGGGTTGGGCCCCAGCAGGCGAGCCACCGACGGGCGGTGCGGGTGATTCTTCATGCTGACGACGGGGCAGAACAGCGCCATGTAGTCCGGCCGGGAGCTGAAACGCTCGACGGGGTCCTTTGCGCGGGGCTTGCCGACGTCGTAATGCGTCGCCAGTGTCGTCGCCACGTGCCCACCCGACGAGAACGCCACGACCACGA
>SDBS01003475.1_pt1 | contig 15479 bp, 10 predicted proteins | sample 2277091 | NCBI WGS metagenome assembly SDBS01 (sample SAMN10404972, study PRJNA504765) | marine sediment metagenome | isolation source: marine sediment core GS10_PC15, 163 cmbsf | place: Arctic Ocean: Southern Knipovich Ridge | collected 2010 | reverse complement strand
GGGGTCGACGGCGGACCCTCGGAGCAGCTGGCCGCCGTGTGGAGCAAGAACTTCGCCTCGGTGCGCGACTATCTGATCGACCGGCAGACGAGGATGTGGCGTCACATGATGCTCCTCATGGGGACCATCGTCGGACTGATATTTCTCCGCCGCAAGGCTGCTCTCTGGGCGCAGCAGGACAAGTCGTTGCAGATGACGGTCCGCATCCTCGATCGGCCGGTCGCGGCGGCTCTCGTCATGACCCTCGTGGCGGGCGGCCTGATCCATCCCCGTGCGCCGTCGGCGTGGAACGATCTCCTCGCCCTCATCCTCCTCGTGGCCCTCCTGCGCATCTTGCCGCAGATGCTGCCGCGAACCCTGCTGCCGGGCGCCTATCTGCTCGCCGTTCTGTTCTTCTTCGACCGGGTGGTCAAGCTCGCGCCCGACGGCAACCTGGTCAACCGCGTCGCACTGCTGCTGCTATCGGTGACCGCGGCCGGCGCGTGCGTGTGGTTTCTTCGCACCATCGATCGCCTGGACACAGCGGCGCCTGTTGGTTGGTCGCGCGCCATCGGGTTGTTTGCGAGGCTCGCGTTTCTGGCTTTCGTGATCGGCACCTTGGCCAACATCTTCGGCAGCGTCGGCTTCGCGACCCTCATCACTCTCGGGGTGGTCGCCAGCGTTTTCCTGGCGGTGCTCTTCTGGGTGGCCGCGGTGCTGCTGCGGGCGGTCCTGCGGGTCGTGCTGCTGACCAGGGCTGCCCGCAAGTTCGGTCTCGTCCGCCTCCACTCCGACACCGTGAGGGGCGTCCTCTTCCGGGTGATCACAGCGGCGGGCGTGGTTGCCTGGGTGGTGTTCTCGTTGCAGGAGTTCGGCATCCTCGACGCCACGATCGCACAGATTTCGAAGGTCTTCGAAGCCGAGATCTCGGTCGGAGATTTCTCGATCGTCGTCGGCGATATCCTGATTTTCGTCTTCGTCATCTGGCTGACGTTCAAGCTCTCCCAGCTGCTCAATTTCATTCTCGACACCGACGTCCTGCCACGGATGAATCTGCCCCGCGGCGTTCCCGGCGCGATCACGCGGCTGACCCACTACGCCATCATCGTCGGTGGGGTGATGATCGCCGCTACCGCTGCCGGTCTCGATTTCTCGAGACTCACCCTGATTATCGGCGCTCTTGGTGTCGGCATCGGTTTCGGGCTGCAGAACGTGGTCAACAACTTCGTGTCAGGTCTGATTCTGCTCTTCGAACGGCCGATTCGGGTGGGTGACAAGGTCCAGGTCGGCGAGCTGTCCGGAACGGTCAAGAACATCGGCATGCGGGCGAGCATCGTCGCCACGTGGGCGGGGGCCGAGGTCATCGTCCCTAACGCCAATTTCATCTCGTCCGAGGTCATCAACTGGACGCTCAGCGATGACCGGCGGCGGATGGAGATCCCCGTCGGCGTCGCCTACGGAACCGATCCCACACGGGTGATCGAGCTCTTCGTCGGGTTGGCGAGGGATCACCCGGATGTTCTGGATGACCCCGAAGCGAAGGCGATCTTCACCGGGTTCGGCGCGAGCTCGCTCGATTTCGAGCTGCGGGCATGAACCAGCGGCGATTTCATCGCGGTGGCGAGCGATCTCCGTGTCGGCATCAACCGGGCGCTTGCCGAGGCCGACATCGAGATCCCCTTCCCGCAGCAGGACCTTCATCTGAGGTCGGTCGGCGACGAGGCGCGTGTGGCCCTGGCTCACAGCGAGCGCGAGCAACACCTCACCGAGAGTGGGGAGCAACCCGATGTCCTCGGTTCGGATGAGAACGAAAAAGACGAGGCTGACACGTAGAGACAACGTGATTGCTGGTTTTTGAAATCGTTTGTGCGATAATGTCTCGAAATATCTCAACTCGGCACGGGCCAACCCGTTGCGCGAGCCCAGGGGAGGCGAACATGAAACTCAGCAAGCGCAAGGTCGGCGACGTGGTGATTTTTGATCTCGACGGCAAGCTCACCATCGGCAGGGGAGACGTGGTCCTCCGCGATGCGCTCCTCGAGGAGCTCGAGAGCGGCGGCAAGAACGTCCTTATCAACCTCCAAGACGTGAAGACGATCGACTCCTCAGGACTCGGCGAGCTCATTCGCTGCAAGGTGACGGCGAGCTCGAACGAGGCCCAGGTCAAGCTCCTCAACGTCAACCTCAAGGCACGCAAGCTGCTGACCATGGCGCAGCTGGTGGGCGTCTTCGAGATGTTCGACGACGAGGAGCTGGGGGTCGCGTCGTTCAACGCTTAGTAGCTGTTAGCCGAGCCTCCTGCAGAATCCCAATGGATGTCTGAGGTCACCAGTGGCAAGACTGAAGGTGGGCCAAGGCCCACCCTACTTCGGACCCACAAAATGCGCGGGCTCGTAGGGTCGGCGTAGGGTGGGCCTTGGCCCACCCTCAGATTCGCCGCCGGTGAGTACGGCGAGACTGACAGCCACGAGTTTTGCAAGAGGCTCTGCGAATACCTACTTCTTCGCAAGCGGAACGTCCTTGGCGATCTCCATCGACATCATTGTCTCGAGCTTGTTCTCGGCCTGGAAGAGGCGAACCACCTTGGCGGGCGGAAGGACATCGTCGAAGCGATCGGCATAGGCCCTCTCCAGCGCCACCATCTTCGAGTCGATCTCGAAGCTCGCACCGAGCAGACCGCGCGCGACCTCCGGCCCCATGGTGTCGTAACCGGTGAGGAACATCTTGATCACGTCGATGCGCTCGTCCCAGAGCGCGCCCTTGACGGCTGCGTACTCCTCGTAGATCGGCCAGAACCCCTCGGCCTCGGCTTCGGTCAGATCGAGAACCCCACCAATGAGGTCGTGCCACTCCTCGGTCAGTACCTTGTAGGTGAGGATCGTCTCGTCGCGGATCTGTGCATTTGCGGGGCCCGCGATGAACATGACGGCGACGGTGATCATCACCACGACTATCTTGGCTCTCATTTTTTCTCCTCACGTCGTTTGCGGTCGGTTCATTCTAACCCGCTCTTCTCACCACGTCGCGTCGCGAATTGGTTGGAAGAGCGGGTTGGGTCAATACACGAGGGTGACGTAGACGAGGACGCCATTGTAGTCGTAGTCGACCTTGAGCTCGCCCTTCTTGTCGCTGTCGTAGTTGAGACGCACCGAGTTGAAACCCGCGCCGAGGCCCACGTGCTTCCAAGGAAACCAGTCAACGGCGAGCACGATATCGGCCATGCTGCCGCCCCAGGTGTCGGCCTGGAAGGCAAAAAACTGTCCGCGCAGGGTTGCCGCGAGGTGGGGACCAATCGAGTAGCGCAGATTCAACCCGAAGGCGGGGACCGGCGCCACGAGGTCGTTCGATTGCTTCGTTCCACCTCCGATCTCGTCCCCCTCCTCTTCGTCGACGGGTCTGATCGTTCCGTCGACTTCGAGGTTGAAATTGAACTTGAAGAGGCTGAGACCCGCGGAGAGGCCGAGATCCCATTTTTTCCTCTTGAGGACCGAGTACTCGTAGGAGATCTGAGCAACCTGGGTGCGGTTTCTGAGGTCGACGCTCGCCCCGACCTCGATGATGTAATCGCCCCACTGGATTTCCTCGTCGATGACATGGTCGGCGCCGCGATTCCACTGGTAGTAGCCAAACGTCAGATCGCTCCGCTTGCCGAGACGGTAGTTCGCGAAGATCCGGAGATCGAGGTTGTCACGGTCGAATCCAAGGTCGTCTTCGAGCCGAATCTCGGTGCCGATGCCGTGTTCCGCCGAGTCGAGACGGATCAGAGAATCGAAGCGCATGAGGAAAGCGCCGATGCTGACGCGGAACCGCTCCCACGCCGGATCGAAGGCGAATTCAACGGCGGTCGAACCGTCGTCGGCCACCGTTTCCTGCGCGGCAAGCGGCGTGACGCAGAGCGCGGCAGCCGTGAACACCGCGAGCGCAATCAGGCGAGTTTGTGGTCGGTTTCCCATACCGCGACCTCCTGCCCAGCACCAAGCTACCACGACCGGCAGGGCCAATTTATGTTAGGGTGTGCCGGATTCCCCAGTGATCCGTTCCTTTTTTCCGAAACTCTGGGACGATGCCCGAGGAGGCAGAAATGAACCGCAGAATATTGCTCAGCATTTTGACCTCAGTCGTTGCGATCGCCGCGGCATCGACAGTCATCGCGGCGGACACCGGCATGTGGCCGCAGGTCATGGAGGGCAAGAACTTCACCGTGACCATGTACGAGCCACAGATCGACTCGTGGATGGAGAACACCTTTGAAGCACGCGCTGCGGTTTCGGTCGTCGAGGGCGATGCCCCCCCGGTCTTCGGGGCGGTGTGGATCAGCGGCCGTTTCGAGGTCGACCGCGACACCCGGATGGTGGATTTCTTCGACATCGAGGTCCCGACCGTGGCCTTCCCCGAGGCCTCCGAGGAGCAGCAGCAGGCGTTGACCACGTTTCTTGAAGGGAGAATCCCCCTGTGGGATCTCGAGATAGAGCTCGATCGGCTCGTGCCTCTTCTTGAAAACGCCGACGTCGCGGTGCGGGATCAGGTCGAGCTCAAGAACGCGCCGCCCGAGATCATCATCAAGTACGTGCCGGCGGTGCTGATCATCCTCGACGGAGAACCGAAGTTCCAATCCATCGAGGGCTCGAGTCTCGAACGGGTGGTCAACACTCCCTACGTGATCGTCAAGGACAAGAACACCTACTTCCTGGCGACCGACACCCTGTGGTTTGAGGCCGGTGCGGTCAAGGGCCCATGGCGGATTGCCGGTAACCTGCCAAAAGAGGTCCAGAAGGTCGAAGACGAGCTCGAGAAGCAGCGCCAGGAGCAGGGTGCGCCGGCGGACGAGGATGAGGAAGGCAGCGACGACCGGGTCCCCGAGATCGTGGTCTCGACGGTGCCGGCGGAGCTCCTCTTCATTGACGGAAAACCCGAGTTCGAGCCGCTCCAGGGCAACGACATTCTGGCCGTGTCCAACACCGACTCCGACGTCATCTTCGACATCGGCACCCAGGACTACTACGTGCTGCTCTCCGGCCGCTGGTACCGGACCAAGGACCTCGACCGGGGCCCGTGGTCGTGGGTGGCCAACGACCAGGTCCCCGCGACCTTCGCAGAGATCCCGGCGGAATCGGATGTGGGTTATATGCGGGCCTCGGTCGCCGGCACGGAGGAGGCGCGCGAGGCCCTCCTCGAACAGGCGGTGCCGCAGACCGCGGCTGTCAAACACTCGGCCGGCGCTTCCTTCACGGTGGAGTACGACGGCAGTCCGAAGTTTCAACCGATCGACAGCACGGGCATGACCTACGCGGTCAATACCTCGGCATCGGTGATCTTCTCCAGCGGCCGCTACTACTGCTGCGATCAGGGTGTGTGGTACGAGTCCGCCTCGGCGACCGGGCCGTGGCAGGTCTGCAAGGAGGTGCCGGACGAGATCTACACCATCCCGCCGTCGAACCCGCTCTACAACGTGACCTATGTCAAGGTCTACGACTCGACGCCGGAGGTGGTCTACGTCGGCTACACCCCCGGTTACACCTCGAGCTATGTCTCGCACGGTTGCGTGGTCTACGGCACCGGCTGGTACTACCCGCCGTATTATTCCCCGTATCACTACTACGCGCGGCCGGCCACATGGGGCTTCCACGTGCGCTGGAACCCGTGGTACGGCTGGAGCTTCGGTCTCAGCTATTCGAATGGGCCCTTCCGCATTTCCATCGGTTTCGGCGGTTGGGGCGGCGGTTGGTGGGGTCCGGGTCGATACCGGCCCTACCCACGCTACGGTTACGGCGCCGGCTACCGGGCGGGCTACCGCCACGGCTACGCCCACGGGCGCCATGCGGGGGGTGGGCGACCGGCGCATTACGGCAACACCAACATCAACATCTATGGGCGGCCCGGGAACTCTGATCGGGTGGCGCGAACCCAGGATCGGGCGGGGACCCGTCAGCAACCGGCGGTGGCGCGCGACCGCGCCAACAATGTCTACACCGACAAGAGCGGCAACGTCTACCGCCGTAACGACAACGGCAGCTGGGACAGGCGGGACAAGGGCGACTGGTCGAAGGTTGACGGTGTCCCCTCGGCGGGTGATCGGGCCCGGCCCGAGACTAGGCCGTCAACCGGCACGGGATCCTCGGCAGCTACGCGGCCCGCCACCCGTCCCTCGACGCAGCCGTCGACCCAGCCCTCCACGAGACCCTCGACCCAGCCGTCGACGCGTCCGTCTACCGGCGCTCAGCCCTCGACTCGGCCATCGACCGGGACGAGAGCGACCACCAGTAGCCGGCCGTCCACGAGCTCGATGAACCGCGACTACAACGCCCGTCAGCGCGGCAGCACCCGCTCGCAGCAGTACAACCGCGGGGGACGCAGCACTGCCAGCCGGCCCTCCGGCGGCGGCAGGAGGAGATAGATCGACCGGGGTTTAGCCAAAGAAAAAGGGCGCGATATACCGCGCCCTTTTGTTCCGGTTGAGAGGCGTTACCTGAGGTCGAGCTCGACCGGTTCGCCTTCGCGGACGGTCACCCGGCCCTGGCGCTGCCCGGCCTCGGTGCCGATCGAGACGATGTAGTTGTCGGCCTGCAGCGGTCCGATGCGCAGGCCGCCGGGGGTCGGTTGCGGCGGGCTCGCCATATAGAGCAGGCTCGACAGATCAACCCCGTCCGCCGTCATGACGCGGACCGACGGTACCCGTTTGGCGGCGCCCTGCGCCAGGCCTTTTGTGCTGCTCAGATACACGTCCACGTATCCACCGCGACCGAGGTCGAGCGTGGCTTGCACCTCGTCACCGTTGTCCACCTGGAGCTCCGCACCACAACCGGTGGCGCCGCCATAGGCGAAGCCGCACGGTCTGTAGGAGCCCGCCATGACGCCCACAAAGGTCGCCAGACCACTGCCGTCGGTGAACCCGGTCGTGGTCTCCGGCCCCACCAGATAGACCGGCGCACCGCCCGCGGAGCCGGCGAGGGTGTGGACGGCGAGCATGATGCTGGCGCCGTCCGGGGGCAGCAGCTCGAGGACGATCGGCCCCTCGGAGGAACCGGCCCGGAGATCGAGCTCCGACGGCGCCGAGGGTGCGAAGTCCGTGTGGCTGGCGGTCAGGACCAGCCGGCCGGACTCGAGACCGCGTACCGAGAACCGCCCCTCGGCATCGGTGAATGCGGTGGCGTCCTGAATGCCGCCTCCGGCGTTGGCGACGACCGATGCTCCGACGACCGGTTGGCCGTCGGTATCGACCACGAATCCTTCCACTGTGGCGTCCGCATACTGGATGGCGCACCGATACGTTTCAACTCTGGGAACATCGAGGAGCTTCGTGATCGGCGCTGAACCGGAGCCCGGCGGGGTGTAGGAAGCATAGTAGCGACCCGAGAGGAGACCGGCGCCCATGAATAGACCGTCCGGGCTGACCACGAACTGCATGGGTTGCTCCTCGATGCCGAAGAACCGGCGGTCTGCGGTGATCCGTTGCATCATCACCACCACGCCCGGGGCCTCGGCGCCCTCGGTGGTGAGGACGAGAGTGCCGCCAGAGGCGCGGTCATCGCCGAGCCAGATCTCACCTTCGATGCGAATGCCGCCGAGCATCAGGTCGGCCTCGACCGTTTCGCGGGCGCGGCCTTCGACCTTCTCGCTTGCCGTTTCCTGTCCGTGTCGGGCCGTCAGCTTCCACCGTCCAACCGGCAGCCGTTCCGCCCGGAAGTAACCGTCATGATCGGTGTGCGCCGTGGTTTCGGGAAAATACGCGTAGAGGGCGTCTTCGGTGATCTCCACCGCAGCCCCCGTGATCGGCCGGTCGTTGCGATCGTACACTCGACCGACGATAGTCATGCCGGTGTCCATCTCCACGTCGCCGATGTCGAAACCCACCTCATCGGGCTCCACACCATCGAGCCGCCAGGTGGCGAATCCCGAAGCGCGGACGACGGCGCGACAGGTACCCGGGTCCATCCCTTCGAGGAGGAAGACGCCGTCAACATCGGTCGAGACGCTGGGCACATCCTCGACCATGTGCGGCGCCCGGAACATTGAAGGTGACCCCGGCTCGCAGCCCACCTTTGCGCCGGCAATCGGCTGCAGGGTCTCGGCGTCGAGGACGCGACCCGAGATGGCGAGACCCCGGTCAGGCACCACCGGTGCGAGCACGACCTCCTCACCGACGGCCACGTCGGCGCGCTCGCTGATGAGGGTCGCTGATCCGGGAAGCCTTACGCTCAGTGCATAGGTGCCGGCCTCCAGACCGGAAGCGCGGGCGATGCCGTGTTCTGCGTCCCAGCCGCCCTTACCCGATTTGCCTTCGCGCCCGTTGCTCCGGTAGGCCTGCCATCGCACCACCACCTCGTCCTCGGAAAAAAACCGAGTCGACAGAACCTGCTGCTCGATGCTCGCTCCGCCCGGAACGGTGATCACAATCCGCTCACGGTCGGCGGTGAAGCTGCCCTCCCACATGCCGAAGCCGTGACCGAAGATCTTGACCGGGAACGTCTCCCTGCTGGTCACCCCCTGAATGCGGAGCCGACCCTGGAGGTCGGTGTAATGGACACGGTCGTTGAAGTAGACCATTGCCTTGGCGACGCGGTCGCCGACCTGGTTCTGAACCACCAATATGATGTCGCGGCCCGGTGCGAGATTGAGGACCACAGGCTCGACAATCGATTCCCCATCAACCTCGACCTCGACCTCGGCGCAGGCGCGGCCGGTAGCGCAGGCGCGAACCCGAATACTGCCCGGGAGGAGCCCGGTCAGCTGGAATGAACCTCCATCGGAGGTCGAGCCGACCTGGGTGTAACGAAAGCCGTCGATCTCGGTCATTTCGCCCAGGGCCTCGACCCGCGCGCCGGAGAGGGGCTTGCCCTCCTCATCACGAACCAGGCCGCTGACCGCGATCCCGTCGTCGAGCTGTAACTCGAGGTGCTGGGGAAGCTCTCGGAAGAATGTCTGAACCGGGACCTTTCCCTGCGCGAGAACAACCCCTACATAGGCGGCGTCCCGATCGAGGTTTTTGACCTCGATGACCCCGTCCGCACCTATTTCGTGTTTTTCGGCCACACTGAAGAAGAGACTCGTGACGTTCACCCGTTCCTCACGGGCCAACCACATACGCGCTTCGAGCGGAGGTTCGAGCTCGATGGTCAGCGCTCCCTGCGCATGCAGGAGCAACGTGTGGCGGCGTCCATCTACGATTATCTGTTCGGCGGTTGGAGCATAGCCGGGAGCGGAAACGACGATCCGCTCATCGCCGCGGCACACAAGGTCGAGGCGCCCGTCGGTCGCCTTCCACGATCCGGCAGCGAGCTCAGCCGGGGCCCCGGGGACATGCCACCGCAATGAGCCGGCGGTAATTTCTTCTCTGGTGACGGCATCGAGGACGGTATAGCTGGCAACCGGGAGATTCGGCAGACGGAGGTTTCCCTCCTCATCGGCGATGACCTCGAGAGGTGCTCCGAGACCGATGCGGACCCAGGTTGAACTGTTGCCGGTCTGAGCGATGACGGCATCATCGATCACCGTGCCATCCTGCGCGACCACCGTCTGTCCGGCGCCGGCAACGCCCGCAACCATCGCCAACCCTACGAGGATGACGAGTATGATCCGTCTCATAGTTATCTCCAGAACTCGTTTACTTCAGGTTTTCCAACTTCGGCACTTCGACCTGCCAAACGGTGGTCGCGGCCGAGGGTTCCCAGGTCTCCTGACCCACCAGCACGAGGCGATGGTTATCGGCGTCCGCCGTCACCAGGCGGCCGGCCGTGACGCCCGGGATCGGCAAACCAATCGCCACCGGCTCACCGCTCAACCGATAGATGTCGAGCTCGTGCCGTTGTCTGAGTGGGCCGTCGGGAAGTCCGACGACAAATCCCAGGAGGTCGTCACCGAGCACCACCGGGCGCTTGACGAGCGGCTGCGAGAGCTGCCAGCGCGAGTAGGCCTCGCGCCCGGAGGGATCGTGAACCGGTGGCGAGGCCGCCCAGTTCGGCGCGCGAAAACGAGGATTGGTACCGCGCCACGCCTTGGAGAGGCGGTCACGGTTGTCGAATATATACACCGAGTAGCTGCGGGGGTCGACAAAGACCCAGCCTCCATCGGGGAGGGCCGCCAGGCCGCCGGCGATGATTCCCTGGAAATGGATGCGCTTGACGGTCTCCAATATCGGCATGGATGCCGGGTACTCCTGGAGGGGCACGATCTCGCCATCGTCGTACTGGATGAAGAGATACGGCGTGCCGCCTCCGAGGGCGGCATCCTGGCTGGCGATCCCGTAGACCACCAGCCGGTCGGCGAAGACGAGGGGTTGGCCGCTGGCAGTGCTCCTCATCCCCGGGGTCTCGTGCAGGAACTGCCATTTCGAGTTGTAGTAGACCCAGAAGTAGCGGTCGCCAAAGACCACGCAGCGACCTGATCCGCAGCCCAGGTGCTGCGGACCCGTGACCTCGCCTCGTTGGGTGCCCATGGGGAGAACCGATCGCAGATCCTTGCCTGTGCGGAGGTCCACCTCGCGCAACCCACTGGTGTAATCCGGAAGCAGCAGACGGTTGCCACGGACCACCGCGTCGACCAACATAAACGCGGGTTTTTCGAGATTGAGAGCCTGTGCGCTGCAGGAGTTCTCCGGCTTATCAACCGGCGAAGCCAGGACTCCGGCGCACAGCAGCACCGCGCCGGCACAGTGCACGATCACTCTCAATGTGTGCCGCATCGACTCCACCTGATTAGACGATCAGAGTAGTTCTGACGCGTCCCGATCAGGGCATGCTCGGCCAGACCCATATGACGAAGCAGTCATACGGCAGCGGTGCGCAACCATTGGGATGATTCGGCGTGTAGACCATCCACATGTTGCCCACGGTCTCCGCCTCGGCCAAGCTTGGAGCAAGCAGGGCCGGTACGAGAGCACCAATTAGCATTATCGCGACAACGAAGATACCCAACTTACGTTTCGACATGATCCACCCTCCATCATGTAGTTACAGTCAAGGTAGGCACGATTATTACAGATGTCAAGGTTTTTTCTCGATATCGCTTCCGAACCTGAAAACACCCGTCTCTCATCAGAAGGGAAAGCCGAAATTGAGACGCAGGCCACGGATGTTCTGGCCCCAGCGGTAGCCGAAGCCGATCCGCGGCAATTGGAAGAACCACAGCTTGACCTTGGGCGCCGTACCGAAGGTGAATCCGAGCTCGTTCGTACGTTGGATTTCGAGGGGATCTCCCTCGTCACGCGTGATGACCGCGTCGATGTACTGGCGGCGGATGAAGTAGAGGCTGAGATCGGCCCGGTTGCCACCGATCGTGAACCCGAGCGGGTGGCGGGCGTCGAGCCCGAGCCGGACCTCGCCGAAATCGTCCGTCAGATCGAGATCCGAGGTGAAGGTGGAAAAATATTGCACCTTGGTGCCGAAGCTGAGGTCGATCTTGCCGATCGGCCAGGTGACGAGCGTTCGCATCCCGACCGACCACACCCCGAAGCCGAGCTCGTCGTCAAAATCGTACGCGTACCCGATCTCGGTGAACGGTCTGAGCAGCCAGCCCTTGCCTGCAGGGACCAGGAACTCGACCCCCGGGGTTGCGGCCAGCGATTGGAAGCGGAGATTGAGGTCGATGGCTTCGTCGACGGTGAATTTGTAGACGCCGGCGAAGACCGTCATCTTCAGGCGCAGCCCCCACGGCCGATCTTCCAATGGGATGAGGGGGAAGTACATCGGTATTCGAAGGTCATAGACCTTGGTTTCCGGCGCTGCCGAGTCTCCAGACCCCAGGGCAAAGATGAATGGATGATTGGCGGGAGTGGACGAGCCGCCGCCCCCGTCCTGGGCGTGGATCCGGCCGACCAGGAGGAAGGAGATCGCGAGCGCCAAAACGGCGCCGATTCTTCGTTGTCGTTTGGTTCTCACCCGGCGAGGGTACATTATCGTAGGATGAAAAAGCACGATCCGGCGCGAAGGCCGGGTCGTGCTATGGCTCAGATTCGGCCGCACTCAACGCACCGTCGGCTTGAAGTCGACGCGACGATTCTTCGCTCGGCCCTCGGCCGTGTTGTTCGGCGCAATCGGTTCATTCGGACCGAACGCTTTGGTGGTCAACCTTCCGCCGGCCACGCCGTTCGAGACTAGGTAGGCCTTGACCGCGTCAGCCCTCTTCTTCGAAAGCTGCATATTCCACGCCATCTGCCCGGTGTTGTCGGTGTTGCCCTGGATTTCGACCAGGTACTGCGGGTTCTTTTTGAGGAAGCCCGCTACCTTGAGCAGCACCTCGGCCGCCTCGGGTCTGATCGTGACCTTGTTGAGGGCGAAGAGCACTTTGCCCCTGACCATCCACTCATCGCCCATGACCTCGATACCCTCGATCGGGCACCCGGTCGCGTCGACGGGAACTCCCTTGGGGGTACCGGGGCACTTGTCGAGGTAGTCGGGCACGCCGTCACCGTCGGAATCGATCGGGCAGCCGGTGGCGTCGACCGCGGCGCCCTTCGGGGTACCGGGGCACTTGTCGAGGTAGTCGGGCACGCCGTCACCGTCGGAATCGATCGGGCAGCCGGTGGCGTCGACCGCGACACCCTTGGGGGTACCGGGGCACTTGTCGAGGTAGTCGGGCACGCCGTCACCGTCGGAGTCCAGCGGACAACCTTCAGCATCGACCTTGACGCCCTTGGGCGTGTCGGGGCACTTGTCGAGGTGGTTGGCCACGCCGTCACCATCGTCGTCCGGCCACAGGAAGACATCGGTCACGAAGCCGGCCATCGCGGCTGATGAGGTCAGCTCACTTGCCGACGTGACATAGCCGCCGCCGGCTGCGGCAACCTGCTCGAGGAGGGCTCGTCCCCTTTTCATGTCGCCGATCTGAATCGCGTAGATCGTGATGTTGTCACCGAACGCCGATTTCAACGCCTCAGCCGCGGCAACTGCCTTCTTGCCCATATCCAGGCCGTCACTGACGATCACCACAGCGGACGGCACGCGGCGGTCGCCCAGATCGGCGCCCGTAGCGTCGAGCGCGAGGTCGAGGGGGCTGGTGCCGTTGGCGCACCGGTAGCGTGCAACCCCGTCACCGAACGTCGACCCGATGTAGTCAGCGAGCTCGATAATGGACACGGTCTTGCCCTCGCTCTTGCACAATCCGCGTCCAAAGGTCCGAAGGCCGCCTTCGTACCCCAAGGACGGAATGGTCTGGTTGAGGCTGAGCAGCAGATCCTCCGAGATTCCGAGCTTTCGTTGCCCGTGCCACCGGTCCGCCATCGACAGGGATCCGTCGGCGATGACCACGAACTGATCCACCTTCAAGACGTACTTGTCGGTGTCGATGGATCCAGGTTCGAACATCAGGGTCTGGTGGGACGAGGCGCAAGCTTGCGTCAGCACTGCTACGGCGAAGATTATCACACAATACGACACGGCTCTTCTCATCACTCCCCCTCTCGGTCGATGGCTTGCCGGCTTTCCAGCCGGCCGTGACGATGCGAAATCAGACCCGGCATGCTCGCTCCACGTCCATCACTTCAGGCTGATTGGCGGGTAGTCTGTCACAACCGCTTTCGGTTCGCAACAAATCCCGTCAGGATCGTATTTCGTACAGAAGGTATTGCGGCTGCGCGAGACATTGGATACTGTGGTCGTCGCGAACAATTGACATATTCCGCTGGGTTGATCGCGGGAGATCCGGGCGACCCACGGCGGCGGAGGTGGGAAATGGGCCGGATGTTTTTTGGAGCAGCTCTGATTGTCCTGGCTGCGGCCGGCGTTCCGACCGCGGAAAGCGCCGACGATGAAGGCCTGAGAATCCTCACCTACCCCATTGGGCTCGTGACGGGCGAGCATGGGGTCGAGGTGGCGCTCGGCGCCGGTGGCGAACCCGCCGAGCTCTACCTCGATGGAAAGCCGGCGTGCAAGGCGACGGCCTCAAATCCGCGGTGTCTCATTGACCTCGGCGATGCTCCCCATGTCCATCTCCTCGAGCTTATCCGCTTCGACCCGAGCGGCCGCGTGGCAGCGAGGGCGGTCCGCTGGGTCAACCGGCCGGGCCAGGAGGCAGAGCTCGCGATTCAGCTCACTCCGCGTAGCCCCCAGGGGATTTGCGGCGGCAAGGTGCTGTGGTCTCACCCCCTCAAAAAGGACCCGGTGCTGACCGAGGTCCGACAGGATGGGAGGATCCTCCGCATCCACGATGACGGACGGTCCTTCCGTTTCCCGTGTCCGAACGCCGACGTGCCTCATGTCCTCACCGCCTCGGCCATCTTCTCGGACGGTCGTCGGGCCGAAGCAGTGACCGTGTCCGGAGGGTTCGGAGGGTCCACCGAGACGGGATTGACGGCGGTGGCGCTGGTTGGCGACAGCGAAAGCCGGGAACCGTGCACGGCAGTTGCAGCAATGCTCGGCGATCAGGTCAAGCAGGCCGAAAACAGTGGGTTCGAGGTGGTCTTCGTCCTCGATCCGACCGCCGGTTACAACACCCTGGCGGCCAGCGGCTGGTCGAAAGGGATGATGCCGACGACCACGAGCTCCACGAAACAGTTCGACACTCTCGTCCAGCAGGGATCGAAGGGATCGGACGCAAGGGCGAAGAACTCCTGGAAGAGGGCCGAAAGCGCATTCATCGATGCCGACAAGCTGTGGTTCGTGTTGCCCGATGAGAATCTCCAGAGGGCCAACGGTTTCGGCCAGGGCAGGATGAACTGGTTGCCAATGCTCTTCAACTTCGGCTCTGTCAAGCTGCACGAGAAACCGCGGATTGCCGATGCGGTTGCGGCTTCCGGTCTGGTGGCTGCGGCAGGTCCGCGACACCGAGCGGTCGTGGTGATACTCGGCAACAAGGCCGATCGCGACGGCAGCGGTTTCACCGCCGAGGAGGCGCGGGCCTACCTCGCCGAGGTCGGAGTGCCGCTGTATGTATTTCGCAACGGAAAGCTCCGCGATGACGGCTGGCCGGCGGGAGTGCCGGTCCGCAACATGGAGGCCATGGCGGACGCCCTCGAGACTGTGAAGGCCGATCTCGCCGATCAGTGTATCGCGTGGTTCCCGGGTCAGATGCATCCGAACCAGATCGCGTCCACCCTTCCGGCCGGCGTCGATATCGCCGGCCGCCGGGGCGAGGCGCCCGAGAATGTCGAGACGGTGTGGCGGCAGGCAGAGACCGCGGCGACCGTGGACGAGGTGATTGCGGGCGAGGAGCCGGCGGGCCGGGCACGCGTCGAGGTGACTGCGGTAACAGTTCTCTTAGCCGCGCTGGATGACGCCGGGCAGCCGATCACCGATCTCATCGCCGACGAGATCGATGTCACCGGGGATGGGGCGCCGGTGTCCCTGCTGGGTCTTGCGCGCGTGCCGCAAATGTGGTCCCCGCAGACGGGGGTCGCGCCTGTCGGGGAGGCCGGCGCCGCGGCCGAAGCCGCCCCGTCCACCGGAGAAATGCCGGTGGCGGTGTATGTCGACCGGGATCTCGCAAGCTCGGCCGAGCTGTCACAGGCGCTCAATGCGCTGGCGGAACGCGCCGGGTGGCTGGCCTCGCTGGGCCCGGTGGACGTGGTC
>SDBS01003474.1_pt1 | contig 15480 bp, 16 predicted proteins | sample 2277091 | NCBI WGS metagenome assembly SDBS01 (sample SAMN10404972, study PRJNA504765) | marine sediment metagenome | isolation source: marine sediment core GS10_PC15, 163 cmbsf | place: Arctic Ocean: Southern Knipovich Ridge | collected 2010 | reverse complement strand
GGAAGAACGCAGCGCCGGCGTAGACCAATCGACCCCGTTCGATGCTGCTTCGACTGCGAACACTGACGGCACCTCGTCGTCTATCGACATTTCGTCTGAGGCGGGCGATGTCGTGATAGACGCTATCGGCTGGTTTAACGGAACGATCACTGTCGGTGCTGATCAGACGAACCGTGTCGAGAACGACAACGCAGGTGGTAACGACTCGATAGCGCAGTCGTCTGAGCCTGGGGCGGGCACGGTTACGATGTCGTGGTCGTGGCCGACTACCGAGTTCCCACGCCACGTCGCGGTGAACGTGAACCAGGCTGTCGCCGCGGTCCTCAATCTTCCACAGGTAGTCGCCCGGCTCCGCCCTGCCCACGCAGCTCACCCAGAGGATTGGCACACTGGCTGCGCTGTCCAGGGCGAGGACGGGGCCCGGGTCGTGCAGATACAGCTCCCGCTGAGGAAGGTCGAGACGGGTTCATACGACACCGATACTGGCATCACGCTTGTTCATGGCCGCCGGGTCGCCAGCGCCTTGGGTGACATAGACCCGACCTCGCCCGAGATTCTGGGCGTGTACGCCTATCTTGGTGAGGAGAAGACTCCGGTGAAGGAATGGCTCGCGGCATGTTTATGGCATAACCTCGCGGGAGGCAGCAATCCCAGAGGGCTTGTCATTCACGAAAGCCTGCTGGAACGCGCAAGAGAAGCCGGAATCAGTGTGCGCGAATGGATGGATTCTGTTATTGGCAACCATTCAACACATGAGTGTAGCCAATAATGGTCTTGGCCTGGGCTCTTGGGGGAACTGGGTGTCACTGAGGCCCGGACGGCGCTGACAAGCGCCCTGGGCCACGAGCACGATAGGCAAGTTCGAGAAGAGACGCGTGCAGCGCTCGGCACCATGCGCGAGGATTGACCGCGCGTCTCGCCACAGAGGGGTGGTGCCCTAGCCCCAGCACGTCACAAGGACGCAATGTCTTTGATCCTATGCATCGGAGGGAAGCTATATGGGCGAGAACACCGTTACAATCAACCGCGCGCCCGTGCTGACCCGGGGGGGGGGCGGTGGTAGCCGAACAGTTGGCCTACGATCGCGACGCGGCCCTGACCTTGGGCAAGGCAGTCGCGGGCCTCAATGCACAGACCAAAGGCCGCATGATCGGCATCTTCGGTGACCCCAGACCCCCCGAGAGAGGCGGCCCGCCCAAAAAGGTCGGCTTGGGTGAGGATTTCTGGGTTGAGATCTGCAACCGACCAGTCCCGGCCAAGAACACCGACGAGGGAGTCCGGGCAGTCATCAAGGATAAGCCAATCGACCCCGGAAGGTGCACAAGTACCTCGCTGGGAAGTTTGGCGAGTCTCTGGGCAGCGTACGCGAGGCTATGGCACAGCTAGCGGCGGCCTTTGAGCCCGAGGAACTTGAGAACGTAGCGTACGCTCTGTACGAGCAGTTCCGGCCCAAGATTGCCAGAGGCAAGCGGGGATGGGGCCAGAAGGGCGAACTGGACTTGGACTTGATGCGCTCTTTGGCGAAGAGAGCATAGTCAGCTCGACATCCCCCGGGACGGAGGATCGCTGCCTTGATGCCATCCCTGCAAGACTAGCTTGACTTGCCTGGCAAATCCTGTTCCAGAAGCAAAGGGGATGCCCGACGAGAGTGGACGTTGAAACGGAGGGTCTCGGATGAAGCGTGTTTCCCGCGATAAGACTGTTCCCAACCATGAGCGCTACCAAGTGCGCGAGCCCGTCGCGGAGGTAGAGCTGGGTGAGACGGTTGCTGTGGAGACTATGAACTTCCGCACACCGGTGATCCGCAGGCCAGAAGATGCCAACCCGGAGGTCTACCGTGAGCGCGAGGAAACAGGGCCCATCTTTGTGAAAGGCATTGAGCCTGGCGATGTCTTGGCGATTCACATTCTGGACGTTCGGCCGGAGGGCCACGCCAGTGGCGGATGGTATAGCGACCCCAGCGAGAACTCGTTCCTGGAGATCGCCGACGGGATGGTCCACTTTCCCGGCGGCCTGTGCACGCCGCTGCGCATGATGATCGGTGACATCTATGTGACCCCGGCCGGGCCCGTCGGCAACCCCTGGGACAATGGGGGGAACATGGACTTCCGTGACATCGCTGCCTGCAATACCCTCTGCCTGAGAGCGGAGATTGAGGGCGGTCTGCTGGTTCTGGGCGACGTACACGCCTATCAGGGCGACGGTGAAATCCTCGGCTTGGGAGCCGAGTGTGCCGCTGAGGTTACCATTCGTGTGACCAAAGAGGAGACCTTTCTTTCCGACCGGCCTCTCATCAAGAAGACCGAGTCATTTGTCGCTATGGCCTCGCGGCCCGACTACGCCGAAGCCCGCGACCGGGCCGTTGCGGATGCCACAAAGATCCTTTCACGCCTGGCCGGCTGTACCGAACAGGAAGCCTACCTGTACGTCACCACCGCTGGCGAGTTGCGCAACGGCGCCGTCTGGCAGATGGGTAAGACCGAACCGGAGTGGGTCAAGACTGCCAACCTGACCGTCGGCGTGGAGGTGCCGCTGTATGGCATCCGCACGTGACGCACCAAGGGTTGGGGAAACGTCGGGATCTGTCTGTACGTGAACCTCGACAGCGGGGTGAGCATCGAGCGCGGTGAACCACAGGTAGCTGTCACGGGTGAAGACAGGCTAGTGAAGGGTATAGAAGCGCTACTTGTCGAGATGGGACAAGACACACCTGTGCACGAATCGGATTTTGGGAGCTGCGACGCAGCTACTTTTCGGGCACAAGGCATTCCGAGCGCATTTGCTCATGCTCGGCGGGTAACGCCGTACCCTCATCCCCACTTGGCCTTGCCCCCAAAAACGAGTCCAGGAGTAATGTTAGTATTTGAGGAATCTGGACTCAAAGGAGGGTAAGCAGATGAGCCAGAAAAGACACACGCCGGAGCAGATCATCAACAAGCTGCGGCAGGCAGAAGTGGAGCTGGCCCGGGGAGCCACGGTGCCCCAGGCCTGCAAAAAGATCGGGGTAACCGATCAGACTTATTACCGGTGGCGCACCGAGTACGGGGGAATGCGCGTAGAGCAGGCCAAGCGGCTCAAGCAGTTGGAGAAAGAAAACGGACGGCTCAAAAAGCTGGTCGGGGAGCAGGCGTTGGATCTGGCTATCCTGAGGGAGGCGGCTTTGGGAAACTACTGAGCCCGGCTCGGCGCCGGGCCGCGGTAGCGCAGGTCACAGAGGCACTGGGCCAGGCAGTGGTCTCCGAGCGGCGCGTCTGTCGGGTGCTGGGACAGGCCCGGTCCACCCAACGGCGGCAACGCCTCGTAGCTGATGAACAGGAACTGTTGGTGAGTCGGATGGTAGAGTTGGCCACGCAATACGGCCGGTATGGATATCGGCGCATTACGGCCTTGCTGCGGGCCGCAGGCTGGCCGGTAAACCACAAGCGTCTTGAGCGGCTCTGGCGCCAGGAGGGGCTCAAAGTGCCCCAGAAACAGCCTGAACGGCGGCGGCTATGGTTAAATGACGGCTCCTGTGTGCGGCTGCGCCCGGCTTATCGGGATCATGTATGGAGCTATGACTTCATACATGCGCGGACCTATGACGGCCGCGCGTTTCGTCTGCTGACGATCATCGATGAATACAGTCGCGAATCTCTGGCCATCAAGGTAGCGCGACGGCTGAGCAGTGAAGACGTCTTCGACCAGCTGACGCAGTTGTTCATACAGCGGCGCCTCCCTGACTATGTCCGTTCCGATAATTGTTCGGAGTTTATGGCGAAGACAGTGCGCAAGTGGCTGGACGATCTGGGGGTAAAGACACTATACATCGAGCCGGGCAGTCCCTGGGAGAATGGATATCTGGAGTCGTTCAATGGCAAGCTGCGGGACGAGCTGTTGAATGGGGAGATCTTTGACACCCTCCTGGAGGCGCAGGTGTTGGTGGAACGATGGCGAAGGCACTACAATACAGTGAGGCCCCACAGCGCGCTCAGCTACCGACCACCGGCCCCGGAGGCGCTCCAGCCATGGCCTCCAGCTTCGGCTGCGCCTCAGCTTCCGGCCATGGCTGCAAGGGCGCTGGGACTAACATAGGAACTGGTACCACTACTGGGGACAGGTCACCTGTTTCTGAGGAGCAGTGACGGGGCGAGTCTTATGGCACGCTAGGAGGGAATCCAAGATGCCGGACCTGAGCCCGCACATCTACCGAGCAGGCCCACACGAGGCCCACTTACTTTCAGACGCGGACCTCAAACCACCCGAAGAACTCCGCAGGCACATAGAGCCGTGGCTGACAGCCGTCTTCCAAAGTGAGCATCTGGCCCTGCTCCTGGGCAGTGGGTTCAGCACCGGAATCGCACTGACTGCTGGTGGCCAACCGGCGACGATGAGCCAATGCGAGTTCAATTGTGAGCTTGCAGACCAGATTTGTGCCTATGCAGAGGAGAGCGCCAGACAGATGGGCAGGGGTAGCGCGAACATCGAGGACCAGATCCGTGCCGCAGTCCAGCTGCGTGACGGCCTGAGGGTATTGAGGGATGAGCGCACAGAGGAGGTAACGCAGGCGCTGGATGGCGTACTAGGGTAGTTCATGGAGTCAATCCTCGAGTGTGAGCGATCGATCGAGGACGCAGATGAAGACAGGAAACGGAAGGCAGAGGAGTTGCTTGTCTCATTCCTCATGAGCTTCGCCAGTCGCACCGCGACTCGCGAACGCCTGAGTATCTTCACGACAAACTACGATCGGTTGATCGAATACGGCTCCGACCTCGCAGGTCTTCACGTGATCGATCGGTTCGTAGGTGCGTTGTCGCCGCTCTTCCGATCTTCACGGTTAAGTGTCGATATTCACTACAACCCCCCAGGGATACGCGGGGGAACCGCGCTACCTCGAAGGCGTGGTTCGGCTCAACAAGCTGCACGGATCGCTGGACTGGCGTTGGGAAGATAGGAACCTGCACCGCGCTCCTATACCCTTCGCCGCGCTAAGGGATCATCCAGGTATTCCTGAGAGCCCCTCGCAATCGGTGATCATCTACCCGAACCCGGCCAAAGACACCGAGACACTCGATTACCCTTACGCGGAGTTGTTTCGCGACTTCGCCGCCGCCGTCTGTCGCCCCAATTCATCGCTTGTGACCTATGGGTACGGGTTCGGGGACGACCACATCAACCGCATCATCAAGGACATGCTCACGATACCTTCGACGCATCTGGTGATCATTGCATGGGACAAACCAGACCCGGATAATGACTCTGACCCCGCAAACGCAAGTCGTGCCCGAGTCGTCGAGTTCTGCAAGAGTGCTGGAAGGAGAGCGCAGATCTCTCTGTTGCTTGGCCCTCACTTCGCGGACCTCGAGACGCTCGTCGACAACTACTTGCCGAAACCCGCAATCGATCAGATCACCATTCGTCAGACCAAGCTTCTCGAGCAACGAGGCGAAGACTACAAGAACAGGACGGGAGGTGAAACCGATGAGCACCCCAATTGAGCGCGTCGCTGCCCTCACGATTGGGACGGTTGAGTCGGTCTCTCCTTCAGAGATCAGAGTACTGCTCGATCCCGACGCGCCACAGGCAACCGCGATAAACACCGGTTCTCCGACAGGCTTCCCTCGAATCAACGGTCACGTTCTCATCCCAAACGAGACGGGAGCTGTGGTGGGACTGATCGTCTGGGTGGGCATTGAGCGATCGGTCTTCCCGCAGCGAACCGGACTGAAGGACTTCGGTCTGGTGGATCTCCCTTTCCCCCTCAGGAAGCTCACACTAACCCCTCTGGGCACGCTGAGCCCACTCAAGGGCAGAGGCAGCGAGGAGAGCGCGTACGAACTCGAAAGGGGTGTCTGGGCTTTCCCATGCGTCGGGGATCCCGTCCAGTTGCCGACTGCAGAGCAGTTGAGGGGGATCATCGAAGCGGGCGCAGAGGCTGACTGTAGAGTTGTGGTCGGTACTTCGCCGGTGGCCGCCGCCGCATCGATCACCGTCGCCCCCGACAAACTGTTTGGCCGCCATCTTGCGGTTCTCGGTAACACGGGGAGCGGGAAGTCCTGCTCAGTTGCGGGGCTCATCCGCTGGTGCATTGACGCCGCCAAGAGGCAAAGGGCCGACGACAAGCGCCCGAATTCACGGTTCATTGTTCTCGATCCCAACGGTGAGTATGCTCGCGCCTTCGCGGACTTCCCGAATCTCAGGTTGTTCCAGGTTGCACCCTCATTGGACGACACTCAGCCGCTTGTCCTTCCCGCTTGGATGTGGAATAGCCACGAGTGGAGTGCCTTCGCTCACGCGGCCCCGGGGGTCCAGCACCCCCTGTTGCTTCAGGCTCTTAGGGACATGCGCTCGGGTTCTCGGCTGAGAGAGCCTGCTGAGCGACAGGTCGCTCGGGTCATCCTGTCGTACCGAGTGCAGATCGAGGCGAGGGTTGCCAAGGGAGTGTCAGGCTATCAGGGCTTCCCCGAGAATAAGAACTGCGGAAACCAGCTTCGGAACCTGGTGACAGATGCAGAGACCTATGCAGCTAATGTCAGTGGCCCCCTCAACCAATCACTCGGCGAGCTCGCAGCCACAGCAGGAGCCGTGGCCGCCTCTCACTACTGGCAAAGCGCAAAGCTTGATGGCTACAATGATTTCAGCGAAACGGACTTGAGGCAAGTCATCGAAGCCATTGAGACAGTGCTCGAGAGCCTCCCCGACCAACAGGACGAGGCACCAGTTAGCGAGGATGCGCCAATAGGTTTTTCGCTTTCCGAATTCCCCGACCACCTCGACAACATCGCTGCGCAAGAGTCTGGACGGGCCGCAGAATTCGTGTCCACACTGACTATGCGCATTCGGATGATGCTGGCGGACAGGCGTCTCGGACCAATCGTTAGTCCCTCAGAGGAGCATGAGATCGCCTTTGACGACTGGCTAGGGGACTACATCGGGCAGGACGGGGCGTCCAACGGCGAACTCGCGATCCTGGATCTCTCCCTTGTCCCCTCGGATGTGCTGCACACTGTGATTGCGGTCGTTGGGCGTATTGTCTTCGAAGCACTGCAGCGTTATCGCAAGGTCAATGACCACGAACTGCCAACGGTGTTGGTGTTGGAGGAGGCGCATACCTTCGTCAAGCGGGGCCCCGATGATGAAGACGGCACGCCAACGCCGGCGCAGGTATGTCGCCAGACCTTCGAGCGCATAGCCCAAGAAGGGCGTAAGTTCGGCCTGGGATTGGTCCTATCTTCCCAGCGGCCGTCTGAGCTATCCCCGACAGCGCTCGCTCAGTGCAACACGTTCCTGCTTCATCGGATTGTGAACGACAGGGATCAGGAGCTCCTCGGCAGATTGGTGCCCGACAACCTCGGCGGGCTCCTAAGCGAATTACCCTCGCTACCGACCCGCCATGCGATTCTGCTCGGATGGGTCACGCCCGTGCCAACCCTTGTTGAAGTCACGGAGTTGCCAGAGGAGCAGCGGCCCCGGTCGGACGATCCACACTTCTGGGATGTATGGACCGGGAAACAGGACCGCGTGATTGATTGGGCAGAGATCGTCGAGGACTGGACTGGGCTGTGTTCTGGTGATAAGCAGGCCGAAGGCCAGGAGAGCGGAGCGCAAGAGTGAGCCATGTGCCCTGCTCCACTTGCACCATTGGTTGTGTCGAGTACACCGCCCTGCTACGCCCGTGCAAATTGAGCATTGGCAGCGAACCAGGAACTCAAGCTATGAGTACTGGGACATGCTTGGCGCCTCTGTGACAATGCGTTCTGGGACTGTGGAAAGAGGTGTCGCGATCTTCTACAGCCTCATGGAGGCGTGGAAACCTGCAATAGCAACGCCCACACTCACCCTAAGGACCCCGGGGAATAGAGGCGGAGAAACACCGTTAGCAGCAAGCAGGATAAGCCAACTGGACTGCCGAATAGGACAGCCGAGCATACTGCCCAGCGTCCTGAAAGGGAGGTAGCCCCAGTCGCGAACTCATAGGTCCATTTGGGTCATGAAAACACTCAAAAAAAGCGTCCGATCACTTGGCTTGTAACGCCGGTCCGCTTCCCGAAAGCCTCTTCGCCAAGTCTTCGAAGGCTTCCCACTGGGCCTCATCATCTTCAATACCCAGGATATTTCGCAACCGCCGCCCGGAGTAGCGGCGTTGTTCCTCGCCGGGAAGACGAGCAATGTGCTCTTGGACTTGATCCGGCAGATCGAGCAGATTCATGACCTGCGTGACCCGTGCCCGACTCAAGCTGTACACCCGCGCAATCTCTGCCCGATTGTTAACCACCCCGGCTTCTAACAGCTCCTCAAACTCATATGCGAGGGAAAGAGGATGCCTGTACGGATTCCCCTTAACTTTCTGAAGGCCCGATTTTGCCCGTGATATCAGGCTTTCTGGGCAAAATGTAAACCGCTCGAAAAAGTTCTTACAGTTGCCCGCCTTGGGGAGCCAGCAGAATTTCACGCCGTCCTTCGAGAGATTGGGGTCATATTGGGGTTTTCGGCGATTCTGAACTGTCGTGGGTAAGACAGCACCAGGGTGAGCGAGCCAGTGGAAATCCGAACTTTGATCTCGGCGGCTTGTATGCCTGCTAGATGCGATCCTCTGGGGGACGGGTCAGCTTAGTTTTTCAATGCGGTCTGCTATTATGGAAGCAGTACCCCGATGATCCAAGTGGCCTTCTACTAGCAACACGGAGGATGAAAAAATTTCCTTCCCGTACTGCTCATAGACGTTCTGAAACACGGTGACATCTATCAGGCCGGTTTCGTCTTCCAGAGTAAAGAAGACTACGGTTCTGCCGCTGCGGGTAGGCGGACGATGAGGGCGGATTAGCAGGCCAGCTACCTTGACAGCACCAGCAGGACGCTGCTGTTTAATCTGTTGGGCAGTGAGGACACCTTCTCTCACCAGTTTGGGTCTGACAAATTGCAGCGGGTGCCAGGTAGGACTAAGGCCCAAAACGCCCCACTCGTGACAGCACTTCTCCTGATCAGTGAAATCTTCAATGTCTTGCAGCTCACAGACTTGGTCGAGATCTAATTGCGCTTGTTGCCCCGGGCGGAAGGCTCCGAGCTGCCATAATACCCGGCGCCGGTTGTTATCAAAACAGTCGAAAGCTCCACACAAGGCCAGGTTACGAGCTACATTTGCTGGTGTCTTTGCCTGACGCATAAACTCATACAGGTTACTATAAGGCTGGCCTCGGACTATTTGGCCTAACAGTGTCTCAGGCATCTCTTTTACTTGCTTAAGGCCGACCCGGATGGCACCGTCCTCGACAGTAAAGCTGACTTGGCTGTGGTTCACATCCGGCCCCAGCACTCTAATACCCCGGCGCTTGGCCTCGTTTATTAGAGTATGAGGCGGGAAATAGCCCATGGGTTGATTGGAGAGCAAAGCGGCGTAGAAGTAGGCCGGATAGTGGGTGAGCAGGTAGGTAGTTTTGTACCCCGTATCTCCAAAAGCAGCTGCGTGAGCCTCACAGAAGCCGTAGCCGGCATAGCCTTCTATGTAGGAAAAGATGGTTTGGGCCACCTGCTGAGTACAGCCACGCTGCATAGCCTTGCGGATGAAACCCTTGCCGATGGCCTGCATTTTATCCTTATCACGGTGATGAGTCAGAGCACGGCGCAACTGGTCGGCTTCCCCGCCAGTGAAGCCGGCTATCCTCACGGCAATCTCGATGACTTGTTCTTGGAACAGCACCACTCCGTAGGTATCTTTGAGGATTTCTTCCAGGCGTGGGTCTACATAAGCCAGCGGTTCCCGGCCATGCCGGCGGGCCAGGAAAGGCTCGACCATGTTGCCTTTTATGGGGCCGGGGCGTATGAGAGCTACTGAGGCGACAATATCCTCGATGTTATCTGCCTGCAGGCGGCTCTGCAGATTGCGCTGGGCGGGACTTTCCAGTTGAAAGGCTCCGGCTGTTTCGGCACTGTTGAGCAGCTTGTAAGTATCTTTATCATCCAGGGGGATGGTGTTAAAATCCAGCTGCTGGGGAGTAGTGGTCACGGTATCCTGCACGGCCGACAGCATCCGTAGACATAGCAGATCCAGTTTCAACAGGCGCAGGTCTTCCACATCAACCTTATCAAACTGAATGATCCGGCAGCCCTTGGCGGCCTCCTGTATAGGAGAGATAGTGTTCAGAGGTTGGCCGCTGATTATTACTCCGCCCAGGTGGGTTCCAATGTGCCGAGGGAGGCCGGCAGCTTGCGAGCAAAGCTCAAAGAGCTGACGATATTTGTAAAGCGGCAGTCGGCTATCGCGCAATTCGGGAAAGTGATCAAAGGCCTGTTCGATACCGTCAGCATTGATATGGGGCATGAGCTTAGCTAAGCGGTGAATCTCTTCGAGAGGGAAGCCCAAAGCCTTGGCAAGATCGCGGATAGCTCCCCGCGCGTGATAAGTCTGGAAGGTGCAGACTGTGGCTACTTTATCCTCGCCGTACTTCCGGGTCACATAGTCAGCGATGTCATCTCGATAGCGGGCATCGAAGTCTATGTCAATATCTGGCAGGTTATCACCTCGTTCGGGGTTGATGAAGCGCTCAAAGCTCAGGTTGCGAGCGACTGCGTCCACATCAGTAATATACAGGCAATAGGCCACTGCCGAGTCCGCAGCACTGCCCCGCCCCGCATAGCGGATTCCTCGCCGGCGAGCCTCCCGGGCTACATCCCAAACCTCCAGGAAGTAATCAGCAAAACCCAACTGTTCGATTATGTCCAGCTCATGTTCCAGTCGCCGGCTGATCTTTGCATTTAGCCGCTTATATCTCTGGTGAGCACCTTCATAGGTAAGCCGACGCAGCAACTGCGTGGGCTTGCAGCCATTAGTGTCAAAGCGCGGTAGATACCTATCATCACTTAGCTCGTATTCCTGGCATTGCTCCGCAATACGTAGAGTGTTGGCAACCGCCTCGGGCGCCCAGCAGAACAGCTCTGCCATCTGCCGGGGAGACTTGAAGTAGAACTCAGCGTTAATCTTGCGCTCCGGGTGGGGTTCATCTACTGTAGTCAGAGTCCGCACACAGGTCAGTACGTCTTGAACCTTATATTGAGACTCATCCGCGTAGTGGACGTTACCAGTGGCAACTACGGGGACTCTAAGCTTTTCAGCTATCTCTGCCAGAGCTTTGTCAGTGGCATGTTGCCGGGGATAGAGCTTCTCCTGGAGTTCAACGTAGAAATCATCTGGGCCGAAGATATCTCGGTATTTCGCCATGGCCTTCTCCGCCTGCGCATAGCGCCGCTCGCAGGCCAAGGAAAACACTTCACTATGCCAGCAGCCGGACAGGGCAATAATATCCTCGGCATACTCGCGCAGCATCTGGTCAGTAGCCTGGGGATGGCTGCGCTCATTGCTCAGATGCGCCTCGCTCAGCAGTTGGCACAGATTAGCGTAACCGACTCGGCTCTTAGCTAGCAGAGTCAGGTGATGCCCACTTTCTGTGGTAACTTCCGCACCTATAATTGGCTTTACACCGGCCTGGCAGCAAGCTTTATGGAACTGGACCGCGCCGCTGAGGTTATTATGATCGGTCATCGCTAAACCAGGCATCTCAAAGTCAGCGGCCCTCTGCACTAGCTCATTTATGGTGCTGACTGCATCTAAGAAGCTGAAAGGAGTATGCAGGTGAAGGTGAACAAACATCAATCTATCAGCCTCTCGATTTGCCAGCCCGCCGGACTTTTAGAAACTATGAATGCTCCCCGCTTAGCCTCTACCAGAAAGAAATCGCGAGGGCTTTCTCCTGCCCACCAGCGCCCGGTCTCGCGCCAGTGGTCTACAACGTCTTCTACCCTCCTCCAGCATCCGGCGACCAGTAGCTGCTCGGGTTGCTCTTTACCTTTAACTACAGGCTCATCAAACGGTAGCCGCCTCACCAACTGAACCTCCCCTCCCCACCCAGAATCATCTGGGCAAACCGCCGCTTATCTTCCAATTGCGAAGCCTTGGTAACTACCTGTACTCCATAGCGGCGGTGGGCGGCTCCTACAGCCTGTTCGACTCGTTCTCGCCTGCGGCTACTCCACAGACTCAATTGGCATCGCTCAACTGGCTCTAAATCTTCAGCCAGTAGCTGTATGCTTGACAGAGGTTGACCCTCCCAGAGTCCTTCCAACAACTGCTTGGCCACCTGATGCAGCCGGCAGGTCTCTTTCAACGGTCTGCTGCATTGCTGGGTGGCGGTATGCAGTTGAATGAAGTTCTCCACTTGCAAGGTTAGGCGTTGCGCCTGACTGCCGCTATTCCGGAGCCTGTCAGCCAATTGTTCACACAGCTCAGCCAGCACGCGGATGATGACTTGCTCTCTGTCTTCTATATCAAAAGCATACGCTACCCGCTCTTCCCGAGGAGGATACAAGGGCTGCACTGGCCGGTTATCTTTACCAGTTATCCAATCGTGTAACCGCCCGCCGGCTATTCCTACTTGCTGGATAAGTACATTTCGACTTACTGCGGCTACTTTGCCCAACGTGATCAGGCCCAACCGCTCTAAGGCCTCGATCAGCTCCGAACCTAACCAGCCAACATCTGATGAGGGGATTGAGGCGATAAATTCCGTGACGTCTTCTTCACCTACCACACCATTGTAGGCCGCTGCCAGTTGCGCGATAAATCTATTCGGCCCAATGCCAATAGAAGTCTCTGATTCTGCGTGCTGCTGAATTTGCTTACTGACCTCCTTCTGCCATTGCTTGGCCTGGTGGCGATCTGTTACTACTTTACCAACGTCGGCAAAACCCTGATGAAAACCTGTGGGTTCCACTACCGGACTGTGTGCAGCAACAATATCCCAAATCTTCCTGTACCGGAGTAGACAATCGTCAGGCCTGAAAGTGACTACCTCGGCTTGGGGACATAGACACCGTGCCTGCCGAAGGGGGATACCGGCCCTGGCCCCCTCTGCCTGAGCCGTGCCGCAAGCTTCTAATACTCGGCCATTGCAGGTCACCACTAGGGGCCTTGGTCCTAACAACGGCTGTAACCGCCGGTAGACCTGTACATAGAAACTCTTAGCTCTTATGAAAGCGATCCAGTTAGCCATGTCAATCCCTTTGGGGGAATTAGTAGTATATCAAACGTACGTTCTATTGTCAAGGTCCAAACAGACCTCCGCCATATCTACGCAGTCTTCTACGGCTTTTGCGTCCTCTGCCCTCAACCTAACACTCGAAACTCACCTTCGTCCGTACAAACTGTAAATCGCGGTCGAAAAGTGCGGCGGCTGGCGGTGCAAGAGTGAGGCACCTGGTAGATTTATGGCCCGCCCGAGCGCGGGTGTCAATCCCCCTTGTGTGCTTAGTTCTTCCTGCGACGGGATGAAGTTTGTTTACGCAGGCGGCGTTTGGCTTCGCGCAGCCGGTAGCTGGGGCCGTTGGCTTCGAGGATATGCACCCGATGAGTGAGCCGATCGAGCAGCGCCCCGGTGAGCCGCTGGGTGCCCATAACCTCGACCCATGCTGTGAAGGGCAGGTCCTGCTGAATAACTTTCTGCAGCGTCGTCCCGTGGATGCCCGTCTCCCGTAGAATCTGGCGCTTGCTTACTCCCTCGCGCAGTACCTGGGTACGAATCTCTGTCGACCATCTCATGTCGGTATACACCCCTTCTCCTCCGGGATCAGATCCTTCTGGGACAAGGCTCCATAGCTCCCGAACGGCTAGTCCGATTCCCAGAATAGTCTAAGGGGTGCCGCACTTTTCAACCGCCCCCACTACCGCCTCACTTTCTGAGCGGCGTTTACAGTCCTTAAGGGGGCTACCGGGCCAGGTGGCCGGAAGAGGTCTAATAATCCTAACCAAAACGGCAAACAGCCCAGTGGAGGCAATAAGTGGCAAACAGAACGCCCAGCCATCCCAGCCTTTGTCCGCGCGCTTCGCAAAGGCCTCCAGGCTTGCCTGAGTGGCGTCAATCGCCGCGCGTAGCACAGCACCTTCGGCGCCAGTGTCATCAGCTTATGAAACAGTGCGTAAAGTGCGGTGCCGGGCGCCTGTTGTTTGTGCTTCGGCAGATACGAACCTGTCAGCTCTATCCGCTCGTAGGCGCCGGCTCGACCAGGCGCACGAAGTCGAGTTGCGCCACCTCTTCCAGCTTGTCCACCGGCAGCTTGCCGATCAGCATATTGACGCTCTTCGCCTGGCCCAGCACCTGGAAGCCGAGCTCCTTCAGCTTGGCCAGGTTCTCCTCAGAATCGTCGGCCAGCCAGATAGAGACCTCGACCAGTCCGCCTTTGACCTCAATGTCGCCGATGGTGAGATTACCGTCCTGCCCTTCCGTAGCGACCTTCTCGGCCAGGCCGTGCAGCTCCTCGGCCAGGCGGTTCTTCAGACGGAATTCCCGTTTCTCCTCGGGCGTCATATTCGCTTCGAGTGCTGTGACCCGGTCGCCCAGCCATTCGCGACTTACTGCTGCCTCACCCAGTGATGGTGGAGCTGCTGGCGCGCCAAGCGAACCGCCGAACGGCACCACGACGGCCGTCATCGCTCCGGCACTATACCCATACCAGCCATACGCGCCTGTCAGCCGCCTCGCATAATCGGCACCAAACACACCTTCGTAGGTCACGCCCTCGGGCATTGCGACGGGCACCGGGACGGTGCGCGCCTCCCCGCCCTCGGTGATGACCATCCACTCAACGGCTACGAATGAGGTGAACTGGGTGACCAGGCGAAATTTCAGGCCCAGGTCAATGATCTCTTCCTTGATTTCAGTGCGGGGGCTGCCGCCCTGGATACCGGCCCAGTCCTGGTTCATCAGGTGCTCGATCTTCTGCCGCGCCCACAGCGCACCGAGCACCTCGTGGCCCGGCTCCCGGCCCGGTAAGGTGACGAAGATCTCCCGCTCGAAGGGCCTACCGGCGACCTTCCCGCGCAGCACAATCTCGCCGCGTGCCGCCTTCCGGGCCTGCCCATAAATGATTACCGGCTTGCTGCTGAACAGGTCTAAGATGCGCTGGGGATAAATCTCGGTGACGGGCAACTCTCCCCAGTCAATCTCGATGTCGGTCAGCACCGGGTTGCGCAGCCGCTCGTAGAAGCGCTCGGCGACATCTTGCCCAGGCGTACCCAGTGTCACGTAATCCACTTCGCCGCGCCCGGCTTTGGCCATGTTTTCCAGTAGGAAGCGGTTCACCGACTGGCCGATGCCGAACGAGAAGATGCGGGCATTGGGATGGCGCTGGATCTCGTCAATGATCGCCATGTCGTTGCCCACCAGCCCGTCGGTCATAAAGCAGACGATGCGCAGGTGCTCCTGCGAGTCGGAGGGCTCCAGCGCCGCGCGAATCGCCGTCATCATCTCCGTACCACCGCTACCCGCGAGACCTGCCAAGAACTCCTGGGCCTTCTCAATACTCCTTTCGCTCGCCGGTACTGGCTTGTCGAACATGACATGCGTTGCGCCCGCAAAGGTGATGAAGTTGAAAGTATCCTTGGGGTTGAGGCTAGCTAGACAGTGGAACATCGTCTGTTTGGCCTTCTCGATTGGCTCGCCGCTCATTGACCCGGAG
>SDBS01003473.1_pt1 | contig 15485 bp, 24 predicted proteins | sample 2277091 | NCBI WGS metagenome assembly SDBS01 (sample SAMN10404972, study PRJNA504765) | marine sediment metagenome | isolation source: marine sediment core GS10_PC15, 163 cmbsf | place: Arctic Ocean: Southern Knipovich Ridge | collected 2010 | reverse complement strand
GGCAATCTCCGCAACCGACGCGAAGATGTCGGCTCCCTGCAGCATCGACGGAGGGAGATGGGCTTTCTTCAAGTAGCTTGAGGACAAGATTTTGCGCAGAAAGACAACTGGAAGCCCCCCAGTCAGGGGGCTCTCCAGTTGCTTCCACGCGGCCCGATGCATCGTGTTCTGCCACGCCTGAAACTGCATCCCGACAAAGACCCCCTCGGGATTGCCGCCGGTGATGCTACCCAGGACCGAACGGAACCGCGCTGCAGAGAACACGTTGTTGTCCGCTGCAAAAGGGCTCTCGTACTTTCCCGGTTCGGGTTCGCCGAGTGCTTTGAGGTCGAGTTCCATTTGGGGGGCCTGGTACTGGGTTACCGCAGGAGGCGGCTCTTGAGCTTGGCAGTCTCTTTGGGGTTGCTCTTCTTACCCCCACGTCGTGGGGCGTCGACTACCGTGCTCGTGTCTTCGTAGGCTGGCCGCGCGGTCTTCCGCGGTTGTCCCTTGTGTGTGTTGGGCTTCTTCTTGCCGCGCTTCTTCGCGGTCTTTTTCTTGGTGGCCTTCTTTGCCACCTTCTTCGCGGTCTTTTTCTTGGTGGCCTTCTTTGCCACCTTCTTCTTGGTGCGTTTCTTGGGCCGCTTCTTTGCCGCTTTCTTTTTGGTGGCCTTCTTCTTTCGCTTCTTGGGCCGCTTCTTTGCCGCCTTCTTCTTGGCGGCCTTTTTCTTCTTGCGCTTCTTGGGTCGCTTCTTTGCTGCCTTCTTCTTGGTAGCTTTTTTCTTGCGCTTCTTGGCGACCTTCTTCTTCGTTGCCTTTTTCTTGCGCTTCTTGGGCTTGCGCTTTGCCGCTTTCTTCTTGCCGCGTTTCTTGGCGACCTTCTTCTTCGCGGTCTTCTTCTTTGCCCGCTTCTTCGCGGTCTTCTTGGTCTTGCGCTTCGCTTTTTTCTTTCGTGCTGCCACGGTGTAGTTCCCTTTCTCTTGGTCTATCGAAGAAGGCGGCGCTTCAGGTCCGCAATGGCATCACCGCCCACTGCATCGCCGATCGTAGCGCCGGGGTTGTGACGACTACGCGACGGTTGCCGCGCGCCGTTTCGGTATTTGCGTTGGAGGTACTCAATGGAATCTTTGAGCTTGCTGCCGTACAAGCGGCGCAGCTTCGTGGAGCGCTGGAGAGCCTGAACCTTCCCCATCGCAGACTTGTAGCCGTAGCGGGTGACTGCTTGGTTCAGTGCCGCATGACGATCGCGCTGGGACATCGAGGTCAGAAACCCCTCACCCAGTGTCCCCTCGTGCTTGATCCAAGCTTGAGATCGATGCGGGTTGGCCGTCCTGCTTTCGACGTAGACGCGGGCCTGGTCCATCGTTTTGACGGTGGCCGGGATCACAACCTCGCGCGACCGGTTGCGGTTTCGATCCAAAGCCCACGCCCAGAACCCGGACGCAGTGCGTCCGACTTCGACAAGTGTGCCGTCAGCACGCTTGACGTATTGGATCTCAGTCTTCCCTCCGTACGGCATGGCGTTTACTTCAGCAGCCTGTTCCTGAGCTTGCGTGTGTGAGGGTTGGCCAGGGCTCCAGCCGCAACTCCACTGAGGACCGGGCCACCCATACCCCCGATTCCTGCGGCCGCCGCGGGGCGTGCACGGCGTCCACGCTTGGCTGCAAAGGCAGCTCCTGCAGCTCCGCCGCCGACACTTCCGAGCAACGGGAGAACGAAGACTCCCAGTCCGGCCCCCGACACGACACCGGCTATGGTGAAGAGCATTCCGACGAGCGCGCCCAGGATACTCCCCGCCGCCGCGCTGATCCCAATCCGAAGACGGTCGTCACCCGTCGGGTACTTCGGGTTGGCCTGGACGGCATAGCGCCTGTGCGTGTCGGAAACCCCGAGGATGTACGCCACCGTGATGACGCCTTTGACGATCGTGCCCCGATCGGCGTCCGTCAGGTTGGGCTTTTGGGCAAGCTTCACGATCTGCTTGAGCAGCTGGTTCGCCATGCAGCACGCAGCGTCGGCGTACTTGGCCGAGGTGGCGGTATCGTGAGTGTTGGATCGCTTCTGAGACATGGGGAAGTCCTATCGCATTAACCTGTTCTTGAGCTTGCTGGTATCGGCGTTCGATCGCTTCGGACTCAGTTCGACCTCGCTAAGATCCCATCCCCGAAGCATCCCGTAGTTGTAGTCACTCATCATGACCGTGATGCTGTAGCCCTGTTCTACGTGACGGCGTTCGGCCGGCTTGAGGTACTCAGCCATGAACTCATCCCCACGATGTTCCTGAAAGAAGACGGAGCAGTCCTTCTCCCCAAACTGCGCCAGATGCTTCTCGATCGTCCGACACACGCGGGCAGAGACAGGCTGAAGGATAACGCTGCCCGTGCGGTCTTGTGAGATCTGTACCTTGATCGCCATCGTTTACCTCATCAACCTTCCCTTGAGCTTGCGAACACCTGGGTTGGTCTCTCGGGCTTCGGCCGCTTCTTCGGCCTTCTGCTTTACGCGGTCGCGGTGAGTACGTATTGCAAGCGGTGTTGCGCCTCCCACGACAGCCCCGGCTGCTGCTCCGACAGGGCCGCCTATGGTTGCGCCGACGGCGGCTCCGACGGCACTGGCGGCGACCGTCAGTGGACGCCCCGGGCCGAGACTCGCCTTGAGCCCCTTCGCTGACGTTTTCAGAGCGCGGCGGGCACGATCGATCTCCTTGGTGGATTCCCCCCCGCGAACCGCGTCAGCAAACTCCCCGAGCGCATCCTGGTACGCTCGCGACGCCGCCGCGATCTTGTCTGGATCGGGATTGGCCTTACGGCCTTCGAGCTTGGACATGACGCTGAGCTGCGTGGTTCGAGTGGCCTTGATGTCGGACTCGTGGGCCCCCCACAGGTGCCCATCATCAAGACGTACCCAGACTGTCGAGCGGATGCAGTCCTCGACACAGCCCGTGCGTACGCGACGGTGCTGAGTCAGGAGCTGGGCAGAGCGCCCCACGACTTCGACACGTTGGCCTGGCATGCACATGCGTGCGTTCTTCCGCTTCGCGGACACGTGGGGTTTCGATCGCGACCACACTGGAGAACTGTTGGATCGTCGTTTAGTCATCGCTGTTGGTGGCCTCCGTGATGGACGCTTCGGACACACCGTGTTCGATGGCGTAGTCGTAGATTTCAGCGCTGTAGTCCTCGGCTTCGGACGCCGTGATGTGCTCGTCGTTTTCGAGGTGCACGACGATGTCGAGGAAGACGAGGTACTGCAGCAGCGCCTCTTGGGGATTGCGCGCGCCGTCATCCAGGGTGCGGCACGTCGGCACTACGCGTCCCATCACCGAGTCGGCGATCATCCACGGATCGAGAACCCCGGATTGGACACGCGTGTCGTACACCGGTTTCACGGTGGCGTGGTAATCGTCGACGTTGTCGAGGCTCCAGTCTCGACAGTCGTCAGACTTGACCGTGATCCCCGTCCGCTTCCTGAGCAGCTTGGGCGCTGCGACAGCCTTGCGTGCGTACACGACCGCCCCAACCACGAGAACACCCCCCGTGATCATGAGGGCTAGTTCGGCAATGTCGGGTGAGATAAGGCGGGCCATCAGACTTGTAGGGGGTTCCGGTCGGTGCGTTCGGCCAGGGCGATCAGCCCGATGTCGCGGATGCTACGGAGGACGTCGAGGTCACGCCCGTGAACGTCAAGCCGACACCCCGAAGTGAGTAGCTCCGCGATGTGCTTGGTCTGGACCATGGATGCCGCTGCACCAGCATTGGTCACGAAGGTCCGAGACCACGCAGCGTACGCGGCAACCTGCGTCTGGGGTCCGAGGTTGACGGGTCCCACCGCATCGATCGTCGCCAGTGTGGGGGGTGAGGCTTCGGACACGATCGCCGCCGTGATCGGTTGCGCCCGTGTCCACAAGCGGCATGCCCCACGCCCACCCGCAAGCGCGCGCCGGAATACGCGACCGTGACGGACGGACTTGCGTCGGCGTACTCGCATGCGCTTGAGGGCGTAACCGCCTGCGCCAAGTAAGATTGGGATCCACATGGTTCAGTGAATGATTCCGGCTTCGGTGGCGTCGAGGCGCCCACCTTCGATGATGATGACGTAGGGGATGCCCTTCTTGGACTCCCGACTGGTGCGCACGAAGACAAAGTCGTCCACCTGGTGGAGGTACTCGGGTGATCCTCGAAGAAGCGGATCAGGATTGGACTTGGTCCACTTGTCGCTGCGGTACGAGAGTGTGTCGACAGTACCGATCACCCACGTCGAACGCTGAGGGGGACCGGTGACTTGGATTCGTTCGGCGGAGCGCTTGTGCCAACGCTTGTACATGGCCACGGCCCCCTTCACTTCGCGGCCCCCCACCGCGACGGGCATGCACGCACCGTTGGCCATGTGGGGGAAGGCGATGACCCGTTTGTTCGTGTCGTCCCAAAGCAAGTCGGTCTGCGCAGTCAGATGCACAACACTCAGGCGCCCCGACACATCGAAGAAGGTGACCTCCAGTAACTTGCCAAACCACGCACTCGCAGGCGGGTCGATCGCGACGTACGGTCCAGCGCCGATCTCGACCGCCTTCTTGTTGCGAGTACGCCCTACGATCGGGTACTCGGTGTTGAACTTCACCGCACGCCACGCACTGTTGCGGGCTTGCTGCTCTGGATCCGGTGCGTGAGTCCGTACGTAGAAGGGCTTCGCGCGTGCGTAGGCACTGTTCCAGATCGACTTCACCCGTGCGTCGGCCGTGAAGCCAGGCTTGCGAGGCCTGGACTCACCGTTGACGCTGTAGTTGGGCTGCCGTCGACGTTGCACGAAGACACTCCTAGATCCCGTACGCCGAAAGCTCTTGGCTCACGAGATCGACCATCTGCTTGTTCATCCGGTTCCAGGCATCGGCCCACTTGACCCACCCCGGCGAGATCTGCCAGTTGTCCGGAAACCCCGGACCGTCAGCCCACGAGGGGTAGTTGAAGATGAAGGCCACGTCCGTAAGCCCTGACGTGAGCTTGTTGAAGGTGGTGGTCCCCATGTTGAGCTTGGCCACATCGTCTTCGATGTCTTCGCCACGCCACTCGCCGAACACCTGGTCGACCCAGACCTTTTCGTCGGTGACGTTAGCGGCGGGGAAAGGGATCGCCTGGGGTACGTTGGCCGAAGACATCTTTGCGGTCTGCACCACTTCCGGCCAGCCGCCGTCAACGAACTCCTGCATCACGAGCGCCATTTCGAGAGCCGTGATGTCGTTGTATCCGAGTAGGCCGTCCTGGTAGAGGTACGGCGGAACGGGGGCGCCCGCCGCTCCCTTGGCCTTGATCCACGCCCGCACCCTGTTGCTGTCCTTCTGGAACGCCTTGGCCTGCGCCATCGATGCGTCGCTCAGTGGACTCCAGCTCTGCCACGACGGGTAGACCAGAATGCCCATGGACTGGCCGATCGCGTCGATGTCGGCGAACCGGTTCTTGAAGGGCCAGTCCGTCCAGCCCGAGCCGATGTAGTCGCCCTTCGGTGCATCGCCCAGCGTGTTGACCAGGGACTGGATGTACTGGTTGAGGCGCAGCCACGCTTGCACGTACGGCACGAACGCCGGCTGCGATTCCCAGTTGCTCGGGAACTTCACGGGCCCTTCCGGGTACGACTTCCAGTAGCTGACGTCGGTCAGCCACGACGTATGGGACTTCGACCCCTGCGTACGCATGACGCCGTCGTTGGTCTCCCACGACGTTGTCTGCTCTGCCCAGGTCGCCGTCGCGATCATCTCCTCCGCAGCGACATTCTGCGCTGGGAACGGCGCAACGGTCACGGAGGGCGGAGGCTCACCGGGATCATCCTTAGGCACCTTGGTGGGATCGTCCGGCTTCGGCTCATCGGGAGGTCCATCGTCCGGCTTCTTCGTTGGCTTTTTGGACGGTCCCTTTTTGGCGGGTTTCTTGAAGAAGGCGCTCCAAAGGAGGGAGCCGACCAAGATCACGATGGGGATGACGACGATCGGGTCGGGGTTGCTGCGCTTGGTGGTGCGTTTTTTGAGTAACTGCACGGTCGTTTCGTTTCCTGGTAGCGGGTGTGGTTACTCCATCAGTCGAGCAAGCCGCTCACGTCGGAGAAGGTCGTCCTCGCGCTCATCGCATTTCTTCTGGCGCTCTTTGAGGATTCGGGCGCGGTCCTTGAGGTCGGTTTCCCAGTTGGACGGTGGCGCTGCCGGTGGCGGTCCTTGCGGCGCTTGGGAGTACTCTGCTTGCTGTGGGTACTGCTGGGGCTGCTGCTGGTACACCATCGGCTGCTGATTCTGCGCCGGCTGTGCCTCCGTATCCGCGTTGAGTCTCTTCTTCGCCCCGCGGTAGAAGTCTCCGACGATTGCCACTGCGAGCGCAGTGACACCCGCCGTGATGATGATCTCCTTGTAGGGAGTCCTGGACGTGGTTTGAGATTCGTTGGACACGACTCGAAGGTTCGGTTTGCGGCGTGAAAAGAGCGACATGGTGGATGGCTCCTCGGAGGAAGTTAGGCGGGCACGCGTGCGATGCTGTAGGAGATGGTGTAGATGCCCGTCGCCGTGAGGACGCCGGTGGTGAAACGCACCTCCCAGGGTGTAATGACGCCCGCGACCGTGGAGACCGGGATCGTGATCCCGCACCCCATGCGGGTGAAGCCCCCGAAACCTCCGGGGGACAGAGAGGACGGCGTCTCGTTCGAGATGATGAGGCGACCGCTGGCTGCGCCGGAGGGGTGCTGGGCCACCAACAACCAGGTGTCCAATCCCGAGATCTCGAACCCCACGTTGTTGACGATCGGGATGGAGCTGTCCCCACGCTCGTCGACCCCGAGATTGAGGAAGTCGTTGACGACGTTGAACGAACCGCCGCCGCCAACGATGGTGCTTTCGGTAATCATGCGAGCTGTGCTCCTTGGGCCGCCGCAATCACAGCGTCGATGCCCGGCCAGTTGAAACCCGGGGGGAAGGCCGGCTCGTACATGAACGAGGTCGGGATCGACACGTGGGCGAGGCCTTTGGCAAACTGGTTCTTGAAGCCGGGGCTGTTGACGTCATCGACGTAGACGAACGACGCCCATCCACGTCGAACAGCGAGCCAATCGACGACGTGTCCCGGGGCTCCGTACTTCTGCATGCGGAATGCGTACCAGGCAGCGAGCGCAACCGCGTAGCGCTCGTTGAAGAGCACCGACGCAGGCAGCCCGAGGTCAGCCACCCGTGCAGACTTCGGGCGGACCTGAAAGAGCCCCCTGGCCGAGTTGCTCCCGCACGGTGATGCGCACGCGTTGGGATTCCCGCGCGACTCGATCCAGCACACCGCAGAGAGAAAGACGCCGAGGTTGGGCCAGTTGGCCAGTTGCTCGATAGGCCGCGCGATCGCCATGATCCGTCGTATCGAGTCCTTGTCCTTCCAGTCCTCGGTGACGGGGATAGGTGTCCAGCGACGCGCGGCACTTGCCGTCTTCCGGCGACGAGAAGGGCGGCGACTGGGGGCGCTCTTGACCACGAGTAGGCCTCCCGCGATGAGCCCCAGCTCGTAGGGATGCGCGCGGATGAAATCGATCATCTTCGACATCGCCCCTCCCTTCGTATGCGCCGGTTGCCTCCGCGAAACTTCCCCGTGGCCTGCTGGAAACCCAGCGCCGCAAGAGGCCGGAGGGGTTCAGGGAGCATCGCCGAGGCAGCCTGGCGCACAGTTTCTTCGACGTTGTACTGGGCTGGGTTGACCTGCTCGATAGGAGGAAGCCGGGTGTCGTTCACGATCGTCATGAGGACGCGGTACGCCGTCTCCTCTGTCACAGGATGCACGTCCCCATTGGCGTCCCTCAGTTGAAGGCGCTTACCGTTCTGCTCGATGAGGACTCCCGCAGTCACGATGTTCCCTTAGGCGGGCTCCGCTTCCGACTCAACTCCCGGAGGTGCGGGGACGTCACCTGTCTTAGCCAAGTCGATGGCCGTGTTGATCTCCGTCTCGTTCATCGCCGTACTCCCGGACTTGGAAGACTTGACCCACTGCCCGGCAAGGATGTTGGCAATCGGGAACGCCCACACGATGGTGACCGGAAGTGGGGAGATCTTCGCCTCCGGTGTCGTTTCCGCGATGACATGCTTGGTCGTCCAAATGAAGTCGACGTCCGGATTCAGCTCGGCCTTGGCCTGGACGTACCCCTTGGTCGGACCTGCGAGCAGGACAGCGGGGCGAACGTTGAGGCCCTCTTCGTACTTGAAGACACGATCGGCGGTCACGAACGAGAAGGTCTGAGGCGACGTGACCTCCGAGTAGTTCCCTGGCTTGGGCTCGTCGATGACCTTCTTCCCGTTTCTCTTCTTCTTGGGACCGCGCTTCTTCTTGCCCTTGACGAGCTTGCTGATGCCCCAAACACCGAGGCCGACGACAACGCCAGTGACGAGGAGGCCTGCGCCTGGATTTTTTCTGAGTGCCATGGTGGTGTGGTTTTTCCTTTAGTACGGGGTGGGGTTGCGACGCCCCTTGACGATGAGCATCCCGAGTGCGAGGCGACGGCGCTCGCTCCACGAGAGGTTGCGTGCGTAGCACTGGGGGATGATGGCGCCGGGACGTTGGGGACGGATCTCCCGCCACCCTTCGTCGTAGACGACCTGGAACAGCTCGTCGGAGTACTGACACGGGTTGTAGATTCCGCGCTGCGCATCCTGACGACCAGCTTCGCGAGCAGTCTCGGGATCGTCGGAACCGGGGACCGGCGTCATGCCGCACCGGTACGTGAACGGTTCGGGTGGACTCATGCGATCAGCTCCTGGTACCCGGGCATCCCCGGAAGTGCGAGAGGATGGTGAATGCCCAACGCGCGAACAACCGCGGGCGGCTCGGTTGTGGGAACTCCGTCATTCCAGTGCAACGCACGCACGACACCACCACGCAGCGCGTTGAGGTCGATCGCGACGACCCACAACAGTGGGCGCCATCGGCACACGGTACCGGGCAGACAGTCGCCGTCGAGGTTGGTCGTTCGCTGTGGCGCATACCCTCGCTCCATACGCTGCATGTTGTCTGCATGACGGGCGAGGAAGTTGAGACCGCGACCGTGCGTCCCCATCATGTGGTCGACGATGTGTTCACCGCTGGCGTCGAGCTTGCCCGGGTGATTTCCTCCGCAGTAGTTCTCGTTGGTGCACCCGTACACCTCGTCGTTCCACTGACTCTCCAACTGCAAGCTACGCAAGTCTTGCCGTAGATGTCGTGCCTTGGACGAGCTGCTCTCCGCGTACGACGAGTCCAGACCGCACAGCATCAACGCGGTTGCGAGCACAGAGCGCACGAACACGTCGAAGGTGGGGATGGGGCCAAGGGGCCATTGGTGAAGATCGACGAACATACCGGGAGTGGGGAAGTTGGCGGGGTTGAGTACAGGGAAATCCCATGGATACCCGTCCGCGTCAGGGTCAATGACAGTCCAGCGGGTCACCTCGTTTCACCCTGTGGACCGCCGTAACTTGCGATGAGATCGTCGGAGCCGACGGCTACCGACACGAAACAAGGGGATGCCTGAAGGTGATCGCCCAGAGCGACCTCGGAGGCCGCCTCCGGTGTAGAGCTGAGACACTTCGCGTGCCCCCGTCGTGCTCGACGCCATCACTTGAGCTGACGTCGCGATCGCGTTGGGAGGCGGGTGACGCCAGGGGTGCCAGAACTGGTCTTCCTTCAGCGTATGGCCCTCGGGTGATCGCCAGCCCTCCTTGAGGGCTTCGCGTCCGTAGTCGCCGGACATGTCGATCACGATCGGTCCGAGGTCTGTGTCGACTCTTAACTTGGGACCACGCTCGGGAGCTTGAGGGGGTCCGCACTTGTAGCCAATCTCGCCTGCGTGCGTGGGTGGCAACGGGATGCATGCCGATCCAGGCGTGCAGGTTGTCCCGTCGGGACATTGCACACCACCAGGCACAGTCTTGAGCGGGTCCCCCTTCCCCGCGACGTGAGGGGCGAAGTTCGGGAGAGACGGATTGGAGGGGGCGATGCCGGGACGGATCGGGAGGAAGGGGGTGTCTCCGCCGTGCGCAGCGACGTACGAACCCACCGCGACAGCTCTTTGCTGACGTCGTGCTGCGAGTCGTTGAACGAGTGTGCTCATTGGGGTTTACCGCCTGCGTCGAAGATGGGCTCCGAGTCGGAGACGACCCGAACCGAACATGTGCTGAAGAAGTCCGGGTCGGCCCCGACGGCCGCGACCACGCGTAGGTCCTGTTGAAGCGGTGAGCTGCGGCGCTTGTGGTGACCGCGTGATGATCGGCTTTGTCGTAAGGTCGCCCTTTTTACACGTGCACCACCAAATACCCGGTGTCCCCTCGTCGGAGCAAACCAGCTTGTAACCCTCGGGACATGAGAGGCTGTCCCCTGCAGTTCCAGAAGTACTAGTCAGACCTCTACGTCCCACGACAGAGTGGTTCTGTGCATCGTGCCTCCCAGCAACAACAATAGGAGCGCTCACACACACGCACACCACAGTTGCGGGACGATCTGCTACCGGGTAGCACTTGAGAATCTTGCCTACAGGACACTTCGGCTGCCCTGTACCAACGCTCGCAGACGGACGCGACTTGCGTCGAAGCTTGGCACCAAGGCGCCCGGACCCGAACGCGCTTTGAAGAAGTCCCGGCCGACTGCCGGTTCTACGAGCGCTTGCGCGACCGGCTTTGAAGGTGGGTCCACGCGGACTCCACCAGGGCGCCTTGGGCACGAGATCGATAGGACAGCAGACAGGCGGATCACCCGGCTCGCTGCTGCCGCACACGACCTGACCGGGAGGGCACAGAGCGTTGCCCAGAGTGGCCGACGGAGGATTAGGCACCGACACCGTGGGCGGCACCGTAGACGCAGCGTTGCCAACACGCTGCCCGAGGGCAAGTGCCCTCTGCTGACGTTGTGCTGCGAGGCGTTGCACGAGTGTGGTCATCGTCGGTGTTTTTCTCAGTGGAACTTGCTTACGGAGAGGGTGGGCCTGGGACCGGCTGCATTGCGGGCGGTTTGGCTGGAGGAGACGGAACGTAGCCGAACGTCTCTTTGAACCATTCGAGGACGTTGGTCTCCACCATGACGAGCGCGGCCTCCCGCTTCGCTTGATTGAAGCCGACGCTCGGCTGATTCGTCGCGTAGTTGACGTCGTCACCAAACCGCGCAAGCGCTGTCATGGCTGCGACGCGCGCCCGGCCATCGCTGATCTGCAAAATACTCCCGAACGGAGTGCCCAAGATCTCGCCCAAGATCTGCTGGTACCGCAGCGCGCGGTCCTTGAGGAACGCCATGTCTGCTGCGTCCAGAGCACCCCCGGCCAGGGGCAGTGGCACCGGTACCATCGGTGACGACACCGAAGGCTGGGCTGTGATCCCCGGCATTCCAGCGGGAACAGCAACTACGGGAGCGAGGTCGGCAGCCGTTTGCTTGACGAACGGATCAGCCGTCTTGACCTTCGGGAAGGGCCAGGCGGTTTGGACCTTCCCGACAGACAGGGACTCCCGGTGTGCTGCGAGTCGTTGGAGAAAAGAACTCATGGTTAGCTACCCTTCGCTTCGACCTTCGCGCGTTCTTTGCCGTGGTCCGCGATCCCCTGCGCGAGGAGGTACGGCCCCGTCACGAAAGCGCCGAGGACCTTGACGAGTCGCTCGATATCATCGAGTGAGTGGCGGAGTACGAGCATGACGATGACGATGACGAGAAGGGCGAGCATGGCTAACGCCTTCTTGCTGTCGAGCATCCCGTTGATGGTGGTGAAGAGCTTCATGGTGTGATGTCCTTTCAGGCTTTGATGACTACGCCGGGCCTCCAGCAGGCTTCAGACCAGGCTGACAACTACCGCCAAAACACCATCCCCCCTGATAGGCACAGTCAGCATCGCTGGTACACTTTTTGGCTGTCCTCGCTGCCTTTCGGCGCAGCTTAGCGCCGAGCCGAGGTCGACCTGAGCCAAACACGCTTTGAAGAAATCCGGGTCGACTCGGACGACGACGGCCCCGACCACGCGCTGACTTCAAGATCGGGTACTCGCACTTCCCGTTGACGCACTGGCCGTAGCCGCCGCAGTCCGCATGACTTCCACAGCCTAGCGGACCCGCTTGGTACTCGGGGACGACCGCGGTGATGTCCTGGACGGCGACGTGTGCACCCAAAGTGGCCGACGGAGGATTCGGCACCGTCACCGCAGACAGCTTCGCAGGTTGAGGCGGAGCGTGGCCGCCGCCGCCCGGACCAGTGCCAGTGTGGAGCCGGACCGGTTTGCAGTACCAGCCTTTGGCGAAAGTCCACCTAAGGACAAACCCGTAAGGGCATTTTTTCAGGGCAGCAGATTGCGCGGCTGCGGAGTACTGCGGGGCGCGTCCTGGGGCCGGAGCTGGAGCGGGAGGGGGTCGCGTCGGGATCACCGGCTTCGGACCCCATTTCCCGAGGCGCTTCGCAAGTCCGCGAATCCTGAGCCACGCTTCCCCCCATGGCTGACAGCTTGGACTGTTCTCCCAACCTTCTGGGATTGCTGGTGCATTGGGGTACGCCGTGTAGTAAGCGACGTCGACCGCGTCTGCGAAAGATTCTCCCCCTTGGACAACGGGCATCGCCTGCACCGCAGCGAGTTCGGCGAAGGAGTTGTGGAAGAACGGCGGGCACTCCGAAGTCAGCGGGCTCATAGCAGCGGCCCCGACAGACGCAGTGGCCGCATCAGCAACCCGCTGCCCCAAAGCAAGCGTCCGCTGCTGCCGCTGTACTGCGAGTCGTTGTACGAGTGTGCTCATTGTCGTTTACCGCCTGCGTCGAAGATGGGCACCGAGGCGAAGACGCCCAGAGCCAAACACACTTTGAAGAAGTCCCGGCCGACCGCCGTAGCGGCGTGCACTCGCGCGCATCAGAGAAAGCGCCGGTCTTTTCGGTGCGCCACTTGGCGCGGGGGGACAGCAGATCACGTCCCCTTCGGACGCGCCCGTCCCACACGGATACCAGGGAGGCTGGCAAGGCGTTGAGGTTCCAGCGCCGATGGGTTTGGGGGGCGGAATGACAGGGGGAGGGATTGGAACAGCGCCGACGGACGCCGTGGCCACGGCAGCAACACGCTGTCCCAAGGCAAGCGTCCTCTCCTGTCTCAGTGCTGCGAGTCGTTGTACGAGTGTGCTCATCGTCGTGCCCTTCCTTTAGTACTGCAGCGGTGCAGCGTTCTGGCGCCATGGATCACAGCCGTAGCTGCCGGGTGGTACGTTTTCGAGACCGAGGTCCAAGATCTCCTGGGGCGGGTTGACGGCACTCCGACCGTCCGGCCAGCTCTTGACCACCACCGAGGGGATCCCCCGCTCGATGTCCGGGATCCACACCAACGGAAGGTGGCCGCCCGACGGACCTTTGCCGCTGGTCGCACGTCGCCGAGGGGGTCGGCCCGACAGCATGCGCTGAAGATTGTCGGCATGGACCGGCAACATCGAGATGCCGCGTCCGTGCACCGGCGCGTACAGTGTGGTCCCGGTGCCTCCCGACTTGCCCTCGGTGGTCAAGATCGCGTCGTTCCAGGGACTGCACACGATCGCCTTGTAGAGCGCGTGCCGGTTGTTCCGGTTGTTGGGAACGTTGGCGTTTTCCAGGATGACGTCGAGGACACCCGGCTTCTTCTTGATCGCGCTGTGCGACCAAATCGTCGGCGCTATCTTGTACTGAACCTGCAGGAACTTTCCGGCCTGCGCGTTCGTGCCGTAGCTGATCAGAGGATTGACGATCTCCGGCCAGTTGATCGTGGGACCAATCACCTCGGTCGTGACGTCCACGATCTTGTCCCAGACACACACGACATGCGACGGCGCGCCGGGGCCCGGAGGCCACGTGTGCTCGGGGTACAACATCATCGCGACCTGACGCGCAATGTCCACCGCAATGACTTGCTGTCCCTGCGCAATCGTTGTTGCCCGGATGCCGGCAATATGTCCACGAACCGCAGCCTCATTCCAGGCAAGCGGTTGGGTCGAACACACCTTGCTCTTCGTCTCTTGTGCACCGGCACGCCGCGACCACAGAAAACCACCGAGGCCTAGGAGGGCCGCAGCAACTGCAAACTTTTTCTTGCCAGGACTGAGGGGCATTACATCATCCCTTGAGGCGTTCCCACCGATCGGCGCCGGTGGCTGCGGTCATCGAAATGTTGTTGGCCTTGGCGTAGTGCCGAAGCCAGTTCTCGGTCGGGTCGACTGGACCCTTGGGACCAAAGTAGATCGCGTGGTACGCGTTGCTTCCTTGCGCGACGCAACTGCACGCGCATCGGTGTCCGTACTTCTCTTCCTGGACGGCCGCCTCGTACGCGGCTGCATCGCCGCAGGAGAACGTTCCGCGACCCACCATCGACAGCAGGCCGTGAATGTCCTGCGTCGGGGTCAACGCTTCCTCGGGGCCGGGCGGCTTGTACTGCAAACCCAGCTCGGTGATCGTGTCAGGCACATGCGTCCCTGCATTCAGCAACGCCGCGATCACGAGACGGTTGTCGTCCTTGAGGACGTTGAGCACCGACGTGATCATGCGACGCAGAGCTTCCCCTCCGGGCGCCGACATATGGAGTTCGAGGATCATCGCTTAGCGCAACAGCTCCTGAACGACCGTAATCGTGTTTCCTGCAGGAGCGGCCGGGTTGGCCGACAACTGCAAATGGGTTGCTCCCTGTGGGATCTCGGTGACCAGGCTCGCCGTGTCGGCGGGCTCCATGTTGATCCGGCCCAACGTCGGACTCGCTGCCGGCGCGAACGGATACAGAGTGATGAACTGCGGAGGCCGGATCGCGTTCTGATCGGCGAGCACCTGAATGCGCCGCGCGTCAGGACGCAATACAACGTTGCGCGTCGCGGAGAGCGTGGCGGTCTCCACGAAGACCTGCTGTGTGAAGCGTGCCGTGAAACGAGACATCGTCCCCGGAGCGCACTGCACGTTGACGGCGACCGACGTGTTGTAGTTGGCCTCCCGATGTCCGGCCGGCAACACGCTGGGGATCGATGCTGGATCGGGGGCGAGGATCTCCACCGTCACGCGGTTGGTGGGACCGACCGACACGTCGACTCCGGTGCCGATGTCCATGTCCACCGTCTCGATGTACGACGGCGGCAAGTACCAGGTGAGCCGCGCCTTGAGTACCGAATGTCGCTGCCCGCGGGAGACCTCGTTGTCATCCACGAAGATCGCGTCGGCACTGGTCCGATCGGTCAGGACCTCGTGGCACTGAATCTTGACCGAGTAGAACTCGAAGAGTCCCATCTCCCCCGTGTCGAACACAGGCGGAGAAAGCGTCGATCCAGCCAAGACCGTGCCGACCTGCGCGTATCGGCTTTGCTGATTGCGGACGGCTTCGACGCCATAGAGGGGCACCGGTATGAACACATCCGCAAAGTCGTTGTACCGACCGCGGATCGTGTACTCGTTGGAGTTGGGGTTCGCCAACGTCGCAAGCCGAAGCTCGCGCATCCTGTTACCCATCGCGCCGTAGACGTCTTCCCCCACGAGCGTTCCTCCTTACTTCGCGGGCCAGGTGCCCTCGCACGCGAG
>SDBS01003472.1_pt1 | contig 15486 bp, 17 predicted proteins | sample 2277091 | NCBI WGS metagenome assembly SDBS01 (sample SAMN10404972, study PRJNA504765) | marine sediment metagenome | isolation source: marine sediment core GS10_PC15, 163 cmbsf | place: Arctic Ocean: Southern Knipovich Ridge | collected 2010 | reverse complement strand
CATAGGCAGCCTGGTGTTTCTGGACTGCATATTCCAAGCACTGGATTTGATGGAGCTACTTCGTTCAACAATATCCATTCTGCGGGCTTTGCTAATCCCAACCTGCTCCTGAACCCAGGCTTCGAGACGGCTGGAGCCATGCCGCCTAATTGGGCAAACTGGAACGATACCATTGGGGATGGGGCGATTGACAATGAGGTCGTCATTGTCCATGAGGGCACAGATGCGGCAAAGTTAACGGCGGGGGTACTGAGAAATACTTACACAAACCAGTCGTTCGTGGGTGTCCCCGACACACGGTATCGGTTTCGCTTCTGGACAAGGGGGGACGGTGTCCATGATGGGCGGTATGCCGTATATGACTCGGTAAATGGCGCTTATATAGTTCCCATCACAGCGACCGGGGTTACAGGAGCGGCATACGCTATGGTTGCGGTAGAATTTACAGCACCAGCCGGAAGCGGTAGTCTGAACTTTTATTTTCGTTGTCCCAATACCAACACCGGCATAACCTACTTCGACGCCTGCGAAGTCCGCCGCATGGACGGCTTTCTTGGCGACCAGGGGGCGGTTATCATTCCCGCCCAGGTTGCGAATGTGGGCGTGTGGGCGGATGGAATAGCAAGACAAATAATTCAAGTAGGAGCAGATGGCTCTAACTATTTGTTCATAAGAAAAACCGTCGCCAACAATGGGATCCAATTTCACTATAGAGCGGGTGGGATATTAGAGGAACAGACAATTGCGGGATTGGATAATATAGACTTTGCAACTTATGGTATGACCTGGGATATAGCCGCAGGTGCAATTGGTGAGGTTCGATATTATATTCAAGGCGTGCCCGTCGGAGCAGTCGATGTTGGGCTTGGAACATGGGTTGGCGACCTGTTAAACACAGGCGTCGTTCTTGGCGCCTCGTCTACGGTCCCGGCCTCCGTCTGGTCCGGCAACATCGGCCCTGCCCCATTTTACAACATATGTAAATCGCCAACAGAGATGGCGTACTTGATGACGCCGTAAAGGAAATAAACAATGACTGAATCTGAAAAGCTACCCGCAGGCGAGGTGCAGGGCACGATAACGGGAGTACCCAAGTCGGATCTCGACCGAGCATATCGGGCACTAAAGGGAAAGCAGAAGTCCTACAACAAGCTGTGGGACTATTATGATGGGGAGCAGCCACTTACCTATACTAGCAAACGACTGCGGAACATCTTCAAAAATCTGGACACCCACTTCTCGGAGAACTGGTGTGCTGTAGTTATTGATGCGGCAAACGACCGGATATTCTTAGAGAAAGTTACGGTCGAGGATGCCGGAGCCCAAGCTGCTATGGACGAAGTGTGGGACAACTTGGACATGGACTTGGAGGCAGCGGATGTACATGAGGCTGCTCTCGTGATCGGGGAGTCCTTCCTTATAGTCTGGCCCAAAGTAGATGACCAGGGGGTGCAATCGCTGGAGGCTTTCTATAACGATCCAAGACTGTGTCATGTTTTCTATCAATCGGATAATCCCAAGGTGAAGGAATTCGCTGCCAAGTGGTGGGTTGATTCTGAGAAGCATATTCGAATGACTCTGTATTACAAGGATAGGCTGGAGTATTATCGGTCTAACAACAAACAGCAGAATGTTACCAGCGTTGATTCGTTCAAACCTTTCAATTCTGGTAAGGAGGATGGGGGGGAGCAAGCTCCTAACGAGACCGGTATAATTCCCGTGTTCCACTGGCGTCTAGAGACTCGCAAGATCAAGTCGGATATGGGGAATGTAATTCCGCTTCAGGATGGCATCAACAAGCTGGTAACAGACATGATGGTTGCCGCAGAGTTTGGTGCGTTCAAACAGCGATGGATAATCTCTAATGCCGATACAGAAAACTTGAAGAATGCTCCTAATGAGATTTGGGGTGTTCCTGCGGGGGACGGTCAAGGACAGCAAACTTCTGTTGGACAGTTTGAAGCTACGGATCTCGAGAACTACATCAAGGGCATTAGCCATTTAGCGAACAGTGTTGCCATTATAAGCCGGACTCCGAAGCATTATTTGTTCGGACAGGGCGGTACTCCTTCCGGTGAAGCGTTGATTGCTATGGAAGCACCTTTGAACAAGCGTGTGGACGACCACATCAAAAGATTCAAGCCTGTATGGCGGGAAGTTGCACAATTCATTCTCCTGCTGTTAGACAAGGCTATCGAGCGTACCAAGATAACAGTGCAGTTTGATGAAGCAGCTACAGTTCAGCCGAAGACGCAAGCGGAAGTGCGAGAGTCTGCTGTTCGTGCGGGCATACCGCTCAAAACGGCCTTGCGAATGGAAGGCTGGGATGATGCAATGATTGCGGCTATGGAGAAAGACAAGAAGGAAGAGACCAAATCTAATACTGAAAATATGGCTGTGGCTATGCTTACTGCACAGCGTAAGTTTGATGGGGGAGATCAAGAAGATGAAGGATCTGTTGGGAATGACGAACCTGCTACGGAATAAGTAGATGACCGAGTTTCCTACTACTCCCATTCCACCGGTTGATACTTCATTACCGTCTGCTTACCAATACATGCAGCAGAACAAGCTGCTGTTGGAAGCTATGGATGCTGACCAAATGCAATATATGGTCCAGCAGTGGCTTCTTATGGAGGGCCAACTCGATGCACGCATTAGTGATCTGGCTCAGTATGTTGCGGAGTTGCGAAAAGCAGGGGAAGTTGTTACTCACAGTACGTTGATGTCTATCGAGCGATACCAGAAGCTGCTTGTCCAGACTCAACAGGAGTTGTATGGCTACACTCAATTTGCAGAACGTCTTATAACAGAACAACAGGCCAAACTTGCGGGGATGGGAATTGAGCATGCATCTACGGCTATACAGATGTCCTTATTTGATAGTGGTCCAGGCGTTGGTGCATTCTTCGATGTGTTGCCGGTATCGGCTGTGGAGAATATGGTTGGTCTTACTGCTAGCGGAAGTCCGGTTGCGGAAGTCTTGGCAAAGCATTGGCCGAATGCTGTTCAGAATATGACAGACATTCTTGTGCGTAATACCGGCCTGGGGATCAACCCAAGACAGACTGCTAAAGAAATGGTAGATGGATTTGCTGCCGAAGGCCTGAATAATGCGATGACAATTGCTCGCAGCGAACAACTGCGGGTGTATCGGGAGGCAAGTCGGCAGCAGTATCAAACCAGCGGTTTGGTGCCGCAGTACGAACGAATGTGTGCTCACCAGTCTAGAACTTGTATGGCCTGTATTGCCCTGGATGGGGAGATTTATGATACAGCAGATCTCATGGCTCTGCATCCCAATGATCGATGTACGATGATTCCTATTGTAGCGGGTATGCCACGCATCGAAAGAGAGACCGGTAAGGAGTGGTTTGAGAAACAACCGGAGCATGTCCAGCGGGAGATGATGGGACCAGGTAGGTACGATCTGTACAAGAGCGGGGATGTTGGTATAAAGGACATGGTTGTAATCGGGGAACACCCTGATTGGGGACCAACGGCTAGTGTTAGGTCTGTTTCGGATTTGAAAGAAAAATCATAAAGTATAATTGAAGTACCATCCTGCGTTTGGTGGGATACCATTCGTGCGTCGGGAAGACGCACAGGAGGATTTACGATGTTGGATAAACTGTGGGACAAGGGTATGCTGTTTTCTCCCGACGAAGGCTCTGGTGGATCCGGAGAAGGAACTGGCGGGAAGCCAGGTGAAGGAGAAAATAAAGAGAACCAGTCAAAAGAAGATAAGGGTGAAGCTGCTCCTTCTTATAAAGAGTGGTTCGAGAAACAACCGAAAGAGGTCAAGGAGCTTGTAACTGAAAACGAAGCAGGATTGAAGGGCGCTTTAACTTCCGAGCGAGAGAGTCGCAAGGATCTAGAGACCAAAGTTCGAGATCTTGCCAAGGACGCAGAAAAGGGCAGTGACTTAGAAAAGCAGCTTACACTTGTTGCCGACGATCTGGAGTCTGCTAACAGCAAAACGGACTTCTATGAAGAGGCTCACAGTGTTGATATCACAAATCTAAAGTTGGCCTGGTTACTGGTAGAGTCAACACCAGACCTGGTTGATAAGCGGGGTAATGTAGATTTTGATGCCATGAAGAAATCTAATCCGGAACTATTCGCCAAGATTGCTCCCAAACCAGAGGGAAGCGGTGGCGAGGGCACAGGATCGCAATCACCAAGTTCGGATGATATGAATGCAAGAATCCGAAAAGCTGCGGGGTGGTAATGATCCAGAAACTAATGAGGTGAAACAATGCCATACAATTCAATAATAACTCGAGACGATGCAGATGCCCTGATTCCTGAGGAAGTCTCTCGAGAAATCATAAAGGGTGTAACGGAGCAATCAGCTGTTATGGCTCTCGGCAAGCGTCTTTCTAATATGCCTCGTGGACAGACACGGATGCCTGTTCTTGGGTCTCTGCCCATCGGATATTTTGTCACAGGCGATACCGGTTTGAAGAAAACGACCGAAATTGACTGGAAAGACAAGTATCTTGATGCAGAGGAAATCGCTGTAATTGTTCCAATCGGACAGAATGTGCTGGACGATTCAAGCTATGATATTTGGGGAGAAGTTCGTCCTCTTATCGAGGAAGAGTTTGGTCGTGTATTTGATCTAGCCGTTCTATTTGGTACCAATGCTCCTGCTTCCTGGCCGACCGATGTACTTGCAGCTGCTGTTGCTGCCGGTAACTCCGTGGCTCTGGGTGTGGGTGCAGATATGTATGAAGATCTAATGGATGTTGGTGGTGTAATTGCTGCACTGGAAGTAGATGGGTTCTTCTCTTCGGGTGCAATTGCTGCAATGACTATGCGTGCGAGGCTGCGTGGTCTGCGGGATGCAGATGGCGGTCTGATCTTCTCACGTAATATGCAGGAAGGGAATCGCTATGAGCTCGATGGCGAACCCATGCTGTTCCCACGCAACGGTGGCTTTGATACTGCGCAAGCACATTCAATCCACGGTGACTGGACAAAGTTGGTCTGGACACTCCGAAAAGATATCACCTATACAATCGCAACCGAAGGTATCATCCAGGATGCGACCGGTGCTATCGTCTATAACTTGTTCCAGCAGGACATGGTTGCACTTCGTGCAGTAATGCGCCTTGCTTGGCAGGTTCCGAATCCAATCAATCGGCTTCAAGAAGTTGAAGCTGCCCGTTATCCATTTGCGGCACTGATTCCCTAAGGAGGAATGATCATGGGTTTATATCCACCTATAGAAACCAGTCATCTTGCAAACCAGATCCGTGGACTAACCTCCAAGAACTGGTATGTGCACGGTGCAGATGGACGTGATAACTCCCCTGGGGATCGACCGGAAAAGCCTTTGGAGACTTTTCAAGAGGCTCTTGATCGATGTGAAAATGGTAACTACGATAGCATCTTCATTACCAGAGGTGTGGTCACAGGCGAGGTTACTCCGTTCGTGCTTGATAAGGCAAACGTGAGGATTATCGGAGATCCTTATGCAGTTCCCCAGCAGTCCACAAACTGTGCGGTTATTGCAACAGGAGATACCGATTGCTTCACCTTCTCAGCATCAGATGTCAGCATTAGAGGTTTGGCCTTATATGCTGGCGCAACCAAGGCCGGAGTTGGCTTTGCCTCAATTCCTTGGTCACAGCGCAACTTGATTGAACGGTGTGCGTTTGTGGTTGGTGGGCGTGGAATCTATGCAGGCAACATCATCGATTCCCCTGGACATCACCTTACCATTCAAGACAACCTGTTCATGGGTTCCATGGGTTCACTTGGAGGTATAGCACTTGCTAGTAACGGTTCCTGGCAACTAATCCAAAGAAACCACTTTGACATGATGGTTTCCACGGCTCTGTACATATGGGGATCTGGTGTAGCTGCGGGTCGGATCTTGAAAAACACCTTCATGCTCCCAGCAGACACGGAAGGTCTTGCTATCACCTTGGGTGCGAATGTTGCACGGTATCTGGTAATGGACAATGTTGCGAATGATAACGTCCTTGCAGGGTTGACAGCACAACCGTGGCTAGACGCCGGAACAACCAATGTCTGGGCAAGAAATATCAAGGGTGGTTCTGCTGGATGGACCGACGAAGCGCCTGCGTAACCAAGTAACCTAAACTAATCCGAGCACGGTGAAAGCCGTGCTCCAGGAGTAATCTAATGACAGTAACTCTGAATCAAGAAGAACAGCAAGCTGGGTTTATGCGCATCGATCTTCAGGGGTGGGCTACAGATGTAGGGTTGATGGGTCAGGTGTTGAATCCCGAAGGACAGGATCTCCATATCATCGAAGGCTATCTCTATACTCAGACACCTGCGGTTGCTGCTGCTACCCTGAATATAGGTATTGCTGCAACCGGAGTTGATGCCTCCGATTTAGCGAATGCCATAGAGATGGATAAGACTGCAGAGAGTGTCAATCGGATCGTCGGAACAGATCTTGCTTCCGAAGGCGAGATGGCAACTCCCAGGGGCGTGAACTGGGACGAAGGCGAGTATCTGACGTTTACCACGGCTGCTCAGATCTCAACGGCCTTCCGAGGAGTCTTATTGCTCAAGTATCTGCGTCTTGGTGACATGGACCAATAAATCCAAATCAATAATCGATGGGAGGAATAAGCTATGGCTGCAACAGACGCTATGGTAACACGATTGCGTCGTATGGTTGATGAGCCTAACGATGATCCTTATACAGCCGATGTGCTCGAAGGATATATTGAAACTTATCCTCTCATCGATACATTGGGAACGGATCCACTGGAGATCGATTATACAACCACTCCTCCGACCGTCTCCGAACGAGATGACTGGATCCCAACCTATGATCTAAACTCCGCTGCCGCAGATATATGGGAAGAGAAGGCTGCTGCCATTGCCGAAGATTATGACATGACGGCAGATGGTAGCACTCTGCAGCGGAGTAAACGATTCGAGCAATATACCAAGAAATGTAGATATTTCAGATCCAGGCGAAGTCTCAAAACCATAAAAATGTTAGTGGAACCTAGACTAAGTCCAGACAGGGAGATTGTCAATGCCTAAACAAGTTGAATTCATAAACAAGAAGAGCGGTCATAAAGTAGTTGTTGGGTGGGAAGATGCAATTCGAATTCGTTGCCTCAAGCGGGCTGGATATGTTTCTGCTGGTGAGTATGTGGCTCCTCCTGAACCGGAAGAACCTACTCCCGAAGCAACTGTTGGAGAAATTGTTGATTCGATTGCTGAAGAGAATCCGGAGCCTGAACAGGTTCCGATGGTGGCGATTGAAGCTACCCATACGGAAGTAGATCCTAGTGACTTTGTGGATCTGTTAGACCCACCTAAATCCAAGGAGGAATCAGATGGAGAAGAAATCGAAGAAGACGGAGATGCTGGATCCTTCGAAGAAGAAAGCGGAGAAGACGATGGTTCCGACGATGAAGGTGGAGATGTTCCTGAGGTTGACCTCGAGCGAATTACTCCAGATGTTGGCGGAGAAGTATCAGATTCCGACTCCGTTGGGCCTGGTGACGCAGATGGGGGAGCCGTGGATTCGCAAGAACCAGCGTGAAGCTGCTCGTAAGACCATCTTGCAGAAGGTAGCCGTAGAAGTTGGTGTAGTGATAGTTGAGGACGATGAACCAGTTGTCAACGACTGAGCTATCCCGAATGCGGGATGATGCAGAAACTAGCATGTTCGACCGGTGTGTTATCGGTCGATGGCTTCCGGACGAAGTCGATGAACTCAATCACCCAAAACATAACTGGGAGTATGAAGACGAATACACCATCTGTGGTTTCAAGATTGTTCGCAATAAAGAAGCTATGGATGGAGCAGAAGTTGTAATGGTGGATGCAGAATTGCGTTTGCCGTTTGATGTTGAAATTGATCGTAGAGATCGAATACGGTTGTCCCACCGGCTAGGGGAATTTCTTCTTGTCGAGAGGCAACCAACATATAGGATCGTGGGAGAGCCTATTCACGGGCATAATGCCAAAAAGGTATCCTTGGTCCTTGATACTGAGGTGTAATATGGCAGATGCACACGTACTGATAGCCGTAACCGATATTGTTAGAGGAGGAACCGCACAAACATTAACAGCGTCAGATGAAACTGATGGTCACAGGTTCCCTAATGATGGTCGTACGCTCATCGCAGTGATCAATACAGCTGGCGCAACCACCTTTACATTCATAACTCCAGGAACGGTTGACGGTTTGGCTGTGACAGACCGAGATGAAGTTATACCGATTAATGCTGTGGGAGAATTTTATGGTCCCTTCCCCCCTGGCATTTACAACCAGCCCGATGGCACAGTTTTCATTGACGTGGATACTGAAGCCACTTGCTCTCTGGGTGCTTTCAGACTGCCTGCATAATGGCAAAGAGAGCCAAAGTCACAACCTACCTGAGACATGTTATGGTTCGGGTAGAGGGTGCGACAGATGCAGTATTGCATGCAGTTGCTTTGCAGATTGAAGGTACGACTAAACGGAACATCATCAAGAACAACCAGGTCGATACTGGCTTTATGGTGAATTCCGCTTATGTAGAGACCCAGCAGGGTAGCACATATGGACAAACGTGGAAGGACGGATCATATTCTGCAAAGAAGAGTGGGGGAATAAAGGAAGTTGAAAAGGCACCACGACTACAACTTCCGAATTTGTTCTCTGCTGCCGCAGTTATTGTAGGTGCAAACTATGCGATTTTCCAAGAAATGAAGAAATCGTTTCTTCGTGTAGCTGGAGCAGAAGTTGCCGGTCAGGTGAAGGGTATTGCCGAGCCGGTTTATGGGAGAAAGATACGTGACTAGGATAAGTACCGATCAGACCGTTGTAACTTTCCTACTGGCAGATGCTACATTGGAACGGAGAGTAGAAACTCGCATCTGGGGAGGTACATCGACTCCGCCCAAAGGGGAAAACTATAATCCGTCCCAAGGTGGGGCGATTTGTGTACAAACAATTGTCGGTCGAGATGACTATACGGATCTGATGCGACACGAGCAGATTCAGTTTCTTTGCTACGATAAGTCCAGTGCTGAAGCAGATATCCTTGCAGGAGTTTTGCATTCGGCTCTACAGAACAATCGAACGAGTAAGATCAAGTGGGCTCGTAGAACACTAACACCAAGAGTTCTCCGAGATCCGGAGACAAGATGGACTTATGCTTTTGTTCAATATAGTATAATGGTTCATCAGGAGGAATAAGCTATGTCAGATCCAAATGTTTTCCAGATTATGAAATCCAATGCAGTCCTTTGGTATGCTCCTGTTGGCACCGCTGTACCGGACGAAACTGCGATTGCTCCTGCAGCAGCTTGGGGCGGAAACTGGGCACGACTGGGTGCGACCAAAGCACCACTTACCTGTCTCTATGAAGACGAGCGGTCCGATGTGAATGCGGAAGAGTATCTTGCAGCACTACACCGATTCAAGACCAGTGAGAAACTTTCACTAGAAACAGTCTTGGCAGAGATCGATGCAGACTATATAGCAATGATGACCGGCGGTACTGTGTCTGCAACCCCTGCCGGTGGGGCACAGAAAGCAGTCGATAGTCTTCCCATTGGCAATGTAGCTGTGCTGCCCGAATATGCTTTTGGCTTCGAAGGGATACATACTGATTCCGCAGGGATATCGTTGACCCTTCGTGTGTTCATCTATCGTGCGAATGCCAAGCTCAACGGTGAAATGACTTTCTCAAAACGTGAAGATGACTACACCGGTGTACCAATTCTGATTGAAGCTTTGTCAGATACAGCCACGCCTGGTCGTCTCTTCGTGTTCGAGAAGGTAACAGGACCGACTACATAATAGTAATCCTGGGGAGGGTTAGCTATGAAGATTATCCAGATTGAAATTGCTGGAAGAACGTATGACGTCTCTCCACTCCCGATAAAAGCAAATCGGGAGTGGAGGAAGCAGTTTGATGCTCCTCTTCGCACTGCTGTAGATTTTGCTGCCGAGATAGGAACATTCACTGCTAATGAGTTTGAAGATTCCAAAACTATGATTGCTACAATAGGAAAGGCTTTGTCCGGTCGGTTGTCGGAAGTTGCCAACATTCTTCTGGGGTCTGCCGATATGATCGTAGAGGCTGTCTTTCAATACAGTCCGGCTATTGCAAAAGATCGTAAGCATATTGAGGAAAATGGATTTGATGAGGAACTAGTTGCAGCCTTTATGAAGCTGCTCGCACTAGCTTTCCCTTTTGGTCGGGCAATCCAGGGACTGATGAAACTTGGCCAGGGGGAGCAGTTGACGGAAGCGAATTCTGCTACGGAGTCCTTGGAATCCGAGACGACGAATTAGAACCACTTGATATTGCTCTCTTGGAAATTGCGTATGCCAGAAGGGTGCAGTGGGAAGCCAAAATTCATGCACAGGCTTTGGTTGAGCTAGTTGCTATGTGGATGAGTGGGGGCGGTGTACTGCCCGATGGCAGAGTATATACAGAAGTCTCTGCAGAAAGTGGTCTAGAGCGAATGGGAGTTTCTATATGAGTGTAACCATTGGCGATGCCATACTCTATCTTAGCGCAAATCCCGATGCTTTGAATGCAGATCTGAGAAAGGCTGATAGTAAGATCAAGAAATTTGCAAAGGGAGCACAGAAAGTTCTTGGGGCTGCTCTCAAGGTAGGCTTTCTGGCGGCTGCTGCTGGCATCGCTGCCGGCATAGGAATATTGGCCAAGTCGGTGTTCGAAGCTGCTGATGCTGGTGAAGCTATGGCCAAGTTTGAGGCTACCTTCGGGGAAGCTGGCGATGGGCTGATCTCTACGTTAGACGAGTTAGCTACGGCCACAGGTCGGAGTAAGTATGGGCTACGAGAAAGCGCAGCCAACTTTGGGGCTGTTACAAAGGCTATGGGATTTACCGAGGAAGGTGCTGCCGATATGTCTGCTGCTGCTTTGGAGATGGCGGTTGATCTCGGAGCATTCCACAACCTACCCACCGAGGACGTTGCCAATAGAATACAAAAGGCTTTGACCGGCGAGACCGAGTCCATGAAAACTCTTGGCGTGGTAATCAATGCCAATCGCATCAAGCAAGAACTTCTAAATATGGGAATTACTGACAACATAAATGAAGTAGACGAAGCTATCAAAGCACAGGCCATTTTCAACATTCTGCAACGGCAGACTACCGATGCTGTAGGTGTTGCAGCTGCGGAGGCCGGTACATTTACCGGCCAGGTTACAGCACTCAAAGCTGGCTGGAAAGACTTTATGGTGGATGCCGGAACACAGCTTTTACCCATGCTGACAGAGATGCTAACGAATTTCACCAGCTTCGCAAAAGACGTGTTGCCGCTGGTAGTCACCTGGGTGGGGGAGAAGCTAGTGCCTGCGCTGGTCACGTTCGCAACCTTTGTAGAAACTACGGTCTTGCCAGCCCTGCAAACTTTTGGGGCATGGATCACAGACACGCTGATTCCTACGCTGACGACCCTGTGGGAGTGGTTTGAAATAAATATCCTGCCTGTACTCACTGCTGTTGCCGATGTTGTGTCTGCCTTATTGGTTGGAGCCTTCGATAGTCTCAAGGCTGTTTGGGAGGATTTGAACCCGTTACTTGAGACGTTCTTCGGCTGGATTGAGGGGTTATTGGAGCCGATTGGGGGAATGAGTGGTGCAGTTGAGGCTCTCGTTGGGTGGCTCCATGACCTAGCAGACGCAATACGCTCTCAACCAGAGCCGGATCGATGGTGGAATCCGAATAGTCCGACACCGTTTGAAGTGGGGTTGCGGGGAATGGCCGATGCTTTGAAGAAGGAACTAACTCCCCAGCTTGGAAAATTTGCACTGCAACTGGCTGCGACCGGTGGTGCAGGCTTAGGTGCACAAACAACTAACCTTGACCAAAGCCGTACAACCAGGGTAGACCAGATGACCATCAATAATGGCAGAGACGAGCAAGGAGTTCTAGCCTTGATGAGAAACTGGAGCAGAACCTAATGGGTAAGCTCTGTAGAATTACAAACGGAACCACATACATCAATTTTATAACAGCAGAAGACTGGTACATTGAACCTGGTGGAGTTTTGATGTCTCCTTTGACAGATGCCCATCTAGTCGGAGATGATCCCATAGCCGGTAAGACGATGGTGATTACCTATAAGCTAGCATCTACAGCAGAGGATCATGATGCACTGAAAGATAAAGTGAGTGCCCTGATTGCTCTTATTAGACAAGCTGCCCAATATCAGAGAACAAATTGGCAACTAGATCCTGTATGGATTGAAGAGCAGGGACGAACCGAAACAAATCCACGCTATGCAAGGGTGCTTCGGGCTATGGATTTGGACCGGATGAGCGTGCTGCTAAAGCCATTCGACCTCATTCACTACATCATCAACTTTGGATTGACCTTCGAGTTGGAGTTCCCGTGGCGACCAACACGACCAGCTTCCTTGCCGACAGCCTTGACGCTAACAAAAACGGATGGACCTGCCAATGCTATACAAGTTCATCTTGCCAATTTTAGAGATGATGTTGCTATAACTCATTTCAAAGAGAAAGATGGCGCAGCGTATGCGAATATTGCCGCTGGAGGCCGACTGTTTCCTGCTGTTGTGGCACAGGACGATGCTATCATGTGGGGATCTACCGACCAGCCCATAAAGCATATAGTCATGCCGAAGCTTGGGACAGCGGGAGATCTTACCGACACAACTCTTGTTCTCAGTTACAGTGATGGGGTTGGTTCTTTTGCGGTGTTGACGCTTGGCACAGACTACACATGCTACCCAGGGAGCACGCTTGAAGAGTGCTTGGAACAAAACGACGAGGACATTGTTATCAGTATCAATCCCCCAAGCGGCCATGTATCAGATACCTATGATGCGGTAGATGCTTTTTGGATCAAGCTTGCTGATACTCACGCTCCCCCAGTATATGCTACAAATCCAGTATCCCATGCCACATACGATCCCTATGCCCAATCAAAGAACTACTTTGAAATAGCCGCCGCACAACTAAAGGGAGATCACCCAGTTCGATCTCTAATCCGGCTGCGGTGTCCCGCCGGAGGGGGAGCAACTCCGGCCATTGGTACTCCTTCTCGTTTTATCTTGGGAGCACGCAGCTATCATCTTGGAGCTAATGAATTCGTGCCATGGTTGAATGCGGGCAATCAGGACAATCCAGGGGTGTGGGCGGTTACATACGATGCTGATACTTCATCGGTTGCACGAACGAATGCTCCTGGCGGGTATGAGGCTGTTACTACATTTGCTGCCGATTCCTCCATGCTCAATCGGTGTATCTTTACTGGTACGAATATGCTTGAGTTTTATCGGGGCGAGTTTGAAGTATTTGTTTTGTATTGGCAAGATGCCGGAGCCGATAAGGACATCACTATCAAAGCTAAATTCATGATCGGTGCTGATGCTGTAACTGCTCCTCAGCGGGATACTGGCTCTGTGGCTAGCCTGCTCGGAGATAGATGGACGGTCGCTTATTTGGGGGAGATAGAACTACCGTTTGGAGAGCCTGAAGCTGCCGACGAATTGGGGGAAGATCTGATCATAAAGATTATGGCAGAGCTTACTGTGGGGACTGCCGATATCAACTGGGGTGGGATTTATTTGAATCCCATCGATGAGTGGGCTGGTGGGCTGAACGATCCGCTAACCAATGTCGATGACGGTCCTTCTGCTTTGCGTGGAGCCACAGCTATTGATTTTGATAACGGTGTGCTTGCTAGACGAGCACAAAAGTTCTTGGTGCAAAGCGATGGCGATTTGATAATGGCGGAGAACTGGGAGTACACAGGCTCTCTGCCGTCTATTGAACCGTCGAGGCAAACCCGCATTTATGTGTTGCAGCTTCGCTATGACACGGACTGGGGCGTAGCTCCTTTGATAGCAGAGCCTGGAATGCACATGACGGTCGAACTGTTTACTCATCCTGGTTATGTCCTGCTTCGGGGAGACGACTGATGTTTGAGGGTACAATCACCCTTGGCCCAAATCCCCTTGCTACTGTTGGATCTGCCTATTCCAAAACCTTCAGTCCTGTTTATATTCCTGGCAAGGAGGGCTATCGGGGTTTCAGCAAAGAAGATCGTGCCGATGGCAACTTCTGGAGATGTAAATTTCTTCTAACTGGCAGCGTCAATTATCTCAAAAAGGCAATGGTTGATAACCTAAGTAAGATAGTATTGATACACGACGAGGAGAACCAACCGCTGTGGGAAGGCCTCGTTTTTGAAATGGAACTAAACACAGGGGTTGCCATATACCGGACTACACTTGCCGAAATGTATAACCACGTCAAAATTAGGTATCGTGTTACCGGTGCTGGTGCGCCAACCATTTCAACTCCTCTAGAACATGCATATAGCCAAGCCAGATTCGGTACTCGAGAATATGTGATGACTGGTGGAGAGCTTGAGAATGCTGATGTGGCCGATCAGCCGGTCCAGCGATTTCTAAATGCACATCATATGCCGAAAGTTATTCCTGTTTCGTTAGGCTTGGCAGGCAGAAGGTCTGACTTCAACATAAAAGGAGTTACAGACCGACCACACGTCGTAGTGATGTGTAGAGGCTTTGACGACACCCTGGATTGGCAAATATATGAAAATGCCGCTGCAGGAAGTCAGGGAGTAAGCGCACAAATAACGACTATCCTTGTTGCCAAAGCTCAGTTTGTAGCCAGTTATTCTATTGAGGGAAATAGCACACCTGTTTCTACCAAGTATGGGACGGATAGACGGTCTGGGAGAATCATCAAAGACTGTGCAAGATTGGGCGATGCAGCTATTCGTAGATACATTACCCAATGGGACTTCAACCGGCACTTTGTTTATAAGAAGGCTGCTCCGGCAGTACTGGTGGAATAAGATGCCTACCGTTGGCACAGTTACTAATGGCGCTAGAGCTTTTGGCAATACCCGTACGATGGCTCACACTACGGATGTGGGAGTATATCGCGTGTTATTGGTTTGGATTTTCACCGGCGTCCCCGGACATAATGTGACAGCGGTAAGTTATGGGGGTATAAGCATACTCGATAATGTCCTGGTTGACGTTCTCAACGTCGGGTACAATGCTTCTAGAGTCCATTGTTTCTATATGATTGCTCCGCCACTGGGACCGGCTAATGTCATATATACCCTGGTAGGAAATGGTATTCACGCCTGCTCGGCACAAGCATGGGTTGGGGTTGATCCAAATTATTCTTTCGGAGTGCCTGTTACTAATATAGGAAATACTAATCTCATTACTGTAACTGTAAATAGTGAGGCTGATGAGGTTGTAGTTGACGGCGCATGCTTCAACTCCGGGAGTGCGACAGCTATTTCGCTTGGTGCTGATCAAACTCAATTAGCCAGGCAAAACTCTGGACCAGGTACAACAATCGGATACGGCTCGTCTTACGAAACCGGTGCAGCAGCCAATGTCATGACATGGGGGTTGGGGGCTGTTCTCAACTGGGCAACCGGAGCAGTAGCACTAAGACCTTTGATTCCGTTTGCCGAACGACCTATCGAATACAC
>SDBS01003471.1_pt1 | contig 15488 bp, 16 predicted proteins | sample 2277091 | NCBI WGS metagenome assembly SDBS01 (sample SAMN10404972, study PRJNA504765) | marine sediment metagenome | isolation source: marine sediment core GS10_PC15, 163 cmbsf | place: Arctic Ocean: Southern Knipovich Ridge | collected 2010 | reverse complement strand
TTCAATATTAGAGGTAATCTTCAAAAAAATAGAATCTGTAAAATGTATATAAATAAAAACTTTTCAAGTTTATTACTAAAGAGCTTCAAGGTTTTAAACTTGGTGAAGCATAGTAAACGATTTCGCAACTTTTGTATGAGTAATGATACTGAAAAGGTGTATCATAAGTTAGAAGAAGTTATTAGTATCTGTTGAGAATTAAAAAAATAATAAAATAGGTAGAACCATTTGATAAAGAAGTTCTGCCTATGATAAAGTCTGGCTCCCCGGGCTGGTCCATATGTAGAACTTTTGTCTATCAATTTAACTTTCAGACAGCAGTCAAATAGCCTCCCCCTTCCAAAAACTCTATAGAAATCATATTTATTTAGTTATAGAATATAAGATAATGATTGATTCAAGGAAATTCAAAACCAAGTAGAATTGGCAAATATAAAAAGATTTTTAAATGCAAAAGTCACTCAAGTTTTGAATCAGTTAGAATTAGAACTAGTAGAATTATATAAATTCAAAAGAATAGAAAACTGGCATATATTAAAATTGATATCTAAAAAAATCTAAGAAATACCTTCTTAATTGTAATATGTGGTGTTAACTCATTCACAATTTCAACTTACTGCTATTATATTAAAATATAATGAAGATAAAAAGTAGAATATCTCATCCTTATATTAAAAATTATTGAAAAAATCTAGAAAAGTAACTTACTATTTTTGATTACTAACTCATCGTCCAAAAATAATGTCGGTTCTTTTAATACTAAATCAATATGTAAAGGTGATGTTACCTTTCCCTGACGGGTGTGATTGTCACCCAACCCTATATGAGCAGTTCCCAAGCATCCTTCGTCTTCAGTCATCAGTCCTTTGATTTTTGCTTTAGGATTAAAACCAATACCTAATTCAGCAATATTATAAACAGTATTGTCTTTTGCTTCGGCTAAAACCTCTTTCATTTTTATTGCTTTACCACCACCTTCTATGTCTACAACAAAACCATTCTTAACGATAAAATAGACAGGTTCGTCAAGTTTTCTAATATCCGGATGGATGATGCTGGCATCACAGACAATTTTCCCGTTGGCAGTTCCCTCAATCGGTGCAATATTTGATTCTATATTCGGGGGACCACATACTTCTCCCGGTTTACTGCAAAAACCTTTTTCAGCATTTCCTTTTCTGTCTCCGAGCTCCATCGATAAATCAGTTCCGGCCGGAGTTGTTAATCTTGCGTAATGAGCATTTGAAAATAAATCTGACATTTTTTCAACAATCTTTTCCTGTGCTTGAAAATCTGCTTCCAATCCACCTGAAATTAATATGTTTTCATGATAATCAGGCATACTTACAACTCTTGCACCTTGTGCAGCAGCTTTCCTGGTTGCTTCAGCCCAGGTAATGGAATAAGTGGTTGGCGCAAAAATTACATCGGCTTTCATCATTGCATGACAAATCATCTCAGGGGGATTCTCTCCATTCGATTTTCTAACTGTCATAATACATAAAGCCACTTCTGCACCTCTTTCGAAGGCTACAGAAGTAATTATTTCAGCAATCTTAACATTGTTAGTATCTGATACGATTAGTACGTTTTCGTTTTCCTTTACGCCTGCACAAACATCAACTAATTTTTTTGCACCCTTCATCATCTCAATATTTTTCATTTACTTTTCAATGCCTCTATAAATTTATACTATATTTCTATCAGTATTTATATACATTAATTTATTAGTATTTAAGATAATATACTCATAAGATTACAAATAAAGTAATTTTTTTCGTATATTTTATAGATTATTTAGCTTATTGATATTTTTTACTTTACAATACTGATTAGTTGTATAATTTTTTAAAATTATATAACTTTCCTTATAAAACAATTATTTTTCTTTGGTAATACGTAACCAAAATTGCACTAAATTTGTTCCTTGATAGTCAAAATTTGTCAATTAAGTATCCCAGAGACTATAAAAACAATTTCTTGAGGTAAAATATAACTGCTATTATCCAAAGGATTCTTATTTTCTATTTTGTTTAACTTGCAATAATTCTATTACCCTGGCAATGTAAAGTTTCCTTGATTTTTACTACTGTAGTGAGTATGTTTTCATACTCTGAATTTATTATAATATCAACAGCTTTTTCATAATTAAAGTACAACTTAGTATACATATTACTTTAATAATTAACCAAAATTTATGTATTAAACAATTACATTTTTTTGTTCCACAGAGGATTGTAAAATTTTTGACATTACTTTTTGTACTTTATATCCATCAATTAAATTAGGTCTTGCCTGTTCATTATTTAAGACCGCATTTATTAAATTAAATTGGCTAGCAATGTGATACCTAATCCATGAAATATTAACACGTGGTGGAGGAAATACTGCTGGTGATGGATATTTCTGCATTGTTTCTATTTCTTTAAATCCACTAAATTCTTCATCGATTTTAAAATACTTTAATACATTCGGATTAGAATGATCAAATTTTAAACTCCCTTTTTCACCATATATTTCAAATTGTAAATCAATACCCGATCCAGCAGCTACTTGAGATATCATTAATACCCCAATAGAGCCATTATTTACTTTAATTTGAGCATTTATTATATCTTCAATTTCTATAGTTTCTTTTCTATATTTTATATCACTAAAATTGTTATAGATTTTTGCCCATGCATTAACTTCTACTATTTCTCCAATAAGATAATGAATGAGATCGATAACATGTGAACCCATAGCATATAGAACTCCGGCACCAGCTTTTTCTTTATTTGTTTGCCATTTTTCTAAATTGTGGTTTTTATGTATATATTCAGATCCATAGTACCTAAAATTAAAATTTATAATTTTTCCAATAAATCCTCCAAAAATTAATTCTTTGGCTTTCATAACCGCAGGAAGAAAGCGATATTCGAAAACAATGCGGTGTATTAGACTTGAGTTACTTTTATTTAAAACTTCAATGATTTCTTCTGCTTCATTTAAATTCAACGCTAATGGTTTTTCGCAATAAATTGCTTTATTTGCCTTAATCGCCTTCATTAAAATTGGCTTATGCATAAAATTAGGGGTACAGATATCCACAACATCTACTTTGGGATCAGCTAATAATTTTTCATAATCATTAAAGAATTTTGTAAAACCAGCTTCTTTTTGGATCTCCCTCCTAACATCCATAACTGCATAAAGATTAAGTTTTGTATCAGGGAGATTATAATAAAAAGGCAAATTTTTATAACATAGTGTATGGACTTTACCCATATAACCATAGCCAATAACGGCAATATTCAATTCCTTGTGTATTACAGACAATTTTTACACCTCCTTTAATCAAATTTTTCTTCTTCTAAATATTCTTTCATCTTAGCTATATAGGTTCCAGCATCTCTACCATCCATAGCCCGATGATCATAGGAGAGGCACAAATACATCATATCCCTTATTACTACCTGATTTTTCAAGACCACCGGTTTTTTGTTTATTCTTCCTGTCCAAATTAATGCTACCTGTGGTTGGTTAATAATGGGGGTGTTTAGAATTGGTCCGAAAGCCCCACCATTAGAAAGGGAAATGGTCCCTCCTTGCATGTCTTCTGTGGATAGCTTCTTTTCCCTGGCTAAAGTGGCTAGTTGATCTATTTGTTGAGAAATCTCCATTACATCCATCTTATCTACATGGCGCAAAACTGGTACCAGGAGTGCTTCTTCAGTTCCCACTGCTATTGAAAAGTTAATCTCTTTTTTCTTAATTATCTTATTTTCCTTTATAATGGAATTAACGATAGGTACATCTTTGATAGCTTTTACTGCGGCCTTAATAATAAAAGGAAGGTAGCTTAATTTTACATTTTTCTTTTCTTTAAATTCTGCTCTTAAAACCTTTACCTGAGTCATATCAACCTCAATGATGGTAGTGACATGAGCTGCTGTCTTCAAACTCTCTGTCATTCTTTTAGCAATAGTACCTCTAATGCCTGTTAATGGAATTATCTCAGGATCTTCTTCTCTAGAATAGTTTTCTACATCTTCTCTGGTAATTATTCCACCAGGACTACTTCCATTGACTTGGGAAAGATCAAGATTTAGCTCTTTAGCACGCTTTCTTGCAGAAGGGTAGGCTTTGACTTTATTAGTTTTTTCATCATCCTTACCTTCTTTTTCCCTTGTCTTTGATCTATCACCTGTTTCAAGCTTCTCCGTTTCTTCCGCCAAGAAAGCAGAAATATCTTCTCCTTTATCGCCTACAATCGCTACCATCTCACCTACTTTTAATGTATCTCCTTCTTTGCACAATAATTTTAGCAAGAATCCATTAGTTGGAGAAACCACTTCAAAGGAGACTTTCTGTGTTTCAACTAAGGCAATAGTATCACCTCGTTGAAGTTCTTCTCCCTCATTTTTTAATAAAGAGGTAATGGTCGCTTCAGTAATATCAACTCCTAAACTTGATAGAATTACTTTTTTAGCCATTCCAAGTCCTCCTTATGATTATTTCGATAGATACTCCTTTATAGCATCTTTTATATCTTGTTTACTGGGAATCACAAAAGTATGTCCGTATTTGCCGGCTGGAGCAGGCGTCTCTTTTCCTGCAATCCTTTTAATAGGCGCTTCTAGTAAAAATAGCTTTTCTTCTGCTACCTTGGCAGCTATTTCTGCTCCCACTCCTCCTATTTTGGTATCCTCTTCAATAATCATGAGTTTTCCTGTTTTCTCAATAGATGAAAATAGCTGCTGATAATCAAAGGGGCGCAAAGAACGTGGATCGTAAATTTCTACTTCGATATTCTCTTCTTTGGACAATTCATCTGCTACTTCCAAAGAAAGTTGAGCCATCTTCCCATAGGAAACCAAGGTAAGCTCTGAACCTTCTCTTCTAATAATTCCTTCACCTATAGGAATCATATATTCTTCTTCCTTGATTTCCTCTTTAACTGAATAAAGAAGTTTGTGCTCATAAAATAATACTGGATCATTATCTCTAATAGAAGATTTTATTAGCCCTTTGGCGTCATAGGGGGTAGAAGGAAAGACAACTTTTAATCCAGGAAAATGAAGGGGAAGTGCCTCTAAGCTTTGGGAATGATGAGCTCCACCTCCGCCCATACCGCAGAGCGACATACGAAAAGTCACAGGTGCATGGTATTGGCCTCCTGACATATATCTAAGCTTAGCTGCCTGATTAAAAATGGCGTCCGCAGCGACTAATATAAAATCACCGAACATAATTTCAACTATTGGACGCATGCCAGTAACCGATGCACCAACTGCAGCAGCACAAAACCCATTTTCGGAGATAGGCATAAGTCTAACCCTTTCTTTGCCAAACTGCTCTGTCAATCCTCTGGTAACAGTACTATTGCTTATATGAATATCTTCTCCCATCAAGAAAACACTTTTATCTCTATGCATTTCTTCCCAAATTCCTTCTTTTATTGCCTCAGCAAAAGTCAAAACATGGTTAGCCATTAGATTGAAACCTCCTTTTTTTCATAAACTTGTTCTAAATATTCCTCAGGTTCTGGATAGTTACTTTGTGTTGCATACTCTACTGCTTCTTTAATTTCTTTTCTAGCTCTTTCTTGTATACTTTCAAAATCTTGAGAAGAAAGCATATTGGTTTCTATTAATCTTTTTGAAAAATTATTGATAGGATCTCTCTTTTTCCATTTTTCAACTTCTTCTTCTGTTCTATAACCACCTAAATAAAATTTATCATAAGCAGTATGACCTAGATAGCGATAGGTTTTGGATTCAATAAGTGTAGGACCCAATCCCTGACGAGCTCTATCTATAGCATTGCTTGCTACTTCAATTACCGCCAGAGCATCCATGCCATCAACAATATAACCTGGAATACCGTAACCTACTGCTCTACTAGCAATATCTTCAACAGAAGTAGTTTCTTGATACGGAGTAAATAAAGCATATAAGTTGTTTTCACAAAAAAAGATAACCGGAAGCTTATTTGTAGCAGCGATATTCATTCCCTCATGAACGTAACCTGCATTAGATGATCCATCACCAAATAAACATAAACAAACATTGTCAGTATTTTGCATCTTCAATCCCAAACCAATCCCGGCAGCAAGGCTAACATAAGACCCTTGTATGCCTGATCTTAAGAAAAGATTATGCTCTCTATCAGCTAAGTGAGGGCCTCCTTTTCCTTTACAATATCCTGTCTTTTTCCCCATTAACTCAGCCATTATTTTCTTAAGGTCTAAACCTTTACCTATTGCCCAACCCCAACCGCGATGATTGGGAACAGCATAATCTCCTTTTTTTAGGAGAGAGAATGCCACAGTTTGACTACCTTCTTGTCCAGTAGTTGGATGTTGGGCTATTGGAATACCTTCTTTAATTAATTGATTAATTTCTTCATCAAAAAATCTATTTATAATCATATTTTCAAGAATTCTAATCAGTTTCTCTTTTCCAAACTTGTTTATATTTTTTTTATAATCTAGTGACGTTTTGGAGATATTACTTTCTATAGAGATAATATTTCCCACAATATCTTCATATTTCATTACTTTTCTCCTTTTAATTTTAAGAAATATTAAAAAAAATTTTATTATTTCAATCATAACTATAAATTATGATAATGGTAATAAAACTTGCACTTAGAACCTTGAAAATCTGTATGTTTACAATGATCATCAATTGCTGATCGAATATGACTATCCTTTACCGAAAAGCTCTATGCTATTGCTAAAGATCGATTGTTAGAGTTCACGATGTCTAGATCCTTGGGTATCATTAGGAGTTCACTATGTCTATTACCCTAACAGTATTAGAACGGGTTCACTATGTTTGTATATTTATTCAATAAGAATTACTAATTATCTTTATATTGGATATCTAATCAATAATATTAATCTTGTTTTTCTAATATTTTTACATCTAATTAAATGATTTAGATGCAATAAAAAATTAATAAAACTTTTCTATAAAAAAATAAACGGGATGCCTAACATTTTATTTAAAAGTAACAATAGGAAACCGGTTACTCCAAAAGTGAACATAAATAAAACCCACCATCGACGTTCTCCTCCAAACCATAATAAAGCAAAAAGAGATAATAATGTTGAACGAGAAAATCCTATTATTTCAAATAAAATAAAACCATGTATAACTACAATAAAAATAAAAATATAAAAAGAATAATAGAAATTAATATTACTGTTCTTCCTTAATTTATTTGGATTAATCGAATTAGAAATAATCTCGTAAATAATACTTATTGAAATTACTATAATTAACAAAGATGGGAAAAATCCAGGTTCATTTATAGCAAATATATCATCTCCTTGAATATTCATTGGAACAAAAAAGAAAACTAATAAAATTGAAATACAAATTATAATAAAAACTTCAATTATTAAAGCTAATTTCAAAGCAGAGTAATCCTCTTCTTTCTATCTAAAAAATTACTAATGCTTTAACTTTTTCATTCTTAAATTTAGTAAATTTTTAAATTTCTATATTATTACTAGGGTTCTCAAATTACAAAGAATTTATACTTATACTAATTAGTATTATTAAAAAACTACCTTTAAGAATCTTTTTTCAATGATCAGAAAAAATTTTCTGCAATTTCCTTGGCTTTTTTTACATTATTAATCATAAAATCATTAAGTTCTTCATGTCCTTTATAAACATGTCCTAATCCTATTTTTTTCCATTTCTCCAATAAAATCATGATTTATAATTACAGATTCCATTGCTTCACCTAAAAATCCTACTACTTTTTCATCCATTCTTTTAGGACCCAAAATACCATAACCAGAATATGCATAATATGGATAACATAACTTATCATATGATGGCACTTCTGGATATTCAGGTATTTTAACTGCACCTGTTTCAGCTAATAAACGTATTTTCCAGCTTCTTTAGGAGATTTCCATTCTGCTGCTACAACAGCATCTATATGTCCTCCTAAAAGAGAGGTGATTGCTTCTATCCCCCTTTATAGGGAATAAAAGTAGTCTCCACATTATAATGTGCAAACATTGCTTTTGTTGCTATAGTTGTTGCGCCTCTTGGTGAAGCAGCGGACCATTTGAATTTTCTTGGATTGTTTTTAGCATATTCAATTACATCATCCATACTTTTCCAAGAACTATCTGATCTGACAGAAAATGGGGCAAAAGAAACAGCATATTGGCAAATAAAAGTAAAATCTTCTAATGGATCCCAAGGTACTTCTTCAAAAAGTGGAAGAAGAACAGGTATAGGGATTATAAAAGTAGACAAAGTGTAGCCATCTGGTAAACTCTGAATTAATACATTTAAAGATAATGATCCTCCTGCACCTGGTTTCGGGGCAACAACAATTGGTACATCCAGTTTTTTTCTAACCTATCAACAAGCAAACGACTACTTACATCAACTAAACCTCCTGGAGCAAACATTACTAAAACAGTAATTGGCCTATTTGGATATTCAATCTCTTTAGATAATATTTGTGCAGAACTAATTAACACCATGAAAATGATATAAAATATGGTTGAGAGAATGAATATATTTTTCACTTTTTTCATTTTGTTTCCACTTTTCTATTTCTATAAAAATATTTAATTTAATTAGCATACTTAAAATCGCTTTTAAAATGTTTTTAATCACCATTTTTCTTAGTATCTCTACCAACAAAGACTTTTTTTATGCTTAATAATTTAAATAATGTATATACTAAAACAATACTTAAACCTATTAATAAAGGTCTATCTACTAAAAAATCAGAACCACTAGCCCTTATCATCAATAAAGATCTTCTTAAGTTTGCCTCCATTAAAGGACCCAAAATAAATCCTATAACAAGTGGAATTAAAGGATAATTAATTTTCCTTAAAAAGAAACCAAATATTCCAAATAAAATTACAACTTTAATATCAAATGTATTCAAATTCAGTCCATAAATACCACCAATGGCAGTAACAACAACCATTGGATATAACCATTTTCTAGGAATAGAGATTAATCGGTAAGCAACTCGGATAAGATAAAATCCAATTACCAAATTAAAAATATTTCCTAACATTAACCCAAGATAGATTTTATATATTATATCTAAATTAGTCCTGAATAATAAAGGTCCTGGAATTACACCATGAATTAAAAAAACTCCCAAAAGTACAGCAGTAGTAATATCTCCTGGGATTCCAAGTGCTAATAATGGTATCATATTTGCTCCTGCGACAGCACTATTAGCAGATTCAGCTACAGCTACTCCCTTCAAATTTCCTTTACCAAAAGTTTTCTTCTCATCTGGATTTGACCGATTTCGCACATCAGCATATGCAATAAAAGCAGCTACTGGACCTCCTAAGCCAGGAAGAGCTCCAATACCTGTACCTATTGCTGAGGATCGTATTATTGTTGGAATATAAGATTTAAACTCCTTGAAAGAAAATTCTTTATCTTTGATTGACTTTATTACCGGTATAGCATGAAAAAGCATACTAGATATCGGTTTATTCATCTGTGTAAAAATCTCAGATAAACATAAGAACCCAACTAATACTGGTATCATATGCAATCCATCCATTAGATTGGTTATTCCAAAAGTAAATCTGCTAACACCAATCATTGGATCCATTCCGATACAGGAAAGAAAAAAACCTAATGCACCCATTGTAATGCCTTTGCTTGTCGATTCACTACCGATACCGCCAACTAAAATCATTGCAAATAATATTAGAATTGTATATTCAGGAGGTCCAAATGCAAGTGCAACAGAAGCAATTAAACTTGTAAATAATATTAAAATAACATCACTAAATGTATCTCCGAAAACACTGCTATATAAAGCAATCTTTAAAGCCTTATACCCTTTACCTTGTTGACAAAGTGGATACCCATCTATACAAGTAGCCGCAGCAGCAGGGGTACCAGGAGTATTAATTAAAATTGCAGGAATTGACCCGCCAAAATAAGCTCCTTTAAGCATTCCTAATAAAAAGGGTATTGCAAAAGAAACATCCATATAAAAAGTTAGAGGAATTAACATAGAAATAGCAATAGTTGCAGTCAAACCAGGTATAGCTCCAAGTATCTGCCCTACGAAGACACCAAATCCAATTCCAGTTATTGAACTTAGATTAAAAATAGCATGTAAGGCAACTTGGAAATTCTCGATATCAATCATTGATCTTTACCTTTGTTTGTCTAATTTTTTAATATATTAACAAAAGCTTACTAATTCCAAAAAGCTATTTTAAAAAGCAGAATTCCTTTGCTAATTTTTGTTAAAACTTTTACATTTGCTGCAATTTCAACTTTATCCTCTTAAAATATTAACAAAAACTGACTAAATAAAACAATAGGAACAGATAGTTTCCTTTGCTATTTTGCAGCTTTGATATCTTCCCTTCAGTTATTCAAATCTAAATACTCCTAACCTTTTGTCGCAAAAATTCATCTTCCGAATCTTTACTTTTATAGAAAACTATCTGTTCTTTAAAAAACATTTTTTATCAAGTTTCAAGAATTACATTTAGTCTCCTGCTTTTATTAAAAAACCAAGATATGACTGTTACCCTTTATTTGTCCTTCAAATGCAGCAAAAAAGGATTGCCTCTAGATTAAAAAAGTTCTTCTACTGTTTTTTTAGAATTTTCTACATCGTTTCTCATAAAATCAGTAAGCTCTTCACTTCCTTTAAAAACTAGTGCTAAGCCTAATTTCCTTACTGACTCAATAAAATGTTCAGTATAAGTCTCAGCTTCAAATGCTTCTTCTAAAATTTCTACCACTTTCTCATCCATTCCTTTAGGCCCGACAATTCCCATACCAGAATATGCATAATATGGATAACCTAACTTATCATATGATGGCACTTCTGGATATTCAGGTATTTCACCAGTACCAGTATGAGCTAGTAAGCGAATTTCCCCTGCTTCTACAGGAGAAGTCCACTCTGAAACAACAGAAGCATCAATGTGGCCACCTAATAGATTAGTCATTACTTCTATACCGCCTTGAAATGGAATAAAAGTAGTCTCCACATTGTAATGTGCAAACATAGCTTTAGTTGCTGTAGTTGTTGCACTTCTTGGCGATGCAGCGCCCCATTTGAATTTACCTGGGTTTTTTCTAGCATATTCAATTACATCTTCAATACTTTTCCATGGACTATCTATCCTAACGGAAAAAGTTTCAAATGAGACAACATATTGGCAAATATAAGTAAAATCTTCTATTGGGTCCCAAGGTACATCTTGAAAATTTGGAAGTAGCGATGGTATGGAAGTTATAAAAGTACACAACGTATATCCATCAGGTACACTTTGTGATAGCACATTTAAAGATAATGCTCCTGCTGCTCCTGGTTTTGGAGCAATCAAAACAGGTACATTTAATCTTTTTTCCAATCCATCAACAAGCAGGCGTGCAACTGTATCAACAGTACCACCTGGAGAAAACATCCCCAAAATAGTAATTGGCCTATCTGGATAACTAACTTCTTCAGCAAATACTTGTGTAATCTCACTAAATACTATCATTATTAAAAAAATCAATAAAAGATTTGTTAAAATACTAATTAACCTTTTTTTCCTTTTCATAATTATCACCTCAATAATATTATTTTAGATAAAATACTAAAATTTATTTATAACTACCTCCTTTCTTTTAATTGTATCTAGTTAGTAAATATCATATGGAATCCCTTTGCATTATTACAAGCATTCAAGCTTCGTTTGACCAAATTATGTTTCTTTTGGAATTGATCCCATTCGATGATGCTTTTTTATCGATACCAACAGTAAAAATACACTAATAACCACTCGATATTTTCTTTCTTTTAAATCACAAACGGAAAAAACTTTTCTGAGTTCGCTAAATAAACATACTTATCTCTCCTATCTCCCCTATTACATCATATACACTATTATATTATGCTTTATAGGTATGATCATAACTATTTAGTGTATCTTTTCCAAAAATGCATCTATTCAATAAAAATTTTATTTAAATTTGATCCATATTTTAATCTTAGAAAAAATTGTTTTAATTTTACTCAACTTCTACAATCATCTCTATTTCAACTGGCCTATTTGAAGGAAGCACATTTGTACCAATTGATGCTCGAGCATGTTTGCCTCGTTCACCTAATATGGCTACTAAAAGATCTGAGGCTCCATCTGTTACCTTTGGTTGCTTATCAAATTCTGGAGTACATGCTACAAAACTTAAAAGTTTGACAACTTTTTTAATTCTATCTAAACTTCCTAGATGTCCTTTAAGGATAGCCAAACAATTAATAATAGCAATCTTTGCTGCTTCGTAACCTTCTTCAATACTTAAATCTTTTCCTAATTTTCCAGTATAAACTTGAACGCCACTTATATTACACCCTTGTCCAGAAGTATAAACCAAATTTCCTGTTTGTACACAAGGTACATAAGAAGCAATAGGCTTAGGTACATCTGGGATGTCTATACCCATCTCTTGTAATTTTTTCTCTATTTCGGTCATATTACCCACCTTATTTAATTATTTTTTTAATCTTTAATTGATGCTTAATTAATAATAACGAGTAATTATTTAAGTTTATTTTTAGGGTAATTTTAGTATAATTTAAAGTTCACAATCCTTTCTTAAATATCTTAAATACTTTAAAAATAGTATATACAAAATACAAAAATCTAGTTGTATTAATAATTTAGCATAGAAAATATTTTTTCATTAATGATCTTTTATCTATAAAATTTAATTACAAATTTAATAATTTAATGATAAGTGAATTTCATCAATAACATCAGAAAATATTATTACCACTTTTAAGTACAATACTCTCAAATAATCAAGCTTTTAAAACCTCATGGAATAAAAATAGTCCCATATTTGCTTATTTTTTGTAAGCCATAATATGTGTAAATATAATACCTAGAGATTTTTAAACTTTTATCTTAATTATTAAATAATCTTATTTTTGATATATTATGGCAACTGCACGTATTGGGCCTCCTGAACCCCCTCTAATCTTTAAAGGGAATCCGCAATAAGTAAATTCTTTTCCAAGAACTTTATCTAAGTTACAAAGATTTTCAGTATTTAATATTTTTCTTTTTTTACAAGCTCTATGAGCAGGGTACACTCTACGCTTAAATTCCACACTACTATCAATTGAAGGAGCGTCAATACCTATATTAATAACTCCTTTATCGGCTAACCATTCTGTAGCCTCTCCGTCAAGACCAGGATAATTATATAGCCAATCTATTGTATTATAATTTCTATCATAATGCCCAGTATATATTAATGCTGTACTGTTTTCTGTTATTATTATTTTATCCTTATTACAAACTTGTTCTAAAATATTTTTTGTAATATAAGGCTCAGTATGAAAATTTGACACATTGATAACTACTCCTGGTGTATAAAATTTTTCTAAAGGAATCTTTTCAATAGATTCTGCTTCAGGTGAAGGGTCTAAATGACTATGTGAATCTGTATGTGTCGGACCATGATCTGACATTAGCAGGCCCATTGTTATACTGGTATGCACAGGCATATTTTTTAGATTAGGATTACTTTTTTCATACAGTTCTCTACATTCTTCATGGGTTCTTACTTTATAGACCACTGTTCTTTGGTGCCCTTGATATACTGGCATACCATTATAAATCTCTTGACTTAGATCGATTAATTTAATTTTCATTTTATATTTCTCCTTATAAATTATCTAATTATATTATAAATTTTTTATATTTTCCCAATTAACTGAATGCATTAAAAAAATTTAATATTCATTTAATATCTTTTATATTAATTATATATACCTCCCGCTTTTTGAACAATTAATTAATATTTTTCACTTTTCCAGACTAGTACTTACAAAGCCTAATATTTAATTGTCATTTTTCTTCAGTCTATATTTCAATATTTGACTAACAGTTTGAACTATTTTACATGGTTTTAATCTTTACTCTACTAAAGAACGAGTAAAAAATATATATGATTATTACTACTTTTAAGTGGGAAACTCTCAATGTGCCCGTCCTAATAATACATCAAATCCAACTCCAATTATAGTGTTTAAATTTAAGTAGTAATTATAGTCTCTTTTAAAGCTTCGGGATCAATTGGTTGACTGCAAGGTACTTGAAAACATAAGCGATAAACTGGGATGCCCAGAGAAAAATACTCAACTAATCTTCCTTTCCAGTAAGGTGAAATCCGGGTCTTTTTACAGCGGTTTTTCGCTACTTTTCTGGTTGGGCCATAATGACTACACCGGAACTGACCGGTGGAAAGTAACCAAAATTTTTTGCTACCGCAGCGAGGACATGTTTTCACGCTCCAAATGTACTGATTTATCAACAGATTTTCAAGGTTCTAAGTGCAAGTTTTATTACCATTACCATAATTTATATGTACTTTTTTTGATATAAGTGTAACTTTTCAGAAATTTGATCTGCTACACTCTTTACTCTTTTCCCAATTTCATCTAAATCTTTAGTTTTAGCTTCATCATAAAGAAATGATAAGCTTATAGCACCAAATGGTTTAAATTGTTTATTTAAAATTGCTGCACCTACACATAAAATATTTATGTTTGTTTCTCTATCATCAATAGCATACCCTCTTTCTTTTATATATTTAAGATCCTCCATAAGTTCATTAAAATCAGTAACCGTTTTTTGAGTTATTGGTTTTATATTATTTTTCAATATTTGTCTAACTTCTTCTTCTGAATGAGTTGAAAGAATAGATTTTCCCAGTGCAGTATGGTGCATATTTCTTCTTCTACCTAATTTTGTAGTCATTTGAATAGTATCCATTTGCTCAACCTTATCTATATATACAATTTCACCTTGGTCTTCAACAGCCAAAAATGCTGTCGTATTATATTCATTTGATAATCCTTCTAAAGAAGTATGAATAATTGAATAATTACTAATGCTTTCTAAATAACTTACGCCAACTTCATATACAGACAATCCAAGTTCATAATTTTTGCTAAGATCCTTTCTAAACACTATAAAATTTTCTTTTTCTAAGGATTTTAATATATAATAGCAAGCACTTTTGGGAATATTTAAAATATCGCTTATTTCAGAAAGTGAAAGTCTTTGTTTCTTCGAAAGTAATTTTAAGATTTTAATTGATCTAATTACTGAATTAGACATATTATAATTATAAATTATTATTTATCTTTCATATATATGAAATCATTTCATATATTATTTGTTTTTAAAATAACATAATTTCAATATTTTGTCAAATTTTTGTAGGTACTTTTCTTTGACGTAAAAATGTTTCCGGATTTAGTTTTGTCTAACTCTTGGGTTAGAACAGGTTATGAAATTTCAAAATAAGCATGAGATAGCCTATTTTACTAACTTTCCGCCTCAAAGCTATAATAAATTCCATAGGTAACGCCAGAGAAAATTCCATAGTTATATCTATAAAATAATACCTCTCTTAAGTTATAATTTAATACTTAAGGGAGGTAGAAAAATGATAGGAGTA
>SDBS01003470.1_pt1 | contig 15490 bp, 18 predicted proteins | sample 2277091 | NCBI WGS metagenome assembly SDBS01 (sample SAMN10404972, study PRJNA504765) | marine sediment metagenome | isolation source: marine sediment core GS10_PC15, 163 cmbsf | place: Arctic Ocean: Southern Knipovich Ridge | collected 2010 | reverse complement strand
CGGGATGTCGCAAAAGAACTCGGTCATTCTCGCGAAACCATAGCCAAGGCGTTAAAACTGCGGATTCCGCCAGGCTATCGGTTAAGTAAGCCACGCCCAAGGCCAGTAATTGAGCCGGTTAAGGATGGTCTATTGCGGGGTGTACAAATTAGTAAGAAGATATTCTATAAACGAACCAAGTTGGAGAGCCTGATAGAGCGGTTGATGGAGAAAAATCCCCGATGATGTTCGGTTACGAAATAGCCTTGTGGCAAAATTCAATTAGAGCAGGTATATTATGGTTATGATTGCCAAAATGAAACTGTCAGGTCAGTTAAAGATGGCTATCCGCAGCTCTGGCAAGACCATCTATCGAATTGCCAAGGATTGTGAGATTGCCGAATCACATCTTCACTTCTTCCTAAAAGGTAAGAGGGGTTTAGGCATTGATAAAATTGACCGTCTGGCAGAATATCTACAGCTTGAGCTCCGAAAAAAAGCTTCAAAAAAGCCAAAAAAGACTTGACTTATGCTTATCTGTGAGTTAAGTATATGTTTAGTAAGATTGCTGTTCCGGATTTTCTCGGAGATTCAAAGAAATTCTGCATGAATTAGAAAATTCTTTTAGGAGAAACAAGATGATTAGGGTTAGTTTAAGCAAACACAAACGAAAAGCGAAAACTGGAAAAACTTATATGTATTGGTATTTACGCTGGTTTAGCTCTGACGGTACACAACGTGATCACTCCATTGGTAGGGTAGATGGAGCCAACAAACTCTCAAAACGACAAGCAGAATTGCTCCGCAGCCGCAAGGAGCAAGAACTAAATGAACACCCAGGAAGATGTGATGTTTCTCGTGCGCCTGTGCTATCGGAATTCTTGGAAACGTATCTGGTCTCACGGGTACACGGGTATCGGAACTTAGACCTCGTACACTCCTGCTGCACAGACAGACTGCAAAGTATTTATTGGCTTATTTCAAAGATGGCCTTCGCATTGACCAAATCGTTAAGCCAGCAGCACGTGCTTTCAAAAGTGCTCTTGCCGACGGCGATTTGAAATATGTGAGCAAGCGTCCGAAAGACTTAACGCCTCTGGGAGTCGACTTGCATATACGAAACGCCCGCACAATGTTTAATCATGCTTTGGAGGATGGTTATATTCTTTACAATCCCTTTGAAAAGCTAAGCCACACTATAAGGGTGAAAAAGGACTGGCAATATGTTGGTATTGAAGAATTTTACCTCCTCTTAGATGCGTGTCCAAATAAGGGCTGGCAAATGTTGCTGGCTCTTTGTAGGTTGGCAGGTTTGAGGCAGGCCGAGGCAATTGGTTTAACTTGGCGGGATGTTGATTGGCAGCATAATACATTGACTATTTGGGCACCTAAGACGGACCATAGCAGGGTAGTTCCTGTTGTTCCTGAATTGCTCCCATTACTCAGAGAAGCATTTGAAGCCGCCCAAGAAGGGGAAACTAAGGTTGTGACCAGCGTAACCGTGCAGAATCTATGGCGTGATTTTCAGGTTATACGTAGGCGTGCTGGTCTTAAACCGTACAAGAAATGGTGCCATACTCTTCGCAAGAACCGAGAAGAGGACTGGAATAAGAAATTTCCATCTCATGTGGTTGCCGAGTGAATGGGGCACTCTCCTGAAGTGGCTCACAAACACTACTTGAGAGTTTACGACCGGAATGTTGAGGCTGCTACGAATACACCGATAGATGATAAACTTGCACAAAAACTTGCACAAAAAGCCGAAAACAAAAGAGTTGACAAAGATGGGCAGAAACGTATAGACTTATTAATAAAGAAGATACAAGCTGTTTTGCGGGCGTAATTCAGTGGTAGAATGTCAGCTTCCCAAGCTGACGGCATCTAACCTTTGAGAAAATCCTCGAATATTTCTGAAAATTTCCGGGCTTCTGTTTGTATACTTTATTTAGGAGGTGGGAACATTGAGAGCTCGCTTATTACAATGGCGGGCACGGATGCTCTTATCGGACGCCACCACCGAATGGCTCGGTTATATTCGGCGGCACAAACCTCGCACACAAATCCACTACAGAATGGTTATCGGACGGTTCGCCAAATTTGCCCCGTTTTATGCCGCCGATCTCAAGACCGTACATATCGAACGTTACATCGAGCATGTTCTGGAAAAATATATCAACAGAACGGCCAACGCACATCTTACTGCCTTGAAAAGCTTTTGCCGCTGGCTGGCCAAACATTACGATATTTCAAACCCCTGCCTGAATATCAAGATGCTCGATGAAGACCCGCCAAAAGTGCGGGTGCTCAATGACCAGGAATACCAAAAGGTCCTCGCTGCATCCAAGCCAAAGGAATTCGATGTGATCCGTTTTTTGTCTCATACGGGCCTGCGCAGCAGCGAATTTCGGCAGCTTACCTGGGACAATATCTCCTATGACCAACGCTTCATAAAGCTGATTGGCAAAGGCCGCCGGCAGCGCTTAATCCCGCTCAACAAAACCTGCCGAACAATTCTGAACAACTTTTCCCGGAAAACTAATTCTACCATTATGAACTTAGTAAAGAGCTATAAGTCAAGAGACAGTCTCTATCGCCTCTGTAAAAAACTTGCCAGGCACGCCGGGATACCGCGGTTTGGACCTCATGCTTTGCGGCATTATTTCGCCACAACATTGTACATAAAAGGCGTCCCAGTCCAATTCATCAGCATCATTCTCGGCCACGCAGATACCAGGACGACAGAAAAAATTTACGTTCATATTTGGCCGCCCAAGGACTTGCTGGGTGTCACTGATATCCTGGATTAAAAGGAAGGGGCCAGCTGACCCGCGCACTTCGAGCAGAAAACTCGCAGAACACGACCGGCCCCATAATTGCTGGTGATTTTTTCGTACGCGGGTCACTGCCATATTTTGATTCCTATCCAAATCTTCCCTCGACAAAGCCCAGCCCCGGATTCATTGACCAGGCCAAACAAGATTCAAACAAAACAAAGCATATTCGAAATTACATCAAAGAAACCAGAACTTCAAGACAATTTTGAAAAAAATCTGCTAAATTTGCATATTTCCAGCCAAATCGCCGATGGTGAGCGCCGATCGAGCAAAAAACTTTTCCAGGCCCCCGAAACCCACATCCCACAGCTTACACCAGGAACGCCCCAGATTGAGCCGTGTTGGATAGTTTACCCCACTTCCATATAATAACACCCGCTGCAATGATTTAGGCAATCTTCCCAACAAATTTTGCCATTTTTCTTGATTCCCCCTGTTGAAGTTGGTAAAATACACAAAGAAAGAAAGGAAGGTGTGATATGAAAAAATCACTAACCGCAACCGCAATTTGTTTGTTGTTGCTCAATAGTTGTATACAAATTCCGACTCAAATTAAAGAATTACGTAAACCACCTTCTTCAATTGAAGCTGAACAATTTCGGGTTGAACATACACCAGAGATGGAGAATGTGTGGACGGTAATAGATGAGGCAAATCGTCAGAAAGCGTGGGCGAAGAAGGAGGCGGAGGAAGAACGAGCATGGAAGCGGGAGATGCTTAGACTCAGTATGCTTCCTGATGCTATTTCGGCGGAGAATATTCTCTTAGGGATGACGAAAGAGCAAGCCAGAGCAAAGTTTGGTCACCCTAATGATATTAACCGCTCTGTTGGTCATTGGGGCGTGCATGAGCAGTGGGTATATAAAAATATGATGGCTGAGCCTGGGGATGTTTGTTATCTTTATTTTGAAAATGGAATACTAACAAGCTGGCAGAATTGAACCTCATGCTTCGGTTTCCAATTTTTTAAGCCTTCTCAAAACATCCTGTCATTGTTTGCTAGTGATGCCAGTTGCGGATAAATTATTTTTTCACCTCTTGTAACGATAATGCACGATTAGCATGAGTCATTTGATAAGCATGACGATTGATTTTGAAATAGTAAGTGTACAAGCCAGGTGCTGGAGCATCCGTCAACATGACAGTCACAGTTGAATATTTACCACCATTATACATAGTAGGTGCTTCGTAAATTTTTGTTCCACCACGATATATGTACGTTTCCATAGTATATAGGTTACCGGCCATGCCAGCCATTTTGGCTATTGCATTCGCTCTCACTAAAACTTTGGCACCGGTTACCAAAATTTGCTTGCTCTGTATAGTTATTTCTCCACCGCTACTTTCTATTTTTGATGTTGGTGTGTATGCACTTTCGATATTGTTGACAGCACCATTAGCAACCTTAATCGTTTCAACTGCCAGGTCTTGTATCTTCGCTGTCGTTACCGTAAGATTTGCAATTTGGCCGAGTGCGGCTGTAATCGTTCCTGCTTGTAATATTCCAGCATGGACCAACTGCATTGGTATTGCAGGCAGAGCAGTACCGCCGTTGTTACGACACATGATCCAATTGGGAGCGGCCATTGCTATTTGAGAATCATTGGTAGATCTAAACTGGTCAGAGAAGTTTGGATCCCAGTAGATGAATTCGAGTGCTGTATTGGCAGACGTAATCAGATAGGACACGCCTCTGAAGAAAAATTCTATTGGCTCATCACTGTCGCGCTTAGTCCACGATACAGAACCACCTCCCGGAGTATCATCGTTCCACTCACAGTTCGCTACCACAGGTGCTTCTATATTGGGACGTCGTGTCATGTACCTCTCAACGGTATCCATGATGTCCCACCACGACGGAGGCTTGTCTAATGGTGCTGCAGGTTTAGGCCATACATAATTTGGATCGTCAATGTACGGTGGCAGATCATCGCTCGCAAACAAATCAGTGTTATAGGTTTCCAGCTCGACATCGAAGTAGTTATCTACGGTGTGTCGCATTTTGATAATCCGACGCGTTTTGATTTTACCGTCAACACCGATAGCAATGATACAATCTTTAATTGGTGTACATCCAGCTACCCAAGTCTCTGCAATTGTTAAAACCTTATCTGCAATCGAGTCTACGGTATAAGGCTTGACAGATACAATTCTGTTGACTGTATCGTAGACTTTTGCAAAGACAAGATCGCCAGGTGAGATGTCAACAATAATGCGGTCTAATTCAACGGTATTGTTCGTCGGTGACGTGACAATTCTAAATGTCTGGCCCCAGTCAGGAACAGTTGCTTGTACGCGTACTACCCTGCCCAAACGATAGCGTAAAGCATCTTTGAACATCCTTACCGAGTTAACATTTTTTATCAACTTGTTTCGCTGCAGAGCATGGTTGCCTACCCTTGTTGCAAAAGCTTGACCAGTGACACCAATACCCTCTATTGGGACTTTCCGAGTATACGTTCCTGCATCTTCGTTGTGTACTGGACGACTCGTTCGCTCGTAACCCCGGAGGGCATCCTTATAAAAAGTCTCGACAGAACCTGCCATTTCGCCATAGCCAGCCCATGCATTCTTCCATGACCGTGACATTACACAGTCAAAAGTAATAAGGTCGATAGGTTCTGTAGTTGCATTGTCGACCCAGCCTGTCAATATGTTACCTTGCCAATACGGGTGAAATCTGCCTATCTGCGCAATCTCGTATGACAATGTCCAAACGTCTGTAGTGTAGTCCACGATAGTATCACAGGGCATCCTGTCTTCAAATGTTGCAGGTTCATTCTTTTTGCCGTCATCTACCTGTTGGTCGCAAAATTCAGCCCACTCGTAGATACCTGCAAGGTCGACTTTGGATGGGTCGAGGCTGTCATAGCGTTCGACAGTCCATGGATTAACACCTCCATCACCACTGACAACAGGTTGTGTAACCGTGTCAAGATAGATCCATGCTCTGTTTCTGGTGAATTTGAAACCCCAATCGGTACCGTTGTACCAACGTACGAGTTTGTCATCAGCTACCCATTTGACATCGATGTGTCCACTCAACTGGTCAGTTGCTAACGCTCTAATTCCCAGTAGCGCTCTGCCAGGTCTGGTAAAAGCAACATCAACAACTTCTCTGACTGAACGTAACCTTAAATCGCTTATGTACCGGTCTACTGTGTCTCCACTTACTTTTGTGAACCGCAGGTCATAATATTTACCACGTACAACACTACCAGGCACCTGAGTGTTTGCTTTGTAGATTTTGTAAATGGGTGCGAGTTGGTTGCCGCCTATGGCAGTGTTCATTAATGTGGTCCATGAATCTGCATCATGTTCGCTAACCTCGACCTTTACAGTCGTGCTGGTTGCATCACGGCCACCGCTCTTGTGCATATACGACATACCACGTGGCCATTCTAAGGTGTATTCTAAGTCGTCAAAAAACTTATTTGGGCTTGTCCATGTTAGCGATCCACCAACATTAGTAATATCATCTCCAGGCCGATACTCTAACTTGTTCTTCTCAAACCCTGTCATGCAATCCTGATTAAATGTCCCTAGCCGCTCTTGTATACTCACACCTGCGAAGTTAGAAGATGGCTGGCCATTGAAGTAGACTTCGTTACTACCACGACCTTGTACAGGTCCTCCACCATAGTCCAGAATCATATAAAGGACTTCATCTCCACCAGAAACATCTGTCCATCTCGCCACAACATTTCCATAGTGCATATTCGTGCCATAGCACATAGGTTTTGCACCACCCTCGCTTTGAGTGGTATGCGGATTCCATGCAAAGGATTGTCCGGATGGCTGATCTTTAACTTCTTTCATGTCCTGGCCGAACAACAAACCGCCCAAATAAGAGAGTCCATAGGCTACAGCCATGTTCCATGCGACAAATAGTACGAATGACACTATTGGGTCAGCGGCTGCTGGCAGGATCACTACCCTGCTAGCGGCGGGTATAAGCTTACCCCAGTCATCACACCTTACCCCGTCGAGTCCCATTATTACGTTCTGGCCCTTGGCAAATTGCTCTTTTAGATCGAAAAGGGTTTGGCCTCTGAAAGGTACCTCGACAATAGTTGCGTTACCTTTCTCCACTGGATGATGAGCAATATTGACAAGTATAGACGTTTTATTTTTCTGTAGCATAATAGCCTTCAATAAGTAATTTCCATGGCCAGGCTGTCAGTCGATCTTTTTGTATTATAAATTCTGTTGGGTTCGGGTCAAGCATGTTCAATGAACAAACGTGTACAAAGTGAAGACCATCAGGCCACACCACCCCGCTATGCCAACTCATGACGGCACGAAATAATACGATGCATGGAACAGCAGGATCACCTTGTATCCGAGCGAGCTTGTGCTGTCGTGGCAGATGTAGCCCAAGCAATTCATAGACATCACGACAAAATTTCCAACAGATAAACTTCTTGTTCTGCCCTTGCAAATCTGCACCAAAAGGTTTGTTCAACATGTCTTCTATCATATTCTTACCACGTTTGGATTGAGACCAAGTTCTGCACCAAAATGAACTGCATTACCTTTCGTGAAACAATCTTCGTAAGTACCTGTACATGTGCCATCACCGCCTGCGTATTGACATTTCGGCCCTTTGAAAAGTGATGGTGTTGCTAAGGGACACATACTGCTACTGTAAATATCTAACGGGAAACGTTGTGTCAATGGATTAGGCATACCAAGTGTGAACGTTACCCATTCGCTATCACTCTCTGCTGCAAGATTGTCATAATCAGCTTCAAGTGCAGAAACAGGCGTTTCCAAAAACCTTTCGTTCACCCTAATGAGCTTCACAGCAGCTCCGAGTGCCCCTTCCGTATCGTTAATCAGGCCTTCAATTGCTCTACTGGCATCTTGCATAACCTTTAATGTAACTCTTGGAATGGAACCATCACCAGTGAAAATCTGTTGGCCTATTTGGATATTAGACTTGTCGAAATCCGTACCATCATAACGGACATCTGCAGTGTTGCGTGCAATCCGTTGTGTTGTTTCGCCAGGGACAGCAATCTCGACTAACCATAACCAAGCACCACCGCTAAATGGGTCGATCAGGTCCGCATCCATGAAGGGCGGAATTTCAGGCGAACGTACAATCAACGAACCACCGATAGTAGTTGCGATTGCAATACTCCCGGTGAGTTCTTTGATGCCTACATATATCGACAAGTCGCCTGCAAGTGTCGTGGTAATCCCGATGGAGCCATGTAGTCGCACGAATTCATAGAGCCAACCATCAACAGTAGTTACAATATCAATAGACCCAGAAAGCTTTTTAGTGACGCTCAGTACTCCACTGATGTTCGTTTGTATCTCAATAGTTGTGCCAACAAGATAGGTTACGGACAATGCGCCAGAGGCAGCACTACGAAGTGTCGATGTACCTGAAATCCCTCGTACAAGTTTTAGTATGCCACTCGTGGTTGTTTCGATGGCCACAGTAGTGCCGACGAGCTTTTTAGAGACCTTCAGTACACCACCGATTGTAGTTTCAATCGCGATTGTACCAACAAGTTTATGCGTGACCTGCATCACACCTGAAATGGTAGTCTCAATTGCTATGGGTGTACTTACGAGAGGTATACTGCTGATAAGGTTACCACTGACAGTCGTTACTATAGCAATGGTACCAGTAAACGTCTTTGTGACGCTTAGCGAGCCACTGGTAGTACTTGTAATTGCGATACTACCCGTCATAGATACAAATTTCGTTAAGTGACCTGCAACTGTGCTGGCAATAGCTATTGCACCTGTAAGCTTTTTAGAGACCGACAATATACCTGCAGAGGTAGTTGTTATGTCTATGGTACCGGTCAGTAGGTGGGTCACTGGTAGTGGTGTATAATCAACCTCCAGATAAATTTGTGTGCATCGTGTAACTATGTCAGCAAGTGTATCGTTGTAATAACCAAAGAACTGTAAAGCATTTGCTCCTACACCATTAACATCATCAACAGTCCAAGCTATAGTTGTCTTGGGATTAGTTGTCCTCTCCCATGACTCCAATCCATAAGTTGCTTGAGGATTTTTTTCAGCACTGGGATAAATTGTCCCACCAATTGTCATACGCAGATGGAGATGAGTGATACCATTAACTTCATAACGAAAGTAACCTTTCAATGTAACAGAGTTTATAGTCGCTCCAGCAGGTATGGTAAAAACAGCAAACTCAAATGTATCAGCGACAGTACCATTGACAGGAGCATAAGTATATGTACTGTCACTATCGTGTGAGCCAACAGGATCATCTACCAGCAAGTAATTGTCAGCACCAGCAGATCTGGACCATTGAACGAAGTCATCAGCGTTCGGTAATCTTCGTTGAATTGCCATAGCTTAATCCAAAGTCAGTTTCAAATTACCCGCCACAAAACGTATCGTCTCTTCATCACGGATATCTATCATTTGATCCAACCGATCATACGTGATTACATTCCCTGCCCCATGAGTACCACTATCGAGCAATACATAGTGAGTTACTTCGCCCCAGTTTCCGCTCGCTTCAGGAAACGTAACTGCTGCAGAGTTTGTGATTTCACCACCGGAAGCAGCATTCCAATTAGCGGGGGGTATAGCAACTCTCGCATAGCCATCGCTGTCAGGTAATTCATTACAACTTGCACCAGTGGCAGCTTCTCCCGGATCAGAAGTACATAGGCCTACATAGACAGTTGATTTAGTGAACTCCGTCTTACCAGTGATGTGCTCAAGTACCATGTCCTCCGCATAGTTGCTGAACGCTCCAGCATCAAGTAGTTTCAGTTCCCAGACGATCGGGTGGTCGACTGTGTAACCCGTGATTGTCAACGTTTTGTAGCCATCCTTTACAAATGTAAAGACATGCGGTGAGTGCGATGTTAAGGTCTCATCTGTTCCTGTCCACGTCTTGAAATCAATTGTCTGCTCGGCAATATCGCCATTGGAATCAGTATCAACACTAAACTCTTCGACTGGTTGTGAGTCTGTACAAGTTACAGTAACATCTTCGAGATCATTACCATCCTTATCTGTAACGTGAATGTTACAAGTATACTGTTCTTTTATAGTCCCACTTTGTCCTATACTAAATGGACCCGCCATGTTCTCTAGTGGGTCTTTTATAACTACATCAGTATCAAACTCCCACGTATTTATAACGTTGGAGCTGATTGATGTCATAAGAATCTTATCAAAAGTAGAATCAGCATTTATTGATAAGGGTGTTCTGCAGTTGTGTGTATGCAGATTAACAACTGCTGTCATTGATTGAAGTGCAAACAGGCCCAGTTTTGAGTTGTTGATGTACATACGCCGGAGCTGATTGGTTGATCTGTCATATCTCCATTGGACACCAGGATTCGTACTATTTCCACCAAGAACAGAATTACGCATGTCAGAAGTACCAACAAATTGCATATTGATGCTATCTGTAGTCTGCGTATTCACCAATTTGCTGTCATAGAGTTTTAACTCTCCATCTGTTGTAACTAGTTGATAAGTTGAGGTATAACTAAATGAAAACGACGAACCCTTTACTCCCCAATCACCAACCAATTCTCCGAGTTGAAGTGTTGCATTTGCCTTTACCTGAAATATCTCGCCATCAGCAAAAAGAACCTGCTCAAGAACACTCGTAAAATAAGTTGACTCTGTACCATCACCGAACTCGACATCAGCGTCGAGCTTGTACATTCTGTCTTCAACAATCTCGGTAATAGCAGCAGCAGCACCCCCTTCGGCCTGTGCCCAATCGTTAAGGGCAGCAAAGTTTCTGGGAGAACCTGATGTACCATTGCAGATTATGAAATGGTCGGTATCCCAAGCATAGTCAGCAGCCATGAGATGTCCTCCTAATTACAGGTTATGTCAAAGTCACCAGCAGCAAACTTGGCGGTATCACCAATGTTAATAGTTTTGGCTGCCCCTAATGCACTCCATCCGAGCATATTGCCACCTGATTCGGCATCATATATAGCGAAGCCATTTATGGTACCCCAGTTAGTGCCAGCGCACTCGATAAAGGTAACATCATTGCCATTCTGAATCGCACCACTAGCAGCAGCTTCCCAGTCACCACCAGCAGTAGACTTCCTGATATAGTTGCCAGCAGAAGCTTCTGTACCGCCTGTACCATCTTCGTGCGTCGGTGTAACCGTGAACAAAGCTACATACGCAGTAGGCGTTGAAAAAGCTGTCTTACCTGTAATCAGCTCCAGAATTTTGTTCTCTGCATACAATGCGAGATTTCCCATTTGTATTCTCCTTTAACTTATGGTGAACTTTGCCGTAAATTTAATACAATTCTCCAAAGGTCTCCTCGACCTTCTAGCTTACATCCAGGCTTACTAACAAAAACAACCTCATACGTTGTCTTGTCCTGCTTGTTGAACCAATAAAAAGGGATCTCCTTATTGTTTTCGTAAAACGTCACTATCTCCTGTTTATCCGCGTCCGGCACACAGGGCATCACAAAATTAAAATCCCTGGGATCAAAAGTAAACAGTTTATTGAGCACCGGATATCCGGACGCCATCTCTCCTACCAGGACCGCTTTATCTGATTTCTCATCGCTAAATATAAGATTCGGCGAACGTATCTCGTGAGGAAATGTGTTCACACGTTAACTCCTTATTTGCTTAATACTCCTCCGGTACGGACCATTATTCGCTGCTGCTTTTATCATAATATTGAGAATGCCTTGTTCAGCATCTTCAACATTAACATCTACCCTATCCGAGACAGTATTGTTGATGTTCACTTGTATACCGCCTTCACCACTGAACGTCTCGCCTTTATGTATCTTGGCCCAACCTGTCTTTGTAACCGTACCACCATGTTGTGCACTAGGTCCAAGAAATACATTTGCCATCTCTGCTGTTGTTGGTCCCGTCGGTGCCGCTGCTGTCGTACCAGGTAATGATAAACCCATAATGCCATAAGCCATTGGCTCAGCCAGTTTTTTGTAAATGATTATTTTAACAATTTCACGGAATAGGCTTCGAGCCATATCTTCCATTGCATCCCAGAACTTTTTACCTTCAAACATCATTTGGTCGATAGCATTTGACCATGAATCCGCCATACTTAAAGCGATATCTTCAGCAATTCGTTTACGTCTCTCAGCTGATTCTTCCGCTAATTTCTCTGCTGCAATAATTGGAGCTCGCATTGCATGGTATGCCGTCTCCTCTTGTTTGAGCCACATTTCAGTCCACACCTGGTCTATCTCTTCTACAGCTTTGCGGTGTTCTTCAGTTATTTTTTGAGGTACCTTCTCCCAAGAAAATGGCTCCGCTTCAAATTTTATAACTTCAGGAAAGGTAGTCATAAAATCTGGTTGTTCTGATGCTTTTTTGCGCAAATCATCAAAAAAACTTCTGACCGCATTTTTCTGACCATAGGTACCAGCAAGTTCTCTACCTCCCTTTTCAAAAAGGCCTGCTGCAATTTGCCGCTGCTCTGCTGCTAATTCTTTGTATGTTTTCTCCCAGCCAGGACGCTTTAATTTTTTGAAGAGTACATCCAGGTTCGTTGCTGCATCGGCCAAATCATAAACAGCTGCAAGGGATTCACGTGCACCCGCTTCGACTCCCTTCCAATAAGCAGGTAAAGTCTGAATTAAACTTCCAAAACGAATAGCAGCCAGGCTCATGCTTTCAAAGGCATTGACAACGTTCGCCCCCAATCCTTCGCCTGCAGTTGCGACATCAGTAAATTTATCGGCAAGTATCTCGATGTATGGTGCCAGCTCAATAGTAATCTGCCGAAACAATCCGGTCATCGTAGCTCGGGCCCTTGTCAAAGCATCATTGGCCGCCTCGATTTGAGCGGCGTCAAAACGCGAAAAAGTAAGTCCTAATTTATCGGCTTCTTTTTGAAACTCTCTCAATCCCTCGCTGCCTACTGCAAACATAGTTACCAGTTGTGCACCTGCCCGACCGAAAAGAAAATAGGCGGCTGCAGCTTTTTCAGCCTGTGTTTCTAACCGGTTGATCCTATCGGCGGCAATGCCCATAGCCTCTGCTGGACTTAAATGTATAAGCTCCTCCATTGTAAGTCCGAGCATTTCAAGACCGCGTTCGGCCTCGCCTGAACCCATCGTCATTTCACCCAAACGCCTCACAAACATATCGAGCGATTTATTTAGCGATTCTGTACTTACGCCACTTATCGAAGCGGCATGTTGTAAGCCGACAAGGTCTTCAGTTGCTATCCCAAGTCGATCTGAAAGTTTCGCTATTACATCAATAGCCTCCATTTGCCGCTTTACCATGTAGGCCAAACCAGCAGCAGCGGCCAGAGTCATAACCGCTCCGACTTTAGCCATACGCTGCATGGCCTTGCCGGTACTATCCAGACCGCGGCGAAAACCAGCCATTACGCCTTTGGCCTTATTCCTTGCAGAGAATTCCGCAACGATTCTGCGTTTCAATTCTTTTGCCATTTTTTACCAGTGATTAAGACGGTTAAACCTGCCTCAGAGATACCCCAGGTTCGCCCCAGATTGCTCCAGAATCAATTTTATGACCATAACGGGTATAACGGCGGGGGGTTAATCAAGCCCCATGGCCACCACGTCAATAACTGCATCACCGCTACCAGAAGCCACAAGAAACTTTAGGTTTTTTTTGGTTGTCGTGACTATTCCGGCTATAGACGGGTCAGCCCAACAGAAAAATCCTGAAGGTTTGATTTTCAGTTTATCGACATTCTCGGCAGCAGCAGGAACCATAAGAAGCAAATCATCGGACCCGCCACCAAAAATCTCCACATAAAGGTCTTCCGACCTATTACGGATAAACAAGAATTTGATGGCCTCCATCGTCAATTCATTACCGAACGCATCCTGCAGAGCGCCACCGGTGTCATACAGGTTCAAAGTTTGATTTCCTGCCTGAGCAATCGTGAGCTTTTCATGAAAGAGAACATCGCATTGATTGAGCCCGGTCCCATACGACCACTTGATGCTGCTCGTGATGTTCAGTTCGTCCAGGACCTCCTCCAATTTCGTTGCCAGGTTTTCGATATTTTTCAACTCGATTATTACACCTGTTCGTCCAGTTAAATTTGTCGTTGCCATTAGAATATCTCCTAAAAAAATATTATGTGAACCTGTCCATCGCTTTCTGTATTTCCTCGGGGCTCATTCCTTTTTTATTTACCAGGGCGGGATTGGCTTCGCCGCTCAATTTCCGCCATATTTTTACAGCTTCGCTGGCAGCCTCTTTATTGCCTTGACTGGCTGAAAGCATCGAGCACAACATCAAGGCCCGCAACGAATCAGCCGGCTCACCTGTTGGCCAGTATTTCTCGGCAACGTAAAGCTCTTTCAGCTCCCATCCGCTGTGCATTCTTAGGAAATCTGTTACGCTTGCTCTATACTCTCGGGCTGTTCTAACGAGCCATCGCCGCCAGAGGTCTTCGGTAAGTTTTTTAGTATAGCCGCCTCAGCCTCGACACCGTAGCCGCTGAGCTTCAATGCAACTCTCGACAGGGGCTCGATGTCCAGTGCCGGCAAGCCGGCGATTATAGCCAGCTCCTTGGCAGTGAAAATTCGTGCCCCGGTTTCATCGCGCAACGCAAGCTGCAATAGTTTGGCCGTCGACAAATTGGCGTCCGTCCCCACCGGATTGTTTCTCAACATGCGCCACTCCTCCAGCTCATAAGATGTCAGGCCGTGTACCCAGACCTTAACCCCCGCCACTTCCTGCTCTTCTTTTGGGATCTGGTTTCTTAGGTCCATGATCGCTCGTTTGATTTCTTTCGCCTGTTGCTTTTCGGTGCTCATTAGTGGTTCTCCTTTCTGGTTTTATTTTAGCGCTTGCCGGCCCGGCTGCCTCTGCTGGACCATCCGGACCCTTCTTGATTTCATCTTCGAGCTGCAGCGGTGAAGCCGGGTCAAAAAGCCTGACCTTGCCGCCGCGTAAAAGAAACCTTGCGGTCCACATCGTTATTCCCCGGTCGATGATTTTTGTCTGGCCCCTGATTCCCTTCTGAGAGGACGGGCTGCTCACATCGGCCAGGTACTCAATCGTATCGCCTGGTCTTAACATGATTCGACTCCTTACGCTGGGATGTCAGTGAAAGTTGCCTTGCCGCTTAAAGCTATGGTTACATCAATCGAGATTTCTCCGTCAGCCTCGCTGAATGAGGGCAAACTCAGAGACGAGATAATGCCATCGCATAAATGGCTTCCGGAACTGGGATAGGTAATCAGACAACCGGCCGCACCGGTACCTTTCGTACGAGCCTGAAAGTCCGTATTCAGATCATTGTATACACCTCCATCGGTAGGGTCATAAATACAATGAAACGTTACCTCACCTTCATTCAAAGCCCCGGCAATCTTTTCGACCGCTTCATCAGTACTATCGCAGCTCAGGATATCGATAATACGACGGGTCCGGGTGCCGCTGATACTCTGTATTTCACCGATTGTGTTGTTATTAAACGTCAACACGGTCCCGAGCGCTGTTCTTGCGTTTGTCGTCATTTCAGTCTCCTTTTAATTGATTCCGAATTATGCTTTATAACCGTCATAATAATCGGTTACATATTTTATATGAGCAGTGACCTCTGCCACAACGCCGCCCGACATAATCGAATAAGTGACATCGGGACAATCTATATTCAGGGCCAGCCCTCCGCAAGCCTGGCCTCTTTTGTTACCATTCAAAAGCGTCCTC
>SDBS01003467.1_pt1 | contig 15495 bp, 15 predicted proteins | sample 2277091 | NCBI WGS metagenome assembly SDBS01 (sample SAMN10404972, study PRJNA504765) | marine sediment metagenome | isolation source: marine sediment core GS10_PC15, 163 cmbsf | place: Arctic Ocean: Southern Knipovich Ridge | collected 2010 | reverse complement strand
GTTTTTTATAACTTCTTATATAGCAACGATCTACGTTGATTTAAGAAGAAGTACGAAAAAATAATGCTTCTCCGGGCCTCAAAATTCCAACTTTGGTTTTTACTTTTCATCGAGAATTGCTGAGACAATACGGTTTATGCCCTCGATTCTACAACCATAGATCTGTGCCTTTCTCTATTCCCTTGGGCACGCTTTCGTCAACGAAAAGGAGCTGTAAAAGTGCATACACTCCTATATTTACGGGGAAATACCACTTCGTGGAAGATGCCCCTCTTTTATAGAAATAACAGACGGAAAAGTCCATGATGTCAATATTCTGCATTCTTTATAGTTCGAGCTAAAACTAATTTACAATTCCGAAGACTCTATTTACATCACATTGACAACTCCACCGGTATTAGATGTGATCAAACAATAGTCCTTACAGGTATCAATTCATCTAAAGAATATCCAGACAAACTTCGCCGTATCAGATATTTCGATTCCGATAATAATTTGTATTTGACTTTTATAACCAACAATTTTATGCTTCCTGCACAAACCGTTGCTAAACTTTACAAATGCCGGTGGCAGATAGAAATATTTTTCAAATGGATAAAACAAAATCTGAGAATAAAATCATTCTATGGCACCTCAGAAAATGCATTAAAGACACAGATATGGATAGCTGTCAGTGTTTACGTCCTGATTGCGATTATAAAAAAACGCCTTGATTTACAGCTTAGTTTCTACACTATTTTGCAGATATTCAGTGTAACTGCATTTGAGCAAGTGCTTATTATACAAGTACTTACGAGTTTAAGCTTTGAAAGACAAATGGTTGATTCTTGTAACCAATTGTTATTATTCAAATTATAACCGGACATTAGTATAAATATGTTTAAAAGTTACAATCATAAAAATAATTCTGATAATTTTAAAAACAAACAATATCCTTGTAAAAATATTTTAACTGTACTATTACATGATTATTTTCATCGTGGTGTTTTTAAAGAATATATAGGAGAGAAACAATGGAATAGATTTGAAAGTAGGCTAGAGAAGAATTTAAGTGATGTATGTAAGCTACTAAATAATTACAATTATAAAGCTACTTTTTTTACCGTCGGTTGGATTGCTGATAAATATCCAGATTTAATAAGAAATCTAGTTAAAGAAGGTCATGAAATTGCAAGTGCTGGTTATTATACCCGGGGTATAAGTGAAATGACTCCAGCACAATTCAGGGAAGATGTTAGACGTGCAAAAATAGCGCTTGAAAATGCATGTTCCAATAAAATCCTTGGCTTTAGATGTGCATATGGAATATTTAAATACTCTGATTTGTGGGCACTTAAGATTTTATCAGAGGAAGGATATTTATATGATGCAAGTTATCGGCCCCCTTTCATTGATTTTCGACGTAAAACTGGTAAACGTTTTGTGCACAAGTACTTATTTGGGGATAAAATATTTTGGGAATTTCCTATATCTTGTGAAAGCACTTTATGTTTTAATATCACAATTGCTGGCGGAAATTATCTACGTCAATTTCCATATAAGTTGATGCTACATTATTATAGAAAATGGTGTGACAGATATAAAGAACCATTTATACTATATTTCCATCCTTGGGAATTAGATAGTCAACAGCCCGTAATCAGTGCTATTAGTATTATTTCAAAAATACGTCAATACCGCAATTTAGGAAAATTAAAATGGCTCCTTCCAATATATTTTAAGGAAAATGACTTTGTTTCAATTAGCCAATTTCTTGCAGTAACTAATCATCTTTTGTTTTCTGATCAATCAAAAACTAAATCGAAAGAGGTTGGCGAAGAGAAACCTTTTAATGTAATCACAGTTAATAAAAAGAATATTAAAGATGTTACAGTAATAATTCCCTGTTATAATGAAGAATTTTCTATACCGTACCTTATCAAAGCATTGGATGAGGTAGTTGAGTGTTCTGAGTGCAAATATAGGTTTAACTTTTTGTTTATTGATGATGGCAGTACTGACAATACTAATATGAAATTACAAAAATTATTAAGGTATCGTCCAAATTATAAACTTATTAAACACGAGGGAAATAAAGGCATCACTGCGGCTATAAAAACTGGTATTAAAGCAGCTGATACTGAGATAATCTGTTCAATTGATGCTGATTGTTCATATGACCCGCTTGAATTATTAAATATGATACCTCTTCTTGATAATAATGTCGATATTGTTACAGCATCTCCATATCATCCGAAAGGATTTGTTTTAAATGTACCAAAATGGCGTTTACTGTTATCAAGATCATTATCAAGGATATATCGTTTATTTTTAACTCATAAGTTAAACACTTATACTTCGTGTTTTAGGGTTTATCGAAGAAGTATAGTTGTAAAAATTGAAAACGACTATGATGATTATAGGGGATTGGTTGAGATGATAACAAAACTTGATCTTATGGGCGGAATTATAAAAGAATATCCAACCACATTACATTGCAGAATATTTGGACAATCGAATATGAAAATATTAAAAACAATAGTTGAACATATTAAGTTGATATTAAAGGTATTAAAATTAAAGTATTTAGATAAATTTATTATAAATGGAGTAATTAAATGAAAGTATTATTTTGCACTAATCATTTCTATAATTTGTAATAGTGTGAGCTTGGTACTATTAAAAAGGACGATTATGAATGATATTTCAATTGATGCCCTAGATCGTATAAATGTTTTGTATTAGTTTATTACGAATAAGCATTTTTTAATATGTCTTTTTATTTTTTTAATCGGTGCTTTATTTGGTATTATTGCAATTTCAAAAATTGATTTAAGTATTGCTTATCCAACAGTAAGTTCTTCTTAATATAATTATCGCGTTTTTATCATATTTTTTTAAAAGAAATTATTCCGATTAATCGTATTATTGGTATGGTAATAATAATTGGGGTATTTGTTATGTATAAGAAATAGCAAGACGTATTGAAAAAAATGATAAAAAAAAATTAAATAAATCATATAACTGGAAAAAAATGTGAGAATAGGCATAACGGGTTGTGCTGGCTTTATAGGGTCACATCTGGTTGATAGTCTTCTTTATAAAAAATATGATGTGAGTGGGATAGATAATCTTACAATGGGAAGTATTGAAAATTTGTCAAATAGTCTTAATGATTCTAGATTCAAATTTTATAAAGTAGATGTACGTGACTTAAAACCCATGAGAAAATTGTTGAGCAAGGTAGATGTTATTGTGCACTTAGCAGCTTATAAAATTCCTCGATACGGAAACGCACTAGAAACCTTACTAATCAATAATAATGGAACTCAAAATATTCTTGAAATTGCAAAAAAAAATAAAATTAAGGTTGTATTTGCCTCAACTTCTGATGTATATGGTAAAAATTCAAAATTACCATTCAGTGAAGAAAGTGATCTCGTTTTTGGAACAAGCACTGTAACCCGTTGGAGTTATGCTGTATCAAAACTTTTTGATGAGCTTTTATCTTTTGCATATCAGGATGAATATGATGTCCCTGTTGTAAACTTAAGATTTTTTGGTTGCTATGGACCTCGACACCATCTTTCTTGGTGGGGTGGACCACAATCGGTATTTATTAGTCAATTTTTAAATGGGCAAGAGATCACTATTCATGGAGATGGAAAGCAAATAAGAACTTTTACTTATATTAGTGATACAATCGAGGGTATTGTAGCTTCTATAGAAAAGGATGAGGCAAATGGACATAATTTTAACATTGGAAGTGATAATTCTCTCTCAATTATAGACTTAGCTAAATTGATAGGAAAATTGTGTGCCGAGATATGCGGAAATGATTTTGATATCAAATTAAAATATGTTCCTTATTCATCTTTTTCAAAGAATAAATATGAAGATGTTAGATGTAGAGTACCCGATAATACAAAAGCGAAAAAGATTCTTAAAATTATTCCAAAAATTTCTTTAGAAGATGGATTAAAGATAACCATTAGATGGCAGAAACAAATATTAAAGAAGTAATATTTAAAAAATACAATTATTTGCAGATAACTATATGAAACCTTTTGCGAGTTTATCACTTGACCTTGATAACATATGGTCATATTTAAAAATACATGGGAATTATAATTGGAGAAAATATCAAACATATTTTGATATTTTTATACCAGATTTTGTTAATTTACTTGATGAACATAATTTACGAATAACATTCTTTATTGTAGGGAGAGATGTTCAAGATAGTAATATAGATTACATTAAATTAATAAATGAAAAGAATCACGATATTGCTAATCATTCATTTAATCATGAACCATGGTTACATACTTATCCTGAGGAAAAAATTAAACGTGAAATTTTAGAAACAGAGGAGCGCATAGTAAAGATTACTGGGAAAAAAGTTATTGGTTTTAGAAGTCCTGGTTTTTGCTTTAGCTCAAAAATAATAAAAGTCCTTATTGAAAATAATTACTTATATGATGCTTCAATATTACCAACATATATTGGACCATTTGCGAGATCTTATTATTTTTTAAGATCAGATTTAACGAGGGAAGAAAAAAATAAACGAAATATCCTCTTTGGAAGATTTAAAGATGGTTTAATGTCCATAAAGCCATATTATTATGTTTTAGGATATCATAAAAAAATTTTAGAAATACCTATTACTACTATCCCTTTATTAAAGTTACCTTTTCATTTGAGTTATTTAATATATTTAAGTCGATTTTCTATTAAACTTATGCGCACATATCTTAAGACTGCGATTTTATTATGTAAAATAATGAAAGTGGAACCTAGTTTTCTTCTTCATCCCCTAGATTTACTTGGTAGAGACCAGGTTCCAGAACTGATATTTTTTCCTGGTATGGATATTGAGAAAACAAAAAAACAACTACTATTCAAGATGGTGATTGAGGAATTAAAAAAACACTTTAAAATTGTTGACATGAATACTCATTTTAGTTCTCTAATGAAAAAAAATCATCTGCCGCTTCGCCATTTAATATAAAAACATTTAAAAATATAAATAACAAAACTAATGGAGCAGATCAAATGAATATTGTGCTTATTAATCCATCTATTACTTCGCAACAACTTTTTGGGGATTGGAATTTATCATAGCTCGGTACATATTGTCCACCTCTCGGGTTATTATATCTCGCTGGATATTTACGGAAGCATAATCATAAGCCTTATATAATTGATGCGATATCACTAAAATTAAAATTAGACGAAATTGTATAACGTGTTTTTTCTTTAAGACCCGATATTATAGGAATTTCATCTACAACAATTAGTATTACAAATGCAGATAAAATAGCCTTAGAGATTAAAAAGAAAGGGTGTCTAGTGCCAATTGTGTTAGGAGGTGCGCATGCAACCGCGCTTCCTGTTGAAACTTTGGAGAGGTTTGATACTATTGATTATTGTGTATATGGGGAAGGTGAAGTTACCTTTTTAAAGCTTATCGAACTAATTGGTACTAATGGTTCTGTGGAGAATGTTAAGGGTATAACATGGAGAAATATTTTAGGAGAAATAATTAAAAATCCGCCGAGACCGCTGATTAAAGAACTCGATAGTCTACCTTTACCGGCTTGGGATATTTTACATAATTTTCCAGATGGTTATCCACACAATGTACTTGAAACTAAAAGGATTCCAGCTACTTCAATTATCGCTTCTTGCAGTTGTCCAATGCATTGTACGTTCTGTGACCGTGCAGTTTTTGGATCAATTGTTAGACATCATAGTGCAGATTACACCATAAAAATGATACAGTATCTGGTAGAATATTTGGGTACTAAAAAATCAAAAATATAAATGAAATTATTATCCATTTAGAACTATTTGTCGAAATTATCATATATCAACACAATTATCGAAAAATATTACGGTAAGAGATCGAGCGATCTCATTACTTATTCATAATTCTTTGAAGAATACATATTTCTTTTATAAAACGAGATGATTTTTGTTAATGTCAAAATATTATTATTTTATTAAACCGATTATTCCTCGTAAATTACAGATTTATTTTCGTAAAAGAGGGATAATTAAAAAAATGATAGTATATAAAAATATTTGGCCTATAGAAAAAGAAGCTTGTAAAAAGCCTAACAGATGGGATGGTTGGCCGAATCAGAAAAAATTTAGTCTATTAATACGACATGATGTTGAAACTTCATACGGTTATGAAAAATGTAGTAAATTAATAAATATAGATAAACAATTAGGATATAAATCTTCCTTTAATTTTGTACCAGAACGATATTCTGTTTCTGATGATATTCGAAGTTATCTTATTCAAAATGGTTTTGAAATAGGTATTCATGGATTAAAACATGATGGAAAACTGTACTTTTCAAAAAGATTATTTCAAAGGCGAACCATTAAAATTAATAACTATCTGAAAGAATGGCAATCTGTTGGATTTTACTCGCCCTCTTCACACAACAACCTTGAATGGCTTAGTAAATTAAATATTGAATATGATTCTTCTACATCAGATACTGATCCATTTGAACCACAGCTTAATAATGTTAATACTATTTTTCCAATATTGATAGAAGAAACTGATTCTAAAGAAGGATTTGTAGAAATACCATACACGATGCCACAAGACTTTACATTATTTGTTCTAATGCAGTACAAAGATATTAAAATATGGAAAGAAAAGTTAGATTGGATTGCTGAAAAGAAAGGAATGGTTTTTTTTAATACCCATCCGGATTATATGTATTTTAATAACAAAAGAAAAAAACCATGGGAATATCCAGTAGAATTATATATCGAAATCTTGAAATACATAAAAACAAAATATGATGGGCAATACTGGCATGTGTTACCAAAAGAGATGGCTCATTATTGGAAAAATACTTATAAAGATAAAATAAACAAATAAGGCTTATGGGCACTAGAAAATTGAATATATGTTTGATTGCTTATACATATTATGAATTGGACCAAAGAGTAATCCGATATGCTGAATCATTAATTAATAAAAACAATAGAATTGATGTAATATCATTAAGCCGTAAAAAAGGAGAAAATAAACATATTGTTATTAATGGTGTGAATATCTATTGTATTCAACATCGAAATTATAATGAAAATGGGCCATTGAGTTATCTTTCGAAAATGTTATCATTTTTTATCAAAGGAAGTATTTTTTTACTTTTTCGATATATTCGATATCGATACGATGTAATTCATATTCATAACATACCTGATTTTTTTGTATTCATTGGTTTAATTCCTAAATTACTTGGCGCAATGATAATTTTTGATATACATGATATCTTGCCCGAATTTTATTGTCAGAAGTTTAATAGAAGAATGAATTCTTTAATGCCAAAAATATTGCTATTTGTTGAAAAGATGTCTGTTAAATTTGCAGACCATGTTATTGTGGCTAATGATATATGGAGGGAAAAAATTATTAAAAGAGATAAAATATTACCTGAAAAAACTACCACAATACTTAATTATCCAAATAAAATATTGAATAAAAAATTATCAAAAAAGTTAAGTCATGACAGAATAAATTTAATTTATCCCGGAACTATTTCATATCACCATGGTATTGATATTGCAATTAGGGCCATGACGATTGTGAAAAAGCAATTATCAAATGTATTTTTTAATATATATGGAAGAGCTGGGGATTTAAAATATTTTAAAGTCCTCCGAATGATGATAGATAATTTAGAACTCAACAAAAATGTAAAAATATTTGATCCTGTTCCCTTTATTGAAATAGAGAAAATATATGAAAATGCTCATATTGGTATAGTTACAAAAAGGGACGGCATATTTTCCGGAGAAGCTTTTAGTACCAAAATATTTGATTATATGGCTGCTGGTATACCTATTATTGCTTCGAGAACAAAGATTGATACATATTATTTTGATGATTCTCTGATTATGTTTTTTGAACCTGAAGATTATGAAGATCTTGCAAAATGTATTATTGAACTTTGTAACAATCAAACAAAAAGAAATTTACTTGTTAAAAATACAAAAATGTATATTACACAAAATAGTTGGGATACTAAAAAGAAAATATATCTTAATTTATTAAATCGTTCTTTAAGATAATCAATACATTTTGTTTATTTGCACCCCCCGACATTATTAAAATTACTTTGCACTGTAAAAATAATAAATAAATTTTTCTCCTTTATTTCTTACCAGACAGGAAGAGTTCATTATAATATTCTCGATTTGATTTAAATAAGAAGTATATAATAAGTATAAATAAATATAATTGGATCGTACATTGGAGAATATAAATAATGCATCAAGCACAAGAAAATATGCCCTATAAACAAAATGTTGCGGTAGTTGGTGGAGGTATTACAGGAATTTCTGCAGCAATTGCACTTGCAAAATCGGGTCAGTTTAAGGTGCAGCTGTTTGAGAAAAAAGATCATTTAGGTGGGTTGAATTTTTATTTTAGATGGCAGGATATTATCTGGGATCGGTTCTATCATGTAATCCTTTCAAATGATCTTTATTTACTTGATTTTATTAATGAACTTGGTCTTCAGGATGAACTTTTTTGGAAAGTTACAAAAAGCGGTTTTTTCAATGATGGAAAATTGGTGTCATTATCATCAATAGGAGACTTCATTCGATTTCCATTTATGTCAGCTTTTCAGAAATTTCGGCTGGCATTGGGGATACTTTATTGTGGTAAGATTAGAAATCCATCAAAATTAGATAAAATTTATGTAGGGGAATGGCTAACCAGGGTTTTTGGGCGAAGAGTTTATGAAAAAATATGGGATCCTCTTCTACGGAGCAAACTGGGGGCTGCAAGGGAGAGAACCTCGGCAGCATTTATATGGTCGACGATTAACAGGCTTTACGGGGCCCGTAACAATGAGAGTAAAAAGGAAAAGATGGGACATGTTTACGGTGGCTATTACAACATCTTAAGAACTGCTGAAAAAAAACTAACTGATCTCGGTGTTATCATTAATAAAGGTTCATCAGTTTCTAAAATAACAACATCAACCAAAATCTTACAATTGAATAAAAATATTAAAGACATACATGATAAAAACGTACATGAGGGCTCACAAATTTCTCTGCATACGGATAATAAGATTTTAAAATTCGACAAAATTCTTTTTACAATACCATGTCCTGAAGTTTTAAAATTGATAGGAAAAATTAATGATCAGAATTACTTGCGTGAACTTAAACGGGTTGAATACCTTGGTGTCATTTGTGTTCTCTTAATACTGGAACGTAAACTCTCTCCGTATTATGTTATAAACCTTCTGGATAAAGAACTCCCTTTTACAGGGATCATTGAGGCCTCAAACGTTGTTACATCAGAAGATCTGAAAGGCAAACATATTGTATATCTTCCAAAGTATGTTCCGGAAGATGATCCGATAAATGATTTCGAAGATGAGCATATAATAGAATTATTCACTGAGAAGTTGAAGAAAGTTTTTCAAAATTTAAAAAGTAGTGAAATATTGCATCAACAGATTTTTCGTAATACCTATGTTCAACCATTACAGGAGTTAAATTACCTTGATCGGTCTATAGGATACCGTACGCCATTACAGGGAATATATCTGGCCAATACTTCGATGATCTATAACAGCACACTCAACAACAATGCAGTTATAAAGCTTGGTAGAGAGGCAGCACAGACCATACTTGATGATGCTTCTAACGGTAATTAAATAATTACTCCGATTCAATACTACTTTTCATTATTTCAATGACAGGACTAAAAAGAATATAAAATTTATAATTCAGAGTAATACCAGAGATGGAAAAGAATAAAAATATAGCATTAATCGGTGTAGGTTATTGGGGGAAAAATCATTTAAGGAATTTATATCAATTAGGTGTTCTCCATTCTGTATTTGATATTAACCATCAATTATTAGAAGAGCGTTCGAAGCAATATATAGATGTAAATTATGTAAATAATGAAGGTTTAATTCTCAACAACCCTGACATTAAAGCTGTGGTAGTAGCAGCACCGGCAGAGTGCCACCATAAGCTTACAAAAAGATATCTTTTAGCGGGAAAAGATGTACTTGTTGAAAAACCTCTTGCACTAAATGTTAAGGAAGGAGAAGAACTAACTGAAATAGCAGAAAAGAAGAATAGGATATTAATGGTGGGGCACGTATTACGATATCACTCAGCTCTATTAAAATTAAAGGAAATAATAGATTTCGGTGATATTGGTGATACTCGGTATATATATTCTAGTAGATTGAACTTTGGAAAGTTAAGAGTTGAGGAAAACGTACTTTGGAGCTTTGCCCCTCACGATATATCGGTAATATTGATGTTAATGGACGATCAGGAACCTGTCAAAGTATCAGCATTTGGAGGATCTTACATTACAAATAATGTTTATGATACAACAGTTACTGAAATGGAGTTTGCAAACAATGTAAAAAGTCACATCTATGTAAGCTGGTTGCATCCTTTTAAAGAACAGAGGCTCATTGTAATTGGAAGTAAGAAAATGGCTGTCTTCGATGATGTGAGTTCTGAAAAACTTTTACTTTATCCATATAAAGTCAATTTTGAGAACGGGATAATACCTGTGGCTCAGAAAGTAGAGTATTATGTAGTGAAATTTGAGAAGTCAGAACCATTAAAAATGGAGCTTTTACATTTTTTAGATTGTATTGAAAATAGAAAAACACCGGAAACTGATGGGGCAGAAGGTGTACGGGTATTAAGAATACTAGAAGGTGCTGAAAAAAGCCTAAACAAATGACTAAAAGGGAAATCGATTGAATATTAAAAATTGTAATAAAAAAGTTATTAGTATCATAGGGGCCCGGCCTCAATTTATTAAGGCCTCTGTAGTTGCAAAAAAAATCCATGAGAATAATATTAATCACTTGTTGATTCATACAGGACAGCATTATGATTTTAATATGTCAGATATTTTTTTTAATGATTTGAAGATAGATAATCCGGATTTTTATCTCGGAATTGGTTCCGGACTGCATGGTGAACAGACAGGAAAAATAATTTCTGAATGTGAAAAAATATTATTAAAGGAACAACCATTTTTAGTATTGGTATACGGAGATACAAATACTACACTTGCAGGGGCACTGGCTGCTGTAAAACTTAAAATACCTGTGGCACATGTTGAAGCTGGATTACGGAGTTATATTAAATATATGCCTGAGGAAATTAATAGAGTCTTGACAGATCATATATCTGAGCTCTTTTTTGTACCTACAGACACCGCCCACGTAAATTTAAAGAAAGAATCGATTACTCAAAATATCTATCAAGTCGGGGATGTAATGCTTGATATAGCCTTGGATATCAGTAAAAAAATGAAGCCACTAGAAGAGGAGGTATTGAAAACTTACCAATTAAAAAGAAGGGACTATATTCTGGCCACTATACATAGAGAAGATAACACTGATATTGAAAATAATTTATTTAATATTTTTGAGGCATTGAAGTGTATCGCATTTAAAGATATAAAAATCATTTTTCCTGTTCACCCGCGTACCAAAAAATATTTAGAAAAATACGGTTTTTTTAATAATGAAATTCCACAAAGTCTTATCTTAAATGAACCTATATCTTACAATGATATGATTGTCCTTGAAAAGAATGCCAGGGTAATAATTACAGATTCCGGAGGTGTGCAAAAAGAAGCGTATTTTTTTAAAATCCCGGCTGTTATTCCAAGAAAAACAACAGAATGGGTAGAAATTACCGAAACAGGATGGAATATACTTACAGGAGCTGATAAGAAGAGAATTGAAGAGGTAACTTTACAATTGTGGGATTCAAAACAGCCCGAACAATGGCATCAATTTTACGGTAATGGAGATGCAGCTGTAAAAATTGCTGATATAATCAGAAATTTTATAAATATTTTTTGAAGATTTTATCTAAAGAAGAAAAAATATATATGTATGAAAATATTTTTATTGGTGTAAAAAACAGATTTTTCCAATTTTTAGCACGATACACACCGGGTTCTAAAACACTTCGTGTATGGCTGCACCGTATGCGAGGTGTGAGTATTGGAAAAGGCACATTCATTGGTACTGATGTATTGATAGATACTGCCATGCCCCATTGGGTCACTATAGGGAGTGGTGTCGTAATTGGCATTCGGACTGTTATTATAGCGCATTTTGATGCACTCTTAATGAAGAGGGAACTACATGAAATAGACCGGGTTTCTGTTAGAATAGAAGATGAGGTTTTTGTCGGGCCTGGAGTCATAATCCTCCCGAATGTAAAGATTGGGTATGGTTCTGTTATTGCGGCAGGGAGTGTCGTAACTCACTCTGTCCCACCTCTTACAATGGTACAGGGAAATCCTGCAAAACCTATTGCGCGATGTGGTGTTCCACTTGGCATGAATACGCCTATATGGGAATTCTACAAAAAACTTAAAAAGATAAAAAAGCCGGAAAATGTGAACTAGAGAAAACTATTAACTAAGTAGAATTATATAATAAGCCATATTGGTATAGAAAATATTATAAATAGAAAGAATTGAGAAATTAATAAAAAGATCTGGAGAAAGTGTCTACAACGATGTTTTACATGAGGTGAAATCGCAGTTTTAACCGGGGAAATTTAATGATGGTCGAATTAAATCAACACAATAACAACATAATTAAAAGTAATATTAAACGTTTTGTTATAAATAACTTCTTGTTTGGAAGTGAAGGGAATCCATTTAATGAGGATGATTCCTTTTTAGAGAATGGTATTATTGATTCTACAGGAGTGCTGGAACTTATAGAATATATAGAGAAAAAGTATAATATAAAATGTGAGGACGAGGAGTTAATTCCAGAAAACCTGGATTCTTTAAATAATGTGACTTCCTATGTCATGGGAAAAATTAGAAATAAGTGATATTAACACGCAGAGAATTTTTAAAAAAAACTGTTGTCGCAAGCAGTTTGTTTTTTTTGCCTCAAATGTTTTTTAAAAGTGCACCTGTGTCTGCAAAAACAACAAAACAAGCTTCATGTATTTTATATCGTTCCATAAATGGTTCTCCAGATAAAAATATGGATCAGTTGATCAGACTAATGGGAGGTATTGAAAAGATTGTTGGACCAGATGATGTAATCATTATTAAACCAAATGTTCAGTGGTGGAATCAGGGAGTTCCAAATCTATTAGCATTAAAAACCTTTGTGGATTTGATTATGAATCAACCAGGAGGATTCAATGGAGAAGTTGTTATCGCTGAGAACTGTCACAGGGGATCAATGCCCTGGAATTCTAAATCTTCGGGATGGGCTCATCGTTTTGAATTAAATTCAAATTTACAAAATATAAATAATATGAATGAATTTTCACTTCATTTAAAAAATTTATATGGAGTGAAATACTCAACCTTGCACTGGATAGATGTTGGCGCTGGAAATAAAAGAGTAAATGGGCCGGAGGAAGGCACTGGATATGTATACTGCGACGGAACAGGAGGAGTTCCTTTAATTTCCTATGATAATGGTTCCAATGGAGGTGATTATCGGGCTGTCATTATGAGTTATCCTGTTTTTAAAACTGATAAAGGTACTATTATTGATTTTAAAAATGGTATTTGGGAAAAAGGGATATATACAGGGCAGCCTTTACGATTTATCAATTTTGCAGCATTGAATCATCATAGTATCTATTGTGGAGCAACAAGCTCTATTAAAAATTATTTGGGGATTAGCGATCTCAGTGGAGGTGCTGATCCTCAAAATGGAGGACGGCTGACAAAGGATTATTATAATTTTCATTCATTCCCGTTTAATAAATGGGCTCCTGGCCCGACTCCAGGTATGCTTGGTGGTGAGATCGGGGTTTTTATGAAAACAATACGAAGGGCAAGCATGAATATAACAACTGCTGAATGGATTGGACTTGCTTCACGTACTGAACCTCCAATAGCACATACCCGGACCATTCTTGCCTGTAGAGATCCAGTGGCCCTGGATTATCATGCTGCGAAATATTTATTATATCCAAATTCGAGGTTTTCAATACATAATCCGGATAATAAAAATAGCCCACTTCATCAATATTTGGTAGAGTGTGCAAAAGAAGGTGGCGGAATAGTTGATGATAGGTATGTAAAAATAAGGTCATATGATTTTAGTACTAAATCTTTTCAGGATGATAGTAACCTGGTTGTTGTAGGAGAAAAGAAATGGGGTAAAAATCTCAAGAGCATAGTGAAATATTTAATTTTAAGATACTGGAAATTATGAATGATCATAAATATTTAGAAGTATTACAGAGGAAAAAGATATAAATAAACAATAAAACTTCGCGTTGAGAACTATCTTAAAAATTACTTCTTTTCCGTTTTCGATAAAGTGGCCTAAGGAGTAGGTATGAGTAAAATAATAAAATTATTATTAGGAGCATTTTTTATATTATTTTGTATTTATTTTGTTAGTTGTCAATATTCAAATGAACCAGTGCAAATAATATCTAATGTAGAATCAATAACATTAGAGTGGGATACTCCTCTGATAGATATTTATATAAATTCATATAGAATTTATTACAGGAAAAATGATTCATCATACTGGGTATTATTAGATGAAATTCCTGCCTGTGAGAGTCCGAGATATACAGTGTACCACTCAGATTTAGGAAATGGTTTTTATGATTTTGCTGTCAGTTCTTTAAATAAAGAAGGACAGAGCTCTATATTACATACTTCTCGCGACCAGAATGCGGATCCTATAAATGGCTGGTCTTTATTCTGGGTTAGATCCAGGTAACTTGTAACAATCATGAAAAAATATACATTCATAATATTAATTTTTTTACTATTTATAATGTTTCAAAGCTGCCAGTGGATGGAGTATGAGCCTTCTCAAATAGTAATAGATTCAGAATATGTTCAGATTGAATGGGACCCACCTCCTGTTGATGAAGAATATGATTTTCTACCAGTAGTATCATATAAAATATACTACCGGATTCACGGTATGAATGATTGGATATTGCTTGATTTAATTCCTGCTGAGCAAAACCTAGAATATACAGTCTACCATTCAGAGCTGGGAAATGGCTCTTATGATTTTGCTGTAAGTGCTGTACAGATATCTGATTCAGAATCTCAGCTGCACTCCTCCCTTGACACGTCTGCAGATCCAGTTGGTGGCTGGTATATTATATGGCTTCGATTTGAATAAAGAGAAATATTAAATAATGAAAAATATTACCATTGTATTTATTTTTTTCGCCATTACGTTCATTTATAATTCAATTTGTAGTGCGGAAGATGTTGAAGTTGGTACAGAAAATACAAATGTTTTAAATAGTTTTATCGTGGCCGTAGCTGATCTAAATCCTGCTGCTGGTGATAAAATTACAGTTGTAGTGGTTGCAAAGGATAAGCATGGTAATACGGTAACGAATTATGAGGGTGAGGGGTTTAAGATAGGAGGAGGCAGTGCGGCGCCTGATGGCACAGAACCGGAGTATGAGGCAGATGGAGAAGGATGGGAAGAA
>SDBS01003466.1_pt1 | contig 15497 bp, 16 predicted proteins | sample 2277091 | NCBI WGS metagenome assembly SDBS01 (sample SAMN10404972, study PRJNA504765) | marine sediment metagenome | isolation source: marine sediment core GS10_PC15, 163 cmbsf | place: Arctic Ocean: Southern Knipovich Ridge | collected 2010 | reverse complement strand
GGCTTTCATGAAGGCAAAGGGTACCCTTGGCTCTGCCGAGGAGGACAGCAGGATGGAAGCCGAGGAACTCGCTCGTGTCAAGAAAGACTACAGTGCTGCATTCCGTGCTTTCCGCCTGGAGAAGCACAAGCTGATCGAAGCCGAGGAGGAACTCAAGAGCGAGCTCGTCGACAGGGAGATCTTCAAGCTCGAGCTCAAGAGGATCATCGTCGAGCGGCACTTCATGTCCGAGATATAGCCTGGCCAGTGCTGGTTTTCCCCCGTAAGCTCATCAGAGGCAGGCTGCTGATCGTCGTCGTAGCCTGCCTTTTCGCGTCATTTCCCTTTTTGTGGTACGCCAGGGCGCTTGTCGCAGTTCCTCTAATCTGGGCGTGCGGCACATTCTACTTCTTCGTTCTCTTCATACCGAAGTACATCAGGCGGCGCAGGATCGCAGCCCGTTCAATGGATGATGCGAGCAGGAAGTTTCTCGAAGAGAAGGTCACCTATTACAGGAACCTCTCTCCGGAAGAGAAGAAGCGCTACGAGGACGATATCGAGATCTTCATCGCGGAAAACACCATCTCCGGTGTAGATGATGTCGAGATTACAAGGGAGACGAAACTGCTGGTCGCAGCCACTGCGGTGAGACTCGTATTCAGGAGGCCGGAATGGGAATACAGGGATTTCGGCGAGATCCTCGTCTACCCAGGCGGGTTCAGGGCCGATGGATCCTACTCTACCGATGTTTCCGGCAAAGAGGGTTTCGCGGCGGGTATGGTCCATTCACAGGGCGGAGTAATTCTTTCTCTGCCGCACCTTCTGCGAAGCTTCGACCATCCCGATGACGGTTTCAACGTGGGCTACCACGAGTTCGCACACGTGCTCGACGGTATCCGCCCTGACGGTGTACCCGACGAGCTGAAACTCGGTTCGTACCGACCCTGGGTCGAAGTGATGCAGAAGGAGTTCGAAAAGGTGCACAGACACAGGTCCGTGCTCAGGGACTATTCTGGTACCAATCCGGCGGAGTTCTTCGCCGTCGCGGTCGAGACCTTCTTCGAGAAGCCCCACAAGCTCCGGGAGAGAGCCCCGGATCTCTACGATCAGCTCAGCATATTCTTCAATCAGAACCCCGACAGAGGAAAGAGCTAACCCTTCTTGCCCGAGGACCCCGGCTTCGTTACGGGGATCCCGTTTGCACAGAGAGGACAGTCATCAGAGTCCCAGCTCTTTGAATCTACAGTCAGGAGCGCCCGGTAGGGCACCGGAAGTTCCAGGTTTCCGTTGGTCCTGTCCACCAGAAGTCCCGTCATCACCACTTCGGCATCGAGTTCCCTGAGAACGTCGATAGATTCCCTTATACTGCCGCCTGTGGTTGCAACGTCCTCTACCAGGAGGACCCTGGATCCGTGAACCAGATCGGTGAATCCAGAGCGGACGGTCATCACTCCATCGCTGTTGCGCTGGAGAAACGCGAACTGTTTTCCCATGTGCAGGGCAGCGGTCAGCCCGAAGACGATCGCACCAAATGCGGGAGAACAGACCACGTCGATTTCATCTGCGATGTCTGTCATGGTCAGAGCGAGCATCTCCCCAAGTTCCATTACCCGATCGGGTTGCTGGACGATCCTGATCTTCTCGAAGTACTCGCGTCCGTGTCTTCCCGATGTGTATCTGAAGTGTCCCTCCAGAAGTGCATTGCAAGATATGAGAATCTTACGTACTCTGGATTCCGTCATTCTCTTCCTTTCGATCTACGGGCAGTCCTGTCCGATTGCGACAGGATAGCATAATCGGCATCGGATACAGTGAGGAGTGAGGTTATGTCAGGGATTGAAACTGAAAGGGTAGTGAACCGTCAGGGAACCCTCGTTGTCATCGACGGAGCCGAACCTCCAGGTCTCGATACTCCGCGCGAGCTCGAGTTCGAAAGCCGGATTGTAGGTGTTCGACTGCACGATCCTGACATCGGACACCCGTCCGCTGGGTTGTATGACCATCTCTATCTCGATCGTTCCCGCCAGCATCGGATCGGTTCGGAGATGCTTGTTGTAGAGGAAGGTGATCGCACTCCGCTTCTCGTTCAGGACCTCCAGGATCTCGCCGGATGATCTGGAGCTGTAGGAGAATCCCTGCTCTGTCACAACGTCGAAACCCGATGATACATCCGAGAAGACCATGACCTGCTGTGTTCCTGCATCCGCTGTCAGCGGGACCCCCGATTCCACCTGGCCGTCTGACGCACTCTCCGATCCTGCTACTCCCGTCACAGTGTTGAGCGAGCTGAGCGAGCCTGAATTCGCTAGAGAAGCCATGTCTATCCCGCCGGCAGTGAGCATTTCGATGAGCTCCTCTGTAGTCGCCGGGATGTTCGTGGCTGCCACATCCGGCTGTTCGACCGGGGATCCCTGGCCAGCTCCTGCATCGGCGACGATGTCCGGCTGTATGTCATCCGGTATGATTTCATCCGGTTGGATGTTGTCCGGGATGATCTCCGTATGTGCCGGGTCGATCACCGACGCAGACGCAACATCCGGATTCATGGCGAAATCGCTGTTGTCAGCGACCGCTATACCGTGGAGCAGAGTCTGCTCGGCGAGCTGAAAGCTCATTTCGTGATGGAAACCGGGTTCAGCCGTCAGAATGTAGGTCTCAGGTTCGAAGCCCACAGCGTACACCGCAATGGCGTAGCTGTTGCCGCCCATCAGGCCGTCCATGAGCATGGGGGTGACGCCGAGGAGTTCATCGTCCAGAGTGATGAAAGCCCCCGGGGGATCGCTCTGGATCAGGGCGGTTGCCATGCTCTCGAGCCTTACGGAGCTGAGGAGCTCCCTCAGTCGGGGGTTGGCTCTGGGGCTGAAGTCGTAGTAGCTGTCCAGCATGAGGAGTTCGAAGTATGCTGCCCGGGCTTTTTCCTGTTGCCCCATTGCGTAGTATGCCGCCCCGAGTTTGTCATAGGCTCTCAGCTGCTCGTCGTATGAGATCGCACTGCTGTCCAGCAGTTCTTCGAGTGAGGATATCGCTCCAGGGATATCACCCATCATGTAAAGCTCTATTGCCTCGTCGACGGTGGTGACCCCGGAGAGAGATATCGCGAGCAGCAGGGAGATGATCATATCTTCGTAAACCCTTCCAGCAGGACAATGAACCAAGGCGCGGCAAACGTCAACGAGCAGAACATCGTCTGTACATTGACGAAAGCTATGCTGCCGCTGATGTTCTATTCGTTGCGTCGTTCTGAAGAGAGGTCATTGATGTTCCCGTCACAGAGAAGAAGAGTTATTGCAGCTTTAATCGCTGTCACTGTGGCAGTCTGTTTTGTCACCGGGTGCTGGAACCCGGTGGACCCTCCACAGAAACCACCTGACCCTCTCCAGTACTATGCGTTCTGTGATAGCGCCTGGAAGGTCCTCTGGAACTTGGAGTACGCCTACCAGTCCAGGGACATCACTCACTACATGGCCTGTTTCAGGGCCGATTTCGAGTTCCATCTGCTTGAGTGTGACTGGGCCAACTACTGGGGTGGTCCAGAAATCGATACCTGGTGGGGACTCGATCTCGAGGAGCAGTTCCATGATGCCATGTTCGGCTTCGTGGACGACATTGACCTCACGCTCTCCGGGACCTCCGAGTGGCCCTGGACCGGAGATTCAACCGGTCAGTCCCTGGAGCTGCAGCGCACATTCAGCCTCAAAGTCTACTATACCATTCCCGGATCTCCGTTCGAGGGATCGCAGGCTTCGGGTTCCGCGGCATTCGTCTGCCGCACCGATACAGTCACGGGGGAATGGTACATCTGGATGTGGTTCGACCAGTCCGAGACCTGACCCCGGGTATCCCGGACCTGTCCCCTGCTCATGCCGTCGTCGGATTTCAGGCTCCATTTGTGTGTGTCCGTAACGGCTTCGATGGAACATATAGCTTGACCCGGAGTTATATCCTGATGATTGTCTCTGCATAATTCTGGAGTTTGTGACGGAGGAGTGTATACTGATGAGATACGAGTTCGAACATCGCAGTGCCGTGAGGACAGCGGTACTGTCAGTAGTTATGGCAACACTGTTGGCAGCGTCGGGATGCTGGAATCCCGTAGATCCGGAAGTGGGTGGCGGCAGCGGCGTCCAGTACTATAATCCCTGCGATAGCGCATGGAAGGTACTGAAGAACCTCGAATACGCGTACCAGTCGAAGGATCTCGATCACTACCTTGCCTGTTTCAGAAGCGATTTCGAATTCCATCTGCTAGAAGTCGACTGGGACGACTACAACGGCGACGGAATCATAGACGAGTACTGGGGTAGGGACCTCGAGGAGGAATTCCACGAAGCGATGTTCGGCTTTGTGGACGATATAGAACTCACACTTGACGGGACCGCCTCGTGGCCCTGGAGCGGTGATTCAACCGGTCAGTCATGGGAGCTGCAGCGGACTTTCGAACTCAAGGTCTGGTATACACTCCCGGGATCCCCGTGGGAGGGATCGCAGGCCTCGGGAATGGCCATCTTCATATGCCGAACCGATACGACCACGGGCGAGTGGTACATCTGGAAATGGTACGATCAGTCCGAAACCTAGGACGAGGTCTTCGGAACCGATCATGTCCTGAAATAATAGTCTGCAGCTGGTTTTACAGGCCCGCAAACCCGGAGGCTCAGGCTTATGCGTGATTGCAGACCCGGAGCTTGCCGGAATACCGCCGCTGGACGATTTCTACCATCCATACTTTTCCTTCTCTGTACCCTCCAGCCCGTACAGGTTTCCGCGGATGAAGGTTATTACTGGGTTTTCTTCATAGACAGAGGACCATTTAGGAACGAGAGGCTTGCCTTGCGAGAGGAGGTGCTCCGGACCTCTCCTGCATGGGAGCGGCGAATTGCAGTCGGTCTGTACTCGGCAGACCAGTACGATCTCCTCCCATGGGAAGGCTACGTCGAGGCGGTCGAAGATGCGGCAGGACCGGTAAGGGTCAGGTCCCGGTATCTGAACGCGGTCAGTGTGGAGGTATCGGCCACTGCGATCATCGATCTTCTGGACCTGTCTTTCGTGGAAAGGATAATGCCTGTCGGTCGAAGTTCTCTGGAACCGCTTCCTGGAACTCCACTCACCATCAGTACGGGGCTCTCTTCGTCACAGCTCACGCAGATCGGTATCGACAGCCTCCATGCCAGGGGCTGGTTGGGAGCAGGGGTTATCATGGGAGTGATGGACACCGGATTCGATCTGGATCACCCGGCTTTCGAGAACATAGACGTACTCGACCAGTATGACTTTCTCATGGACGATCCAGATCCTTCCCAGCAGCCGGAGGATTATCCCGGACAGGCCGAGCACGGAACGAAAGTACTCTCTTTGATCGGTGCGTTCGATGAGGATATCTACAGCGGTGGAGCTCCGGAAGCCTCTTTTATCCTCGCCAAGACCGAGGACATCTCGGATGAGTACCCGGGAGAGGAAGACCTGTGGGTGATGGGCCTGGAGTGGCTGGAAGAGGGTGGCGCACTCATCGTGTCCAGTTCTCTCGCGTACATAGACTGGTACACGTACGAGGACCTCGATGGAAATACTGCGGTGACTACCATTGCCGCCGATCTTGCCGCCTCCAGGGGAACCATGGTCTACAATGCCATTGGGAACGAAGGCCCCGCCGCAGGATCGCTGATGGCGCCGTCGGATGGAGATTCCGTTTTCGCGGTAGGTGCCGTCGATCCCTCGGGGAACATCACCAATTTCTCTTCGAGAGGACCTACGTTCGACGGCCGGACCAAACCGGACGCCTGTGCGAGGGGACTGTACACCGTATTCGTCTCCTGGCCGGGGACTGGTTACTCGAGCGGCAGCGGAACCTCGTTCGCCACGCCCCTGATGTCGTCAACAGCCACGGTGCTCGCGGATGCGCATCCGGAGTGGACGATTTTCGACATTGCAGAGGCCATCAGGACCACTGCTTCCCGCGCATCGAACCCCGATAATGCGTTCGGATGGGGCATCGTCGACGCTTATGCCGCTCTCATGTATCGCTCGGTTACAGGCAGCGTGCAATGGAGCGATACGGGTGAGGGCATCCCTCGCTATCCTCTCTCCATCCAGGTTCCCGGTGTACCCACTGTCGAGGTCCTGACGAACGACGAGGGGTGGTTTGCAGTCGAGCCGGGAGCTCTTGGAAGCTACACCGTATCCGGAGCCGGGGGTCCCGGGAGCCTGATCGAGGTTTCAGGTGAACTTGATTCGACAGGTGTAGATATCCGTCTGTACGCAGACCCGCTCCAGTCCCGAACCGGTCCCTCCGTTTTCCCGAATCCATCGATGGAAGGCATATACGTCGGCTTCGATGTGGAGAGCGGTCCAGTGGACGTGATCCTGTCCGTTCACACGATTACGGGCGAAGAAATCCACACCGAGATACGGGACGGTCTCCAGACCGGCATATACAGAGCTCCGCTGCAGGGCGAGGCTTTCTACTGGGATGGTCGGGATGACTCCGGGGATGAAGCGGCCTCGGGTGTCTATCTCGCCAGACTCGTGATCGGGAGTGTGTCGGAGATACTCAAATTCTCACTGATACGCTGACGACCTGACAATTCCGTCGGGTCATGAGGAGAGGTAAATATGAAAGCAGTTACTGTGCTGGTTCTGATGACGGTATCAGCTGTCTTCAGCCAGCCGGAGTCGTTCAGATCGCTTTCCACTTCGGGGATGATCCTTGATGACATCGACCTGTGGGTGAACGGTATCCTGTCGGTGCAGCCGGTACCCGACAGGGTGCTCGAGGTGGACGGTTACCGTGTCTATACCGGGCTGGCAAACCTCGCCACCGGAAAGGACAGGGCTTTTGATGAGTTGAAGGACGGTGAGGGCGGCTTCATGGTCGGCGGCAGCGCGCCCTTCGAGGCGTCCGCCATGGCAGCCGGTGCGCTGACGGGATTCTACGATTCCAGGATCTTCGAAGAGATCACGCTCCTTGGACCAGGAGGTGTACCGTTCATCACGGGAACAGGTGAGGTGGAAGGAACATGGTCCGAGTACGTAGACACCAACGGTGACGGAACTTACGATGCCAATCACACCGTTTACCAGAGCGCCCACGGCTGGATCGATTCCACCAGAACCGATGCCGGCGTAGTATTCGGGTGGTCTCCTAAGGATCACATACAGATTGGCCTGGCAGTCAGCTACTTCACTGAATCCCTGCTCGATGAGCCCTCGACCACCAATTTCCAGACCACTGTGACCGATACGAATCTGGTTTCCGGTATCCCGACTTTCGGGAGTGACATCACGAGTACCGGGAGCACGGAGGACAACTTCGGCGGATTCGGCTTCGCGGTGTCCGGAAGAGGCATAGTGTCAGAGGGCATGACGCTGGGAGGAATGCTCATGTTCGCGCCCCTGTCCGGTGATCACACGGAATCCGGCGATCAGTCAGGCTTCGAGGACTGGATCCCGGGTGAACCAGCGGTCCATGACGACGTGACATGGACGACAACCGAGGGGTTCACGCTCGACCTGGGTGGACAGCGGATGGGTGGAGGAGCTGTTGCCACATGGCTCCTCTCGGACGTGTGGAAGGTCGATCTGGGCGGCGCGTACTACATCACAGGAGCAGACGGAAGCTCCGACGGCTACACCCTCCAGACCGATTCACTGATCATGCTCACTACTGGTTCGCTGACCTCTACGGACGACTTTGACAAGACAGGTACCGGCAACACCGGCATGGACCTGAGTGATAACCTTATGGTCGCCGGGATAAAGGCAACCGCCGAGCCGGTGGATATGATGACCGTAAGCCTGGGGCTCTTCTTCTCCAGGTCGGATGAAACGACAACCCTGTCCACCGATGCCGACTTCCTCCAGGTGGAAACCTACGATGACGGTGACGTGGAGGTTTCCGATCCGGACGACTTCGTGGCTACCACCACATGGTCGCAGAACATCGAGGAGAAGACAACCCTGGAGACCACCAGGATCGCTGCTCCAGTCGGCATCGAAGTAGGTGTTCTCCCCATGCTTACTGTCCGCCTGGGAGCATCCCCGGCCTTTGTGTGGGAAACCAAGACCGAAACCGTCTCGCTGATAGACGCCTCCCCTATGGCGACCCATACGGTGTACGGAGACGGAACCGAAACCTACACGACCGAGGACCCATGGGTTACATTCAATGGTACCAGGGTAAGCACTGAGGATACCCGCACCGAGATCCCGCTGACCTACGGTATGGGTTTCAGTCCCAATGACTTCATTGCGATCGACCTGATGGGCCTCGGTTACAACCTCAGCGAGTGGCGGGTTTCCGCCACCCTTTCCTTCTAGCAGGGAGGTGAAGAAATGAAACGCATAGCAGAGACAGCACTTGTACTGATCATCGTCCTGACCGGCTGCGTGGAGGACAATCCCTTCAACGCCGGTTCCCAGAACAACTGGGAGGGTGGTGGATCGTACCCTCACATCGTTCAGCAGGGAACCTGGAGCGGTGGTTCCGGGAGTCATGTGCTCTCCGACATGGATCCGGATGCTGCAGGCGTACAGGATGCCATGGTCCTCACCTTCGATCAGCCCATGGATCCTGCTACTCTCACCGCAGGTGATTTCGTCATTGAGTCCACAACGGGCATCCCCGCAACAGTCACGCCCGATGAGATCATCTACGCTCCTGAGAACGGCACTGTAACTCTCCACGCCACCTTCCAGACGGAGACTGCCTATCTCCTCACAGCGCCGGCAGGTGCTTCCATGAGCATTGCCGGGAAACAGCTGGATGCCAACCACAACGCACTCTACGACGGTTCTCCATGGGACGATTCACGCTTTACCTTCTTCAACGGATCTGCCGTGGAAGCGGACATCATTCATCCCACCATAAACGACCACTGGCCGACGGGAGGTGGAAACACAAACCAGAGACCAGACATCACAATCCTCTTCGCAAATGGTCCGATGGATGTTTCCATGCTCACGGCTGAGAACTTCTACATGGTGAAGACATCCGATTCGTCGGCAGTGAACGCTCCGGTAACCATCGCTAGCGCAGGACAGATCACGATTGTGCCCACCAGTGATCTCGGATGGGGCGAGAGGTACACCCTCAGGCTCAGGGCACGGGTCGACGACTCTGCAGGGAATACGCTGGATGTGCCTCCAATTCCCTGGGTCTGGCCCGATGAGCCCGACTACACCTGGGATTTCCAGATGGATGACGATGCCACCTCCCACAAGACACCACCAACAGTCAGTCAGGCAGTGCTCACTACCGACTACGTTGTCGTTACCTTCGAGGAGAGCCTCACAGGTAACAGTGTCGTCATGGACACTGGCTCGTTCAACGCGACGAACATCCAGCTTTATGACGACCTGGGGATGATTCCCCTCCAGTATCAGGCCAGTCCTGCAGAAGACGAGGTCTATTGCTATCCGGAGAGACCCGTGGGAGCAGGTGCAACCATATGGATATCCGCATACACCCTGGACCAGTACGGTAATCCACTCGACGGCAACAACGATGGTCTTGGCGGGACCCCGGGCGAGGATGACTGGTCGACGACCTTCTGAGAGCAGGTCCTGACTTGCTCGTAAGAATATTGATTCTCGCGGCTGTCATCGTCCTGCTGGCAGTCGCGGGAGTCATCAACCTCGGCGACCTGCCATGGCAGAATCATGATTTCCGCGCAAGTGGAGCAGTCGTCCTGCTCTATCTCTTCTGGTCCCTCTCGGAGAAACGCAGCGGGTCGGAAGGTCTGGATCCGTCACGTCTGGCCATGTACACTGTGCTCCTCGTGAGTGCTGTTGACAGTTTCCTCCTCAGAATTACGGTGTGGAACGGACTATACGTCCTGCGGTACGTCGGAATAGCCCTCTTCGCCGGAGGCAGTGTACTCCGTCTGACAGCACTGGCGAAAGGTCGACAGGGTATGTTGCAGGCGGGAAGAGTACTTCAGCTGATCGGTCTGCCCGCTGGTCTCGGTTCGATCGCCGGAATTGCTGTCGGGGCGGTTCCCGGGGCCGTGGTCGCTTCGAAGGAAGTCCTCCCGGAAACAGATGATTCCTTGTGAAAGCGCTGATACAGAGGGTCTCCAGTGCCTCGGTCCAGATAGACGATGAAATCATCGGGGCAATCGGAAGGGGTATTCTGGCTCTGGTCGGATTCGGTCACGACGATACAGAGGATGATCTCAGGTGGATGTCTCGCAAGATCCGTGAGCTCCGAGTCTTTCCCGACAGACAGGGGAACATGAACCTCTCCCTGCAGGACGTCGCCGGAGAGCTACTGATCGTGAGCCAGTTCACGCTGCACGCAAATACTCGGAAAGGAAGGAGACCGAGCTTTCTGGGAGCTGCCGATCCTTCCATGGCGGAACTCCTCTACAAGCTCTTCGTCCAGATTTGCGGCGAGGGTGGTCTGATCGTCCGGCATGGCAGCTTCGGAGCAATGATGAATGTGGAGCTCGTGAACGATGGACCAGTCACTATTATGATAGACTCCCCCTCTGAGAGGATCAGCAAGTGACCACCTCATGGTGGTATCCGGTCGACGAGACGCTGATACTCGCAAGCAGATCACCGCGCAGGAAGACGATCCTGGATATGATCGGGATCCCCTTCAGGCAGGTTCCTGGCAGCGTCGCCGAGGAGGATCTCCTGGGCGATCCGGAATACGTCGTCGAGCACTGGGCAATGATGAAAGCCAGACAGGTTTCGGCTGAGTATCCCGGCAATCCTGTGCTTGGAGCGGATACGATGGTCGGACTCGACGACAGGCTCCTCGGAAAACCGGTCACGTATTCCGAAGCAATAGACATCCTCGGCATGCTTTCGGGCAGGTGGCATACGGTATACGGGGGTGTTGCCCTGGTCTGGGAAGAAAGGGGGATCGAATTCGGATTCAGCGAGAAGACATCAGTGAGGTTCAGGAAGCTGTCGAATAAAGAGATAGAGGCTTATGCAGATACGGGTGAGCCCATGGACAAGGCAGGCGCCTACGGGATTCAGGGCATCGGCAGCCTCCTGGTCGACAGGGTGGAAGGATGCTATTTCAACGTCATGGGGCTTCCTGTGGCAAGGTTCGTCAAGGAGTTCCGCAGGATAATGATCTCCGAGGGGAGTGAGCATGAGTGAGAGAATCGTCGGTTCGTGTGGAGTAGTCTGTACCGAGTGCCCTGCTTACATTGCAAGGCGTACAGATGATCAGGCACTCCGGGAGAAGACTGCCGGGGAGTGGTCTGCGAAGTACGGCGCCGAGATACCCGCATCGGAAATTGACTGTGACGGCTGCCACGCCTCTGACGGAGTTCAGATTAGCCATTGCGGCGAGTGTGAGATAAGGATGTGCAGCCAGACTACCCACGGAGTGGAGAATTGCGGCCTTTGCAGCGATTACCCCTGCGAGCGGATCACGGATTTCTTCAAATGGGTCCCTGAAGCAAAGAAGGTGCTGGACGGAATAAGCTCAACGGTGTAAGAGCAGGCACCCGGTACAAAGAAAGGGCCGCCCCTGGCGGCCCTTTCCTCAGGTAGTTCCGGATCAGCGGATGACAGTGAAGCGCTCTATGATCACTTCCCCGGTGCTGGTCTCGAGGCGGACGAAGTAGAGACCTGTTTCGACAGGGCTGGTGCTTGAGAGGCCGCCTGCGGCGAACTCGTCTATGATTCTGCCCTGCAGGTCGAAGACCCTGATGGTTCCCGCAGTACCGGCAGGAATTATAGATGAGATGCTCAAGTATCCGCTAGTGGGATTCGGACCGATTGTGAGCGTGAGATCGCTCAGGTTGAGGTCAGGAGAGTCCCCCACGCCGGTCTGGTCAAGGTGATCGAAGCTGGTGTTCATGACTTCCTTGTTGCCAGAAGAGGTCTGAACGAACGTCACTGCGTCGAGATTTTCGTAGGTGTGCTGTACAGGATCGAGTGTGTAGGTCCTGACGACAACGAGTTCCTGGGGATACGGACCGGTGAAGCTGATGGGGTACCCGTTGGAACCGCAGGGCCATGCCCTGGGTTCCCATGCCATCGTCTGGCCCTGGTAGTACCCGTAGCCTGAACCCGCGACGTCTCCACTCTCCACTATGGCACTGTAGAGCTTCAGAGAAGATGCCCCGAGATCCTGTTGAGCAGTGAGTGTGTAGGTCGCGGTTCCTCCGGTTTCATCTCCTTCTAAAGTGACAGTGATGTCCAGGTAGCTGGGTGTGGCGACCCTGGTGTTGATGTAATTCTGCACAATGCTCTGGTTCCAGCCGATACGCTGGAAGACGCCATCGATCTGGAAGGTCGGAGTATAGCCCCATCCGTAGAAGGAATGTCTGGCAGCGTTGAAGGGGTTCGAGGCAGGACCATTGTAGAAGAGGATCATCGGAGAGATGTCACCGGCAGCGATGTAAGTGTTCACCATGGCTTTGACAGCGGCCGCGCTGCTTGCACAGCTGGCTCAACCGGTCTGGGTGAACTCCTCGAATAGCACTACGCGGTCGGCTGCCATTGCCGTAGCTGCAAGCAGCACAAGCGCGAGATAAGTCAATTTGCTCATAATCACTTCCTTTTGTTTCAAGAACATCTGAGCGGTTTCCTGATCCGTACCGATTCCCTTCAAGAGATACTATTAGACCGGTCGTCTAGTTCTGTCAAGACCCAGTTCTTTAGTAGGAAATTGGACAGTGAAATCCATGTTAAGAGAGCCATGAACTTGGTGTATGAGTGCTCAAGATCCCTGGGGGGCAAGCCCGATCCGCAGTACAGAACATAAGCTCATATGGGTAGCGGCAGAATCATTGTACAATGAAGAGGGCCGCCGCTGGCGGCCCTTTCCTCAGGTAGTTCCGGATCAGCGGACGACGGTGAAGCGCTCTGTGATTACTTCTCCGGTGCTGGTCTCCAGGCGTACGAAGTAGAGACCTGTTTCGACAGGGCTGGTGCTTGAGAGGCCGCCTGCGGCGAACTGGTCTACGATCCTGCCCTGCAGGTCGAAGACACTGATCGTTCCCGAAGTACCGGCAGGAATTATAGATGAGATGCTCAGGTATCCGCTAGTGGGATTCGGGCCGATTGTGAGCATGAGATCGCTCACAGGCGAGCCCTCAATGCCGGTTTGCGCGAGGTGGAGGAAACTGGCGTTCATGACTTCCTTGTTGCCAGAAGAGGTCTGAACGAACGTCACTGCGTCGAGATTTTCGTAGGTGTGCTGTACCGGGTCGAGTGTGTAGGTCCTGACGACAACGAGCTCCTGTGGGTACGGTCCGGTGAAGGTGATGGCATACCCATTGGATCCGCAGGGCCATGCCCTGGGTTCCCATGCCATTGTCTGGCCCTGGTAGTACCCGTAGCCTGAACCCGCGACGTCTCCACTCTCCACTATGGCACTGTAGAGCTTCAGAGAAGATGCCCCGAGATCCTGTTCGGCGGTGAGTGTGTAGGTCGCGGTTCCCCCGGTTTCATCTCCTACGAAGGTGACCTCGATGTCGAGGTAGCTGGGTGTGGCGACCCTGGTGTTGATGTAGTTCTGCACAATGCTCTGGCTCCAGCCGACACGCTGGTAGATTCCGTCGATCTGAAAGGTCGGAGTGTAGCTCCATCCGTAGAAGGAATGTCTGCCGGCGTTGAACGGGTTTGAGGCAGGACCGTTGTAGAAGAGGATCATCGGAGAGATGTCACCGGCAGCGATGTAAGTGTTCACCATGGCTTTGACAGCGGCCGCGCTGCTTGCACAGCTGGCTCAACCGGTCTGGGTGAACTCTTCGAAGAGCACAACGCGGTCGGCTGCCATGGCCGTAGCCGCCAGCAGCACAAGCGCGAGATAAGTCAATTTGCTCATAATCACTTCCTTTCGGCAATAAGTATGCACTGATCCTGCTACGTTTCCAGAAACAACAGAATGATAATCAGGTAAAAATACCTGCGCGTCAATACGTATTAATTAGATATGAATTAGCCTGCGTGAAAAACAAGGCGAAGGCTCGAGTAGCCTCCGCCTTGCCTTTAAGGCCGATCAGGTGTCAGCGCAGGACGGTAACCTGTTCCGTCACATGTACCCCTGTGTCCGTGACGAGTCTGACGAAGTAGATCCCTGACTCGTCCACGCCGAATGTGTCTACACCACCAGCAGTTGCTGTATCAATCATGCGTCCGTTCAGGTCGAAGAGAGAGAGGGTGCCCTCTACTCCGGCTGGGAGCTGGGACTGTACGACGATGGAACCACTGCAGGGATTGGGTCCGACCTGGAGGATCGGCTCGCTCACAGGGATTCCTTCAGCGATGCCTGTCTGGAGGTCCATAAACTTCGCGTAGTGAGAGTTCATCACTTCCTTCGTGGACGGACCGAGCTGCTGCACTAGAGTTGTAAGGTGCAGCTCGTCATTCACCCAGGCTGTGATGTCGTAGTCGAACTCGAAGTAGAGTGTATCAGGATATGGTTCCTCGAATGTCACCAGATCACCGTAGGGATATGCGGTGAGGTTGTCCCTGAAAGCCTGAAGGAAGACCGAACCTGCCCAGTAGCCCACACCCGGTACATTGTCTTCCACGATCACGCTGAAGAGACGCATGTTGGCCTGGGCCTGCAGATCCTGCTCGGCGATGAGTCGTATGCCGATCGTACCAGTCTGGTTGTCGCCGTTCCGGACGACGTAGATGTTAAGGTACGTGGGAACTGCTGCCCTGGTGTTGAATGCGTTCTCAAGACCGTAGGCGTTGGGAGTCAGGACACCGTCTATCTTCAGGGTTGGAACGGAGCTGACGCCGTAAATTGCTTTCCTTGCATTCTGCTCAGACGGGTTTGCAGTGTAGATAGGATCCCCGGCTGACGGCCAGCTGACGTGGATCCGCATCACTGCCAGATCACCCGCCGCCAGATGGCTGCTCACGAAAGCGTTGACGATCGGTTCTATGCCCCAGCATGGTCCGCATCCCGAGTTGGTAAAGTCTTCGAAGAGAACAATCCTGTCCGCTCCAAAAACAGCCGACGCAATGATGAGAAAGCCAACGAGAACAAAATGTCTGCTCATGATTTCTCCCTCCTAAATGAGAAATAACTACACAATGTCAGGAATGTAGCATAATCCTACACGAATTATGTGGAATTGCCATGCAGGAGACAATATGACTCCGGGTACCCCTGGTAACCGGGAATGACAGAGGTGCGTCACAATTCGCCGGAAGAGAATCCTGATTTGTTGGCCATATATAGCTTTAGTATCGTATTCATATGCTGTTATCATACGAGCTTTCAGCATATATTCGAGTATAATATTTCGTTGACAACTCGATACCACTTCTCTATCTATAGAGCCCGGTTAGCGGAGAGATGTCCGAGCTGGTCGAAGGAGCACGGTTGGAAACCGTGTAGGGCGTGTATTCGTTCTCGAGGGTTCGAATCCCTCTCTCTCCGCCAACACCGGTTATCGTCTTGATTTGTAGGGCTGTGCCCTGTATATCCAACACTGCCCTGAAAAATAAAGCCAGCCAGCCACCCCTCACACCGGGAGGACACAGATGGCCGATGCATTTACGAGTGATACTTACGACGCTCTATGCCAGGA
>SDBS01003465.1_pt1 | contig 15499 bp, 15 predicted proteins | sample 2277091 | NCBI WGS metagenome assembly SDBS01 (sample SAMN10404972, study PRJNA504765) | marine sediment metagenome | isolation source: marine sediment core GS10_PC15, 163 cmbsf | place: Arctic Ocean: Southern Knipovich Ridge | collected 2010 | reverse complement strand
AAGGCTTCCCTGCAGGAAAAGGAGGTGCTGCTGCGGGAGATCCACCACCGGGTGAAGAACAACCTGCAGATCATCTCCAGCCTTCTGAACCTCCAGTCCCAGCACATCGAAGACAGCAAAGCGCTGGAGATGTTCAAGGAAAGCCGGCTGCGGATTCGCTCCATGGCCATGGTCCATGAGAAGCTCTACCGTTCCAAGGATCTCTCCCGCGTGGATTTCAAGGAGTATGTTCAAAGCCTGTGCTATCACCTGTTCCAGATGTATGGCGTCGCTCCCGACACGGTCGCCCTGAACTTAGATATCGAGGACGTCCTGCTCGACATCAACACCGCCATCCCGTGCGGCCTCCTGGTGAGCGAACTCATCTCCAATGCCCTGAAGCACGCATTCCCCCAGGGCCGCAAGGGGGAAGTCACGGTCAGCATGAAGCAGGTCGAAAATGGCGATATCGCATTAGAAGTGAGGGACAACGGCGTGGGGCTGGAGGATGACCTCGATCTCAAGAACACGGAATCTTTCGGTCTCCAGCTGGTCGACATGCTGACGGAGCAGCTGCAGGGGACCATCTCCATCGACAGGAACGGCGGAACCACCTTCTCCATCCGGTTCAAGGAACTGGGCCTCACCTGAGCCGCGACGAGCTCTTCAATCCCAGGTAAAGAGGTCGATGCCGATCAGGAATCGAGTACGGGTGGTGTCCTTCACATGCGGGAAGTCGTGATACTCGAAGGCGGCGAAGGGCCTGAACCGCACCTCCTGACCCGTCTCCACGAAGAGTTCCAGCCGGCCGTAGGTGGTATCCGTGTCGAACTCGAGGTGGGCGTTCCCTCCCCATTTCACGGCCCGGGCCAGTGAGTTCAGGCCCAGGCGCACCCCCATGTCAAAGGAGCGGCTGAAGTTCTGTCCCACGAAGACGTCATACCGGAAGGCCCTGTCCAGCTTGTGGAAGTAAGACTGGTTGCGGAGGCCTGCGCCCAGACCGAGGCTGGAGGAGAAGCCTTCGGCCCTGTCGACCGGCATGCGCACGTTGTAGAGTCCGTACACATAGGCGTGCAGGTCTTTCCGAAGCCGGATCTCGTAGTCCAGCCCCACCCGGTAGCCCACATCATCGGGGTAAAACGTTCCGAAGAATGTCTTGCCCCGCTTGATGGGGAGGCGGCCGTCTAGGTTAAGGAGCAGCCGTCTCTTTTCCGTGGTGTAAAGATCGAGCTTAAAGCCATACTGCCCCAACACTTTATGGGCATCGTCATCGGTGACGACACTGCCCTGGAGGTGGTAATTATCAACATGCTCGCCCCATTTGCCCCTGGAATTCAGGCGCAGGCCGAGGTAGGCGGTTTTGGGATAATCATAGTGCCGGGTGTAGCGGACGAAAAAATCCAGGCTCGGATCCAGGGCAAAGCCCAGCTCGAATTCGTATAAAAGCTGCTCGAGGTCCACCCATTTGACCTGGGCCCGGCCGAAAAACTCCGTGGCAAAGATGCGGGGCCAGTCCAGGTCGGCCGTCATGAGCGCCGTGTGAGAGTCGCTGTCCCCCAAGTAAGTTCCGCCGCCTATGCCCAGATCCAGGACCGGAAGGCGGAGCCAGATCCGGCCCAGCAGTTCGTTTATGTCCAGGACCCTGGGGTAATCGATCGATGTTTTGTGGCGGCAGAAGTGATTGAGGGAAAACTCAAAGGCGAGGAACTCAGAAACTTTCGTGATACTCCCCACCCGGACCCAGAAATCGATCTCTCCCTGCAGGCGGCTGTTGAGGCGCTGCGTGTAGTCCACGTCCAGGTAAAGGCTGGTGAAGGAGAGGGGGAAATCGTAGCGGAAGCGTGGGCGGATAAACGCGCGTTCCAGCGAGTCGATCCCGATCTCCATTGAGGCGGAGGATGTGGGCCGCGCTGTTTGTTCCTCCCCGGTGCCCGCCCACAAGGAAAGAGGCAGAAGCAGAAGGATGGGAGCCCAGGATCTGAACACGCTCATGTCTCCGGCAAGTTTCTGGATTATACTCGTTTTAGTCGCTCGGTTCAAAGCCCCGGGCATTGCCCCTCCCGGATTGAAGTGTTATGTTCTAGGTCGGACGCTGTTATGGGTCTCCGGATTATTGGAGATCGGCTGAACCATGGATCGAGAAAAGGCCTATCAAAGCCATCTGAAGCAAAAGACCCGCTCCCTGCATGCCGGGCTGGATCGTCTCGGTTACGGGCCCTCCCGCCCCCGGATCATCTATGCTCCTTTAACGGACGGCTTTCGCAGCCGCGCCAAGTTCAAGATCTTCAGAGAGCAAGAAACGCGTCGGGTGTGCGGAACAGACCCGGTGGCCGGCGAGGTGCCGGTCGAAGACATGCTCTGGATCCTCCCGGAATGGGCCCGCCGTGTGGTTAAACAGCTGCAGGAAGCCTTTCTTTCTGGGTTTGATGAGTTCCCGGTGGACGGATTCGAGGTGAAGCTGGCCCACGGTCGGCAGGAGGCGCACCTCACGCTCTCGGTAAAACGGGGACAGGGCAAGGGCTACGAATCCCTGAGCGCGGAGCTTCTGTCCTGCATCCCGGAGATCCGCGGCGTGGCCGTTCCCTCGCGCCGTGAATCCTTTGGGAACCAGTGGATCCGGCACCGCCTTGGCAGCCGGGAGTTCATAGCCCATTACAGCGCCTTTTTCCAGTCGCATCCGGATCTGACCTTGCCGCTGCTGCATGAGGTGCAGAAGATCTCGGGCGGATCAGAGGCCCATGGGATCGTCGATCTGTACTGTGGAGTAGGGCTTTTTTCCCTGTTCCTGGGCTCGTCCGACACCCCGATCCTCGGTGTGGACAACCATCCCCGGGCTGTGGATTCGGCGGTTAGCAACGCCGAACAGATGGGCTTCCCGCGGGCACGGTATGTCTGCGCAGCGGTGGAATCTCAAATTTCCATGATCGAAATACGGCCCCAGGACCTGGTGCTCCTGGATCCCCCTCGCTCCGGGTGTCCGGCCGAGACCATCCGGGCGATCGCCGCGCTGCATCCCCGGGAGGTCTGCCTGATCTCCTGTTTCCCGCAGACCCATTTCATAGACCTTGAGGTGTGGAGGTCTGCCGGGTATTCCCTCCGCCGGATGTCCGCCCTGGACATGTTCCCGTTCACGGAATTCCTGGAAACGGTTTCCCTACTCGAAAGGCAAAACTGAGGGATCGGACCGAGGGCCTATGCCGGCTGTTCGGGCTCCTCGGTTTTTTCCGGGAGCTGTTCGGCCTCATGGGAGCTGAGCTGCTCCAGCTTGTCCGTGAATTTCTCCAGGCGTTTCTCCGCCTCGTCGAATCTGCTGCCGGCATTGCTCAGGTGAGAGCCGATCTTCTGAAAAGTATCCCGAAACCGGCCGAGGTCCCCCTGCAGGCGCGAGAGGGACTGGAAGATGGACAGGGCCGATTTCTCGATCTGCATGCCCTTGAGGCCCAGCACGATCACCTGCAGGTAGGCGAAGAAGGAATTGGGGGAGACCGGGATGACCCGTTTCTGGATGGCATAGGAGAAGATGTTGCGCTCCTGGGCCAGGGCCTCCTCCTTGAGGATGGTCTCGTAGTAGATGTTTTCGGCCGGGATGTACATCAGGGCGAAGTCGTAGGTGCCCTCGTCCGGCAGGATGTATTTCATGGCGATGGCGTCGATGTGTTTCTTGACGTCGGTCACGAACTTCTTCCTCAGGTCCTCTTTTTCCTTGGACTCCTCTTCCGCCAGGTGTCGCTTGAAATTCTCCAGGGGGAACTTGGCGTCGATGGGGACCATGTTCTGGCCGATCCGGGCCACGGCATCCACCACCTCGCCGCTCTTGAACCGGTGCTGCAGAGTGTAGTGCGCGGGCGGCAGGATCTGGGACAGCAGGTCGCCCAGGAAAAGCTCGCCCAGCCCCCCTCGGAATTTGGGGGCACGCAGCAGGTTCTCCAGGTTGGCGATATCCCTGGCCTTCTCCAATACCTGCTTGGTCGCGGCCTCCATCTTGCCCAGGTCTTTCTTGACATCACCCAGGGTGCCGCCGATGTCTCCCGTGGTTTTCTGGAACTGGCTGCTCATGTTGTGCAGCTGCTGGTTGATCTGGTTGGTGAGCTGCCCGATCTGATTCTGCATGAGGGTCAGGGCCCTGTCGTCGGAAGCCTTTTCCTCCGCCTGCCCTCGTTTGAGGTCTTCGATCCTGTGCGCCGTGTTCCGGATGGCCCACACCAGCACCGCGAACAGCGCCACCAGCAGTCCCGCCAGGATGAAAAGAAACAGGTTCAGGTTCATGCCGCCTTCCATTTCCTGCCATTATACACCGTCTCATCCTGTCATGGCGAACAAAACCTGTCATAGCGGTCACTCGATGTCATTGCGAATGCTTACATGTCTTTGCGAGGAGCGAAGCGACGAAGCAATCTCCATCATCATCGTAATTGACATCTTCGGGCGACTTTCTTAAAATAAGCAGACCTTATGGCCCGTTAGCTCAACTAGGCAGAGCAGCTGACTCTTAATCAGCAGGTTATTGGTTCGATTCCAATACGGGTCATATTCAATTTCCCCCTTCTGCGGAACTCAGGCGTCTCCTTTTCCGTATCTAGTTACATAGTACGACGAGGACAGCCATGCTAACAATTATGATTTCCTGGAAGGGGGATTGGAGCGTGAATAATCAGGCGGCATTCCTCCTCCTGGCTGAGGGATCTGATTCCGCACAGATCGAAGGAAAGCTGTCTGCGTTCCTCAACAAGTATTATCCGGATTCCCCCAGGCGAGCCCGGCGCAGAGCCTTAAATACGAGTGAGCTAGTCCTCGTAGTATCCGATCCTGTGGAATACCTGGCAGCCCTGGCCTTTGACCTTGGCGACCAGGGATTGTTCCACAAACGACTGCTGCTGCGCCAGGTGAGGGGCCGGCGAAGTTTTCAAACCCCGGGTGTCGTGCTATGATGGATTAAGCGAGGTTCCCATGAAGATCAGAGGATTTATGGCTATACTCCTTATGGCCTCGGTCATCGTCCTGGCTCTCTATATCGTGAAAACAGGAGAAAAGGGGATGATCGAGGAAAAAGTGAGCGCCTTTGACCGGGCCAAGCATCAGCTGACTGAGACCAACATGATATCGCTGGAGAGGCTGATCACCATGTACTCGGCCCAGCACGGAGCTCTGCCCAAGAGCCTGGACGACCTGTCCGTCTTGGGCCCCATGACCACCGGGAAAAAAGATGCCTGGAGCCGGGAGCTCAAGTACGAGCGGATCTCGGACATGAATTTTCGGTTGACCTCCTCCGGACCCGACCTCCACTTCGGGACCGAAGACGACATCGTGAAGGAGTTCTGACGTGAGCCTGCAGCAGGTGATCTTCGGGCTCAGGACCTGCGGAAGATGCGCCTTATCCTGTCCCGGAAACGGGCTCCTGTCCCGGACTCGACCTCCTCGATGACCATTCTTTCGGTCGTGGTCCGGAAATAGGCGTCTTCGTCGGCTTCGGACTTGATCTTGAGGATCCTGACATCGTATCGCCTTCGCTTGCGGGGATTGCTCAGTGTCTTGAACGCCTCTTCGATCCGGCTGAGGGTACTTTCTCTCTCTTCCTTATCGACGAGGCCGTAATGAGCCATTGAGTCTTCCTCAAAGGCATACTTCCCCACCGAGTAGGCCTGCTCGATGTCCTGCTGGGAGGCACTGGGAGGCACGTTGAGGATCTCATAGAAGTTCATCTCTTCGGTCTTTTTCAGCCGCATGGTCATCATGTCCCTGCCGGTGGAGTCCTGCGGTTCTCGAGCTTCCCGGCTATGGAGGCGATGGCCTGTGTGACTTCGGACTCGGGATTCTGCCGGATAAACGGGGTCAGATTCTGCAGGCTGAGCGGCACGTTTTCATCCATGGGAATGTATCCCAGAAAATCCAGGTCGATCACAAGATATTTCTGTACCACGTTGACCATGGAGGGACCCAGCAGCCTGTCTTTCTGGCTCACGGCCTTGTTGACGATCAGGCAGGGGCGGAACCGCCGCAGGGCTCGAAAGAGGAGATCGGCATGATGCCTGTCCCGGGAGATGACCTCGCTCAGGAAGCTGTAGATCGAGCGTGAGGCGTCCTGGATCTGTTCGGATACAACCTTGACCAGGTCATGGAGATGGAAGTGGTTGATGTACATCTTTAAAAGCCGGATGATACAGGATTTGAGGAAGTAGTATGCGTTCTCGATGGAGGTCGGTTCCGGATTGATGACGAGGATACCCGGATTGGACAGAAGGAAGAAATCGATGCAGTTGTAATCTGCGCCTGTGCCTATGTCGATGATGACCCGCTTGGCTTCAAATGCCCTGATGTGCCGGATAAGCTTGAGTTTCTTATAGTAATTGAGGTTGGCGGTGAACAGGACGTTCTCCGTGCCTTTGATCAGCGTCAGCCCTTCGAAGGGCGTGGTTACTGCGACATCCCGCAGGTCGGCCACCCGGTTGGTGAAAAAGTGTCCCAGATCGACATCGAACTCTCTCATCCCAAGGAATGTGTGAAGGTTGGGACCGCCCAGGTCTGCGTCGACCAGGACGACGTCCTCGCCTTTACGGGACAGATGGATGGCCAGGTTGGCGGAGAAAAAGCTCTTCCCGGTCCCACCTTTGCCTCCGCCGATGGCCCAGATGGTGCGGTCGCCCCGAGGATGGGCGGCCAAGATCGGGATGGTTTCTTCTGGATTCACGGTTTGCGCTGCATTATCCCGGGTGTATGAAACGCCACATTGTAGCACAGGTGCCGGGGGATGGGAAGGAATAATCTGTGCTTGAAATCTTTCCCGATTTTTGGTATCTTATCAATCTAATTTGTTTTGTTTATGAGTACGAGGAGTGGTGTTAAAGTGAAAGAGTACGGCGAGATAGACAGTAAGTTTCGTTATATCATCCTGGCCTCCAAGAGAGCCAAGCAGCTGTTGAATGGAGCTAAGCCCAAGCTCAAATCCAAATCCAGGAATCTGATCCGGGTGGCTCAGGAGGAGGTCAAAGCGGGACTGGTGGAATTCGAGATCATCCAGGATCCGGTGGAAGAATTCATCGATTCCGGGGATAATATGTTCATCGGAGAAGAAATCCGGGCAGCCGCTACTGCCGGAGAGGATGAACCCCTGGCAGCCGAAGACGAAGCCAAGGCAGAAGAAGACGGGGGGGAGGGAAAGAAAGCCGCCCCCAAAAAGAAAGCAGCTCCTAAAAAGAAAGCCGCCCCCAAAAAGAAAGCCGAGAAAAAGTAATCCGTCCTAGCCGGTTTTCTCCGTCATATCCCGAGCAGATTCCCTAGCCTGAATTATTCAGGCTAAGCATGGTGATATAGTCCGTCTTGATAAAATCCTGTTTGGAAAAGCCCAGGGTTCGGGCGAACCTCACGATATCGCTCCGGTCGCCCTCCAGTTCGATGAAACTGCCGACCACGGTCTCATCCAGACAGACGGTGATCTTTTTCGTGCGGAAGACTGTGCGGTGTTTGCGGTACCGGAATACCTCTCGGTATCCCAGGGCTCGAAGGATCTTTGCCGCCTGTTTGGGATTCCTCACCTCGGTCTCGAATTCTTCCCGGACCTTGAACCTGCGGGATTTCTGCACGGGTCCCTTGAACGTTAAATACGATTTTTTCCCGCTTATTCTTAGGCGGAGGGCGCTCTGTTTGTGGAAGAGGACCTCGTCCGGGAGATCGAAGAGCACGTTTTCCTCGAAATGCCGGTCTCTATGGAGGACGGCGCCGACCTTCTCGAGCTTTTGCCGGATTGAATCCAGATCTTCGATCCTGATTTTGACTTCGATTTCCAGCACTTGGGAGTTGGGCTCAGCGGTTGCGATAAAGCACATAATCCGGGATGTTGTGAAGTGAATCCCGGTACATGGATTCCGGCAGGCTGGAGAGCAGGGCCTGCGCCTTGCGCGAATACCTCTCCGCCTGCTGGTAGGTGTAATCCAGGGCCCCGTTGGATCTGACGATTTCTAGGATCTTGTGCTTGGCATCCGGGTCCTTTTCCTTTTCTTGAAAGAGAACCGCCAGGCGATCCCTCAAGGCGCCGTTATCCTGGTTCAGGGTGTAGATCATGGGTAGGGTGATGCGGCCTTCACTTAGATCTGAAAGGACCGGTTTGCCCAGGGTCTTGCGGCTGCCGGAGTAATCCAGCAGATCGTCGATGATCTGGAAGGACATGCCGATGGCCGTCCCGTATTCCGCGAAAAGCCGCTCCTGCTCGATATTGGCTCCCCCCAGGAGGGCCCCGATGTGGCAGGAGGCGGAAAACAGGGCCGCGGTCTTTTTCCGGATGATCTCGAGATAGTCCGTTTCCCCCAGGTCGAGGTTGCCGCTCATGTAGTATTCATGAAGTTCTCCCTCGATCATCTGGGTCGAGACATCGGTAAGGATGCGGACGAAGGCAGGGGAGCTGGTTTCCAAGGATAAGGCGATGGTCTTGATGTAAAGATAGTCACCGAGCAGCACGGTGATGTTGGGCCCCCAGCGCTTATGCACGCTGTCCTGTCCTCTCCGTATATCCGAATTGTCGATGATGTCGTCGTGGATCAGGCTGGCCGTGTGGATGGTTTCCACCAGGGCCGACAGGAGAACGTGTTCTTCCCCCCGATAATCGAAGATCCGGGAACAGATCAGGAGAAGCGCGGGTCGTATCCGTTTGCCGGATCTCTGGAACAGGTATTCGCTGATCTCTGAGATGATCTTGTTGGGCGAATCCGCAAAGAGCCGGAGGGTTTTTTCCACTGCTCCCAGATCGCTCCTGATGTCGCCGTACAACTCCAGCAGTTCCGGATGTTTCTTGAGCGTGTGTTTGATAGCTCTGGTTTCGAGTGTGTTCATGTCGTTCCGTTCGGGCACTCGCCCCGGGGCCTCGACCACGGCGTGTATATTAGCATCAATATTCCGGAATATCAAACCCAAAACAAGCCGTGAAGTTCCGGCTGGTCTGTTCATACAACTCGTCTGGGGTGATGTTCCTCAGCTCGGCCAGGAATCGAGCCGTCTCTCTGACATACCGGGGCTCATTGCGCTTTATCCTCCCCCGGTAGGGAACGGGGGCGAGAAAGGGAGAGTCGGTCTCCACCATGATGCGATCTAGGGGAAGCTCGCGGGCCGTTTCCTGGATATCCCGGGCCTTGGGGAATGTGAGGATCCCGGAAAACGATATGTAGAAGCCCAGCTCCAGCATCTGCTCTGCGAATTCCCGGCCCTCGGTGAAGCAGTGGAGCACCCCCCCGCTTGTGAAGCCTTCTTCCCGTATGGCTTCCAACACCTCATCCGAAGCCAGGCGGCTGTGGATGATGACCGGCAGGCTCAGCTCCTGGGCGATCATCAGCTGTTTCCGGAAGGCGGCGATCTGTTCTTCGCGGCCGGAGAATTTGTAGTGGAAATCCAGCCCGATCTCTCCCAGGGCATGGATGGCACTCTGCCCGGCCAGCTCTCGGATCGTGCTCTCGGACTCGGCGGAAAAATCCTTGGCGGAGTGGGGGTGGACGCCGGCCGCCGCGATGATGCTGGGGTATCGTTCCGAGATCGCCAGTGATTTACGGATGCTCTCCGGATCGGTGATCTCCAAGGGGCAGAGGATGGCGGAGATCCCGGCGGCGAAGGCGCGTTCGATCACCTCTTCCCGGTCGGGATCGAAGTCCGGCATGTCGAGGTGGGCATGGGAATCCACCAGCCTCTTACGCGCCTGAAGCGCGTTTTCGGACAACTATCTATTCCGTGATCAGTCTCTTGATACGGCGTAAGGGTAGGTTCCCGTAGCTTAAGACTTTGCTGAGGAATTCTTTCTGAGAGAAGGAATCACCCATTTTCTCTTTGTACGCCTTCTGCATATCCAGGAGCTCCTGGAGGCCGACATAGGCATAGGTGGCATCACCGGGCAGGAGGCTGATGCGGTCCCAGTTGTAGTTGGCTTCCGCTTCGCTGAAAAATCCCTTGCGCATCATATAGGCCATGGCAACCTCTTTGGACATGGCCGCTTGGTGTATGTTCAGCTCCAGAATGAAATCGATGGCGGCTTTCATGCGCAGCTTGAGCTGGGCGAACCGCATGCGGAGGTCGTAGTTGCCGTACCCGCTGAGGACCATCATCTCCTCCACCAGGATCGGCCATCCCTTGATCAGGGGCTGGTTGGGGTAGAGCTTGCGCACCAGGGAGTCGGTGTTCTGGTCTGCGAAGTAGAAGGGCACGAACTGGCCGGGGAAGATCTGGCGCATGACGAAGAAGGGGAGGAGGTCGTTGTTGTATTCCTCCAGGAGCGCCATGGCGGTCTCATCATCGATGTCCGGAGTGAGGAGGCCGACCTCGATGGTGTATTCATCCGAGGGCTCGTAGACGTTGGGGCGGAGGAATCGGGTCCAGGTATAGCCCCGATGCGGCGCCAAAACGATGGTGACTGGCTTGTCTGGGATGTCGATCAGTTGATTTTCCTGGATGTAGGTACGGATCCCTGCCATCATGTCCTGCATGCCCTGAAAGAAGCCCTCTCTGGTCAGATGGTCGCTCTTGAAGCGCGCCGTCACGTGGAACACGATCTCGTTCATGAGCTGATCGGGGCTGAGGCCGGCAGGAGGATTTACGATGTCGAAGCGGGGGTCCATGATCTTGTAATAGGGAGTGCAGATGAGCGTCATCTCCCGCCGGATGTTCTCGATATCGGCATTGGCCCGGGATATGAGTTCCTGGATGGGGATGTCGTTCTGAAGCAGCAAGCGGAGTATCCGGTTGTGGGCCGCCCCCAACCGGAACTCGCCCGTAGATTTGGACAGGAGTTCGTTCTGGAGGAAGCTCCCGTAGTTTTGGAGCTCAGGCAGGGCCTTGGTCAGGTTCTCCTGAAGCTTTCCCCTCTCCGACTCCGGTGCCTGTGCTATGAGCTGAGGGAGCGCGTTCTGGTAGAAGTCCAGGATGGCCTCGAACTGCCGGATGGCGGTCTCGGTGTAGATCTGAGGAGGGGTCTGGAGGTTTTCCTGCGCCTGTTTCAGCAACTTGGGCAGCTCCTTGAGCCGCGCGGCCGCGTTCTTGGCCCGCTCCTCGGGTGTGCCCGCTGTGCTGGTGAGGACGCTGCTTATGCAGTTGCCGATGATGTCGTTGTAGAACAGCGGGTTATAGCCCCAGGGGACCATCGCTTCGTGGCGGATAAGCTCCATGTCCAGCGCCTCGACGATGATCTCGTGGTCGATATGGATCTCTGGGCTTAACTTGACCATATCCACTTTGGCAACAAACTCCTGGTTTAGATTGTCCAACTCGTCGTGACGTTTTTCCAGGCTGCGCTTGCTGAAATCTTCCAGCTTATTATCATATTTGTGATAACCCGCCATGGTTCCGGCTGTGGGATAGAATTTCCACAGGGCATCGAGATATTTTCCCAGCGTCTTCTGGAATTTCTCGTCTTCCGCGTTCTGCTGTGAGAACAGCCAGCCTGAGCTCGCGAGAGCAAAGACCAGCACGATCAGCAGTGTGAGTGTTTTCCTCATATGTCCTCTCCTGTCAATTCATGTTGCATTTCATTACAATGACCCGAAATCCTAACACAAAAAAGCGGCCGAAGGCAATCGCTTCCTTACCCGGCCTTCCCAGCGCCTACCATCGGATGACGGCCGAGGCCCATGTGAAGCCCGAGCCAAAGGCGGTCAGCACGACGAGGTCCCCATCCTTGATGCGCCCCTCCCTGAGAGACTCGTCGAGCGCGATGGGGATGGATGCGGCGGTAGTATTCCCGAAACGGTCGATGTTGCGTATGACTTTTTCGACCGGGATTCCCAGTTTGTTGGCCACCATGAGGCTGATGCGATCGTTGGCCTGATGGGGGATGAGGTGGTCGACATCTTCGATGCTCAGGCCGTTGTGTTTCAGCCCGGCCCACACGGCTTCCGGCATGCGTTCCACGGCGTTCACGAACACGTGACGGCCGTTCATCCTGGGACAGTAGCGTTTGGAATCGATCATTTCATGCGAGAACGTGGGTTTGTCCTTGGGGCTGGGTGCTTCCATCCAGAGATCCTGGACGTGGTCCCCGTCGGAGAACAGGTGGGTCGAAAGGATACCCTTGCCTTCATCCTCGGTGGGTTCCAGGATGACCGCGCCGCCGCCATCGCCGAAAAGCACGGCGACATCCCGTCTTTCGTCGGTGAATTCTAGGTTAGAGGACTGCACCTCCGCGGCCACCAGCAGGATTTTCTTGTACATTCCCGAACGGATGTACTGGTCGGCCGCCGACAGAGCGTAGATAAACCCGCTGCACTGATTGCGCACATCCAGGGCCCCGATGGTTTTGATGCCCAGCTTGGACTGCACGATGACCCCGATCCCGGGGAAGTAATGGTCGGGTGACAGGGTGGCGGCGACGATGAAATCGATCTCCGTCTTGTCGATACCGGCGCTTTCGATGGCCTTGAGCGCAGCCTCATAAGCCAGGTCCGACGCACCCGTTCCCGGATCCGCATGGTGGCGTGTCGAGATCCCGCTCCGCTGCCGTATCCACTCGTCCGAGGTGTCCATCAGCTTTGCCAGGTCCAAGTTGGTGACGGTCCTGGGGGGTACGAAATGTCCGGTTCCGGTGATGGTGGTATTGTATCCCATGTTTTTCTTCTCTATTCATGATAAGTCATGCGAGATAAAAAATAAAGCCCCATTGTGCGTTGACATGCCCGTGATAGGAATTGAATATTCGGCAGGGATTGTCTAAACTAGGGAAGGATGGTGAAAACGGCGGCATGTTGACACTGAAACGGATTGCGCTGGTTCTTTTGCTGCTCGCCCTTGGTTCAGGCTGGGAAAGCGCGGATGAAAACAGCCTGCTCCAGGTCCGGGCATCGGTCCTGCCCCGGCGTCTGGCCAGGGGGGAGGAGGGCCGGATCGAGCTGCGCTTCACGCTCCGGGAAGGCATCACCATCAGTCCGGTCCCGCATTTCACCATCGAATTGAATCCCTCGGATGAACTGGCTTTCCCCAAAGATTTTTTCACCAATTCAGACCTCGAGATGGAGATCATCGAGAAGGACGGCCGCCAGTTCCTGAATGTGACGGAAACCGTGAGCATCCCCTTCACGGTCAAGCGGGAAGCCAGGCGCGGCAGCCACCGCATCCAGGGCAGGGTCAAATACTTCGGGTGTTACCTGGATGAGGGCTGGTGTCTCAAGGACACCACCACCTTCTCCGCTTCCTTCTACACCTCCAACCGCCTTATCCAGAGGTTTACCACCGCGAGACCTGACATAACGCAGCGCCGACCCAACCTACCATCTCTTGGATTAGCTCGCCCGGAGGGTAAGAATTGCCGACTATTAGAAAATTTTTTTTAAATGATGAATGTCGGCAATTCTTATGAATAGCTCAGAGCCAGTGGTGGTCGCGATACCAGTTGATGGTTTCCCGCAGGGCCTCCTCCAGGGTGTAATCCGGGCTGAATCCCAGCCTTTCCTGGGCTTTCCCGATGTCGGCCACCCATGCATCCTGGCGCATCTCGCGGATCTTGTTGCGGTCGAGGATGCTGACCTGCCCGGAGATTTTGCATGCGGCTTCGGAGATCATGGCCACCAGGTACACGACAGGGAGCGGGAAGCGGATCATTCGGGGTGATTTGCCCAGAACCGTACCGGCAGTGCGGCCGAAGTCGTCCCAGGAGTAGGGCTTGGGGTCGCCAATGTTGAAGATCTCTCCGCTCGGGCTGTGGTCGTGTATGCTCTGTTTAAGGGCTTTCACCAAGTCCTTGACATAACAGAGGCTTACCTGGTGGCTAGCGGATCCGAAGGTCGGCATGATGCCCTTCTTGACCATGCGGAACAGGGTGATGAAGTCCCGGTCACGCGGCCCGAATACCGGGCCCACACGGATGATGGTCAGCGGGAAACGGTCCTTGAACTTGAGGGCCTCCAGCTCGCCGGCCAGTTTGCTGTGCCCGTAGGGAGTCAGAGGCTGCGGCGGGTCACTCTCCCGGACGGGACGCCCTGCACGGCTGGGCCCCGCAGCCGCCAGGCTGCTGAGAAGTACGAGCCTGCCGGGGCGCAGCTTACGGTCGGCCAGGCTCTGAAAAAGACTTGCTGAGCCCCCCTGGTTTACGGTATAATAATCAGCTGGTTTGCGGGCTTTTGTCGAGCCTGCCAGATGGAAGATGATATCGACATCTTCGGGCAGGGATGGGATTGATTCCAGATTCCCCTCCAGGCAGTGGATTTTGCGTCCTTCCAACCATTTTTTATTGTTGAGGTCGCGAACCAGGGCAAAGACTTCCGTGTCGTTCTCAGCCAGGAGGGAATCGACGAGATGACTCCCGATAAAGCCGGTGCCGCCCGTTATAAAGACTTTCATACTTCGATTGTATGTTAAAGCGATCCAACGGTCAATCGAGCGGCACGCCTGGGGATGCGGCGGGATCTTTCAACACATAGGAGGACAGTATGAGCATTTTCGATAAATGTTTTGCCTTCACGCGTGCCGAAGAGGCACAGCAGCTCGGTATGTATCCCTATTTTACGCCTATTCAGGAAGTCAAGGGAAACATGGTCAAGATCGATGGGAAAGAGGTGATCATGGTCGGCTCCAACAATTATCTGGGGCTGCTCGACCACCCCGAAGTCATGAAGGCCGCCAAGGATGCCATCGATCGGTACGGTGTTGCCACGTGTGGTTCCCGCTTCCTGAATGGGACGTTGGACATCCACGTGGAGCTGGAAAAACGTCTGGCGGAGTTCATGCAGAAAGAGGCGGCCGTCACCTTCAGCACCGGCTTTCAGACCAATCAGGGGATCATCGCCACACTCGTCGGCCGTGGGGACGCCGTAATCACCGACCGCATGGACCATGCCAGCATCATCGATGCCTGCCGCCTGTCCTATGGAGAGGTGCATACATTCCAGCACAACGACATGGACGACCTGCAGCGTGTGCTGTCTTCCCTGGACGAAAGCATCGGCAAACTGATCGTGGTGGACGGTGTCTTCAGCATGGAGGGGGACCTGACGGACCTGCCGGGAGTCGTGGAGCTGGGTAAGGCGCACAACTGCCAGATCCTGGTGGATGACGCACACGGCCTCGGAGTCATGGGTAAGAACGGCCGCGGAACAGCCGAGCACTTCGGGCTGGAAGATCAGGTGGACCTCGTGATGGGCACGTTCAGCAAGTCCTTCGCCTCGTTGGGAGGGTTCGTGGTGGGCGGCGCCAAGGTAATATCTTTCATCAAGCATCACGCCCGGTCCCTGATATTCAGCGCCAGCATCACACCGGCCTCCGTCGCCACCGCCTTGGCCACACTGAACCTGATCGAAAAGGAACCGGAACGCCGCGAGCGGTTGTGGGAGATCACGGAAAAGATGCGCGGTGGTTTCCAGGCCATGGGTTATGATACGGGCCCGACCCAGAGCCCGGTCATCCCCGTCATGGTCGGGGATGACGTGAAGACCTTCATGCTGTGGAAAGCCTTGCGGGAGCAGGGCATCTTCACCAACCCTGTGGTCTATCCGGCCGTCCCCCATGGGCAGGCCCTCATCCGGACCAGCTATTCCGCCACACACACGGACGAGGAACTGGATACGGT
>SDBS01003464.1_pt1 | contig 15499 bp, 12 predicted proteins | sample 2277091 | NCBI WGS metagenome assembly SDBS01 (sample SAMN10404972, study PRJNA504765) | marine sediment metagenome | isolation source: marine sediment core GS10_PC15, 163 cmbsf | place: Arctic Ocean: Southern Knipovich Ridge | collected 2010 | reverse complement strand
CCGATATTGACCACACCAAATTCTTTACTGAGATAGGCCTTGTCGGTTTTCAGAAAGTCAACTATGTCCGCCCGCGATAGCTTTTTCTTCATAATAAGGTCCGCCACCTAAGAAAACTCGTAACTCTTTTAAAATATCGCACAGATGTTCGGTTTTGTCAAGCATAGGGGGAGAAGTTGGGGACGTTCTTTACTTTTTAACTTCCTCGCTTCTGCCCTTTCTCTCAACCATGAACCAGATTGCTTGCAAAAAAATAGGGGACGTTGGTGCAGAAAGTGCACAACTTTTCTATGGTGGTTGTTAGTTAGCAGTTGTCCGTAGTCAGTCGTTTGTTGTCTGTTGTCAACTTTATGAGATCCAAGGCGCCCCAGAGGAATAGTCCCGACTTGTCGGCCCCAGTTGAATGACTCAACGGGGTAAAAATTCCACCCCAGTACCATCATTCCCTGGCCCAGACCGCAGGAAAAAGTTGGGGACGTCCATGAAATTTCAACATTCTTTCTTCTTTAGATGCAGACCAGTCTCCGCATAAAGCTACGCCCCGGCAGGCTCACCCCAGTACGATAGCGTCCACCTACCCCGGTACCATCTGCCGGAGCTAGCCCGGTTGAATGGCTCGGCTAACACCGAATTCAACTGGGCAGGCACGATTTATTCTGGTTTTGGTTTTTCAATTGCAACGTTAGGGTTAAGGCGCCTTGCGATTAATTTTGAACTTATCAAAGTCGTTATCATAGCTGAAAAGGATATTTTGTCTATCTCCTTCTAAGCAGGCAATCAGATAACAATCTACGATGTCCAGTTTGCTATCATGCCAGAGCTCTATCATCCGGCGAACCACTTTTTTCTCCTTAATAATAATCCCTTTATATTGCAGGATTCCCAGCATGGCGGTTGCTACGTCTTCTCTGGGAACAGAGTAAAAGCTTCTTAGAACAAAGACTACCTGGAACAAAACAATCAATTTCAATTCAACCCTCAAATCTCCCTGTTCCAGAGATTCAAAGAGAGTATATACCCCTCGGAACTTTTTGGTCTTGTCGGATGTCAAAAAGCGAATCAAAACATTGGTATCCAATAGCGCCATCATTTTTCCCGGCTCTCCACAAATCCTGCTTCCGTTGCCGTAGTAACATCTGCTTTCTTAAGTTTTGGCTTCCCTTTTCCGTATTTCCGAAACATTCCAAATAAGGAGTCCGTCAGAGATTGTTTCGCTTCCTTTTTGGGCACAGGTTTTAGTAAGATACCGTCGGCTTTGGGAACCACATCAACATGATCTCCAATATCAATATGGTATTTTTTTCTTAAAGCAACAGGAATGACAATTTGTCCTTTAGGGAACACTTTCCTTTTTATAGATTCTTTTGAACTTGCGCCCATGCTTGCTCTCCCTTATGAATAGGTTATACTAAGCACAATAACAAAGTATAACAAAATGTCAAGTATTAATTCTGTTTCATGAAACAGCTCCGCCCCGTCGGTTACAATGCAATGCGATAGATAACTGGTTGTAGTTATAGGTTATTTGTTAATAGTAAGATGCGACTGCGTCGCGGCGCAGGGCGCAGGGCGTAAGGGATTGCTCACCGCCCACTCGCTGCGCTCGTTCGAGACGCAGAGAGCGCAGAGAGTATATTCTTGTCCGATCGTGAGGAGGTACCGATCGGGCAAAACTGCTCAGCCCTGCGGGCATGTGTGTATTTCCTTGCTTCTGTGCGATATCTTTGACTTCCAACATTTTAGTTGAGCGATCGTTTGGTCTCACCACGGAGGCACAAAAGCCGCTGCGCGCTGGCCCAAGGCACATGGCGCACGGCGCATGGTTTCGGCCTTAAGCCTTGTCGTGTCCGTTGTTTGTTGTCCGTAGTCAATGACCTATGCAAGTAGCTGGCTCATTTGATCGTTGTGGATTGGTTCGGAGATATCCACGGGTTCCCCTGCCAATATGGCCGCGGGTACGGTGGTGACCATATGCCCTGCTTCTTCATCGCTCCCCAGGATTTCGGCAGCGCAATCAACCGCTTGAGATAAGATTGGGGGCCGACCGTCGGAAGAATGGGCATCGCTAGCAATAATATGAACGAGTCGGTGTTTTAGCAGCATCTCAGCCGAGTGCCTCACATACGTCCCAAAGTCTCCGGTCAGACTCATGGCCGTGACCTGACTTAGTGCTCCCATGGAAAACAGTTCATACAGGATGTCCGAATCATGCTGTATGATGGCATTTCGTTCCGGATGGCTGATAATGGGAGTGATGCCATTTAGCTTCAGCGTAAAGATTTCATCCTTGACGCCTTTAGGAATCGTGTGTGAAGGGAGCTCCAACAGGATGTATTTTCCTGCATGATTGATGGTGCAGGCATCCCCGCTTACAATTCGCTCGAGCATACAGCGGCACAAATGGACATCAGCACCGCCATATAGCTCAAGCCTGACATGGTTTTCTGACAAAACCTCTCGAAGGGCGGCTACCCCTGACTTGACTTCCGTAGCAGTGTTTGTGTAGATGCCATTCAGAGTGTGGGGCGTGGCCACGATCGTGCGGACGCCATCTTCCACCGCAAGCCTTGCCATGGCAAGGCTCTCATCTTGGGACGCTGGACCGTCATCCAAACCAGGGAGAATATGACAATGTAAGTCGATCATGTTTACTCACCGCAGAAATCATTCACCGCCGAGGCGCCCAGTACCATCTGCCGGAGCTACGGGGCAAGCAGAGAACGCAGAGACGTCTCTCACCCCGGTGGAATAGAAAGCGAAAGTGCATTCCACAGGGCAGGCAGAGCCCTCAGAGAACGCAGAGTGTTATTCTTTTTGCTTTTCGCTGATCCGACTTCATTTATTTTCAAATTCCGCCGGACAGGGAGGGCGAAAAGCAAAAAACAGCTCACCCTGCGGGGCAGATCGTTTTCTTTGGTCTTGGTTGTATTCAGCAGGTTCTTTGGGCCGAAGGCCAATATCCTGTTCATCCTGTTTATCCTGTCTAAGGTCCTTCTCTTTTTTGACAGGATTTACCGGATCTTTTTTGTTTCCGATTCCCGGATGAAATCGAAAACCCGCAGTCCGCTGCGCGGAAGATAGCTTCGCGTTAGTTAATCTTTGCCCGCATGCTCACCATGACTTTTCGCCGCGGGCGATAGCCGTTTCTCCCTTTCGTCCGGAAAGGGAGAAAAATATCCTGTCTATCCTGTTAATCCTGTCTAAGGCCTTTTCTGGCGCGTGCGCCTAACGCCCATACTGGCCTTTTGTTTTTTTCTTGCGGTGATGCTTTTTTTTCTTGTCTCCGTCGTCACCGTAATAGTAGTGATAGTACTGATAATAGTAATAGTACTTGTGCCTGCCGATATCCACTGCGTTTAAAACAGCGCCGAGGATGTTGGCCCCTACAGTCTCAAACTGGACCACACCGTTTTTTACAATCTCTCTAGCCGTATTACTAGCACGAATAACTACAACGACACCGTCTACAAATTTTGAGAGGACCACTGCATCGGTTACGGCCCTACACGGGGGAGAATCGATGAGTATATGGGCATATTGTTTTCGGAGTTCACTTAGGAGCCCGGCCATGCGATTAGACCCCAATATCTCGGAAGGGTTCGGCGGGATAGGGCCACATGGAATAAGATCCAGGTTGGGTATTTGGGTATGACAAATGGTCTGTTCCACACCGCTCATCTCCACCAAAAGATTGGAGATTCCACGATCCTTTCCACTGCCGAACATTTTGTGCAGCTTCGGCCTACGCATGTCGCAGTCCAGAAGAATTACCTTGCTGCCGGCCTGCGCCATGGTGATCCCCAGATTTGCCGTTGTAATCGTTTTTCCTTCGCGGAGTCCGGCACTGGCGATCAGGATGACCTGGGGTGCTGATTCGGCAGCAGACAAAAGGACGTTGGTCCGGATGCCACGGTACGATTCGCTTGCGGTAGACTTGGGGGAATCGAGGGTCACCAATTGCGGATTTGTATCGTTCCCGGGGTTCCCTTTGCTTTCTGTTTCAAACACGGGCACAGGACCCAGATAGGGAATCTTCAGGTGTTGTTTCACGTCTTCAGGGATCTTGATGGTATTGTCGAGATACTCAAAAAAGAAGGCCAGTCCTGTTCCTGTGACAAGACCCACAATGATCGCCAGCATGAGATTACGCTTCTTCCTCGGCTTCACCGGATGCTTGGGCACCTCTGCCCTGTCAATAACCCGGATGTTTCCTGTCCTCATATCCTCTGTCAGTGTGGTCTCTTTGAAACGCTTGATCAACAAGTCATACATTTGCCTGGCACTCTCTACCTCGCGCCGCAACACGCCATACTGGACGGCCTTCTGGTTGAGGTCGAGCGATTCGTTCTTCTGCTTGGCCAGAGCGCCTTTCAGGGTTTCTTCGCGAGCCAAGGCCACCTTGTATTCATTGCTGAGGCAGTCAACGACACGATTCACTTCATGGGTCTTTCGATTCTGAAGGGTTTTGAGTTCAGACTCGATGGCCACCATCTGGGGATGTTGACGGCCGTATTTGTTTGAAAGCTCAGACATCCGCCTGTATAACTCGACTTCCATGGACTTGATTTGAAGGATCAACTCATTCTTCAGCACCTCTGGTATGGAATCGAGCATGTCGGGAGAGCCCTCAAGGGCAGCGGCCTGTTTGTAACGAGTCTCAGCCTCAACCCTGTCAGATTGTGCCACCACCACCTGGGTATTCATTTCTGCAAGCTTTTGGGCCGTGATCTTTTCCATATCGCTAGTGAAGTCGGTGATAATGCCATGTTCTTCTTTATATCTAAGCAGTGCCTGCTCGGCCTTTTCCACTTTATCGCGCTCCTCCTGGCTGCCGCTGTAAAGCCATTTCACTGCATCCTCAACAGCCGAGAGCTTTGTCTCCAGGTTCTGAGCGATATAGGTGCTGGCAAGGGTGTTCGCAACCTTGGCGGCCAGTACAGGATCTTCAGCCTGAAAGCTCACGTCTACAAGGCGGCTGTTGGGGATGGGCTCTACTTTTGTCCTGCTTACAAAAACGGAAACCAATGACGAGTCCCGCTCATATGCCTCAGATGGTTCAGAAGATGTTTTAGTCGTTGCTTCGTCTTCAGTTCGAAGCAGGGAAGCCATTGACAAAGCAACCATCTCTCGAATTGAAAGTTTCAGGTTGGATATGAAGTTCTCTTTTGGGGCGGGAAATAGAGCTGCTTGGTCATCTGAAGAAAGCCGGCCAAGGGCCTCCCGCGCTACAGTGCGACTTTGAATGATCTTGTGCTGGGTCTGGTAGTAATCGGTGCCGGATGGGTCCACGGCCATGACCTCCTGGATGGAAACGACCTTTGGATTTTCCTTTTCAATGACCAGTCGGGTGGTGGCCTCGTAGATCGGCGTGGCCGTGAAGGATTGGATGGCAACAGTGACCACGATCACGGCAAAAACGGTTATAGCGGTCCATCTTCGCTTCAGAATGACTCTCAGGTAATCCCGCAGGTCTACTTGTTGTTCTGTCTTTTGTTCCATATCTAACCTTTACTTTTACTCACCGCAGAGACGCCCCGGTTAAAATAGCTTTGCATTTAACGGGGCAAGCAGAGAACGCTGAGGGGTCTCTCACAGAGCCCTCAGAGAACACAGAGTGATTATTTTTTGCCGCAGACTCACGCAGACACACGCAGACCAGGTTCTGTTGTTTACAGGATCGGGAGACCCCGATCCTCCAAACCCTCGCAGCCCTGCGGGCATACTTCCACGTCTCTGCATCAAAACTTCATTTTTTGCCCTCTCACGTTGTAGGGTTAACCCTGTCGTTCAGTTTCATAACCAAGATGTTCAAACCGCCGAAGGCTGTGGACCGGTTTTCATTTGCCGGTATCTCCCGGCAAATGAAAAAATCTATGCCCTCTCTGTCCTCCGTGTCTCTGTGGTAAATGTCACTTCTAAAAAAAGCTTTCCGGAACCACGATCACATCGTTCGGCTGGATGACGACATCCTGTATCTTTTTCCCAGCTTTGGTAATGGCATCCACTTTTACCTGTATGATCTTTTCAACCCCCTCTTCCACGCGAATAATGCGGGTACGGTTTCTTGCTGCAATTCGAGTGAATCCACCTGCCATGCCGATGGCTTCTACCAGGGTGATCTCCCTTTCAGGGATGGTATAGGAACCGGGCTTTCTTACCTGGCCTATCATATAAAAATGTTCCGCCGTGGGAATGTATAGAACGTCCTTATGGACCAACTGAATATTGGAAATCTGATCCCCCCTTTTCAGGAGATCCTGGAGATCGATATTGATCACTACCTTGTGTTCACGATCTGTGCCGGGAAACACTGTTCGGACAATCATCACCTTCTTGCTCGCTTGCTGGTCCGGGTGGATCCCCGCGGCCCTTGAAATGCCGTCTAACACGCACTCTCTGGCTTCGAGAGAATAGCTACCTGGCACATTCACTGCTCCAAGGACCAGAAAACGCTTGCTGTTGTATCCGGTTACCATCACAGAGACATGGGCATCCAACAGATATTTCTCTTCAGCCAATTTACTGGATATCAGTTTTTCGATTTCCGAGGTGGTGAGATTGTCCACCTGGAGGCGGCCTATCAAGGGGAATGAAATGTAACCATCCGAAGAGACACGCACCGCTGCCCTTGACAGGTCCTTTTCCTCATAGACGATGATATTCAGGACATCATAGCCCCCCACCTTATAGTCGACACCGTCTGTGTCCTCGGCCTCTGGGTATTGCATCAGATATTCAGATACCGAAAAGTGAGGGGTAGCCTTAATTATGTTTGCAACTGTGGGATCAATGCTCTGGGTGTCCCTGGCCCTGTTGGCCTCCTTGAGCCTTGCCAGATCACTCTCCTTCAGGCCGTCGAGCCGGCCATTTTTGATTGTGGTAACCTTTACGACCTTGCCGCCCACGCCACAGGCGCTGACGGTGAAAGACAAAACAACAGCGGCAATTAGACATAAACGGATTAAAGCCCTCATAAAACCCTTTTTCTTTTGACTAGCCTGATCGCTGCGGGGCTGACGTATATGATTCCCCCCACCTTCAACCTGCTAAACAAGATGTACTAAACGCTGCAATACCAATTCATGCGATACATCTAAGCAGGGCCAAGTCCTCTCTCCGGCGTGGATAGAGGAGACTGATTGCCTGGTGTAGTAATCTTCGCTACTAGACAGGGTGAGATGGAGGAGAGGCAAGATATGTTCATGAGAAAAAAGGGGATAAGACCCCTTTCATCATTGAACCTATTCAGTTTATTTGTTGACCTGATTTGGCCTTCTTCCAACCACCTTTTTGTCTTTTCAAAAAAGCGCACTAAATGAGACCATGAACTGGTTATTCGTAAATTCATTTTCTGTGTAGTTTGAATCTTTCTTCCTATACATGTAGGCAGTCCCTGCCCGCAGCCAATCTTGAATCCGGTAGTCAACGCCTATATTGGCCTTGTAATTATCATCTTCCCTGGTCTTGTTTAGTGGCACATTATAGTCATTGATGCTGTAGGCGCCTCCTACAAACAGAGTGGTTTTCACCAGGACCACCTGCTTGAGATTTATCCCGATACCGGTGTCTTCAAAGTATTCATTGGTATCAGAGGCCCTCTCTCTCAGCGTCCTCGTAATGCGTAGAGCAAGCGTTGTTGCGGGAGTTGCCTTGAAAGAGATAAAAGTGGAAGCAATCCAGGTGTTCTCATCATCGTATTCCTGCACATTGACATCTGTCTCATTAGCATACTCTTTCCATTGATAACCAAAGTTCACCTCCCCCCTTAGCTTTGCGGTGGTATCCCAAGTTAGACCTGCATTGGCCCTTTGCCAGTCAAAATCGGAATCATTGGACTCGGTTACGCCTAGTCCGGCAGGATGGGTATAATAATCCCGTTCGCCATAATGGTATCGCACGAATCCCCATGTTTTGGGTGACACCCTCACCTGCACTCCGGCACCAACTTCATGGAATTCATAATCCTGTGTATAGTCCACGTCTTCATCATAGTCTTGTTTATAGAGATTATAGTATCCCATGAGCCTGAGCTTATCGCTAAACTCGTAACCTATTTTACTCTTCAGATCGTTAGACCAGCGTTCAGTCTGAGGTATACCCAATTTGAATTCGTTTTCTGAACCGTAAGGGTCTTCGGCATCGGTATAGATATTATCGATCCCGAGAATAAGTCCCCCCGGTGCCTTATAGTTCAGACGAAAGAAACCTGCGTGGGTGTTCCAGTCGTTCATATCATTATCGTTGTAATAGGCCAGATCACCCTGATAGCCCAGCTTCACATCACCTCTCTCCTCTATCGCGTAATCGAACAGGAGGGAGGGCATAACATGCGTAATCCAGTCAGACTCCTCTCTCTCACCAGGATCGACGGTTCCGTTACCAAGGTATATGTTATTATCATGGACACCCTGCAAGGCAACGCCAGGCATGATCTTCAGGTTGCCGATCTGTATCTTCCCGGGTAGTGCCATTGTCGGGGCAGTCACAAAAACCAAGAAGGCCGCCACCAGACAACTGAGGAAGATTGTTCTTTTCATAACTTAGCTCCTTTATCAGGTGTTGCGCTGTTGATTGATTATTTGTTATTGGGTACTGCTTGCTCGTTGCTGGTTACTGCTTACCGATCAGGATTTAACCTTCGAACTCTCAGCTTTGAGCTTTGAGCTATTGAGAAGGACTCACCTCTTCTTCCCTGCCTTCCTCCTGGTACACCTGCTGTTCCGTGGTTTGTGGATCCAAAGCTATTGGGAACACACTCTCCATAACCTCTTTAGGCCAACGTTTCATTTCGCTGACTTCTGCTATGATGCTTCTGACTTCTTTGGCAGCACTCTCGGCATTCTTTGCCGCTATCTCGGCCTTTTTGGCCACCTCAAAGCACCCGGCTGCCATGGCTAATTGGGCTACTTTTCTGGCTTTTTTCGCAGCATTCTGGGCCTTCTTTGCTGCTGCTGCTGCTTTCTTTGCTGCCTCTAAGGTCCCTTTTTGCCTCAATTCTTCGGCTGCTTTCCTGGCTTCTTTAGCAGCCTTTTCGGCCTTCTCTGCTGCCGCCTCCACCTTCTTGGCCACCTCAAAGCACCTGGGTTTTTCCCACTTGGATTCTTCCTCCGAAGCCTCTGCTGCCCGGGCTTCCTGGCCCTGTGAGGTAAGAAGAAACACCCCCAGGAACAAGATCAGAAATGCTGTCATCATTTTGAATCTCTGATGCATGATTGTCCTCCTTCAAGGCGAGTAGTTAGTTTCCATCCATAAATGGCCCTTTTCCCGATGAGCGGCGTTCTCCGCGGGTTTGCGCCTGCGGCTTGTGAAGAGGCCGTCTGCGGAGTACGATCTGTACGCCTCAACGAAAACCCCTGCCCGCCATCGCGAGCGCTCGGGCGAGGCGGGCGGGCTTGTGCGGCCTTGCTCATCAGAAAAACTCCTCATTTATGAATTGGAAAAGTTACCCTGTGCCCAGCACTGGTTACGTTATTTGTGGATGGGCACTAGTTAGGCTTTTGTCCTGCCCACTTCAAGTTGCTCGTACTTGTTGACCCATATCTATGGAAATAGTTCCATAGAAATAATTCCATGGATTTATAGAGAAGATTCCATGGTAGTCGCGTTTTCTCACTTGCCAAAAATCCCACTCTCAACGGATATCCAACGGCGTAGCTTTCATCGTGAAAAATAGCTGGGTCCAGGAAACTCCACGCGTTTCAGTCATGGCAAATCAGTAACAATATTTGTGCCAAGTGTGCTGTATCGATAATGTTTTTTTATGCGTTCAACGTCTCATGGATTTGACCCTCCGTGGAATGAGAGTAAAAGCGAAAAATCATAGGCCTTTTGTAGTGAGGTGGGACCCGGCTCTGGATCTCCGGCAACACGTCCCGTCCGGCGGGTCCGTCCGGATACCAATCGACAAGCACCACGTCCGGGTCATCCGCGACAAGAATAACGGCCATTGTGATTCCTCCATCCTAATGGCTTAGAAATAAGGATAAACTTAGCCTGGTCTTTCCCATGAGGCTGACCTTATGCGCGTGGGTGATGTGTAAGCGTCTGGAATCGCTCTTTTGTGAGAAATTCTTTGTAGGGAATACATCTAAATATCGAATTGGGGAAAGACCGTCTATCGGTAGGGCACTGATTTTCGCGTGGACAGTTATTGAAATATGTGATCCTTGTAGTTTAAGGTCCTTTTGCTTGTGTGCCGGTTAACTAACTAAAACAGCACAGGAATATATGAATAAGAAAACCCCCATATTTCTTGGCCGAATTCCTTAAATACAACTTAAATACAAAAGTGACTGAATGTCGGGAAGATGGCGCTAGTATCAACTTTGATCCACAGCATCTTATGCAGTATTCTTGCCTGACGCACTACATGGTATGAATTTGCGTTGAACGGGAAACGGAATAATCAGGAGAACTCATAGACTTCAATAGGATTTTTCTCAATGGCAATCCTCAAGGCATACCAGAGAACTGTACCTCCTCGACCATCCCCCTATCAGGATAAAACTTCCATACAAACTTCTCTATTTCATTTCTCAATGATTTACCCCCTTCCAGACTCTGAGCCTTTTTGTAATGCCGGCAAGCCTTGGCCCAAGCTATCTCCCATTCCGGGTCGATGGGATGCGTTGTCTTTGAGCGCCAGATCCAGTAGTTCCCAATCGTCACATGAAGACGCGGATTCTTCTCCCCTGCAAAATAAGCAGCTCTCTCCATTGATAGATCAGCTGCTGGGAGCCATTTCTTGCGATAAACCGGATCTTGCCACAAGTAAGTATATGCCCATCCCAGCCGGAGGTGATAATTTCCCTGAAAAGGATTCAGGTGCACAGCCTCCTCAAGGGCGCGGATAATTTCTAACTGTTTCCCATACCTTTCTTCATCATTTGCCACCCCGAATTCCGCATTCTGAATTCTCGTCAATTCCCGCGCTAGCTTATACCAATACTGCGCATTCCAACTGTCCCACAAAATGGCCTTTTTGATTTCTCCCACGGAAGGATTCTGATCCCTATTCAAGGTAGAATTGTGGACGGTATTGCAGTAGACCTCGGCCATAAAATGTCGAATTGTCCAATATCCATTCCAGAAAACAAGCCCCAAGATCAGAAACAAAACTAAAATGCCTTTATGTCTCAAGGGGATGATGTAGTAGCGATAAAGTGTTTTGTCTCTGCCTTTGTGCCTTTTTAGATGAAGAGCGCTGTAGCCAATGGCGATCATGGCCACAAGCATTAGAAAGTTGGCGGGAATATGGAGATTGAAATCCGAGATAGAGTGAATCGCCACTGCTGCCATGGCTGCCATAGGTGCTGCGCCAAGAGAGATGGCAAATGGATCTCTTCTCTTTTTCCACAGTCTCGTTGTACGATAAAAAAAACAGAATATGCCGCCGAACAATAGACAGAAACCTGTGATTCCTGCTTCGGCTAAAAATTGGGCCCAGTCATTGTGTGCATGTCGTACAAACACGTCTTTGTCTTCAGGAGACTGATATTTGGAATAGGCATATTGGAAATTGCCCACCCCTGTACCTGTTAGTTTATAATCCCCGAACATATTCATGGTTCTCTGAGCTAATCTGCTCCTCTCCTCAAAGCTACTGTAAAAGGATCCAAAACGCCCAAGAGGATACTCAACGCCAATATGAAGGGCATAAGCGGATGTGATCAAGAACAGAAAAAGAAGGATAAACCCATTACGCCGATGATTTTTTTTGAAAACAAACAACAAGCTCATACACAACATGCCCACAGCAGCCGAGATAATACCTCCCCTGGAAGCGGAGAAGACAAGGCCGAGACCCATCACTACGCCGGCAAAGAGAATCGAAGTCCTCTTATTGAATAGTTGCTCGCTGGGCAAGGATGGTGAAATCCAGGCCCTGAAGCTCCTTTTGGGGTCCCTGACCCTGTTTCTTTGTCTCTTTCTCTCTGAGAGTGCCGCTGCATAGGAAGCGGCCAGCAGCAACCCCATCTCCATCAACCCTGCAAAGTGGTTTCGGTTGATATAGGTCCCCGTTACAGCCTCTGGATCAGCCACGGATTTGAACCACCAGATACGCCCGGATCCTGAATAGGTCTGCATGAGGCCATAGAGTGCCTCAAAGCAACCTGTCATCAATATTAGAAAGATCGTTACCTCAATTCTCTTCTGGGAATTCAGCACCTGGGTTAAACCGAGGAAAAATAATCCATAAACGCTGAACCTGACGATGGACATACGAACAGGGTAGTAATAGATAGAGAGAGTAAACCAGTTTCTGGGCTGACTGTCCGGTACCACAGCGATTGAGGCTGGTGATGACTTTTCCCCAATCACCTTTGCCTCAGGCGAGAGAAACTCTATGAAAGAATCAGGTAAGGGAATGACCTGAAAAATAAGGAAGACTAAAAGCAAGAAGAAGGCAAAATTGAGGCTGGTGTTGGGAAATTGAAACTGGTACGCACCGCCTTCAGAGTCCTTTTTTATGTTCTTTATCACTAACAAAAGGGTGGCGGTTAACACCCCCAAGCTCATTATTGTGTACGCATAGGTGTGGACCGCACCAAAAAGGAGAGGACCTAAAATCAGAACGACAAGATAGATGATGAAGGCGGTTTTGTCCATTGGCTGACTGGTTGACTGGTCTTGACTATTCCACGAATCCACCACTTAACGGAATATTAACGTTAAACAAGAAGGCCTTGGCCTCGTACGGTTTAAACTTAGCCCGCAGACCTCCTTTGCCAACTAGATAAGATTCCCCTGAAAAGACCTCCTCACATTCCCTTGTCCTGCCCGCCCCTAAATCTTCGGATTCCGCTAATCTAATCACTGCTTCCACATATGTTTGTATCGTGTTTACAGCTATAAGTAGAAATTTGTCTCCCTTCTTTTTCAGACAACAATGTATGGCTCGCCGACCTTTGGGGTCCACTCGATGGGCAGAAACCATCTCAACACTAACAGCCTCACCGAGATTCTTCTCAAGCAACCAGGGGTAAAGCATATTCAAACGCTTAACCACTCGCCCCAGTCTCTTTTCCCCATCTTCGGTCTTGGCCATTTCCTTGAACGTGTAAAAGAAGATCCCTCGACTCCCGTGGACAACGGATAAAAACGCGAGGCAATCCATCTCCTGCCATGTGGGCATCCTGGGCCAGCCCATGTCTGCCCATTTTCTTCCGCCAAAGGCCTGGATAACCGAGGCGAGTCGACCTGGCCCCACATCTTTACGGGTCTGATCCATGCAATCTGAAAGCCAAGTCATGGGCATATAAGGAATCGGGTATTGATCCATCATAAAAAAATCGCTGGCTTCCACATAATCACGGCACACCTGCGGCCGCACCACGGCCATACACGTAGCTACCCCCGGGAACCTCTCCTTAATCAATCGGTTGATATCATTGGCAGTGTTTATAGGAAAGGAATGGATTCCAGGTTCATCATTGACATAAAAGGAGAGGTCACGGAGAAAAGCGTATTTGGCAATACGATTCAAGAAAACGGGAAGCCTGTCAGGGTCGGTGGGCACGGAGACCACACATTTCAGCCCAAGCTCGTGACACTTCTTAACCTTCCTTTCGAGCTCTTCACCGCACCCGCTGATCAGAGCGGTGTTCAGAGATAGACTCTTGATCTGTTCAAGGTAGTCCATATCGGCCCCAAAAACACCAATAGGAAAGAAATCTTCATAGAAATTGGAGGGTTCCGTCGAAGACATCAGACTAACCTTAAAGGAATTGTATCTTGCCAACTTGGGCTTGGTTAGCCAGAAACATTTGCCCGGGCTATGGGTGATGAAACGGAAGGTGTGGTCACGAGGCGTTTCAGGGCAGACAACATACAGCCTGATCGGCTGAAAGGTTTTTGTCAGCCACTGGTTGTTCACATAGAACTTCTTTCCCCATAGGCTGATGGTCGGGTACACCCCATTTTCCCACGTCTCTCTATAAAGCCGACCTGTAAAAAGATATTCCACGCCAGGTTCGCAATCCGGCAGCCGCGTGTACCAAATACCCTCTCTATCATTACCAGCCAAGGTTCCAACGCAATTGGACACACGCCGTGACCCGTAGCTGTTTTCTCTTAGTTCGAGTGCATCAGATGATTTCACAAGAAAGGTGCTTGTCTTGGGCGGAACAACTTGAGATTGTCTGGTGTACCAGCCTTCAGGCAGGTCATCTCCTTGTGGAACCGTGAAGTCGGGATTAGTTATCAGGTTGGCCGGTCTTTGAAAGGCTTTAAGGCTGTCCCAAAGATCCGGTTTCATCTCTCTAAACGAATAGACCAGGGCACCGTCGCCACCCGCCTGACCAACACACGTTAAGGCACGAGCCAATTCTTCCGGCCTGCATTCGCTGGATTGCACTATGGGCAATACCTGACATTGGGCCGTCTCTTTATAGTATCTGGTCATGTGTCCAATCCAGGATGAGGTCTTCTCGCACATCTTGTGGTAAAGCATAGGTGATATGACATCTACCAGTGCAGACAGCTGAAAGGCATCTTGTCCAAGGCTGTAAGAAACCGCATTTTGTCTTTCCCCTTTGGTCCATGGGACGACAAACAGACCCAGTTTGAGTCGCCTCTTGTCTGACGTGCCATGCAAGATTTTCCTTACCTCTTCCACAAAAGATGAGATCTGCTCCTTTTTCCACGCCATCCATTCATAAGGGAAATTCTCCCCTACCCACTGTGCGGCCGTGCTACACATTAGCCCAGTGGGAAGCTCAATATGGGTATCTTGCCCAAATTTTTCTAAGCATCTCGTACAATAACAGGTATCTGGAATCTCAGGTTCCTTGACCTCCCATAGCCCTGGATAACGTACAAAGTCGAGCCAAATGCCATCGATCCCTCCCTCCCCTCCAAACTCTTTAACTAGCTTCTCGATCTGTTTCAGACGTTCATGCCGCCATAGAGGGTGGGTGGGGCATACGCCTCCGTGACCCTTGTAGTCAGGCTCTGACCCCAGCAACCTTCCATCAGCTTTTACGGGCCTAGAATCAGGATACCTCTTCCACGCCCACTTTCCTCCAAAGGCATTGACACAGACATAAACGTTGAGACCACCGTTCTTGAACCATTCAACGGTCTTTCTGTCCGGGGGTACAAAGACGGCACCGATCCCGGCCTGTTTTAGTTGGGAGATACACTTTGAGGGATCGAGTTTGTCAATGGACGGAACACCGAAAATACCCGTTGGTTCGTTTGCTTGAGCCTGAAGAGGGCAAATAGAGAAAATGAGAACTAAGAAAGCAATGTGCCGTGTCATTCTTTTCTTGAACCTGAAATTGATTTCGTCACATATTCCATGCCTCAAGCATGGATTGATTAGCGACACTTGATGCAATTTCCCTACCAAGAAAGAACAGACTCGATCAAAATCTTGCTTTTATTCGCCTTCGCCCGAATACCCTGCAGCTTGCTGCGGGGATGTGAAGGGCAAGGTGAACCGCGCCGTAGCTCGTCAGAGCGAAGGCGGGTTTGGCTACGGCGCAATTCCGCTTTG
>SDBS01003463.1_pt1 | contig 15500 bp, 16 predicted proteins | sample 2277091 | NCBI WGS metagenome assembly SDBS01 (sample SAMN10404972, study PRJNA504765) | marine sediment metagenome | isolation source: marine sediment core GS10_PC15, 163 cmbsf | place: Arctic Ocean: Southern Knipovich Ridge | collected 2010 | reverse complement strand
TAGAGAACTTGGAAAGAAAAGGACTTGTTATTCATGAACCGTACAAAGGAGTAAAGTTAACTGATAATGGACGAAAAATTGCTTCAAATATCCTGAGAAGACATCGCCTCGCAGAACGACTGCTGACAGACATTTTACATCTAGATTGGAGCGAGGTCCACGACCCAGCTTGCAAGTTAGAACACGCCCTTTCACCAGAAATACTTAAGCCATTAGAGAAAGCCTTAAGGCACCCGAAAAGATGCCCTCACGGAAACCCGATACCGACAAACTGTGGAGGAATCATTGAAGAAGAAACAATGGCTCTCACTGAATTTGACGCAAAAATGAGTGGTTTTATTGTCAAGATAACTGAAGAAAAAGCTGAGACACTAAAACAACTTACTAGACTAAAAATTACACCTGGAGAACGAATAGAAGTTGAAAATAAAATAGTTCCTAGGGGTCCTTTAACAGTCAGGGTTGGAAACGAAAGATGCATAATTGACCATGATTTGGCAGCAATCATCTACGTTAAGAAAGATGAAGGAAAAGTGAGGAACTGATGGAGTTGCCCTTAACTGAGTTGAGGAACGGCGAAACTGGAGTCATAACTTCTACAGACTGCAGTTCAGAAAGCCAACAGATGCGTAGACACAGAGCAAGAAAAGGTTGGGGAAAGCATTTTATGACCGCTCGTTGTGTCAAAAGACTTGCTGATTTGGGTCTAACTCCAGGCACTAACGTAACTGTGGTGAAGTCAGCACCTTTCAATGGACCCGTAGAAGTTCGCGTTAGGGGTTCAAGGTTGGCCATAGGTAGAGGAATGGCTAGCAGAATACTCGTGGATGTCGAACGATGAGCAACAATCATTTCACAATTGCTTTGGCAGGAAATGCCAACGTAGGGAAATCGGTTATATTCAATCAGTTAACAGGCCTGCACCAGCATATTGGAAATTGGCCCGGAAAAACAGTTGAAAAAGCCGAAGGAACACTCCACTTCAAAGGCTACACAATAGACATCATTGATCTACCCGGAATCTATTCTTTGTCAACATTCTCCATGGAGGAGTTAATCTCAAGAGACTATATAGCAACCGAGAAGCCTGACTTAGTCATAAACGTTGTAGACGCTTCACTTCTTGAGAGAAACCTGTTTTTCACGCTCCAGCTTCTTGAACTAGAAACACCCCTAATCATAGCCCTAAACCAAGTAGACCTGGCAAAGAAAAAGGGGATTATAATCGATTATGAGAAAGCAGAGAAGATTCTAGGGGTGCCAGTTATTCCTACAGTTGCAGTGAGTGGAAAGGGCATCTACAAAATGCTGGAAACAGCTATCGAAGTTATCGAGAAAAAAAGAGGAACAGACCCTCTGAAACCACGATATGGAAAAGAAATTGAAGAAAGAATTGAAGAACTCGTTGAACTTCTTAGCAAAATTCAGTTGAGGTACCCGTCTAGATGGGTTGCAATAAAACTTCTGGATGAAGACAAGGAAGTTGAGAAAGAGGTTCTTGAAGTAAGCCCAAAAATCGTAGCGACTGCTGAAAAGATTAGGGCAGAACTTGAGGATATTCATGGTCACTCCTGTCCAACCGTTGTATCTTCTGAAAGATACCAAGTTGCAAGCAGAATTTCGAAAGAAATTCAGGAGATAACAGAACCACTGAAGACGCCCATGCGAGAAAAATTACACACAATAACAACCCACAAAATTTTTGGCTACCCAATAATGTTAACGACATTACTCACAGTTTTTATTACAATATTCACTTTCGGAGACTTCACATCTTCTATTTTAGGGGACTTCTTTTTTGGTTTGAAGCCAACTTTTGACAGTTTTCTCGGAACAGGAATCGTTGGAGAACTTGTCTGGGGAGGAGCCATAGACGGAATTGTCGGAGGTATAACAATTGCTTTACCTTACATTCTTCCGTTCTACTTTATCTTGTATCTATTCGAAGATTCAGGATATCTAAGCCGAATCGCATTTCTGATGGACAATCTAATGCACAAAATGGGTTTACATGGAAAAGCCTTCATTCCAGTTATGCTCAGCTTTGGCTGCAACGTTCCAGGGTGTCTAGGATGCAGAATAATGGAGACCACACGTGAGAGACTGCTAACCGCCTTTGTTGTCACACTCGTGCCATGCGCTGCAACATCAGTCATCATTCTTGGACTGGTCGGAAAATTCGTAGGCATTCAATGGGTACTGGCGCTCTACATCATCAACCTGATCATTATCTTCGCCCTTGGAAGAATAGCATTCAAAGCCCTGCCCGGTGAACCAACCGAATTGATAATGGAGATGAGCGACTACAGAATACCCCACATGAAAACGGTTTTGAAGCAAACTTGGTTCAGGCTGCGAGAATTCATAGTGATGGCGTTTCCCTTCATGGTTGCAGGTAGCTTAGTAATCAAAATCGCAGAAGTTGCAAACTTGTTAGAGCCAATCGCAAGCATATTCAGCCCAGTAACTGTTACTTGGCTGGGATTGCCAGCAGTTGCCGGAATAGCTCTGATCTTTGGTGTGCTACGAAAAGAGTTAACGTTGATAATGCTTGGGACTCTATTGGGAACAACAAATTTTGCTTTGGTCATGACTCCGGCTCAGATGATTGTCTTCACCCTAGTGGTCATGCTATACATACCTTGTGTAGCAACTATTGGCGCACTGGTCAAAGAGTTCGGATGGAAAAAAGCAGGGTTCATCACAGTTTTCGAAATCTTGCTTGCCCTGTTTCTGGGAGGCATAGCCTTCAGGCTGCTTACAATCTAAAAATACAAAAAGAACGTAATTTTTATTGTAGTTTTTTCTGTCGTGAATCTGATTCTCTCTTAACTCGTTTTGATGTTTTCCACGATTTTCTTACGAAATCGGGGTAGGAGCCAAACTTTTTGATCCAGTCACCTAGGAATTTTATTGTGTTCGAGTCGCTTGGGTAGCCGCAGCCCATATTGCCGTGTTTCTTTTGCAGATGGGAAATCACCCGATCCCTTTCCACTTTTGCTATGATAGAAGCAGCTGATACGATAGGATACGTTATGTCTGCCTTGTGCTCAGACACAATTTTGAGCTTGAAATCGAGGTTCTCTGCGATGTGTTCCCCAAAACGGTCGGCTAGAACATCTGCCGCATCCACATAGACTACTTCTGGCTTAAGAATTGTTATCACTCTAGCCATTGCCTGAGCTTCGAAACGATTCAGCCTGTGAAGCCTTTTTCCGGTTTCAACAACTCGGTCAATCTCAATAGGAGACAGAGACACGACGTGACAATTTAGAGCCAGCTCTCTTATCTGCTTGGCAAGTGTTTCGCGTTTCTGGGGAGAAAGGAGCTTGGAGTCCTTAACGCCAAGGTCCACTAGCTTAGGCAAATCTTTCTCTTCAAGCGAGACTCCTGCTATAACTAATGGACCAATAACTGATCCGCGACCAGCTTCGTCAACTCCAGATATCAGCATGTCAAAAACCTTTGTTAATCGCTACATGTGGCGTCAAATATTTCTTTATTGGCTCTGCGACTTTTGACAGTAATGTTTGCGGTTAACTTAGTATCTGTGAAAAGATTTTGATTTACTTAAAATAGCACTCGTCTATAGTCTTTGTGGGAGAACCTATGTCATACAATATTGTGCTTATGACAGCCAGCACCAAGGAAGAAGCCGTGAGGATAGTTCACACCCTGCTGGAAGAACGGTTAATCGCCTGCGCCAACATCATGGACCCTGTTTCTTCTTTCTTCTGGTGGCAAGGAAAGATAAAGGAGGAAAAAGAGGTTCTAGTAATCATGAAGTCCCATGAAACCCTCTTCAAAAAGCTTTCAAAGAGAGTGATGGAACTTCACAGCTATGATACTCCAGAGATTCTGGCGCTTCCAATAGTGAATGGCTCACAGTCTTACTTGGACTGGATGAAGGCTTGCCTCGAACCGGTGAAGTGAGATGGCTAAGAAGCCGATGAAACGAGCAGAACGATTAGAGATCATCTACGACAAGAAACGCTGGAAACTTTTGAAACAATTAAGGTCAAAAACTATTCAGATAATGGAGACATTAGACAACTGTCATCTGCGTTCCATTGTTCACGGAAGCATCGCCCGCGGTGACGTTTCAGAAACGAGCGACATCGACGTGTTCTTGCCAGACCCACCATCCTCATTCATCATAGAAACGGAGCTTGAACGGTCCGGTTTTCAGGTTTACCAGCGAACAATTATACAGGCTACACCCCTCTATGCCTTGAAAGGATACATCGAATTGGACCAGCAAATTAGTCTATCCTTTCCTTTGGTGAAGCTCCGTCCAGTAGAGAAAGACTTTTACAGGTTTGGGGGTGAAGCGTCCCTTTCCACCCTTAGAGACGATAAACGAGTTTTAGGGGTGGACAAGCGGCTTATGCTTATCGAACCCACAGCGGAAGGTCATGTAGAGAGCGCAGTTGTAGGTCGAGAAGAAGAGGTCGCCAATTTGTTACGAGTCTCGCTTAATACCGTATTGGATCGTGTCCGTGCTCTCATACGCCGTGATGAGGTGGGAAGAACAGGAGTCTTTATCGAAAAAGAACTGGCTCCCGACGAAACGTTTGAGCAGGCTATGAAGAAACTCGCTTATCAGAACCCTGCCGTTCGCAGACGCATAAAGTTTTACCAAAAGTAACCGTAATGAGCCGTTAGGGCAACTGGAATCTGAGAAGGGCGGCAACGCCACCTAGTGAAAGCAGTTTTGTTCCCGCCTCATGCTCGGTGCTGAGGACCATGATTTCTCCACGCGTCGCTTCAACGGTTTTCATGATCTTTTCCAAGGCTATTCTCTTTTCGTCTGTAGTCTCCCTCAGGGTTGAATCTGCAACTAGAAGCTTTTCAACCGCGCCATAATTAGCTGCCTTTTCAACATCACTGAATCCGTAGGTTACGTTTTGTTTACCTTTTCCAAGTCTCGCCAAGAACTCCTCCATAGCATTCATTTCGTCAGCCACTCTAACATGTTCCAGCATGTTAGAAAGGATGCCTGAGCGAAGCGATTCTTGGATTCCAGATAAGCCTGCACTGTTTACCCCTTTTATGCCAATAATGGATGCGGCAACATCTTTAGCTTCATTCTTAACATAATCAGCAAAATCATCCTTGATGAATCCGGGTCCAATAATAACTATCGGACTATGAAGAGGAACCCACGTTTCCCGAAGAGATTTTAGTGCTCTCTTGAAAAACAGCTGTTTGGCTTTTGTCCTCTTTTCAGCCTCTAACTTTCCTGGAAGCTTAGATCTCTCTCCAATTTTCGTTTCAATACCATATTGCCGCAGAACAGCCACGCAATATTCTTCGTCGTCCATTGAAATTATGGTGAGAGGCGCAGCTGTGATTCTGCTTGCTTTTTTCAACCTGTCAAGCTGGTGTTTCAACCATCGCTTTTTCACGATAGTTATAGGCTTGTTTACGGTTACGTTTATTGTGTGCCGGGATCCCTTTATGCTTAATTTTTCGGGTGCTTCACATACGATTCCCTTTATTCTCAAGCGGTTGAGGATCCTGTCCCAAAACATTTTTTCAACCTGCACGCCCAGATTGACGGGAACTCTTTTCGCCTTTGTTGGTCGTGCGTACTGATCATCAGGTTTTGTTTGTCTGGTTGTGCGGGCGTGAACCTCATCCTTTTCGAGAATTATATTGTAGAGGTGCCACAGGTCGTCTAGACTCTCCGGCATAACCTTAGCGAAGCCCTTCTTGAGGTCTATTCGAAAAATCTTCAAAAGAATTCTATCCTTTCCACGCGGGCATAATGTAATAAGTGCTTGCTAAAACCGTTAAAAGTATATTGGAAAATTGTTCCCTCAAATTCGTTGCGGCGGCTCTTATTTCTGTGTAATAATATGGAACTTTACGCATTAGCATCTCCCATTATGAAGACACGAATATAGTGACCTCTAAATAGAGGAGATAAACTGCTTTTATACGTCTAATCAGGTTAATTTTGGTTGAGGAGGCGCTGTTGACCTCCAGAATGAACTATTTGACTCTTCTCGAGTTTATGGGAGATTATGCTTGGATTTCCTCGAATGTTATCAGTTTTACTTTTAATGGCTGTTTCATCGCAGTTGAAACGCGGGCAGCTACAAGGTAGTTGATGTTTCTTTTTGCAGCAATATCTACAAGTCTCTGAGTTATTACCCCATCAAAAACTACAGTGTCTATGTCTTTCATTTGTTGAAGCTTCTCCGCAATTTCTCTTACGGGCATCCGACCCACATGTTTCATCTCTTTATCTAGGAGCACAGCCTCCAACGTTCCACTCAACTCTTTTGCGGCTTCAACAATTTGTTTTGGAACTAACTTTTTTCGTCGCTCCTTCTTCATCACTTTGACCTTTTCGAGGGGAACACGGTCTTTCAGTGCTTTTTCGATCTCTTTGAAAGTTAGGTCCTCTACTTCTTTGCCGCGGGGGGCTCTAGCAACATATTTTATAGTGGTTACTTGTTGAAGTTCTTTGAGAATAAGGTCTCCTCCTCGGTCGCCATCGAGAAATGCTGTGGCTTCTCTTTCTCGGCATATCTTGATTATGCTTTGTGGAATTTTGGCGCCTTCAACAGCGATGGTATTCTGTATTCCAGTTCGTAATAGATTGATTACGTCTGCCCTTCCTTCCACAACAAGTATTTTTTTCGCAGTACTGATTTCTGGTCCTGCCGTCAGTCCTTCAGGTCCAAATTTTTCGACTCTTGCCAGCCTCAGCATTTCTGAAACTTCTCTGAAAATCTCGTCGGTGCCGGGCATAGTTTCGACGGTCCATTTCCGAAGAACGACTTTGGCTCTGTCAATGATGATTCGTCGTCTAGCGTCGCGTATATCCTCTATTTTGTTTAGAATAACCGTTGCTTTGCAGGGTCCTACGCGGTTTATACTTTCGATACTTGCTGCGATAATAGCTGTTGAGACTCTATCTAGACTTGTGGGTATGTTTATTTTGCCGGTAGTTTTGTCTTGTTTTGAGTCTAGGCTAATTTCTATTCTGCCGATTCTACCAGATTTTTGGAGTTCTCGGAGGTCGAGCTCTGGTCCAAACAATCCTTCTGTTTGTCCAAAAAGTGCCCCGATCACGTCCGGTTTTTCAACTACTCCCTCCACTTCGAATCTGGAGCGTATAACATACTTTATCGTAACAGTTTGTGCTGATTTCGTTTTTATTCACCTCAATCATAATGTTGTCCCCGTGAAAACTGAGACATTTCTGTTTTAACTCTTCAGTGTCTATTATACTTTACGACATTAAACGCTTATTTTTCAATTTTTCAAGATAGGTCGCCAAACCCTCAATATCTTTGACATCACGTCCTACCAGACCCAAAAGCATCCTCCAAAACAGAAGATTTGGGGTTATTTTCATTCCTTCCAGGCAACGAGCCATGCGGCGAGTCCATTCTTTGCCAGGTCGGTCAAAGTCAAAAAGAAGAATAACTTCGCGTCTATCTTTTTGCTCTATTTCGGCTAGAACATCAAGAAAGGATTTTCCTGAAGTTTTCGCCAAGATTATGTCGCCGTTTATTCCCAGCATATAGAGAGCTTGAGTATCGTTTTTGCCTTCTACAACTATTGGAGTGCCTTTCGCGGATTGTTTTTCTAGGCGTTCTAAGAGTTTACGGATTTTTTCTAGCCTTTTCTCTGTTTTTGTCGACAACGCTTCTACCTAGTTATCTCTATCTTCAACATTTTTTCAAGCGTCTCTGGGTGTCTACTGAAATGTTCTCGGACTGGTTTCAGGATTTCGACTAGAGATTCAGTGACGCCATTTTTCAGGTCTAGGGGATGTATTTTGCCTTCGCTGTAGACGTTTACAAGGCTCTTGAAGCTTTCGAGGGTTTCAGGACCACCATATTTGGCTGGACGCGGTATCTTCAAACAGTTCTTTTCGGGAAAAATTATGAGTCTAGCCAATTCAAGTATGGGATTATTCTTCACTACTTTGGGCGGACAGTAGGCATTCTTTATTTTTGCGGCGATTTCTTCGGGAGCGTCATGAACAAGTATGCTGCTTTGAGGTATACTCTTGGACATTTTGGAGCTAATTTCCACGTTCAAGTCTGCGTTTTCGTCAAACATTTTTTCTGTTGTCTGTGGTCCTTGCAGTCCAATAAGAAGAGGAGTGTGAATACAGGAAGGCTTTCCCCACTTGAGCTTCTCCGCTACATCCCTAGCCAACATGTGAGCTTTCCTCTGGTCGATACCAGAACAGGCTACGTCGATGTCCATCTCGAAGACATCAGCCGCTTGCATGCAAGGATAGAATACCCATGCAGTTTCGATGTCTGTCATGCTTGTTTCGCGTCCCATAACGGGTAAGGCGCGCCATGTTCTCTTCACTGAGACGCTTTTGGCTATTCGGATAACTTTTTCCCAGTATTCAACTTTTTCTGTTATGTCTGATGCCCAGCGGAACTCCACTTTGTCTGTTGTTAATCCTAGGGCTGTGAAGATTTGTTTCAGGTATTCGCCGCAGGTGCGGATGTTTTCCATGTCTCCGCCTAGCTTGTTGTTTATCCATGAGTGCCAGTCGGCTAGAAAGATGGTGAACTTGAATCCGGCGTTTACCATGTCTTTGATTTTTGCTGAGCAGACCAATCCTATGCCGATGTGTAATAGTCCAGAGCACTCAAAGCCCCAGTAAGCCTTGGGGCTAACATTGGTCTCTAGTAATGTGCGGATTTCTTGGGGAGTTACAACCTCCGCCGTGTTCCTCATAACTAGGTCGATTCTTTTTTGCATGTCCAAGTGAGTTGCCCTCGTATCAACTCATTTTATTCTATTAACTTAAAAGTTCTTGTCGCGAGCGCCTCATTGTAAGAAGAAAAAAGCACTCGCGTTAACGGTTTTATGTGGTTTCTTCGTCATCAAAGAAGAACATGTCATCGATTGTTGTCTTTAGAGCCTTAGCTACGTCGTGTGCAAGCTTTAGCGAAGGATTGTACTTTCCCTTCTCCATGTAAAGTATAGTTTCTCTTCTTACTCCGACCTTCTTTGCCAGATCGTCTTGTGTGAGATTGTGTCTTGCTCGTAGTTCTTTGATTCTTGTTCGCATCAGGAGTCGCCTTTTCTGTTAAAGTACCAATGTACAATGAGAAAGGTTAGACTATTTACCAAGATTAATGCGATTAACGCGTCCACTGCATCAAGAAGAGGTACCCCTAATAATTCGATATTTAGAATATTCGTCAACAGCAATGCTGCCATGAAGTATAATCCAATGTAAAAGGCATATGTGGCCGCGATTCCAGTAATTTTCTGGGTTCGTTCATCCTTGGCGGGAAATCCTAACCTCTTTTCCTTAAGTATTTTCCAAATTGCATAAACACCAATGAGAAAAATTGTGGCGAATACCCCGATACTTACCAAAGACCACAGAAAATCGGTCATAACACTATCCTCCTAACTAGACTTTTTTTCCTAGCCTGTTTCCTCGTCTTAATCCCACCGATAATTGATAACAGAATTCCAGCCCCCATAAACGAGTAGCAAATCAACCGACCCGAACCAACAAATACAATTCCAAGAACAACCGACGCGCCTGCGAGATCTGTAAAATAACTAAATTCTTGAGTCTTCATTTTTTTACCATCCTACATTATTTATTTCACACTTTTTATTATACATTTCTAACACCATGTTAGATATAGTTATCATTAAGTATTTAAGAATATCGGAAAACCACACAAAAACAAAAAAAGCGCAAGTATCGCGGGCGTTGTGTCCCACGTCACTAACTCTCATCCTCACAGCTGGAGCTAAAACGCTCTTCTCAGATGAGCTCTCTCAAACGTGGGTTGGTTTTGCCCGCGCCCACCGTGTCCCATGCCTGGGTAAACCCTCCGTCAACGGTTATAGGTGAAAGTCACCATCCTCTGTCGGGTCCGTCTGCATGAGCCCGCATAAGGTTCCGGCGGGATTATGCTCCAGCAGACTATCATCGCAAATAAGGAGAGAGACGCGCAGGAACATAAAACTTTGCTATTCAATAATTGGGACGTTTTCACTTAGTTATCTCTATAATTTTTTGGAGGTCTATTTCGAATGCACCTGTCGGATTCTCCAACTCAAAATTGTTTAGGACCTCAGGGTGAATCTCTCCCACAACACCAAGTTCTGTGCCATTGACGTAAACAGCGGCGGCTCTTCCATGCAAGAAACTCGGATGGTTTGTCTCTTTCACAGTCCAGTTTTTCAAGCCGAGGTTCGTCAACAAAGATTCAAGAATGGATTTTATTTCAGTAAAGTTGGCGGTTGGATGAGAAGAAACTGCCGCAACATGTATTCTTCGTTCTGTGTAGGTCTCAGAGTCGTCATCGAGTTTTATTACGTCAGAAACTTCAAACATTCGCTGAGGAAAAACGTGGTGTTTGCTGACTGCCAAGTTTTTCATTAGGCTAGGCAACAAATCGTTCCGTATTATGGAATAGTCTGTAGAAACAGGGTTCGCCAAAGTCACTAATCCTTCAGGTTTTCTTCGCATCTTCTGGTAGTGATCAACCTCGTTGGTGAGAACAAAATTCAAGGCTTCCGCAAAACCTAGCCCCACCATTATCTGCCTAACGTCCGTCGCTACCTCGCTGACCCGATGTTGTTTGCCCGTAGTAACCGCCGCTGGCTTTGTAGGCTCCAGCCTGAAAACACCGTAACCAACAGCAACCTCTTCAACCAAATCAATCTCATGCAAGATATCAGTGCGGTAGGCGGGAATCGTAACATCCAAAACCCCCTTTTCAACTTTTTTCGCGTCAAGTCTAGAATTCTCTAGAGCCTCTACAGTTTGGGCTTCCGAAAAACTAAGACCCAAACGTTCGTTCGAATAATCTACGTGTAACTTCATCTGTTGAGGCGTAAGGTCTGGAGTAACCAAAACTTGATCAGAATATTCAACTCGAACCTGTTCTATGATGCCACCCATGTCTGCTAGGGCTGTAACGAGAACGTTCAAACTTCTTGAGACGGCATTTAGTTCGGTGCCGGTAACTTCGATGAAAAGATTCCGTGTGCTCTCATCTACTTTGGTCAACTCACCGTTAATTATTGGAGGAAAAGAAAGAACTTGCCCATTTCGGTCTACAATTAGGGGATATCTGGAAGCCCAGTCCACTTCACTTTTGTATGCCATGCCTTTTTCATGTTTTTCCAAGACTTCCTGCGGAGTCATTTCTTCGGTTTTGTCTAACGGAACGAACTTGATTTCATTGGGAGCACAAGTAACATATGAAAATGGCGGTTCAACAGCGTCCAACTTGTGCATTCCAATGGAAGCCTTTTTTCGGTCTCTGCCTATCATCCAGTGGAGAGCCTCTTGCATCTCCATAAGCTCTTTGATGATGTCATAGTCAATGTTTAAGCCTTGAACAACAGCAGACACAATATAGGGTCGCACATCGGCTACACTCTTGTCCACTTTTAATACAATGTTTCCTTGCTTCACCTCGTATTTGGGTAAGCCTGTCTCCCAGCCCATAAGCCCCTGAAAGGCTCTAGCCACTCCACTGTAGCTGCAAAAGTCCACACGATTCGGGTTATACTCGATTTTCACGTAATCCGAGCCGACCTCTTCTGTGTCAGTTCCCAGCCACGGAAGCCATTTTGCCATCGCTTCCACGGTGAGGTCTCGCCCAACATAAGAAGAGAAACGGTCTCTTTCCAAGGTTATCGTTGGCACACAGGAGTCCTCCTTATCCAACCTAAATCGTTCTTGTACAAAAGCCGTATATCTTCAATTCCAAGTTTGAGAAGTATCAAACGTTCCAAGCCTCCACCCCAAGCCAAAACAGGATGTTTTACGCCAAGGGGAAGCAAAACCTCTGGACGAAAGATGCCCATACCACAAAGTTCAACCCAAGTTTTCAGTTCTGGGACATACACTGTGGACTGCAGAGAAGGCTCAGTATATGGGAAGTAGCTAGGCCAAAACTGCACTTTTTCTAGCCCAAGTTTCTGGTAAAACTCTTTCAGGGTTCCCATCAAATCTCGCAGGGTCACCTTCCGATCCATAATTATTCCTTCAATCTGATGGAACTCCGCAAGATGCTTGTAGTCCAACTTTTCGTTACGGTAAACCCGGTCCACTGAAAAAACTTTGACTGGAGGTTCTTTGTGTTCTGTTAAGTACCGAATGGTTGTAGCTGTTGTGTGAGTCCTAAGCACCAAACGTTTAGCTTCTTCTGGACTCCAAGAGTATTCCCATCCCCTTGAACCGGTAGTCCAGCCGTTTTCATGGGTTTTTGCAACTGCATCCACAACAGCTTTTTCTGGGAGCTTGCCCTGTTTTGGGTGAGCCAAATAGAAAGTGTCTACCATGTCTCGGGCGGGATGGTCCTGAGGCTGGAATAGGGCGTCAAAGTTCCAGAAGGCTGTTTCAACCATGTCTCCTCGAATCTCAGTGAAGCCCATCTCCAAGAAAATTTCTTTGACATGTTGAATTATCTGCTGAACTGGATGAATTTTTCCAGGATAGCTTACTGGACCGGGGGCAGTCACGTCGAAGCGTCTAAGTTTTACGTTTCGCCAGTTTCCTGTTCGGATAAGCTCTGGCGTTAACTGGCTAATTTCTTCCTGAACTGTAATTCCTTTCTTAACTAGCGTCCAGCCGTCATCAGTTAATTCTAGTTCTCGGAGGGTTTTCTCTTTTATTTCCACGAGTTTTCGCCCTTTCAGAACAGAAATGCTCTTTTGAAGTTCTGGACTCGAATCCTCGACGATTAAAGAACTTTTTTTGGTTAAGAGTTGCAGAAGTTTCTCATCATCTCCGAGCGAAGGCTCTTTCAAAGATTTTAGTGTTCCTTGCTGTATTGTTGCCCAGCCCTTGCGGTTAAGCCATCCCAAGGCGACAGAGAGAAACTTTTTTTCTAAGTCTGCTTCTTCAACAACAGAATTAACTTTGGCTTCTCCGCCAAGCTTTGTTAAAGAGTTAAGGAGGCGTCTTTCTGGAAGTCCATTTGTTGCATGGTAGTTGCCTTCCTCGCTTAAGAATACTAAAGTCTGTTTTTGTTCATACGCTACAATTAGCTTGTTTTCTGTAAGGGAAAGGACAGCTCGCATAACTGCGGCGTGAGCCAAACCGCTGATTTGCACTATCTGATTGACAGGCGCTCTTCCTTTCAGCTTTTCTAGGGCAAGCAGTGTTTTTTGTTCATTTTCTCGAAGGTCAGGCACCTACTTCTCCTCCTTGGCACCTCTAGTTTAAGTTACGGAATGGAACTTTGTTTAGCTTTATTGGCAAGAAGGCTTTAAATGTTTCAATGTTGAGTGCAAACAGACAAGCGTCACAGGCGCTTTCGACCTAGTTGACCCCTAATATTTCTCTTGCTTTGTCAACAAGTTTCTCTCGTTTTCTCTGATGATCCTCAACAAACTGCATAACAATCTTTTTTGTCCGAGCTTTATGCTCGCCACACAGTAGGCTTCCGCATTTACAGCAATTGTATGTTTCCACCACATCTTTGTCGTCTTCAACAAAATGGCACATCTCAATTTCGTATATGGGACAGATTTCTGGAACTCCCCCTAGCTTCTTCTGCTCTTCTACAGTAGCTCTTCCGCCAGTGAAAGCACTTGAAATCTTCTTGCCAATACTTTTGAGGCTCTCGTTCAGGGTGAAGTAGCTCATGGGGTTCCGTTTAGACATCTTCGGAGAACCATCCAGCCCCTTCAAAATCTTGTGATACGTAGAAGAGGGGAAAATAAACTTGAATTTGCGGCGAAACTTGTTAGCCAAATCTCTAGTAAAACGCAGGTGAGCGTCTTGATCTACACCTACAGGAACCACAGTTGGTTTGGGTCCACCAAAATCTTTGAGTTGCGGCATAAGTATGTCTCCCGCCTGCACAAGGGCTGAAAGGTATAGACCAATATGGCGTTCACCGTAGATTGCCTTCATGGTGGCTAATGTTACGCCAGCGCCAAAATGAATCGCCAAGTCTCGGACTCGCTGCTCTTTATACTGCCTGTAAATGTGACCTTTTTTGGGGTCGAAACCTAGCGCCAGCAGGTCTGCAACATTGCCAACAGCGATTTTTTTGGTCTCTTCAAAGGAAAGCCTGTTGTCTTCGTAAGCTTCTATGTCTGCGATGGCGTAGAAGGCTTGGGCGCCCTGCTGCTGAAAATAAATGATTTCTTTGGCGGTCATGAGGGTTCCTAAATGAAATTCTCCTGTTGGCTTAATGCCGCTCATCACCGCAAAGTCTCCGCCCTGCTTCATCGTTTCTAGAACACGATCGAAGTCTCTGTGACCGAAAATTATGCCTCGCCGCATGTACATGTTTGGGTTGGGTACCTTAGAACGTAGAGAATCAAACTTTTGTATACCAAATTCTTCGTAAAGATGATTGTAGTCTTCAACCACCGTTGCTCCCCAAGGATCAAGAATAGGCTTCTTGGCATCTGCAGCAGTCAAGTTTTGTTCCACCTTTGCTAAACCGTAGAGTTTATATGTTTAAAGGTTTTCGAAAGAAAAACAGCCATTCAGAACAATAACTAAGTATCCTTAACTCTTTTAACTCTCCACATGTTTAATGAAGCCGTGTATGAACATGTCAGTCCCTCAGGAAGATCTACAGAAATATCAACTTGCAGGCAAAATCGCCCGAGAAGTCAGGGAAGAGATACACAGAACAGTTAAAGAAAGAATGCCCATCATCGACATCTGCGAAAAAGTAGAGGGATTAACTAGAGAAAAGGGGGGCAAACCAGCTTTTCCATGTAACGTTTCGGTTAACGAAATAGTTGCCCATTACACGTCGCCCCCAGACGACAAGCAAACAATACCAGAAAAATCCATAGTTAAAGTGGATATTGGGGTTCACGTTAACGGTTACATAGCTGACACGGCAACGAGCATCTGTTTCGATCCGGAATACGATGACATGGTGAGAACAGCAGAAGAAGCCCTAGCACGAGCTGTGGAGATACTTCGACCCGGACTTTCCATAACTCGTTTTGGCTCAGAAATTCAAAAAACAATCAAGACAAAAGGATTCAAACCAATTTCGAACCTCACAGGACACTTGATCAGACGATACATAATACACGCAGGAAAGTCTTTACCTAACGTCTTTAACATATCTGCATCCCGAATAAAAGAGGGAGAAATCTACGGAGTTGAACCCTTCGTAACAGTTACAAATGCCACCGGCAGAGTTGACAACATAAAGGAAGAACATATCTTCCGTTACTCAAAAAACAAGTCCCTGAAAAACCCTTACGCCAAACAAATTTTGAGTTACATCAAAAAGAATTTTCTGACCCTGCCTTTCACAGAAAGGTGGCTAAATAAATTTGCATCCTCTAGCAGCTACAAAAGTGCCTTCTCAGAGCTTCTTTCGTCTAAAGCAGTGATAGGCTACCCCGTTTTTGTTGAGGCAAGCAGAAAACCCGTGACTCAAGCCGAATACACGGTTCTGATTGAGAAGGACGGCTGTGTTGTGTTAACCTGACTTGGTTAACTTTATTTCTTTTTCTTAGCTTCCCGATATATTGCAGTTATT
>SDBS01003462.1_pt1 | contig 15503 bp, 16 predicted proteins | sample 2277091 | NCBI WGS metagenome assembly SDBS01 (sample SAMN10404972, study PRJNA504765) | marine sediment metagenome | isolation source: marine sediment core GS10_PC15, 163 cmbsf | place: Arctic Ocean: Southern Knipovich Ridge | collected 2010 | reverse complement strand
GGAGGAAGGGCGATATACCCCTGAACCCCTGACTTCTTTATTTTATTTAATTAGTTAATTAGTATATTCTTTCTTGGTTTTAAATTTATTCTTATCTTAATTGGTCAATTGGTCAATTGGCTGCCCAAACAAGACAGTATATAGAACTTTTCAAATAATACTCGATATGTCAAATTATGGTAAAAAATTATGAATATTTTTGTTCTATATTATTTGCCTTAATAGTGTATCACAAGTTCGTATAGCACTCAAGCTCTAACAAAAAATATAATTCAGTAATTCTAACTATTTTTAGAGTATTTTCCTGAATATTAATATTATATTAATTCCAAATATTTTTATAATTATCTTTAGGTTCGAATACTAGTTGACTCATTAAAACGTTCATAGTATTCTCCTATAAACTCAACGGTAAGCTCTTCAAATGATTCCTTAGAAAAATCATATCCCAGTTTTAAATAATATTTTGTCATCGGGAAATCAAATATTTCTTTATATTTTTTCGCATCAATCCCGGGTAGGTTACGCTTTTTTAACATCTCGTTCATTATTTCTACAACTAACCATACATCATTAACCAACGTACCGTTCCAATCCTAAATAATATGATTATACTTGTTTATTTTTCTTATCATTCATTGCCTCACTCAACAAATATTAAAATTATTATAACCATCAATCCTATATAGACAAATTTACAGGTTAAATGGTATATCAGTTTCGGGTATCGAGTATCGAGTGAAGAAAAGACTAGAGAAAAAAGAATGGAAAAACAAAAGCAAAAACTATTATTTTCTTTCTTAAAGTACCCCACTAAAGTTTACACTAACGGTTAAATAGTAAAAGACTGCGAAAAGCTTCATCAATAAGATTTCTTGTAGAATTAAAAAATGTGGAAATCAAATTCAATATTTTTTTACATTTTAATTTACTAAATTACAATAAAGATGTGATATAAGAAAAAATCTGACAAAGGACCGTGATAGGGGATGATATGAAATAAAGACACAAGTTAGCATATAAATGGAATTAATTTATATTTTATCACACAGCTATCACATTCATCCTAAATAATAAAAATAAATTTTATTTTAGGGAGTGATTTCAATGAAAAAGAATATTTTTATGCTTATCATTGGCATATTGATTTGTGCTCTAGGGATATCATATGCCTATGAATCCCATTTTGACACTACAGGTGTAGTCTATTACGATGCGGATGAAGCCTATGAAGAATATACACTTTTTGCGACCAGAGGAAAAAGCTATCTCATAGATATGGAAGGCAATATTATTAACACATGGCTAATCGGGACCAATCCACGTTTTTTAGATAACGGAAATTTACTGGATGCCTCAAAAGACGATCCTTCAGGTTATGAAGGTTTTATTGAAATGGATTGGGAAGGAAATACTATTTGGAAATACGAAGAAACTCGAGAAGGGTATTATCCTCACCACGATTTTGTCCGTATATATAACAAAACCCTAAATAAATCAACTACCCTTCATATAGCAAACCGGGATTTGACTCATGAACAATGTATCCAAGCCGGGTGCGACCCCGAAAATGGACCGTATCATGATGCTCAAATGGACACCATCATAGAAAAAGACATGCAGGGTAATGTTATATGGGAGTGATGGTTTTTTAATTATTTGATAATAAACATAAAGCATAAGATGTTATGATTCAATTCTACCTCCAAGATATTTATTCAGAAATATTTCTATTGCTCTGTAGGAATTAATATAATTTTCCTTATTAATAAATACATGCCCTTATTTTCTTTCACCATACAATGGTACATCAATTTTGAGAAAAATTAGAAAATACGAACAACATTTAAAATCCCACTATTTTTCAATAATTGTTCCACTTTCTTCTTTAATGGCTTTGGTAAGTTTGTCTAAAGAGGCAATGATGGCTTTCTCCCCTCCATTGCTTAAAAATCTCAAACAAGCTTTTACCTTTGGGCCCATACTTCCATCTAAAAAATGCCCTTCATTATAATACTGCTGGGCTTCTTTGAAAGTAATTTTATTGAGATTCTTTTCATTAGATTTGCCAAAATTAATTTTTACGTTTTCGACATCTGTAAGAATTATAAAAACATCAGCTTTTACAACCTTCGCTAATCTTTCTCCGGCTAAATCTTTTTATCTATTACTGCCTCAATTCCTTTGTAACATCCTTCTTGATTCCTTAAAACTGGTATTCCACCACCCCCTGAGGCTATTGCAATGATCCCTATATCAACTAATTTTTTAATAATATCCCCTTCTAAATTAGAAATAGGATCGGGAGAAGGAACCGTTCTTCTCCAAGAATATTCCTCTTTCGGTTTCACTTTCTTGATGATATATTCGGTATAATCTTCTTTGATTTGCTTAGCCTATTCTCCGGTTAGAAAATTACCTACTGGTTTTGATGTTTTATCACCAAAAAACTCCGGGTCATTTTGGTCGACTAAAACTTGATTTACTAATGCACATACTGGTGAATTGATACCCATCTTAACAAGGTGTTCTTTTAATGTTTGTTGTAACATATAACCAATTTGCCCTTGAGTCATTGCTCCTAATATACCCATGGGATGAGGAGGGACAGTATTTTTACTTAATTCTTGCTGGACCATCAGATTCCCAACTTGTGGACCATTCCCATGAGTTATTATTAAACGGTCATCTACATCGAGATCCTTTACAATTTTTGCAATATATTTAGTCGTCTTGTGACAGTTCTTATATTGTTCTTCGGTGGTTCCCTTTTCATTCGATTGTTTTATTGCATTCCCACCTAATGCTATTAAAATTCTTTTACTCATTTTTTTTCCTTTCTGTATAAATTATATTATATCTTGAATCGATTATGCAGATACCCACAGGCAAGCTTCAAGCTTGTGGTATTCTAACCTATGGGTTAATCAATAATCATACAATGAATCACCCCGCAGCAGAGCTACGGGGTGATTCATTGTAAAAACCTTTAGGGGCCTTTCTTACCTCAAAAAATTATTCGGTTTTAATTTATGAAAAGAAAGAATTTACTAATTTTTCTTTTTATGCTTGAGATAAATCACCCTTTTTTCCAACCTATTCGGTAAGTGTTTTTCTTCAAGCACTTTACTAAAAATCTCCTTTCATATTATTTGCCTGGCTTTACAAAAATTACTTTATTGTATTTTCTTTTCAAATTATTTTTTAATTTGGATAACTTCTATGGTAAATAAATAAATTAAAATTTTTAACAAAAGAATGTAGCCTTTGGGTAAGCTTAAAAAATTCCTTAGAAGATGTAATATCTTCAAGGGAAGCCAAAGTATCAATTTCAAAAGACACCATCCGTTGAGGACTAACAACTGGAATCCCACCAACAGGACTAAAAAAACTTGTAAATACTTCATAATTTTTTACACAAGGTTGTTTTATCCAAAATGGAATCCATTTCTTTCTAGCCCATTCCTTCGCTTCTAAAGCTTTACCAGGAACTACGTCATACATATAGACAATTTTTATCATTTATTCATCCTACTAAGAAAAGTGCTTATAAAATTTTCCATTAACCATAATTGCGCTAATATCGCTTGTTTGTATTCTATGAACTAATGTAGCAATAACATTTTTTACTGGCCTTAAATTTGTTGTATTAGTGTTGATAAAAATGAAATTTGCCTTTTTCCCTTTATGAATTGAACCAAAATTATTATCACAATTAAAAATTTTAGCATTGTTTATTGTAGCCATTTTAAATATATCTACTGTTTGAATTGAATTAGGATTTTTTCGTAGTCCTCGAGAAATCTTTGATAAAAACTCCATTTCTCTAAACATATTAGTATTATTTAACATCACATTATCAGTTCCTAAGCCAACCAAAATACCGCGTGAAATTAACTTAAATATATTATAAATACCAATTCCTAAAACTGCATTAGCCCTCGGACAAATAACTATTGGTATTCTTGTTTGTGCAACTAAATTAATATCTTCTTTAGTTGCATTTGTTAAATGAACTAAAAAATTAGGCTTTAATATTTTTAAAGCTCTATGAACATCGCTTTTCCCTGTTAATTTTATCGATTTTTTTCTTATGGAAATTGTTTCAGCTGCATGTGCAGCAAATATTTTACTTTTATATTTTTCTTTTAAACAATGTAATTGCTCTAAAGCAGAATTTGTAAAATCATTAATTGTAGCTATTGAAATTCCATCACTATTATTGATAATCTCTTCAATTTCATTACATACTTCTGATGATAAAGGTTTATTTAATTTATATGGTAATATATTTTTTTCTGAAAAAGAAGGGTATTTTTTAGTCCTACCTAATACTATAGATTTAATTGGCAAATTTTTATTTGCATTATTAAGAATTTTAATTCCAAAAAGACCTTGATCACGAAAATCACAAAAGTATACCGTACCAGTTTTTAACATTTCTTTTAAAGAATCATTAATAGACTTTTTCATTTGTTTATAACTTGATTCGTTTAATATTTTATCCTTTAGGCTAAAAGGTGGAAGTACGGCTTTTCTAATAGATAAACCAACTCCAGCTTCTTTAAATAAACTGTCTGATAAGTGAATGTGTGCATTAATTAAAGAGGGGCAAATTATATATTTTCGAGCATCAATAATATTTTTATTACTTAACCCGGTAGAAGGTTTTCCTTCATAAACTGATTCGATTTTCGCTCCCTTAATTACTATAGTGCCAGTTTTCAAAACCTTCATTTCATCCCCTGCTACTACAGTTCCAACTATAATCTTTTCTTCCAACTTATAATCTCCTTAAATTCTTTTTTTGATTTAGTGAGTTGGGAAATAAAAACGAGTAAGAATAATAAGAAACCAATTCCATCGCTTGATAATGTAGGATAAATTAAAAATAATGACGAGACTATTGATAATATACGTTCCGGAAAATTTAATTTAATAAACATCCAGTTTTGCAAACCACAAGCTAGAATATAAATTCCGATAAAAGCAGTAATTAAAATTCTAATTAAGCCTATTATTGTACCACCTATAAGCATTAACCTTGGATCATAAGCAAACATAAAAGGTATTATAAATGCTATTAATCCTATTCTTAAAGCAGTAATTGCTACTTTAAATGGTTTTTCTCCAGCAATTCCAGCAGCAGCATAGGCACAAAGAGCAACTGGAGGTGTTATCCCAGATATTACTGCAAAATAAAAAACAAACATATGAGATACTATTATCGGTAAACCAGCTTTTGTTAAAGCTGGAACTCCTAATGCAGCGACAATTATATATGCCGGAACAATAGGCATTCCCATACCCATTATTATTGCGCTAATCATAGTTAGAAGTAATAATAAAAAAAGATTTTCTCCCGCAATCGAATATAACATGCTTGAAAATTTCACTCCTAATCCACTTAGGCTAATAGCTCCCACTACTATACCTGCAGCAGCACAAGTTATTGAAATCATTGATGTATTTCTAACTCCTAATTCAATAGCAGATATTATTTTACTTATTGACATTCTATTTTTAGAATTTAAAGCCGCTAAAACTATTGTTAAAAAAATTGCAAAAAGACCTGCACGCATAGGGGACATACCCTGTGCAAGTAAAAACAATAATAAAAAAATTACTAATATATTATGTCCGCCCGTTTTAAAAACTTTCTTTAGTTGAGGAATTTCGGATTCATCTAATATCTTCATACCTGTTTTAAGTGCTTCGAGATGTATCATAAAATAAATTGAACTAAAAAATAATATTGCTGGAACTAAAGCTCTTAGCATTACAATTCGGTATGGTGTACCAGTGAATTCAGCAATAATAAAAGTAGCAGCCGACATAACTGGGGGCATAATCGATCCCCCCAAAGATGCAGTAGCTTCAACTGCTGCAGCAAAATGACCTTTGAGACCTGTTTTTTTCATTAGAGGAATTGTAAACGTTCCGGTAGTAACGGTATTTGCTACGGCACTTCCAGAAATGGTACCCATTATCGCACTTGCGACAACTGCAGTTTTTGCAGGACCTCCAAGAGATCTCCCTGCTAAAGCAAGAGATAAATCAATAAAAAATTTACCTGCACCAGATTTAAGTAAAAAAGCTCCAAACATTATAAAAATTATTATAAATACTGATGCTGCACCCATTGGAATTCCTAATATTCCATTTGTTTGTACAAACATTTCTTCAATTAATCTAGAATAAGAAAAACCTGGATGACCGAATTTACCAGGTACATATTTACCAACAAAACTATAAGCAATTAATAACAAAGAAAGAATAAGTAAAGGATAGCCTACTTTCCTTCTAGTTGCTTCCAAGACAAGGATAATTAAGATTGTACCTATAAATATATCACCACTTGTTGGACCCATATAACGAATTACAATATCTTTATGTTCGATTATTGCATATATTGAAACAAATATAACACAAAAAATTAAAAAATAATCAACTCTTGGAAATTTTAATCTTTCATTATGTATTTTAATTACATTTTCAGAAAAAAATATTATTAAAAACATTCCTATCAGATGGATTATTCTATGGGTCCATGGGTTTAAAATACCTACAAATGATGTATATAAATGAAATATCCCAAGTGCTATTGGAATTGCAGCCCCTAACAGTAAAATTATTTTCCTTTCTTTGAGAAAAAGGTCAAACAATGTATCAGTATCAATATTTAGTTCACCACTTCCTTCTTCTTCACTCATAAATATTTTCCTTATTAATCATTTTTTTAATTCACATACCTAAAAATATTTGTGGCAGCTTTTAAAAGCTGCCACAAATGAGATTCACTTATTGACCTCTTGCTTCTTTAATATATTTTAGCGCGCCTGGGTGATAATATTTCTCATCTAAACCACCTAATGTAGCGTTTTCCAAGCTTATAGCATAATCTTCATATTGCTCATTTATGATATTTCCATTCTCAATAGTTACTTTTGTGATTTGATAAATCAAATCTTCGGGCAAATCTTTATGGCAAATCATTGTTACTACAGTTCCAAGACTAAGCGCATTCTTTGTATGACCATTGTATATATTTGCTGGGATTTCAACTTTTGCAAAACCGGGCCATTCAGTTAAAAATTCTTTTATCTTTTCTTCATCAATTGAAACTACACGTATAGGACGCCAAGCTTCTAATTCTATACCAATTGAATGTCTTATTGGACCCATGCAAGCAACAGCATCAGCATGCCCATCTTTCATCAAGGTTGCCATTTCAGCAGTTTCGGCATGAAGAATTTTTCCTCCTTTTTTTTCAAAACTATCATAATCCATATCATATACCTTTAAAAGTGAACGGGTCATTAATTCTGGACCTTGTCCTGGTAAAGCAACGGCAAATCTCTTTCCAATTAAATCACTAAAACTCCAAATATCACTATCAGCCCTAACAAGAATAGAATAATTTGTAATTGAGGTAGATAGCATGGCTCGAATATTTGGCAAGGGTTTGCCTTCAAATTCCTTCTTCCCATCAAATGCATTTAAAAAAGTTTCAATATAAGTATATCCAAGATCAGCATCCACACCACTATGTACTCTTGGAGGATTATATGCCCCACCCCCCTGTATCACCGTAACACGGAGATCTGGTATCTCTTTTTCTAAAATTTCTGCGAGTAGGACAGTCACTGGCCACCAAGTTCCTCTTGATGTCCCAGAAGTAAAAATGATATCTTTTTCAACAGCAAAAATATTTGTTGAGAATAAGAAAGTCAAAATTAGACAAGTCAATAAGATGTTAACTAACACTTTATTTATAAATTTCATTTCATTGCCTCCTAACAATTTAAATATTTCATTCTAAAACTAAAAAACTAATTATTAACCATCATTCTTAACTATAACTGCTATTACACCACCTCCTATTGGTCCTTGATGATAACCCCAGCCTGCCGATACATATATAGCAGGATCGCCAATAATAGAAGCAATTACGGCATTTATTACACCTCTTGCAGGTCGAGTTCCTAAGACAGAATCAGTAAGAAAAGTTGTTCTTCTACCTCTTAATTGTCCTCGAATATCAATTTGCCCCTTCGCGAAAACTTGAATAACTTTCCTTTTCTGCTCATCAGAAGGACAACAATCAAAATATAATCCTGCATTTATCAAAGCATCTTTAACTGCATCTCCATCAAGAAAATCATCCATAATACTATGTCCAATAACAAAATTACTATCTGAATACAAAGAGTTTCCTAAAACAAATACCTCAGCCCTTTTCATTTCAATACCAGCTGAGGAAGCTCCCCGTGTAGTAAACAAATCTTCTCTAGTGCAAATTACTTCTTCAGATAACTGATCTTCCTTTACTTCTCCTAACCCAAAAGCAATTCCCAAACCAGAAGATCCATTTGAAAAACCCATAGATCTCTTTGTATCATAAGTCTTCAACTTTAAATTATTATTAAAAGCATAATTTATTGCATTTAAGCCTAATGAAGGACATTTCACTTGAACATAATGAACATCTTCTACATCGATAATTTGTGCATCTTTCATAGCTTTACGAACAGCAATTGCTACTTCTTTTACTTGAATTAAAGTACCAATTTCTGCTGTTTCAAGAATACGCGTTTGTGAAATACCAATAGAAAGCTTTTTCTTTTTATTTTTAAAATTAGACTTAGATTTATTTTCCTCTCGTGTAAATATAGTTACATGGGGACTCATAACTCCTTCACAACCACCAGATGCAACTATCACAACCTCTTCTTCTATTTTCTCTTTTGGCCAATTTGTTTTCTGAATAAGAAGATCAGTATAGGCTCTAACCATTAATCTTCTTGAAAAATCATTTACACGACCATTGCCTTCAGTTTTTGCAATTATAATTTTTATTGATTTTGGATTTATGCATTCTTTATCAATATATTCGCATAAACACGATATATCTTCAGGGGAATTCATCGGGAATTTATAAACTTTAATTTTATACATTTTCTAACCTCCAATTTATTATTGTATTATTATATTTTAGTTAAATATTTAAAAATACATTCTTTTTATTTATCTTTTATTATTTTGCTATCTATATTGTCTTTATAGTAATTAAGTTGCATCTTTCTGATCGATTTTTTGGAATATTTAATTTTTAAATATTTCTTAATTGGCCTTTATCACCTCATCTATATTTTTTCCTAAAATTACATCTATTTTAAATAATTATTAAACCTAGTTCTGGGTTCTGGCCAATTTGTTTTCTTAATAAGCAGATCAGTATTATAACTGGCCATATAATTTAAACAAATACAGTACTAACAATTGATGCTTTTTTGTTTTTTATAAAATTTTTTTATTAAGATCGGAAATTTAATTAATGTTTATTTAATTAAAAATATATCCAGTTAGTCTACTGTTTGGATATGACTTCATTAATCATCAACATTATGGATCGTTTAATCACAGTAATTCATCAAGAAGATTAGAAATCACTCTGTCATTTTCTGCCGGGGGCGACCAATCAATCTCTTCAACCTCAACCCCTTGGTCTCTCAAAGAGTAAGCAAAATTTTCTAAACCTAAATTAATTACTACAACGTCTTCGTTTAATAGATCTTTTTTTTTCATTTTTTACCATCCTGAAAAGCTGCTTTACTGCATAACACAATAGCCTTTGCCAATTTAACCGCTTGAGCATTAGTAGGCATAACAACCGCCCTTACTTCCTTTAATTTTCTTATTTGTTCGGACCGGTTCTGGGGATCTTGGTCTGTTCCACAGACAGAAGCTACTAGGGAAATATAACGATTTTCCTTTTCAGCAATTCTTTTTACTTTACTCAGTACTGGCAATATGGCTCCCACTGGATCTGGATGAACACCATAACCAAGAACAAAATCCAAAAGTATAACTGCAGTATCTGGATCTGCAGCTTCCTGGAGAATTCTATCATTGCGCATTTCGGGTTCCAACATGGGATGCGGTTTACCAACTGTGAATTCATCTGCTCCGAGGTCGATCACGGTATGCCGCTGGCTAACGTGTGAATTCTCCAAAGGTAAACACCCCTTTAGAGAAACATTAGAAAATACATTATCGATTGATTGAAGCATTAATAAACATGCTTCGATCGCCAGAGTACCTCCAGTATATAGTCCACGTATGTATTTTTGTTTTTCCCTTAGCTTATTATGTTCCTTCATGGCCAATTCTGGGATAGGCTCCTTCTCTATACCAGCTGGAAATATTTTTGAAGTTAGTTTATCATCAGATAAAGCATTCACGGCTTTCACAGCCAGTTCCTCCAATGTTTCAACATATTGGATTCCATATTTATCGAATGCTTCCTTATTGCTACATAAAAAGTTTACGAAAATCGGTTGTTTACATTCTTTCAACACATGTAGGATTCTTTCTAAGGTTTCAGGAGCAGGTGGCTTGGATACAATGATGATAACCTTTGTTGATAAATCATCTTCAAGTCGACGAATACCATCAATCATGGTAATTCCACCGATCACCTGTCCCACATCATTACTGCCGGTACCAATAGCATGTGATATTCCCTTACCAAGGTTATGGATAATGGAGGAAACCTCTTGAATACCAGTCCCAGCTGCTCCAACAATCCCTATATCTCCTCTTCGAACCTTATTTGCAAAAGCTAAGGACACACCATTAATAATAGCCGTACCACAGTCAGGACCCATTACTAACAACCCATGTTTCTTAGCAAATTTCTTAATTAGTAATTCATCTTCAATAGGAACATTGTCACTGAAAATGAGTAAATTAAGCCCAAGTTTGAGAGCTTTCATTGCCTCTCTCTTCACAAAAGCACCTGGAATAGAAATTAAGGCTAAATTGGCTTTAGGCACTCTCTCAACAGCGGTAGGTAAACTGTTAAAAACGAGCTTCCTTTCCCTTATGCTTGATAGACTACCTGACTTCAATAATTCATCCGCCTTTTTCAATGCGAAATCCACGGACTCCTCAGAATCACCAGAAACTGCTATAATTAAGTCACTAGAACCTGTATCCCGGACATCATTAGACATGAGGCCACTACGCAGGAGATATTTTTTATTTTGTTCTGTACCTACAATCACTTCACATTTTCCTATACCAGGAAGCCCTCTCAATTCCATTGACATACGCATAAGAAGTATTGAGTCACGATAGGTATTCGCCTTAATACTTGCTTTATAAATTGACATATTTATCCATTTTCCTTTATTTTAAAACACTGCAAATTGCAAGCACTTTACTTACTTTGTGATTTAATCATCTTACCGAATGCCTCTAGGGCTTTTTTAAAGGCCTCTTTTGGTGCTCTGGCATTACCCACGCCAATTTGACCCCCCTCTTTATGGGCGATTCCTGTATCAATTAGGGGTAGAATACCAGTATTCATTACCTTACGAATATCAATTCCTACAGGGGCACCTGCTCCATTTTGAATCGGTATGCCAAAATTCGGATTTTGGCTAAAACAAATCAATTTCATTTCTTCGGTAATCCGCAAAGCATCATTGGCATCGCCACTTTTTATAATAGCCAGTGAAGGAGAAGCTGCATGGGCCAAGCCTCCGAGTCCACTTGTCTCGGTAATGGCACTATCCCCTAAGTCTGCTTGAGCATCCTCGGGGCCATATGGATTGAAGAAAAGCCCCTCAATTATCCCAGCCGGTCCTGTAAACCACTGCTCACCAAGACCGCTAACTTTGATCCCAACCTCTACACCATTTCTAGCTATAGCGGTTACAATACTACTATATTTAACATTTTTTGCAGCATCAGCTATGGCTTTTCCTGCAGCCATAGCAAAGTGCAGAAAAAATTGATCGCTTCGCCGTACGAAATCAGCAACATCCTGTTTAATCTGATTATCGACTGATGACCTGATAAGATATGGCATTAACTCAAGACTGAAAAGAGCAGTAGAAGCAAAATTCCTACTGTGAAGTTCATCCCCCATAGTAAGAGCACGCGCTATAATGTGCTTTAGATCAATTGAACTTCCAGCTTCTTTCAAACCAGCACGCAGACCAACTGCTATATTCGAATCAATCCAACGAATATTTTCAAGAACAGCCTCAGAATTAACCCCAAAGCTCAATCTTTCCCTTTCAGGACTTTCATAAATCAAGCAAAAACTAGAGTTACCATAAGTCTCATTCTTTACTACCAATACATTCATTGAAGCAGAGGTAACTCCACACATCGAGCCAACGGTTTTGTGTTCGTGACAAGGCTCTAAGCAAATCTCTCCGGATGCACAGAGTTCATCCACTTCCTCCTCAGTGCTTGCCAACCCTTCGTAAATTACCGCCCCAATAACTGCGTTCTTCTGCGGACGACACATACGCTTAAATGTAATTGGTGGACCAGCGTGTAATATGAGGTTTTTTTCCATTCCTGGGATAACCTCGATAGCTGGACGCACATCTACCCATACCAGCTTCGAGTTAATCATTCGATTGACTGCTTCCTGGTTAGCTTCATCAATCTTTTTTTTCAACTCCATTTTCAATCCTCCATCATTAAATTTAAAAATAATTTTCAGACATAACTCTTATCATAAATAATAATCCATAATAAATAAATCCCTAAATTACATAATCTTACAATTTAGAAATATAAAGGGGCTTCCTGGGAATATTTTAATAATAAAACATCCCCAGGAATTTTTTTAACTTTTTTCAATTTAAAAATTAAGAATTTTTGAGCAAAAATATTTTACTCTGACCAAGTAATCCACTCTCCATTCCGTGATATTTTCATATCCAAACCGGCACTAAATATTGAAAACCTGGATCAGCAATATGGTTAACTATAGCTTTTCTATCTGGGCCAACCTTTTTCAAAGCTTCTAAAATTATTCCTGCTGCATCATAAGTAAAAGAATAATATTCATTAATCATCGAGTTGTCGGGTTTAACTAAAAATCGATCATAATAAAAATGGGAAGTTATAGTATTTTTATAACAATTTAACAAAATTCAGCATTCATTTGATAATAAACATAAAGCATCAAATGTTATGATTCAATTCTACCTCCAAGATATTTATTCAGCAATTCAAAATATTTAAAATAATTCTATTATTAAAATGAATAAGTCATACCAAAAATATGAGCAGTAGTAGCACAAGAAAATTATCTTTTTCCAAATTTTAAAGGATATTACTATTTTTTATAAAACAAAAAGTGAAAATAGAATTTTGAATTAATTCATATAAAGACATTCAATGAAGATTTATAAATTTTCTTCATTCTACAAGGTCTATTCTTTTATCAAGACTAAATGGAATATTCTTTTTTTTAAATAATCGCATTACTTCCTTTAAAATATCATTCTTTACGTTTTCTATATGACAATTCAGTAGTTCTAATGCATGATTTATATTTTTTTCCCCCTCAATCGCTTTAACAATACTTATATGCTCAATATTAGATTTTCTTGGATTTCTTGTGAATTTAATTGTATTTTGTACCAAAAATGATGATTGTAAATATATTTCATTATAAAACTTTATCAATCTTTTACTGCCAGTCGATCTTACCAATGTATTGTGAAAACTATTAATATATTTTACATGTGACTTAATATCATTTTTTTCCAAAACATCTAAATCTTTCTTACAAATTTCGTACAGTTCGCTTAAAATTGATTTATTATTTTCCATATTTGAAATATAAGTTATCGCCAAGCCTTCAAATTGCTTACGTATATCATATATTTCTATTAAATCTCTAAAAGTAAATGTTTCAATCATTGCACCTTTATTTGGAATTATTTTTAATACCCCTTCGTTTTTTAATTTATTTAAAGCATCTCTTATTGGAGTAATGCTTACATTCATTTCATCTGACAACTTCTGTAAAAGTAATTTTTCCCCAGATTTATATTTTGAAGATAGAATATTATTTTTAATTTGTTGATAAATTAATTTACTTAAAGTATTATATTTCATATAGGTTGAATTATTCATTTTGCTCCCGTAAGAGGTGGTTTTGTACTAACTGTAGCTCTACTCAATCCAGATATAGGAGCACCCATTGTTACTCCTACACTAATAGCAATAAAATTATCAGGTTCCAACGGATTAATTCCGGGAAGTATATCTCTTAGAAGATAGTGAAGATTGAAGGCGTTCCCTACCATGTATGCACGATAAAGGCGCTCTGGGGATTCTTCGATCTGTAAGACTCTAGAAGATAGATTGACGTGTGGCACTTTTCCATTATATCCGTACGACATAACAAATTCCTCTCTTAATATTTTTTATATCAAAGCTTCCTGTAATATATTTAGACGATTCTTAAATATATTATTTTATTATCTTAAAAGGATTTTTAAAGTATTATTTAAATCAATCTCAATATTATATTTTAAGTAATTATAAAACAAAGTTTCACTTAGCATATTGAAAAATCATTAATAGTAAACTATATTTTGACCATGAAAGTTTGTCCTTGCTATGGAAGTAAAAAATTCTGGTAACTTTCTAGTGGTAAAATACGGTGCAGTAGCTGTGGATTAACCAGAAAGGTTAAGAAAAACCTCTGGAAGAAAATTAGAATCTCTCCTTATTGAAAAGGAAAGAACTCTAATCCCTCTCCAGAGACATCGAGATGTATGAAATCTTTACTATTTCATCCAGAGCTAAAGAAACCATGACACCTTTAATTACTAGATATAATAAAACTGGTAGTCTCTATTACGCTCATGACTGGTTTGTATATACATTTCTCCCCATTAGAGGCAACCATGGAGTGGTAGTAAAAGAGAAGGGATTGCCCAAAGGACGGAATCATAGAAAGGGCATCGAAGGTTTCTGGTCTTTTGTCAAACATTGACTTTATCAATATCGCGATCTTCCCAAGCCATATTTCCATCTCTATCTTAAGGAGATTAAATAGTAATTTAATCATCGTAATGAGAATTTAGTTGTGCGCACCGCAAATTACTGAATTAACAGATTTAAATTGTTAAAGAACAAAGCTAGTGAAATTTTGTTTAGGTATTATTATATTTTATTTTTTATATATTATAAAATATAAAATATTATTTGTCAATATTTTGTTTGAATATGTCTGTGTCAATATTTTGAGGGTAGTTTTTTTGGTGAAAAAATTTCTTCTGGCTTTGGGCAGACCTACCCCTTGTTTTATTAAGGCTTATTGTTTTTGTCAATAAACATAATTGTCCTTGTATTTCATAAATACTTTACCCCTTCTCGACCTGATGGGAGTTAAGAAGATATTACAAATATTTCTATATTAATTCTACTTTAAATTTCAAAAATCCCTCTTTTTCTATGAAATATTTATAAAAAGTAGAAAAGCCCTTCAGCAAAATGCCAAAGAGCTGGAAATGTCTTGGCTCCCCCTATTGGACGCTTTCAGAACTTTTAAGGGAAATATTACAACTGAAAATGTTAGATTAAATCAGTTAATTCTTCAATATTAGAGCAATATTTAAAGATTAGATTTATAAAATATTCATAAATAAAAGTCCTTCAATCTTTTAGTTAAAGGG
>SDBS01003461.1_pt1 | contig 15506 bp, 24 predicted proteins | sample 2277091 | NCBI WGS metagenome assembly SDBS01 (sample SAMN10404972, study PRJNA504765) | marine sediment metagenome | isolation source: marine sediment core GS10_PC15, 163 cmbsf | place: Arctic Ocean: Southern Knipovich Ridge | collected 2010 | reverse complement strand
GAATATGTTGCTCCAATAGTAATGGCTGATAGGGATTTTAATATTGGTTTTAACGGTTTGTCTCAAGTCGGTGAGGGCTGTACTTTTTTCCTTATTGAAAAAAAGAATAATCAGGAAATTAAAGTAGAACCTATTTTAGAGAATAAAACATTCACCGTTGATGTTGTCGTTCCTTCTGATTATTATTTGCTTGTTGATGCGGATGTTTATGTTGATGGTTTTGCAACTTGTTTGGGAGGTATTTCTGGTGGTGGAAGAAATATTTCACTATCAATTATATTTAATCGTTTGCCTTCTTCGTCTGATTATCTTGCAAAATATTCTTATCTTTGTGGGGATGATGAAAGTTGTTTTCGTGATGATGAAGGTAAGGAAATAAATGTAACTCAGTGGCTTAAGCAAGGCTGCCCTGAAGAAGTAATACTTAATGGTGAGGAAGCCTGCAAGGATTGGTTGATTATAAAACAAGCAACAGACATAACAACCTTGGAATCTGACAAGGACAATGTTGATCCAGTTATTGAAAATGTTATAAATAAGCAGGAGGAAGCGGCAAAGAAAGATGATGAAATCCTTACCCTTCTCGCCACAATGCAATCCGGAATGGATGAGGAGACAGTTGCCTTAATTGCGGGGATTGTAATTCTTTTCCTGATTGCTTTTGGTGGTTATTATATGCGCCAAAGGCAGGGAGTTAAACTTGGCAGGACTTTTATTGCTGAACACATTTCAAAGATTAAACTTCCTGAAATTAAATTGCCAAAAGTTTTCCCGAAGAAAAAGGTTTATGCGCCTGAGAAGGAAAATAAAGAAGAGGACTGGCAGCCATATATTGGTGCTGAGAATGAAATTGAGGAGCCTGAACCTGCTGAAGAAGAAAAACAGGAACCCCCTATTGACCCGGAACCTGAACCAAAAGAGGAATTGGTTAAGTGGGATGATAACTTTGAGGACTGTTTTATAGATGCTGAGAAGGAAGAGGATTTTATAGATTCTGAAGATGTTGATTTGGGCAAAGAGGAAGAAGATAAGGAAGAGGAAACTAAGGAGTGATGATATGAAAAGAGATTTTTGGAGTTTGCATTTGCCAGTAAATAAATACTATGGGATTTTTCCTAGGGGATTTGTTAAAAAGGTTGAAGAACTTGGAGTTGTTAAAGAACCATTTGTTCATCTATGTTCAGGAACTTCAGATTGGGGCAGTTATAGGTTTGATATAAACAAAGAGAGCCAAGCAACACATATTCAAGATGCAAGAAATACTGGCCTTCCAGATGAATTTGCTGAGTTTGTGATGCTAGACCCTTATTATACTGAGGCAGATTTTGGAAAAGTTGGCCAAGATTATGTTTCTGTTTATGACTTCTTAAAAGAAGCGATGAGGATTTGCAAAGTTGGTGGTCATATTGCTGTTCTTCATACAATTCCTCCAAAGAAGCCCAAAGGAACTAAGCTGGTTAATTTGGTTGCTATTTCTATGGGGCCGGATAGACAGTTCAGATGTTTCCAAGTTTTTCAGAAAATTAACAAGGGGATTAGTTGATAGCATTAGATTTATTTTGTGGTGCTGGCGGGGCGGCTGAAGGATTAAGGCTTGCCGGATTTAATATTGGTTCAGGGTTAGATATAAACGAACAACCAGAATATCCCTTTTCATTTGTTAAAACAGATGTATTTAAAATCAGCCCTGAAATTTTAGAGCTCCATGATTTTATATGGGCCTCACCACCTTGTCAGAATTATACTTGGGCTTCGGGCCATGCAAGGAACAAAGGGCAGGAGTATTCTGATTTGGTTTCGGCAACAAGAGACTTATTATTAAAAACAGGCAAACCTTTTGTAATAGAGAATGTTCCACAGGCTCCCATAAGAAAGGATTTGATGTTATGTGGAGAAATGTTTGGCTTAAGAGTTATAAGGCACAGAAACTTTGAAATACATGGTTTTAAGGTTAAGCAACCAGAACACCCGAAGCATAAACCGCCAATTATCATTGAGGGCCGGAAAAAGAAGAAAGCCTGGTATATGCAGGTTGCAGGACATGGAGGCCAGAGTTATTCTTTCAAGATGAAAGACTGGCAGGAAGCAATGGGTATTGACTGGATAACTGACAGGAAAATGCTTTGTGAGGCAGTTCCTCCAGCATATTCAGAGTATATTGGAAAGGAGTTTCTGGAGGCCACCAAATGAAATTCCACAACCAGGAACTTGTCCAGTTCTACCACACAAAGAACATCCCGAATAAAATTCCTTTGGGAACTGAGATGCCTGAAGGTCAGGGGGACATTTCAGCAACAATAACTATTGACGGGAAGAGAAAAGTGATAATGGTGTTTGCTCCTCAAAGTGTGGGGAAATCGAGCATGGCCTTTGGAATACCTGAAGAAACATATTTGAGGTTTGGTGTTAGCTGGTTCTTGATTTCCCCTTCAGATGAATTAACCACCCACAAGAAAGATTTGAAACAAAAATATGTGCACCAGTTTGGTGACCATGATCCTGAATATGTGGGTTCTCCAAGAGGGCTGGATTTCAAGATTGTCTGTCCACACACCATAAAAAATTCTGTTGACCATTATGATTATCTGGTTTCCCTGAAACTCAGCGATTTCTTTTCCTTAAAGGACAAGGACTTGCGGGAGAAAATGCTTACCTATTTATTTGAAATGGGGGGAACTTCCTTTGGTGCGGCAAGAAGGCAACTGGCAAAAGTAATAAAGAAGGTTGAGGGGAGGGCAGCAAAATATCAGAACTTTGACATTATGAAAAAGATGTGTGAGGACGATATTGCTAGCAAAAGGGAGGGTCAAAGAGTATCTTTTGTCCTTATAGATAAGATTGAATCCCTGCTTCTTTCCCAGAAGGTTGAGAAGGAAGGAACTATTTCATGCAGGGATGTAGTTTCTTTAATGAAGGAGCAGGGCTTTGTTGTATTCCAGACTTCAATGTCAGGTGCGGCAATTATTGAGTTTCAGGTTATGGTTGCCCTGATTGTTCTGATGCTGGTTGAAGAGAAAGAGTGCTTTAATGGGATTGGAATATGGGTTGATGAGATTGACAAGTATTGCCCCCGCGTTGGTGGGAAATCAATAATGAAGGAAATTCTTACCGATATCCCGCTAAAGTACGGCAAGTCTAATATCTGGCTTATCGGGATTGCCCAGAAATCTGAGCTTACCGATGCCAGCCTGACAGACCAGGCAAACAATATTATTGCCTCAAACCTAACCCCTGACCAGATGAAGGATTTGGTTCAGGAAACAAAGATTGGTTTTTCAGTTCGCGAAAGGATGGAAAATCTTCGTGCAGGCATTGTTCCAAATATGGAGTGGATGAATATTGAGCCATTTGAAACCGAGAAAATTGGCAATCAGATGGTGACAAAGGTCAGGGAATTTTATCCCCGCGTAACAAGGAGCCAGTTCCATGAGAGGTGATTATTATGATACAAAGAATTAGATGTTTTATGAATTTTCATAATCATAGAGACAAAGGGGAAATTGTTTTGGTTAATGGTGAATTACTTAGAATAAAGATTTTTTGTTATGGTTGTGAAAAGCAGATTTATTATAATGAATCTTCTGATGGTTCCCCTGTTTTTGAAATGGTTGATTGGTCAACACGTAAAATAGAGCCTAGCTTAAAATGGAGGGAAATGAAATGAACGCACTTGAAAAACTATTTAAAGAAAAGGTATTTTTGGCAGACGGGTATTATTTTATTGACAACGGTAAGTTTGATGTTAAGCAAGCAGAGTCTATTAAATTGGAAGATGTCCGCACTGTACTGTTGGAAGAAGCGGAATTTTGGAAAGGGCAAAGAGGAGATGTTGAGCATGATATGAAAAGAATGGAAGAAAGTGATTATGATTCAAATATAGATGAATATAAAATAAAGGAAGGATATGCTAAGGCTTGCAAAGTTATTGAATCAAGAATCCGAAGGAGTTGTGGAGAATGAAAAAGAAAATAGAAGAACTTGAAGGTAGGATTCTAGAGTTGGAAATAGAGTTGCAAAACAAAGAGTTTCTTATTTGGGATTTGAAAGCCGAAGTGGATGCCCTGCATAAAGCTCTGGAGGCATCACACAATAGAATTTTAAAAATGGACAGACCATCGGTGAGAATATGAACACTCTGCGGAGTGCAAACGCACTTGAAAAGATGTTTAAGGGAAAATCAATGAGAAGATATGAAATTTATGGCACTTTCAAGGGGAGACAAACAGAGAGTGGTTATGATTCTTTTATTCCGTATGAAGATGTCCGCACCGCACTGCTGGAATATGTTGATGCATTGGAGATGAAGGCATATAAGATTTCTTATTTTTGTAAGGCTAACAAAAATATACCTAATTATTCTGGAATGAATAAAAAGCTGACAATTCTAAGTATTGCCAATGAAATCCGAAGGAGTTGTGGGGAATGAGCGCACTAGATTTCTTATTTAATCCAGTCTTCTGGGTTGTCCTTGTTCCGGGGATTTGGTTTCTGGCTAACATGGGCTTTCTTGATTTCCTTAAAGAAATTATGGGGCAGGGCGATGCGCAGGGAGAATTTGATTTGGGTTTCACGCCTGAATTTTATGTTACTGCGCCGGATGGGGTTGCCAAGATTGGGAAAATGAAACCAGGGGCAATTATGCTTGATGGGCAGAAAGAATGGATGCCTGGTTTTGAACTGCATAAAACCCTCCTGCCTGAGCATGATTCTGTTATGCTTGAAAGGAAAGGGATGTTCTATACAAACCTCGGAATATATTCCCACATGGTTTCAAACAATCCTCCGGGGCCGGAGCATATCAGGCAGTTGCTTATTAAGAATGAAATCGAGGCTGAGAAGAACGCAATGCTTGAAAGGGAATTAATCGGGCATAAGGCTGATGCCGCATATAAAACAGTTACCCAGAAAGTTAGGGAGAATGTTGGGGAACTTACTGCATTGCGTGAGGCAGTGCAGCAGATGGGCATGACAAACGAGGACAGGAAAAGATTGAGGGAGCAGGGGCGGGGATCGACATGAATAGAACTAATATTGTAAGATTAGTAATAAATAAAAATCATAAGAAACTTATGTTAGAACTTATGACTTTATCCTCTTGTGTTTGGAACATGGCAAACTATAACTTCCGACAGGCGATAATAAATAAGAAGAAAGTGAACTCATTTTTTAAACAGCAGCAAGTAATACAAAGAACTAACGAGTACCAAAAATTGGGCAGGTGTTATGCTTTACCGATGTTACAAAAACATTCTTTTGTTGTCAATTCCTTTTTTAGGTTGATAAAATCAAAAACACAGAAAAGAGTTGGATTACCAAAATACTACAAAAATAGAAAAACCAACACAACCATCCCGAGTATGCTGCGTTTTGATTCAGAGGCATATCATTTTAAAGAAGACGAAGTTCGTTTGCCCTTGTCGATAAAAATGAGAAAAGAAATTGGAATGAAAGGAATAGTGTTTAAATATAGAGGAAAACTAATCTGGGAAGGTAGACAAAGGCAGGGGGAAATACATTATGATTCTATAAGAAAGAAGTTCTATCTGCACCAATCAATTGAAGTAAAAAATCCAAAGAAAATGAGTGGTAAAAAAGTGCTTTCCATTGACATAGGAATAAAACGCGGCATTGCAGGATTTGATAATGAAAAGGCATATCTCTATCCCAACCCAATTGTAAAGGAATGGAAGCAGATAACCAAGCGCATAGCAAGACTGAAAAAGATAGCCTATTTCAGAAATGGCCAGAAGACAACAACTCAGATACGAAGCCTTTTCGGTAAGAGGTCAAGAATAGTAGATAACTATTTCAAGAACATTGTATCTTGGCAAATAAATCAGGCGAAGCCAAGTAAAGTAATAGTTGGTGATGTTAAAGGGATACTTGAAAAACCAAGGAAAAATAAAACAGGAAATCAAATGACGCACAACCTTTGGTCGTTTGGCTTGCTGTATAAAAGATTGCAGAACAAATGCGAGGAACAGGGAATAGAATTAATTAGGGTGCCGGAGAAATATACAACACAGCTATGCCCTTCATGTGATAGCCTTAACAAGCCGATTGACAGGGACTATGAATGCTCTTGCGGCTACTCGCAAGATAGAGATATAAATGGAGCAATAAACATCTACCGTCAGAATGTAAGTGGTACTGTTTGTTTGCATCCTGTGGTTGAGAACGACCATTTGCTCATAGGTGATGCCAAATGACGAAAGGATGCGCACCGAAGCAAGAATCTCCAGATTTAAGTCGTGGAGGAGTTCATAAAGTAATAACCCAAGATAAACGCTGGGCGAAAATAAAGAACTTAATGGATTTGGTTTATGGGCATGGCTCAGGCAACCAAAGGGTTCATGGATTGACCTATATGAAAATCAAGGAGACAGGAACTGGCTATAGGTTTGTTCCTCTTGATGAGGTATGGAGGAGGTTCCACACAACCAAAATGCCGGACATTAAATCAACTGCCTTTGCTGAATTGTTTGCCCTTATTGAAAGGTATTCAGAAATGATGAGAAAGCAGGATGAATTGGTTAAGGATTTGTATGAATTTGCCAGAGTTTTCAGGGATGGTAAATTCGAGGAAGAGCCGGATGAAATTCCAGGGCGGCTTGCTTCTATTGAGGAGTTCATTGAGGAAACCAAAAAGTTCCGCGAGGATGTTGAAACTTGGATGAAGGAAAAGGAAAATTCGGTATATGATGAAACTCCCGCCAAAAAAAAGAGCAATAAGATAGAAGATATGACCCCGACAAAAACAGAGTCAGGTCAGGAAATTGAATATGATGAGGGGCTGGAGATATGACAGAAAACTGCAATTTAATCCTCGGAGACTGCCTAGAAAAGGTTAATGAATTAGAAAATAATTCAATTGATTTATGCCTAACCGACCCTCCTTATGGTTTGGAGTTCATGGGTAAGGGCTGGGACAAATGGCAGGAGTCATTCAATGAGAAATGGGCTGCTGCAATCATTCCAAAACTCAAAGCAGGGGCGTTTCTTGTTTTCACAATGACCCCTCGACAGGATTTATTATGGCGTTGCCTTGCGGGAATGGAGAAGGCAGGGTTTGAGTTGAAAGGAAGCGGGATGTATTGGCTTTATCATACTGGATTTCCAAAGGCTGCTGATATGAGCAAGGCGATTGATAAAAGATTAAAGATAAATCATTTATTTGAACCATTCGCAAAACATTATAAAGAACAACGAATCAATTCAAAATTAACCCATAAACAGATTTGTGATAAAGGAAAGTTTTATGATAAAATTAATCATGGCGGGGCATCATCTAATTGGGAATTAGGGCTTAATGTTCCAACAAAAGAGCAGTGGATTATTTTAAAAAACATTTTGAAATTATCAGATAATTTTTTACCGTTGATTGAGAGAATTGAAGCCGAAAGAAACTTAATTGGAAAATCCGATACAACTATTGGAGTTGGTGGTTCTTCTCCAAGAATGGGGGGAGAACATGATATTACTGAACCGATAAACGAACTCTCAAAAACCTGGAACGGCTGGAAATCCTATTCCCTGAAACCTGCGGTTGAATGTGTTGTGGTAGCCCAAAAGCCCCGCACTGAAAAAACAATTGTCGGGCAGGTTCTCGCAACAGGCACAGGTGCGGTTAATGTCGGGGATTGCAGGATTCCTTATGCGAGTGAGAATGACGATACTCATAGAGGTTTTGTTAAAGATGGAAACGATTTGCCTGAAACAGAATTTAACAAAAACTTTGATTTAAAATCTTATGATTCCGACAAATATCATTCACAACAAGGTCGCTTCCCAGCAAACCTTTTGGTTTCAGGCGAGCCGTTGAGCAATGGAAGCAACCGTTTCTATTCCCTTGACAAATGGGCAGAAAAGAATAACATTGCGCTGACTGAGGATTTCGCTTTCCTTGATGTGCCAAAGCCGAGCAAGGCTGAAAAGAATGAGGGGCTTGAAGGATTTGAGGAAAAGTTTGCCTCAAATTTGCCAATGCGTTCTGGTGATAAAGATGTTGATGAAAGAGTTGGCGAAGGACAAAGGAAAACAGATAGACAGACAAAATCCCGTAATCAACACCCAACCTGCAAACCAGTAACCCTTTTCTCTTACCTTGCCAAAATGTTCTGCCAGCCGAAAGGAGTAATCCTTGACCCATTCATGGGTTCAGGAACAACAGGGATTGCTGCCCTGAAAATGAATTTCAAGTTTATTGGAATTGAAAAAGAGGAAGATTATTTCAAGATTGCTCAGGCAAGGATTAAATCTTATTCTGAGCAGATGAAGTTAATGGCTGAGTGATCCCATGACAATAAAAACCTCAAAAAAATACCGCTTCAAAAAGCAGTCTTTTCGGGAAGGGGATATTAAAATCTGGCTGGACTGGGATGAAGTTCCTAGGCTTATGGCGATTCTGATTTTCCACAAATACTGCCCCTATCCTTCAATTGCAACTGAGAAGTTTATGAATGGGCTAAGCCAGACAAGGTGTTATGTTCCCTCGATGTACAAAAGGAACGCCGCAAATAAAAGAAAGCGGGAGGATTCCCTTGGTGCGGTTTCCAGAAAGAAACTCAAAAACAAGTGGGGCGTTTTTCCGGACAGGGAAGCCGCCTACAAATATTTTCTCCTAGCCTTGATTAAGAGCTACTTCAAATGGTCGGAAGTTTCCAACAACAGAAAGGACATGAGAAACCCCCGCTATATTTCCCTCACTAATTACGGGAAGATTAAGCAGAGGGATTTTATCAATAAACTTGAAACACTTTCCCTTGAACAATTGGATTCTTTCAGCAATTACCCCTTGTTTGTTCTGAAGAAGGCGTTTATGCTCAGGCAAAAGGAGATTGGGAGGGATGAAATATGACTATTTCCTCTATCTCTTATTCCCTACTTTTTTATATTAATCGGAAGATTTATAAATACTTATGCTGTAAATAATACTGTAAGAATTGCTGTAAAGACTATGGCAATGTGAGGTGTTTTAAAAATGGATAAAGGAATAATATTGTTGCTGGCATCAATCGGTGCGATTGTGCTGGCAATCCCAGCCTTTTTTGTTATAGGTCTGGTTGTTGCAATTCCCTTGGGTTTTTTAGGAATTGTTGGACTGCTCTCAATGAAACTCTTTTACAGAGTTGTAAAGCCTAACGAGGCTCATGTGAGGATGTTCAGAAATAGAAAGGAGGTCTTTATTGCGAGGGAAGGGCAAGCATTGTCATATTTTGAATTTCCAATGATAATGCAGGTTTTGATTCTGCCACTTTCTTTCTTCAAAACTGAAATCGAGAATTACAGTTTCGAGGACAAGAACTTTGCACCATTCAAGGCAACTGTTGTGCCATACTTCATAATAGCTGACCCTAAAATAGCAAGTGAGAGAGTCAGCCAATTCGCTGAACTACGAGATCAACTAGAGAAAATTGTTCTCTCTGTCTCAAGGTCAACTATGTTAAAATATACAATAAGGGAAATAATGTCAGACAGGCAGAAAATCGGAGGGCTTATTGAAAGCGAAATTTCCGGTAAGTTTGAAGAGTTTGGTGTTTCCCTGAAGAACTTTGAATTAGTTGACATCGGAGATGAAGAAGGTTCTAAAGTTATAAAGAATCTGAACCTTGCTGAAGAGGCAAGAATCGAAAGTGATTCAAGAAAAGTTGTTGCTGAAAAGACTTCAGATGCAAGGCTTGTTGAGGCAACAAGAGATGAAGCTGCCCAGAAAAGGGAAATTGAAAGAGACAGGCAGGTCGGAGTTGCCCAGCAATTAAAAGATGAAGAAATTTCTGTGAAGAAACAGGATGCCATCACTGCTGAAAAAATGGCTGTTCAAATTGAAACAATCAGGCAGAAAGAAATTGACAGGACAGCAGCAGATTTGGAAGGACAGGCAATTGCTGTTCAAAGAATCAAAGAGGCTGAAGGTTTCAAAGATGCAAAGGTTTTGGAAGCTGAAGGTGATTCCACATATATAGACAAAACTGGAAAAGCTGAAGGGGATGCAATTGCCTATGCTGGAGAAGGTAAGGCAAGAGGAATATTGGCTGAAGCTGAAGCAATGCAGAAATATGATGCAGCGGGAAAATACATCAAGGAACTTGTTGTAAAGCAGAACATACAAAACGCATATGCTAAAGCTTTGGAATCAGCAGACCTGAAAGCATACATGACCGGAACTCCTGAGAAGGGATTAATGGGATTGCTAACTCCTGAAGGGGCAGCAAATGTCGCAAATGCACTCTCAACTTATAATGAGTTGAAAGGCGAGTCAGGGGGCTTGCTGGATATAATCTCAAGCCAGACCGGAATTCCAAAAGACACACTCCAGAAGATTGTGAAGAATATCAAGAAAGAAGAGCCGGAAAAAAAGAAAGGGAAGAAGACGGGGGAAAAGAAAGCCCCTTCCCCTCCTGAAATCGAGAAGGTGAAATAAATGTCTGAAAACAATGACCCAAGAGCTAAGGTAAAACAATATGAAGGTGTTGTTTTTTGGGATGATGAGGACAATCCATTAAAAATAGTGAAGGTAAGGTTTGATTCAGTAAAAGACCTTATCGCTGCGAGGTATGAACTCATTGATCTGAAGAATACAATCATTGTTCACGAAGACGGGAAAAATGATGCCTTTGTCTTGATTGAACCAAGCAGAGTCTCCTCAGAAGCAGACGGAATTCAATTGTCTGCTTCTGCACCAGAAGAAGAGGAAGAAGAAGAAGGGGGTGAGTAAAGTGGCAGAAGAAATTGGAGTAGATGAAGTAAAACATTCATTTGGCAAGGTCGAGGTTACTATCAGGCCAATGGGGGGATCTCCTAAAACAGTTTCCGTTAGTAGCGATATGCTAATTGGCGATGTTTTGGATTATGCCGATATATCTGTTGGTAGAGACACCAATGTGGTTGCTGATGGCGAATCTTTAAACTTGTCAGACCCGCTTGGGAAAAAAAGGGAATTGATTCTTGTTCCAACTGTAAAGGGGGGAAGTTGACCCTTTCTTTTTTTCCTTTTTTTTATTTATTTTCAAAGGTGTTTTCATGGTTGATAAAGCAAAAATGTTTGATAATTTGTTTGAGGCAAGCAGCCGTAGCGCTCAGAATAAAGAAGTTGTTGAGTTGCAGAAGAAGGTTAAGCGTTGGAATGATTATTTGGCTAAACGCCCAGAAGACGAGACCATTAAAGAGATGCTCGATAAGTATAATGCCAAGCTTGCAGACATGAAACAAGCACCTTCAAGTGGCTCTCTTTTGGAGAAGGTTGAGGCATTGCCATTTATTTTGAAGGTGAGTGTTTCAAAAAGCAAAGCCGTTTTGGAGACTGCCGAGATTGTTTTAAGATGGGGTAAGGAAAATGTAAAGTTGGGAAATTATTTGATTGAGTTTAAAAGTGGGGGGAAACTTCCAACTATTAAAAGGAAGCAGGGGCGTGTTAGAACAAACACAAGTGGAGACTATTATCACCACCCCCATATTTCTTCAGGCTCCTCTACTGTTTGTTGGTCTCATCAAAAATCAGTTTTAAAGATTTTGGATAAGGCGGTTGTGGATAAGAGACCAGATATAATTGCAACGATAGCTTGGGAGATGCTGAGAAAACCAACAGAAGGCTCAGGTTATACTGACGGAAATCATTTTTTGAATAGTATAAATCATCCACTACTCACAGAAAAGCAGAAGAATGAGATTGCTTTAAGAAAAATAAAAGAAGGCATTGATTTATTTATTAGGAGGTTGAAAAGATGGGTTCATTATTACAAAATAAAAAGCCTGTTCCGATTGTTGAAAAAAAAGATGGGGCTTTAAAAAAGCAAAGTGGTTCCGGTTTTTGGAACGCATTTTTCGGCTTTTTTGAAGGCTTTTTTGAAGATGCTGTTGACTTTTTAATTTTTGGGAAGTCTTCAAAGAAATTTGAGGGGTATGGCTCAGAAGGGTGGTTAGGCAAAGAAGATGCCTTTAATCAAGCAAATTATTTTGGGGCATATGACAAAGAATTAAACTTTTTTAATTCAAAGCACATTGTAATTCCAAGCAGGGTTGCTTCAAAGATTTTTTCTTACACAAGGTCAGTTAATGCAGAAATTGGTGGTTTGCTTGTTATAGAAAAGACAGAGAAGGCCATAATTATTTCCGATGCGTTATTATTTAAGCAGAAGGTCAGCTCTGGCAATGTTGAACTTAATCCAGACAATTTGGCAAAGCAACTCTCCAAAATTGCTTCAAAAAACCCTGAAAAGATTGAAAAAATAATGGGTTGGTGGCACAGCCACAATGACATGGGTACATTTTGGAGTAGCACTGATGATGCTTGCTTCAAAAGTTTTTTGGCTGTTTCGCCTGTTGCATTTGGGATAGTTGTAAATAAATCTGGTAATTTGAAGCTTAGGCTTGATGTTGCAACAGATATTGGAGTGGTTACTGTCGGTAATGTAGATTATTATATGGGCAAAGTAATCCATGTTCCAGAGTGTGTTATTGAGGCTAAAGAGAAAGTCAGGTTTTTTAGTTTCAGAGATATTTTTTCTTTAGAGCGATTGTGCAATCGCAGGTTGAAAAGGAATCATATTAAACGAAATGAATTTTGGAGGAATAATAAATGGATTTCACAAGACAGTTAAATATTTTTGACCCAGAGGAAAACCAACAGTTTTCAATTAGTTTGATCGGGTGCGGAAGTGTCGGAAGCTTTACAGCGTTGGCCTTGGTAAAGATGGGTGTAAATCTCATTGAGATTTTTGATAGCGATGTGCTGGAAAAACACAATTTACCGAACCAATTTTTCAGAAAAGACCAGGTTGGCATGAGCAAAACTGGTGCTTTATTGGATTTGCTTAGTGAGTTTGTTGAGGTAGTTCCGAAGGCTTTTAAAAATGTTGACGATAAAACAAAGTTGAAAGGGGTTATTGTTATATCGACTGTTGACAGTATTGAAGCAAGAAAGCTTATTTGGAGGAGGGTTAAAGCCTCAAAACCGATGTTTTATATTGACAGCAGAATGGGGGGGAAGATTTTTTCAGTTCACTCCGTTGATATGTTAAACAAGGAAGCAGTTGATGCCTATGAGAAAAATCTTTTTGGAATTCACAAAGGTCTTGACTTGCCCTGTACAGAGAGAAGCATAATCTTCAATATTCTTGGATTGGCAAGCATTATTTGTAATCAAATTGTAGCCTTTGCTTCTGAAAAAGGTTTTTCTAAGACTGTTCATTTCGATTATGAAAATTACATTTTTTTGAAGGATTGAGGTGTTGTTGAATGGCTGAAAGAATTAAACCTGAGAAACCAAAAAAGAAGCAATTTTTCTTTGAGGTTAAAAATAAGAAAATATTTTCAGATCGTAATAGCAGTTATAGTTATATTCCTGGTTTCACTTTTGGTTTTTTAAGAGGCGCTCCTAAAATATTACTTGGCACGATTACTCTTTTGATGGCTTCTAATATTGATACAATTCTAATACCAATTGCATTTCCAGTTCCAATGTCAATAATAATTGCAGTAATAGGAATAGTCACTATTGCTTGGGGAATCACGGAGGGATTATAATGACACTATCAAAAAAACCATTAGTTAGGGTAGGGGTAATTGACCCAATAACAAGGAAGACCCTTTGGAGTGGGACGGTTTATAAGAATTCTTTCAAATCTCCGGCGCAAATAATCTCAAAAATTAAGGAGGTGCTATCATAGTTCTTTCCGTTTCCTCTATCTTAGCAGAAATGCTTGAGAAGAAACCAATGGTTGTTTTTGCATTGGCAGCTGTTTTGGCTGTAGCAATAACGTTAATTGTAGCTTCTGTTTTTTCTTATTTTGATGTTGGAGATAGTTTTCCTGAAGTGATTGTAATAACTGCAAAAGATAGCGGAGCTTATGTCTGCACAATTGGAGTTGATTGCAGGATTACAAATATGGATTATGAAGAAGATTGTGAATGTCAGTCAACTGAACCAACTTTTAAGGAATTGGATGAAACTGATGAACCAATATTTGTAGTTGCAATGGATTACAATGTTGATTGCAGCGACATAGAGAAAGCGATTTCCAGTGGTTTTGTATTGAACTTAAATGAGTTTGGTCGTTCTGTAATTTGCAGCAGTTGCAGTGAAGCGGTTTGTGATGCTGTTAGCGGGGGAAAAAAAACATCAGATTTTAAGACCTGCTTTTGGGTTGTGGTTAATCCAGATGAAATCATTACTGAGTATGAATATTCAATAGGTGTTTATTATGAAGATTGGAAAAGGATACTTGTTCCTGATGATGTTGCAGATGAATATCATGGAACCGGAATTAGGATTAGGTCTTATGGTTTATACTATGAATATTCAGAATCAACAATGAACTTTCAATCTCGTCCAAACCTCATATTTGGGCCATTTAATCTAGTTGATTTGAAAGTTAATTATTTTGATTGTAATGAGGCGATTGAATGAACGAATATACAGTGATAACCTTTTTACTGACAATTCCTATTTGGATTTTGGGAGTTGTTGCTATTTATTCTATTAAACCAAAGGAGAAACTTGGTTATTTTGAGAGGGGAGGGATAGCTTTTCTTAGTGCTTTGTTATTTATGCCTCTTTGGCTCGGTATTGCAATCATGACTCCCCCAGTTGTAATTGCTCTATATTTTTGTGTAATTATTTTTTTCTTAGTTTCAGCTTTGTTTTCAGTTGGAATATTTTTGAAGGATAAACTTGTAAATTGAGAATGGAAAGGTGATGGAGAAATGAACGCACTTGAAAAAGGACTTGAGAACATAAGGAAATTGTGCAAAAGGAATGTTTCTGACAAGCACGCACGGTGGGCGATTGAGCAAACATATATTGAGGCATTGCAGGAATATTCGAATGAATTAATTAAGAACGCCGATGTCTTTGAAAAGGCAGTAGAGAAATTTCATAATCAAAAAGAAACACATTGGGAGCATTTCAATATTGGAAGACACCATTCTTACAGGGTAATATCTTCAGAAATTTTTAAGGCGGTGAAAGATTAATGAACGCACTTGAAACACTGTTTAAAGAAAAGGCAAGTGACAAATACTTGGAATTTGCCATGTTTAAAGCAGAAGATGTCCGCAAGGCTATACTTGAGTTTGCGACTAAAGATATTCTTGAATTTACCGAATTGGGGGAAGATGATTATACAGAAGGAAGAAATGCGGTTGTACTTGAAATAGCTTCAAAAATTAGAAAGGCGGTGAAGGGATGAACAAATTAACACGTCAAGTCCTTGACAAAGTTGCGAAGGAAAAAAGCAATAATTATTTGATTCATAATTATGAAGTTATTAGCCAGACAGCAGAAACTTATCGACAGAAGGTATTGGAGATTATTGAGGATGAGATGGAAGTTATTTTGAGAGATAGTAAGATTGATGATGACAATTGTCAATGTGAGGATTGTTTGGAAAACTGTGCAAAACATTTCATATTAGGTAAAATAATAAAACGTCTTAGTGGTGATTAGTAATGAACGCTGACAAATGGGATAAGTGGGAAAAGTATGGTAAGAATAAACTCCCTCCCAAGGT
>SDBS01003460.1_pt1 | contig 15512 bp, 13 predicted proteins | sample 2277091 | NCBI WGS metagenome assembly SDBS01 (sample SAMN10404972, study PRJNA504765) | marine sediment metagenome | isolation source: marine sediment core GS10_PC15, 163 cmbsf | place: Arctic Ocean: Southern Knipovich Ridge | collected 2010 | reverse complement strand
CTGGATTCGATAAAGAGGAGGTTGAGCAATATAAAGATAACCTTTTTCAATTATCGGTTTAAAATAGCGATAAAAGAACGTCAAAAGCAGAGTTCTGATATGATTTCCGTCTGAATCCGCATCACACATTATAATAATTCTGTGGTATCTTAATTTGGCTAAATCAAAATCTTCAGCAATTGCCGTCCCTAAAGCAATAATTAATGCCCTAATCTCTTTTGAGGATAAAATTTTATCAAGTCGGGCTCTTTCAACATTTAAAATTTTTCCCCGCAAAGGCAAAATAGCCTGGAAATGCCTGTCTCTGGCTTGCCTTCCACTTCCTCCAGCGCTCTCGCCTTCCACGATATAAAGTTCTGATTCCTCTGGCTTCCGAGAAATACAATCTGCTAATTTTCCCGGTAAAGTAAGACCCTCTAAAACTCCTTTTCTTAAAACAGTTTGACGGGCGACCTTGGCAGCATTACGCGCCTTGGCAGCTAAAGCGCAGTTTTCAATAATTGCCCGAGCATCAGAAGGGTTTCTTTCTAAAAAATCGCTTAACCCTTCTGAAATCGCTGTCTCAACTCCATTTTTTGCTTCTGGGTTTCCTAATTTAGCCTTGGTCTGTCCTTCAAATTGAGGATCTTTTAGTTTTATCGAAATTACTGTTGTTAGTCCCTCTCTTACATCTTCTCCGCTAAAATTTTCATCTTTTGCTTTAAGAAAGTCCTCCCTTCTGGCATAATCATTAAGAGTTCGAGTTAAAGCTGCTCGAAAGCCAGTGATATGAGTTCCTCCTTCTTGAGTCCAAATATTATTAGCAAAACCTTCTTCAATACACTCCATTTCCTGAGTATATTGAAAAGCGGCTTCCACCAAAATACCATTTTTTTCAGAAGATACATAAAAGATATTTTGATGGCGAGGAGTATTATCTTGAACTAAATATTTAACATAAGAAATAAGTCCCCCTTCAAAATAAAATGCGTAAGAATTCTTTTTGGGTAATCTTGCATCTTCAATAATTATTTTAACCCCTTTAGTTAAATAAGCCTGTTGACGGAGATAATTTAAGATTTTTTTGTAATCAAACAGGGTTGTCGTGAAGATTTCTGAATCAGGCTCAAAAATTATGGTTGTTCCGGACTTTTTACAATTTCCTACTTTTTTAACTTTTGTTTTAGGCTTACCCTGACTATATTCTTGTGAATATTTTTTTCCTTCTCGACAAACCTCAACCTTCATATATTTTGATAAGGCACAAACAGCTGAAACTCCTATTCCATGTAAGCCCCCGGTAGCAGCATAAACCTTTCCCCCAAATTTTGCTCCAGCGTGTAAAGTGGTCATTACTGTTTCCAGAGCTGATTTTTTTGTCTGAGGATGTTTTCCAACCGGAATTCCCCGTCCGTTATCACTAACCTCAACCTTATCTCCCGGTAAAAGTCTAACCAAAATTTCATCACAAAAACCCATTATTGCTTCGTCAATTGAATTACAAACACACTCAATGAGTAAATGATGAAGACCTTCGGATCCGGTTGAACCAATATACATTCCTGGTCTTTTCCGAACGGGTTCCAGACCTTTTAACACATATATGTCTTTTGCCCCATAATCAGCTCCTCTTTTTTTAGTTTTAGGTTTTGTCTTTTTAGAAACCACGGTTTATTAACAAATAACAAATATTAAATAACTTAATACTTAATATTTGATACCTGATACTTAATACTTAACGACGGACTTCCCACCTCGGCCCTCTTTCTAAGGCTTTGATTATTTTATTTTGAATTTTGTCAATCTCTTGTGAGGCCAAAGTCCGATTCTCTGCCTGATAAATTATATGAAAAGCTAAATTCTTTTTACCCTCGGAAATCTCTCTTCCTTCATAAATATCAAAAAGGTCAACATCTCTAACTAACCGACCTCCAACAGTATTAATTTTATTTAAAACCTCTACCACCTTAACATTTATTGGTACCAAAACTGCTATGTCCCGAACAGCTGAAGGATATTGAGAAATAGGCTGATACTCATGTTCTTCTGAACAAAGTTTTCTTAATTTCTCAAAATCAATATCAAATACAACGATTTTCCCTTTTTTTAATATCTTTGACGAAATCTCTCCCAAGAATCCAATCTCCTGATTACCAACTTTAATTTCGGCAATTTTTCCTGGCTGCCAAATAGAGATTTTACTTTGTTCAGGAGTCGCTTTATATTCATCATACCAGATATCACTTATGCCGAGCTTATTTAACAAAGAGTCAACTGCTCCCTTTACTTGATAAAATCCTTCGACAGTTACTCCAGACAACATTCTCTTTTCTGATTGTCCTTTAATAAATATCTTCCCCAGCTCGAATATCTTAATTTCATCAAAAAATCTAAAATTATTTACTATATTTTTAAGCAAATTGGGAATTAAACTTGGTCTTAAATATCTCTGTTCCAAACTTACTGGATTCTCCACTTCAATTACTTCCTTATCTTTATATCCAAAAATCTTAGTTTCCTTTTCTCCAATAAAAGAATAATTATAAACTTCGCTGAACCCAATCTCCTTTAAAATATCTTTTACAGCATCTTCCCAAAAAATATCAAAGTTTTTTTTCGGAGAAATTAAAGAAACTATTGGGAAAACAGGTTTAATATTCTCATAACCTGCAACTCTACCAATTTCTTCAATTAAATCTTCAGGAATTGATATATCCAGACGCCAAGTAGGTACTTCTACTGTTAAAAATGGATGTTCTTCTTTATTAATTTTAAAACCTAATCTGGTTAAAATCTCTTTGACTTTTTTTCTTTCTATTTTTGTCCCCAAGAGTCTCGTAAGGTACCTATAATCTAATTTAATCTTCTTAAGTTGACTCTTTTGGGGATAAATATCAATTATCTGAACTATTTTACCACCACCAAGTTTGGTCAAAAGAAAATAGGCTCTTTCTAAGGATGGGGTTGTTAAATTTGGGTCTATTCCCTGAGAATATATATTTGATGCCTCGGTTTGATGATTTAATTTTTTTGCAGCTTTATAAATCGTTTGTCTATCAAAATTCCCTGCTTGCAACACAATATTTTTTGTCTTTAAATCTGTCTCACTTAATTTTCCGCCCATAATACCAACTAAATCAATCAATCTGCTTTTATCTTCAACAACAAGCATTCCCTTATCTAAAGTATGGCTGCTGTCATCCAAAGTAACTAATCTCTCTCCCTTTTTTGACTCTCGTAAAATCATCTGATGGCCTTGAATTTTATCATAATCAAAAGTATGTAGAGGTTGCCCTACCTCCAACATCACATAGTTAGTCAAATCAACCATATTATTTATAGAACGAAGATCCACTGATTCTATTCTTTCTTTTAACCATTTAGGAGACGGACCTACCTTTACTCCTTCCACTACTATTGCTGAATAACGAGGAACTAATTTAGGACATTTGATTTTCAGGCTAATTGGCTTAATTTCGCCTTTCTCTTTTTTTAATTTTTTTCTTTTTAACGGCTCTAAATCTTTACCTAATATAGCCGATATTTCTCTAGCCACCCCCCAATAAGACAAACAATCATGGCTCCTATTTGGCAGAATATCAATATCCAAAACATAATCTTTACCAACTTTTTTTACTTCCTCTACTTCAAAAGCATGCATAGTTAAAATTTCTGCCAGCTTTTCTGGCTTCGGTAATTTGCTTTTGATATAATCCCCTAGCCAGTTGTATGAAAATATCATAATTTAGAATTGTTTTAAGAATCTAAGGTCGCCGCCATAAAATAACCGAATATCCTTAATCTTATACTTCATCATCGCTAATCTATCCAATCCTATTCCAAAAGCAAAACCCTGCCACATTTTCGGATTTAAACCAGAAGATTTATAAACATAAGGATGAACCATCCCTGCTCCCATTATTTCAAGCCAGCCGGTTTGGGAACAAGCAGAGCAACCCTTTCCCCCGCAATTCAAACAACTCATATCAACCTCAAAGCTCGGCTCAGTAAAAGGAAAGAAACTTGGCCGAAGCCGAATCTCAATTGATTTTTTAAAAAATTCTTTAAAAAATTCCTGGATTATTGCTTTAAAATTTGCCACCGAAACCTCTTTATCTATCATTAACCCCTCAACCTGATAAAACTGAATATCATGAGAGGCATCAGTGGCTTCGTGACGAAAAACTTTGCCCGGTATAATAATTCTCAAAGGAGGATTGTGCTTTTCCATATAATGAATCTGACCTGGAGAAGTGTGAGTCCTTAATAACAATTTTTGTGTTTTTGTCTTAAGCCACAAAGTATCCCAAAGGTCACGAGCCGGGTGATCGGCAGGAATATTTAGAGCATCAAAATTATACCATTCATTTTCAATTTCCGGTCCCTCAACAATTGAAAAACCTAAATTCCGAAAGATCTCTTCCGCCCTTCTTTTAACTAAAGTTATGGGGTGGAGACTTCCTAAAGATAGTTTTTTGCCGGGGATAGTAACATCAACTCTTTCTTCTTGAAACTTATCCGCCGATTGACGAATTGAAACTTGAAGTTTTTTTCTCTTTGTCTCAACGCCTTTTTTTATCTCTTGTTTAATTTGATTAGCTAATTTTCCTCTCTTTTTCCTTTCTTTTTCTGATAAGTTTTTAACAGAACGCAAAATCTGAGTAATTTCACCTTTTTTGCCCAGATATTTTTTAAAAACACCATCCAATTCCTTTAAATTCTTTGTTTGTTTTATCTCTTTTTCCGCCTTAATTTTAAGGTTTTTTAGATTCATAAATAACGTTATTCGTATACCTTATTTTACCTTAAAATTAACTTAAAATCAAACTAAAATGTGTGGATAAATCAAAGAAAAAAGCCACTGGTTTTACAAACTCCAATGGCTTTGTTTTGTTGTTTTTATGCTTTTCCGGTCAGTTCCTTCCAATTAGATTTTGGTCTAAGACGTCTTGAACCTTCTCTGCATAATGGGCACTCTTTTGGTTCAACCGCCCAAACCTCTTTCTCAACTAGAGCGACAACTTTTGTGTCGTCGTAATCAGCCGGAAGTTTCGATGGTCGGTGAATGAGGGCGCCGACAACAGGTAAAATTTCAACCGACTCAGAATTCCCTTCTCCCACTGCTCGACGAACCTCCTGAAAGGTGCCGCTAGTGGTAATAAGTTCTTCAACTTGAAGAACAATTGCGCCTTCAGGAATTGTCATCCTTCGCCAGACCATCTTTTTCCCTTTGGGATCAGTTGGGTCTTTTTCAGCAAACCCGTGAACAGCGCCAAGCGCTTTTGCTACTTCGTGGGAAAAAGTAATAGCAGCATAAGGAGAACCAATTACCCAATCAACCTCTTCTATTCCATCGGCTTTTAGCTTTTGGGTAAGTTGACGAGCAAGGATTTCATTAAGGTTGGGGTGTCGCAACACCCGAAGACAATCGAAAAAACCATTACTACACTTACCAGAAGTTAGCTCCGCATGCGGTTTTTTTGGATCACCATCATGTATCCAACCAGCATCAAGCACATCAAACCAGTGAAGAATTTTCTCTGGTGACAAACTGCCGGGACAAGCTTGAGGATCATAGCTTAAAATTTTCTTTTTTTCATCCATTCTTACCTCACCTCCTTTCTAGCCCGTATTCTTAAGGGCTTTGGCGATTTCTTCGGCGATTTTCTTGGCCGCATCAATCGGAATGCCAATTTCTTCTGGCGGCTGCCTGATAGGTCGGCCAATGACCAGATAGTCGGCTCCGGCTCTAACAGCGTCTGCCGGAGTCATAATCCTGCTCTGGTCGCCTTTAACTGCCCATTTGGGCCGAATACCGGGAGTGACCTTCAGGAGAGGATCAAACGCGCTTGATCCAGAAAGAGACAGAAGTTCCTGGGACGAACAAATAATCCCGTCTGCCCCAACATCTGAAAGCATTCGAGCGAACCCAAGAACTTTATTGTCGGGCTTGTCGCCGAAAATAGATACGCATTCATCTTCATCAATTGAGGTCAAAACGGTTACTCCCAAAACAAGGGAGTTTCCTTTATTGGTAACTGCTTGAGTAATCGCTTCTCTGCCAGCTGAAGCATGAACGTTGAACATTTTCGCGCCTATCTTGACAACCTCTTTGGAGGCGCCGCCGACAGTGTTAGGAATATCATCAAATTTCCCATCCCAGAGAATATTTCCGCTAAGTAGACTAAAAAGTCGCCGAATCTTTGTGAGGCTTTCGACAGCCATTGCTGAAGTATGAGCTGTGATTAAAGAAGCCAGCATAGCGTTAATAAACTGCAACCCAATTTTGAAACATCCCACATGTGGCGCCAAATCCTTAACTAAGGATATGGCGCTGTCAGGACTGTCCACATCCAACGCTACAATAATTCTGTCTTTCGGTTCCATCTTTTGCTCCTTTCTTGTTGGTTTTAATCCGTTTTTCTTACCTTTGTCGGCTCTTCTTGTCTTAACTCTGCAAGACTGGCATATCCACTTCTTTTCTCTTTTCTTTTTTGTCTCTACGAACAAAAAGAGTAGGTCGCCAAGGATATCTGAGAAATATCGAGCCAAAGCTTATTGCTTTTACCTTTTTCTGTCTTAGCTCCACAATGTCGGAAAAATCCCAAACACTAGGCCAAATCACTGGAATTGATGCGAAAGACTCAAGTTTTTCTGCAAAATCCCAAGTATGAGGCTGGACGATTTTTCCTGAAACTCCTCCACCTCCAAAATGAGCCAGAGGGCTTTTTCTGTCCGGGAAAATAACTCTCCAGGGAACGCTGTTAATCGAAATTGCTTCAACAATTCCCTCAACCCCAGGAAGAATTGATCCAATATTATGAACTACTGAAAGTTTGAGAATTATTGGGAAACGACTTCTTTTTTTTACAGCCCTACACCCTTCTATTATTTTCTGAGTGTTTTCCAAAAGGTCTCCTTCAGTGTTTGGACATGATGCGTTTATCTCTAAAGCAACCAAGTCAAAATCATTCAGCATATCTGCCATCACCAGAAGTTCATCTATTCTATCAGAAAGAATTGAACCCACTAAGGGAATTCCTTTGCGATTGACAGTAGGTCCGATTTTCCAGCACCACCATTTAATGCCTGGATTTGTAAGGCCTACTGCATTCACTGTTCCTTGATGGAGGAACCGAATGCATCGAAAAGGATTATACCAGCTCAAATTTCCTTTTCTTGGTCTATAAGTAAGAGTTTTGATAACAACTGTAAATAATGATGGATCGAGCAATCCTATTTTCCACAGCGGCCATTCCCAGGGCCAGCCTTTTCCGTCAAAAGCCAAAGCTCCACTTGCTGCCATATATTCAAATCGGTGACCGTTAGAAAGCTGAATCATAACTTTCTCCTTTTTATATTTGGTTGTCAAAGAACTAAAAACTAACTAGATAAGTTATACTACTAAACTATTAAATTTTGTCAAATTAATACAAAACTATTGACAAGATTTTTAATATATGATAGAGTGCTGACAGTACACCTGCGATGTTTTTATTGTCACCTTACCAAGAAAGGAGAAAACCGCTATGAATGTGCACGAATCCATTGGTTGCATTATTAGGATGGTATGATCAACATCGCCGGCGCCCTGGGTCGTCACAATTAACGGACGGCACGCCAAGGCCCCTACGGATTAATCCAAAGGGGCCTTTTTTTATGCGCGGGCGACCGGACTTGAACCGACAACCCCGTGATCGACAATCACGTGCTCTAACCAATTGAGCTACGCCCGCATGTGCCGGTGGTGGGATTCGAACCCAACGACCTTAGCCTTATGAAGACTCTGCTCTGACCAACTGAGCTACACCGGCAACTAAAAACTTGTCGCGCTGCCTGGAATTGCACCAGGGCCTCGAGCTTATGGGACTCGCGAGGTACTACTCCTCCACAGCGCTATTTGAAATATTATCATAAAAAAAGAAGGAGGTCAATCTTCTTAAATTTTTTAATATTTGAGTATTTTTTAAAATGCTTCTATGTTTTTGATGCTCTTTTCATAGATTTCTAAAATTTTCTTTGCCTGGTCTAAATCTAACTTATAGTCTGGGTCATAAACAATAGAGTTTCGTGTCTTGTGAACCTCTAAAACTTCTTCTGAATTAGGGAGTTGGATTTTCTCTACCTGCTCCACTCTCTCTTCAAAAGTTTTACCGGGATAACCCCTCTTCTCTAAAACTTCATTTAAAAAATCGTCTGCTTCAATTATAGCAAGTTTGTATTCAGATTCGGAACCTGTTTCAATTCTTCTCTGAATTTTTTCCCATCTTTTAGTAATTTTTCTTAAACCAAAAGCCTTCCAAGAAAAGAACTCTGTTACTTCTTGCCAAGATTGATATTTTAGATAGGTGCTATTAATCAAAAGAAAAATAACAGCAATAAAGAAAATTACAGAAAAGAATATAAAAACTACCTTTACCAAAAAAAGTTCTGCTTGTAATTCAGGAGAAAAAATATAAGAAATTAATTCATTTATATCCATATAATTGAAACTAAATTACTTTTTCAATAAACGAACCCGTTTCAAAAACTTTGTTTTCTTCAAAAGGTTTTCCAATTATCTGAAGTCCCACTGGAAGCTTCCCAACATTGCCACAAGGCAGAGAAAGAGCAGGTAAACCGGCTAAGTTTACGGAAACCGTATAAATATCTACTAAATACATTGAAAGAGGGTCTTTAATTTTTTCTCCGAGCTTAAAAGCAACAAAAGGAGAAACAGGAGTAAAGATTAAATCCACAGTTTTAAATGCCTTTTCAAAATCGCTTTTTATTAAGTTCCTAACCCTTTGGGCTTTTAGATAATAAGCTTCGTAATAGCCGGCAGAAAGAGTATAAGTTCCCAACATAATTCTTCTCTTCACCTCTTGTCCAAAACCCTCTCCCCTACTTTGTAAATAAATATCCAATAAATCTTTGCTTTTTTGTTCCGAGAGTCCGTATTTTATTCCATCATATCTTGCTAAATTAGCACTCGCCTCTGATAGGGCAATTATATAATAACATGCCAAGGCATATTTTGTATGAGGTAAACTTATCTCTTTTATCTTTATTCCCTCTTTTTCAATTTTTTTAAGAGTATTTTTTATTACTCTTTCCACCTCTGGATCAATACCTTTCACAAAATACTCTTTGGGAACACCTATCACGAGATCTTTTAAGGTCTTAGTTGAGCGACCAATGGCTGGAATTTCCACGCTTGTCGAATCTAATTCGTCTTTTCCTTTAATTGTTTTAAAAACAATTTCGGCATCTTTAACGGTTTTAGTAATTGGTCCAATTTGGTCTAAAGAAGAAGCGAAAGCAATTAAACCGTAACGAGAAATTGCTCCGTATGTAGGTTTTAACCCAACCACCCCGCAAAAAGAAGATGGCTGACGAATTGACCCACCGGTATCAGAACCTAAAGCATAACAACATTCTTCTGCTGCTACGGCTGCTGCTGACCCCCCAGATGACCCTCCCGGTACTCGATTTAAATCTCGAGGATTACGGGTAACCTTAAAAGCAGACGCCTCCGTTGAAGAACCCATGGCAAACTCGTCCATATTTGTTTTTCCTAAAATTACTGCCCCTTGATTTCTAAGTTTTTTAATAATCGTTGCATCATAGGGAGCAATGTAATCTTGCAAAATTTTTGAGGAAGCCGTACAATTTATATCTTTAACTAAAATGTTATCTTTTACTGCCAAGGGTATCCCGGCCAAAACTGGGATTTCTTTTTTTTGCGAAATTAAAGCGTCTACGGCTTTGGCTTGCTTGAAAGCCAAATCTTCGGTGACCGTTAAGAAAGCGGAAATCTTTTTATCTTTTTTTTTAATGTTGTCCAAAAAGGTTTTAGTTAATTCGGTAGCTGAAAATTCTTTTTTTACTAAACCTTTGTGGGCTTGAGTAATAGTAAGTTCTGAAAGATCCATGTTTCAGTAAATTTAAAGCACCGCCTTAACCTTAATGCATCCTTTTTCTTTTTTCGGCGCTGCTCCAAATAATTTACTAACGGTTTTGGGTGACTGTTTTTTTGCCAAATCCTCTCTCGTTGTATTTTCAGATAAATCTTTCTTTTTTTGAGTTAAAAAAGGCTGTTTAAGAGCAACCTTTTTTAAGGAATTAAAATAATCTAAAATTGAAGACAGTTCTTTTTGAAAATTCTTGATTTCAGTTTCCGTTAATCCAAGCCGAGCAAGTTTAGCAATATGTTGAACTTCTTTCTTATGAATCATAATTTAATTATATCAAAAGAATTTGTTATTTAATGGGTTCTTCCTCTTCTTCTTTACTCATTACTTCGGCCAAGGCATCAATGTCTTCTAAAGCCATTCCTGCTCCTCGGACTACTGCTGTTAAAGGGTCTTCAATGATTTTACAGGGAATTTTTGTTTCTTTTGTAATCAAAATATCAAGGCCTTTAAGCAAAGAGCCACCGCCGGCAAGATGAATACCGCTTGACATAACATCAGCAAGTAATTCGGGCGGGGTTTCCTCAATCGTTGTTTTTATAGCAGCAATAATTTGCTTTACTGATTTCTCTAAAGCTCGTTTAATATCTTCGTTTAATACTATAACTTCCTCTGGTAGCCCGGTAACTAAATTTCTTCCTCTCATCGGAATCTCTTTTTTTTCTTTTAATGGTACGGCTGAACCTATGCTTATTTTAATAAATTCTGCCGTTCTCTCTCCAATAAGAAGTTTATATTCTCTTTGAGCAAATTGAATAATATCTTCATTAAGTTTATCGCCGGCAACTCTCAAGCTTTTTGAGGAAACTATCCCACCGAGAGAGATTACTGCTACCTCAGTCGTTCCTCCTCCGATATCAACAATAAAATTTCCTCCAGCTTCTTGAATAGGGAGTCTGGCTCCAATTGATGCAGCAACTGGTTGTTCAATTAAAAAAACAGTTCTCGCTCCAGCATTTTTAGTAGCGTCTCGAACTGCTTTTCTCTCTACTTCTGTTACTCCACAAGGAATCCCAACGATTACCCGAGGGAAATTAGCCAAAGCAAATCTTTTTTTACCGCCTTTTTCAATAAAATATTTCAGCATTTGTTCAGTTACCTCAAAATCAGAAATAACACCATTCCTTAAGGGCCGGGTAGCTGTAATATATGAGGGTGTTCTACCAACCATTTTTCTGGCATCCTCTCCAATTGCTAAAATTTGTCCCGTTTTATTGTTTATCGCAACCACCGAAGGTTCATTAATTACAATTCCCCTATCTCGAACATAAACTAAAGAGTTGGCTGTACCCAAATCAATAGCCATATCCATTGAAAAATAAGAAAGAAGCTTGTTTAACATAATTCTCGTATAAAAATATTTAAATTGGTGATTTTTACCAATTCAGTTTTCTCTTCGTCTCTTTTTTTAACCTCCACACTATCTTTTTCCAGGGTTCTCTCGCTTACTACAATTCTGTAAGGGACACCGATTAAATCTGCTTCAGCAAATTTCTCCCCAGGACTCTTATCATCCCTATCATCATATAATACTTCAATGTTTGTTTTTTGCCAACCCTGATACAGTTTCTCGGCAGTATTTTTAACTTTTTCAGTATTTCCAATCTGAATTAGATGAAATTGAAAGGGGGCTATCTCTTTTGGCCAAATAATTCCTTTTTTATCATTATGAATTTCGACAACTGTTGCCATTAATCTTCCCAGGCCAATTCCATAACACCCCATTACTACAAGCTGTCTCTTGCCTTTTTCGTCTAAATAACAAAGGTTAAAAGCTTTAGAATATTTTGTTCCTAAACGAAAAGTGTGCCCCGTTTCAATTGTATTAACTTTGCTTAACTTTCCATTACATTCAGGACATTTCTGAAGATTCTGGGATTGAACCCCAAAATTAGCCGCCCATTTACATTTAGGACAAAAAATTACTTTATCCTCCCCTTTATCTGATAAAACCTGAAACTCATAAGTTTTTTCTTTAGTAAATACCCCTCCTGATGCTTCGCTTTTTATCGTATCTAAGCCGCAACGTCTAAAAATATTATCATATGCCTTAAGAACTTTATTAAAATAATTATCTAAATCTTTTTCGTCTCTATGGAAACTATAAAGGTCTTTCATTATAAATTCACGCGTCCGCAAAAGACCGCCGGTGAAACGCATTTCATTTCTAAATTTATTTTGAATTTGATAAAGATATAAAGGTAAATCTTTATAAGATTGAATCCGAGATTTTGTTAAATCGGTAATGACTTCTTCGTGGGTTGGCCCCAAAGCAAATACTTTGTCGTGTCTGTCTTTGGTTTTGAAAAGAGGTGGATCCATATGTGCCCAACGATTTGTTTTTTGCCAAAGTTCTTTGGGTTGTAAGGTTGGTAAAAACACTTCCTGAGCACCAATTGAATTCATTTCCTGACGAATAATCTCCTCTATTTTCTTATGTACTCTAAAACCCAAGGGTAGAAAATTATAAATTCCTGAAGCCAACTGACAAATAAAATCACCCCTTAAGAGTAATTTATGAGAAATAATTTCAGCTTCTTTCGGGGTCTTTTTTGAAGTTTTGCAAAAAAGTTGCGATTGTAGCATAAATTTAAAATAATCTTATGATATCTTTTATTGTTACTAAAAGCATTAAGACAATCAAGAAAGTAAAGAAAATAGCATTAATGTTTTGCTCAATTTTTCTATTAATCGGGCTGCCTTTTATTTTCTCAATTCCAAGAAATAGTAATTTTCCTCCATCAAGGGCAGGAATTGGAAGAATATTTAAAATGGCAAGATAAATTGAAATCAAAGCAATAAACTGTAGAAAATAATTAACTCCCATCCGGGCATATTGGCCGATTAAAGAGGCAATGCCAACTGGTCCTACAAATTGAGCCCCCGTTGGTAATCCTTGAACAGCATTTGATATTGCCAGAGCCAGAGCTTTAATAATTGAAACCGTTGTGTAAAAAGTAGCTTCAACTCCTTTGACCGGAGCTAACCACCAGGGATAATTAACTATTATTGTTCTTACTAAACTAATTCCTATTGGGCCTTCTCCTCCTGGTGGAGACACTCGAGGAATCAAAGATACCTCTTTAATTTCCTTCCCTCTTTTAATTATTAAAGTTAATTCTTCTCCTTTATGTAAACCTGTAAATTCCTGAACCTCTTTTACTTTGCCAATTTCTACCTGCTCGTCTGAAATCTCTAATTTCCTAATAACGTCGCCGACTTTCAATTCTGCTTTTTGAGCCGGTGAATTGGGGGCTATGGCTACAATCTGAACTTTTGGATTAATTAGAGCAGAATTTACTTCGTCATCAATTACTTTAGGTACGCCGGTGGCAAAAATAACAGAAAGAAGCACTACTCCTATAAGCCAAAAAGATACAACTCCACCAAGGATAATCAGGACTCTTTGCCAAATTGGTTTACCGCTGAAACTATGAACGCTTTCAACACCACCCTCTTCTCCATAAAGCTTCACAAAAGCTCCAAATGGTATAAGGTTTAGAGAATAAATTGTCTCCCCAATTTTCTTGCCAAAAATTCTTGGAGGGAGACCTATTCCAAACTCCTCAACTTTCACTCCGAACTTTTTAGCCAAGATAAAATGACCAAATTCATGAAGAATCATCAAGCCAATAAGACTAAAAAGGGCAATAAGAATTGTAAAAAGCATATTAAAATTATTATTCTATTTCTTTCTTTTTCCTTTCCACCATTTCTTTAATTTTCTCATTGTGCTTGTCAATTAATTCTTGAAGTTCATCTTTCCCTCGAAACTTATCGTCTTCTGTAATCTCTCCACCTTTAAATCCTTCTTGAATTTCATCCCAAGCAACTTCCCGCCAATGTCTTACCGTTTTTCTGGTCTGCTCGGCCTTTTCTCCTAAAATCCTAATCAGGTTGCCTCGATGTTCTTCGGTAAGAAGGGGTAATTTTAACCGGATAATATCTTTGTCAACAATTAGAGATAAACCCAAACCGGCTTGAGAAATTGCCTTTTCTATTGGTCCAATATATGACTTATCCCACGGTTGAACAACAATTTGGTTGGACTGGGGACAGGAAATAGCTGCTAACTGTTTCAATAAAAAATTACTGCCGAAACAATTGACTTCTATGTCCTCAACTAAAGAGGGAGAAGTTCGAGAAGTGCGAATTTTAATTAATTCTCCTTCAAAAAATTTAATGGCTTTATCTAACTCGGGTTTAATTTTCTCAATTATCTCCTTATACATAATTAGTTCATACCTCCATTAATAACACTTCTAAAGCCAATTTGGAGTTTATGTTGGTTGAAGAAATTAGAAAGTTAATGGTTTCTATAAATTTAACAATTTTTTTTATTTTTGACACTGAGTAAGATTTTAATTTATCTGATGGAGAAGGAAAATAACCAAAACCTGGAAACTCTGCTATGCCTATCTTCAAAAATAAGATGTATCTAAAATACCTCTCTAAAACTTCCAAAACACTGATCGGAAAGCCATCACGACTAACTGATTTTACATATTGAAAACGAGAAGCAAAATCTGAACCACAGATATCTAAAATTTCTTTCAAGGTCTTGGTTTCTGCTTTTAATTTCTCAGGATTTAAAAGAAAATCTATAACCTTCCCCGGTTTACCTTGAGAGATATTAGATAACATTTCTGCTTTTTCCTCAGAGACTCCTTGGTTTACGACATAATCTCTAATCTCAATACGACTAACCGGAAAAAACTTAATTGTCTGACATCTTGAATATATGGTCGGTAACAACATCTCGGGATGAGAAGAAATTAGAATTAGAAGAGCTTTGCCTTTCACTTCCTCAAGAGTTTTTAAAAGACAACTCTGCGCTTCCGGGGTCATTTTTTCAGCCTCATCTAAAATTACTGACTTCCAATGACCGTAATAAGGACGAAAACTTAAAAAATGTTGAAGTTCTCTTATCTGAGAAATTTGAATTAATCCCTGTTCTTTTGCAACAATAAAGAGGTCGGGGAAACTGTTTTTTGAAATCATCCTACAGGCCTTACATTGCTGACAGGGTTTTTCTTTAATCCCCTCTTTTTCACAATTAATTAATTTAATAAACTCTAAAGCCAAAGTTTTTTTTCCGAGAGATTCTAAACCCGAAAATAAATAGGCATGAGAAAGCCGATTAAGTTGCAAGGTCTTTTCTAAAAATTGCCTTTGTTTTTGATGCCCAATAATCATATAGATAGTTTGCTATCTCTACTTTTTACTCATTATAACTTTTTTATAAGTATCAAGGTTTTCAAGCACTAATCCCGTCCCCTTAACTACACAAAATAACGGGTCCTCGGCAACAAAACAAGGAACTCCGGTCCTCTGAGCTATTAATTCATTAAGCTTAGGAAGCAAAGAACCTCCTCCGGCTAATATCATACCCTTATTCATAACATCAGCTGAAAGTTCCGGAGGGGTTTCACTTAGAATTTGTTTTACCACTTGAACAATTTCAGCCAAAACGTCAGAAATTGCTTCACATACCTCATTACTAGATATTTTGATATTTCGCGGCAAACCCGAAATTAAATCTCGCCCTCGAATTTCTAAAAATTTCTCCTCTTTCTGGGG
>SDBS01003459.1_pt1 | contig 15513 bp, 15 predicted proteins | sample 2277091 | NCBI WGS metagenome assembly SDBS01 (sample SAMN10404972, study PRJNA504765) | marine sediment metagenome | isolation source: marine sediment core GS10_PC15, 163 cmbsf | place: Arctic Ocean: Southern Knipovich Ridge | collected 2010 | reverse complement strand
GCGAAAATCACAACCCCTGGATATAGCATATGTATTTGTATGCCGATAAATACGGTGCTTAGAATGCGATGGAATAACAACGGGGTCAGAGGGTGCTTAAACACTCAAAAGTTAATCAGCCTTCCGGACCTGAATCGCCGCGATCGGCGGGGATCCGGAAATCGGCCGTAACATCGCCTTTAATGTATAGACTGAGGGTTATCAAGCCCTGGGGGGATTCAATTCGTCCCGCTCACTCGCTTCGAGCGCCAGGACATCTTCCAATATCGACATGTCCACAAGTGGGTCAATGGCGTTTTGATAGAGTGACCGCAGCACGTCCGGCGGTAGTGCGTCGACTTCGACCTGGACAAGCTCACCGTGCCGGGCAATGAACCCCGGAGCCCTGCTATCGGATGCCTTGCCAGGTTGCGGCGGCAATTGGTATTCCTCGACCTGTTCCGGACTCAAGGCTATTCGCTCGACGGTATCAAAGCTCCCGACCCGCTTAGTGAAGTCTCGCGGGATATCCTCGCCCGATGGATCGAAGTCACCCGCGTATAGAAGCACTGAGGGCCGCCCCTGGCGATCCACGTCCTCGCGCACTTTATCAACGTATGTTTGTGAAGCATATCCGCCCAGTGAAAGTATCGGGATACCCAGGTTGCCGAACCACGCTCGAAGCTGTTCGACTATGCCGTGTTTCTCGATGCCGATGTAGACGCTCACTGTTTGCCCCTCTGTTCTATCGCGCCGGTAGATTTTGCAAAGCCACTCGATAGCATCCTCAGTGTCGGCAAAGGTCGGGTCACGGTGTATCTCGCGTGTCCGGTCAAGTAGCTGTGGAAACTGTCCAGCTCGACGCGCTTCCGCAGTCCGGGCCGACAGAGTTTGATAAGCCGTTTGCTTGTTTGGAATCAATTCAGCCGCCACGAGCCTATAGAATAATTGCCGTAGCGTCACCTGGGTTTCGTATCCCTCGATGATAACCCTCGCACGGTCGAGGATGTAGCCCCACTGGATGCGCTTACGCTTTCGTGTCATCAAATATCACCGTCCACGAGCGCGGCAATCTCACCGGCAAAGTCAACCCGGTTATCGTCATAAACTTGCAGGACGCGGATATCTCGATGTCCTGAGAAACGCTGAACCTTTCGCACGTCGCCGCCTGTTCGGTTAAGCGCGTGGGTTATCGCGGCGTGGCGTATCTTATGCGGTGTCAGTCCCCCGACATTTGCGCGATCCCCCAGGGAGCCGATAAGGACTGTCATGCATCGAGGGGTAATCCGGAAGTTATTTTCCCCGCCCTTGACCGCCGCCGCCCTGTCGAACGAAACGAATAACGGGCCGTCGTCTGTCGCGTTCGGTGTCGAGGATCGAACATCCATCCAGGCCGATAACGCGGCAAGTGTTTTCGCGGGCAACGTGCGCCGCTCTTTACCCTCGCGGCCTTTTTCCTGGACGTGTATAGCGCCGCCCTTTAAATCAATGTCGGCAACGTCGAGCTTGACGACCGCCCCGCGACGCAAACCCAGACCCCAAAACAGGCGCATGACCGCGTAGTCTCGAATCCCTTTCGGTGACGTGTCGGCTTCGAGGATCGCTATGATATCGCGTATGCCCTCGATGCCAGGCCCGCGAGTGTCCCGGTATGTATCAGCGCGAACGCTCTTAATCTCGATCCCCCAGGCTATCAGGCCGATAAGCCGGGCATACTTGGCAAGCGCCTTGATCGCAGCGAGATAGCCGTTGCACGTCTTAGGCGCTCGACCGCGATCACGCAGCCAGTCCATAAAGGATTGCGCCAGGGCGTTAGCATTGCCAGCACCGGAAGCGAATAGCAACCGGGATGCCCCGATAGTATCCTCACGCGGGATGCCCAGAAAATCACAGAATGAGCGGATGCCGTATTGATACGTCCGCAGCGTCGCGCCTTGATACTTACTGAAAAACCCGTCGGCTAATGTCTCGATGTCCTTAGCCGGGATCGCTAATCCCTGCTCGACTGCGATAGGCTGTAGGGTCATCTCGCACCGTCCTTTAGTGTTACCCCTGGGGATAATGTAACACAATAGCATCCGTAAAACAAGGGGATATTTAACTATTGTCTTTAAGGCTATACTGCTTGACAATAGAAAAACAGATATGGTAAATTTGCTTTGAAGGTCATCTATGAAAATCATATCGATAGTGAACCTGAAAGGCGGTACTGCGAAAACCACAACGGCGGTAAATTTAGCCGCTTCACTCGCTGAGAAAAACCACAAGGTTCTATTGATCGACTTCGATCCCCAGGCCGCCGCGTCGAAGTGGCTCGACATCGAGCGCGGGCAATTCCTCTATGATGTTCTCATTCACGATATGCCCCTGGCTGACGGCATCCAGTCCACGAGCATTAAGGGGCTCGACGTGATCCCGTCCGATGCGACGTTGAGCAATGCAGAGAAAGCGATCACCCAGGAAATAGGTTACGAAACGATTCTGCGGGATCGGGTGAAAGCCCTGCCAGGGGGATATGATTATATCCTTATCGACTGTCCGCCGTCACTGGGAGCCTTGTGTATAAACGCGCTGACTGCTGCCGATGCGGTGCTGATCCCCGTCGAAGCTCACGCCCTGGCGCTCGACAGTCTGTCAACGGTGATCCGTACTATCCAGGTCGTGCGCGAACGGCTCAATCCGAAACTCAGCATCGCCGGTATCCTGGCCGTCCGGGTCGATATACGGACAATACTTGCAAGGGATATAATAAACGAATTAAAGACAAGGCATCCCAAACACTTATTAAACACAATAATTAGAATCAATGTCAGGCTTGCGGAATCCCCGTCCCACGGGCTCCCGATAACAGAGTATGACACGGCATCCACCGGCGCGGCGGACTACCGGGCCTTAGCCGTCGAGATATTAAATCAAGCGAGGTAATATCAATGGCAAAAAAGAAACGTGGACTGGGTGACAAGGGAAATAAGAAAGGCGCAAAGCCGGATGCCCTCGAAGCGATTACCGGGCTCGATGATAAGCCGCCAGTGAAGCGAGAGAAAAAGAAAAACCTAACCTGTTCGCTGACTCCCGCCACTATCGATAAATTACAATCGATTGGATACTGGGATCGCGTACCGATGTCGTCAGTCATCGAGGAAATGTTAGAGACGGGCATCAAGCGACTTGAAAAGAAACGCGGTGAGCCTTACGAGCCGATCCCGAAAGGTAACAAGTTAAAGACTGGACGACCGGCGAAAGTATAGCCCCTCGATGTTCAATAATTACAAGCGAATCATAATCACCGTAAACCCCTTAGTTACCATAGAATGAGGGGTTTTTCCAAAAAACAGGCTCACAGTTTGCCCGTCACGCGACGTTTAGACATCACCCAGGGGTAACAGTGCGGGGGAAATAAGCGAGTATCGCGGCATACCTGGACGCGGGGATTTTAATGATAGCGGCTATGCAGCAATCACGAATGCCTTGTTTCATCATTTCGCCGACGTGCAATTTCAACCCTCTACAGCCCTTAACTGATGCGGTTAAGCTGCAAATGCCGGCGAGGGCCTGGACGCAACTCGTGGATCCGGGCTCGCGTGGATCGCAGCGACGGCCAGAAAGTTAGGGTCCCGAACATTTTAATGCAGGCCGTGAAGTTATTTTCTGAGCCCTGTAAGGTCGGGACTGAATCCATCGCCTATAGAGTATGAGGAAAATAACATCGCAACGGAAACGGATCGCCGCGCATATCGCCCTGGCCTTGTGCGTGATAATTCTCGTGGCCCTCGCGGGTTGTCAATCATCGAGAGTCCCGACGGATGCTCCGGGGGATCGCTCCCAGGTGGAATATCAATACGTCGGCTCAGTCAATTCAGACGTGTTCCATTATCTCGATTGCCGTCACGCTCAACGGATCAAAGCTGATAACCTGATACGGTTCCTCGACTCCCAGGATGCCCAGGCGCGAGGGTATAGGCCGTGTAAAGTGTGCAAGCCCTAAGTGGGTGCGATTCCTGCCAAGCTACAGCGTCACCGCTTAGTCATTGAGCCTGTGTATGTAGTGAACCAATAAGCGTCCCCACAATAATCAGAGGTGATACTTCCACCACTCACCCCGCTCGATATCGTTGCTTCTGTCTTATTGGAGTGCATCAGGAAAAAGAGCTTAATATCTTCTGTGCGGTGCATATTCCCGCAGTCAGCATCCCAGATCTGGCTGGCTGAAACCTGCTCAAGGCTGAGAGTGCCCAAAATATAAACATAACTCCATGAACCGCCGTAGCTATCTGTGACCGTTGTCGCGGTTATTGTGAAAAAGCCAGTCCTGTTTTCATCTATCGGAAGAAACGTGTCGTCATCGAAATACATATGCCCCTGAACAGTAAAATTAAAATCCCAAATCCCTTCCATGCCAATCAAGTTGTTGAAAGGAATCGGTTGGGCAGAAAGCTTAACGAGATTGCTCTCCTCAAGACCCTTATAATCGGAAGCGCGAACCCCAAACCAGTATATGTGATTATTGGTCAGGCCCGTGACTATACCTGCATTATATGGGGAGCCGCTGACACCGAAATTCGGAATCTTGACATGCCCTGGCCCGGTAAAAGGGTTGTCCGACCCGGTAGCAGTTGCGTCGATGCCGTAAAGGGTGTAAACCACATACTCCGTGTAAGAGCCACCATCCGGGTCGGTTGCTGTCCCAAATGTGAGCGTGACGGCGGAATCATCAGGGGTCACCGATTGTATTCCGACATGCCCCGCCCACACGGGAGCCATGTTAATTTCCGGCGCCACCGAATCCCCGCCACCACCACATCCCGCAATGAATATTAGGGCGGTCATTGCCAGCAAAACTAATGCAACTTTCCTCATCGGTAGCGCCTCCCACGTCCGCATCGCCCGCTTCAAAAACTCGCAACAAGTTTCAGAAAGCTGATGGGCGATAGGACACTCTTATTGAGTGTAATTATTTTGCTGATTCTCTGCTTCCTAAATTGTGAAACTTTTCGTGGGGCTATTCTACCACAAATGAATCCTTGCCGCCACTGAACGCCAGGTAATAACCTTCCGGCGGCTCGAAGTGCTTCAACCGCATAACGGCCTTGTCAACCTTGTCCACTGTCTCGAATAATGTTTTCTCGATAAGCGCCACGTTATGTATCACCGGAAATCTTCCCACCCGGCCCAGTCCGGAACGGGAATCGGGTTAGCGCGGAACCGGGCTATTTCCTCTGCTATCGCATCGCAAGGGGTACGTCGCCGATGTTCAGCATTGAGGGGAGCCGGGAAAGATGCTTGAGTGGGTTTCCTGGGTGTCCTCGATGCCGTTACTTTAGGGCCACTACAATAGACGGCTTTCCATCCCCCGCCGGGCATACTTTCTATCTGATCCCCTGGGGAGATATGCTGCCGTCGACAGTGACCGCATAGCCCCGGAAATTTCGCTTCGATAATCAAATTAAATGCTACAGGCGTAGTCCACAACGACGGTTATATCAGCCAGTAAATCAAAATTCGCTCCGTCCGGGATTCCGGTTATGTCTACCTGGATCACATCGGCACAACCTGTAAGCGCGAGTCCCGCAGGTTGACACCACACAAGCGGCGCGGGCCCACCTATATTTATCGGCCCTATTGTTGGGGCAAGTATCCCCGCCGGGCCCGTCCACACCGTAAAGGATATATTGTCTGCCAGTCCTACAACATTCCATATCCCGATATAGATTGAAACATTTGTAATTGCGCCGGTTCGGGTCGGGGCTAAGGTATTTGCAAAACCCGCAGTGTTGAGCAGGGTCATGCCCATGCTCGTATCAAAAACCGGCAAGCCGTACTGATAGGCGTGGGAATAGTTGTAATCCCATAGGGTGTTACCAATAAGATCGGTTCCGATAATTACGTCGCCAGCATTGACCGGGGCTGCGGCGGGTAGTGTGAGAGTCCAGTCCGCGCCGATCCCGGCGGGTGTATCGACTCCGATATAGTTACCGGCACCGTCAGCGATTCTTATAAGCCCGGCGGCGGCTGCGGTTCCTGTTTGTATCTCACCGTCAACGTCGAGATTGTCCGGCCCTGGATCGCCAACAATAGCCCCGACATGCAGGCTATCGGCATAGGCGAAATCGTCTCCCGCATCCACGCCCAGAACCGGGAACACCGCAGCGCCGTTAATCCACGAGTCTTGATCGAAGCCAGAAATATTAACATTTATTCCGCGCAACGTGTTCACATGATAAGGGTCGGCACCGGCTCCGTCCTCGATACTAAACGGGAACACAAGCCCGACTCCATCATCCGCATAGATGTAAAACTGATCCCCGAAAAGCCCGGCGTACCAGTCGGGTATAAAAGCGGTCGGCGCGTGGCCGAATGTAAACATAATTCGAGATAACGCGCCTGCGGGAGTATTATCATTCAGGCAGACAATGACATCATCACCAACAATCTCAGTCCGTTCCGTCGGGGCGTTTGTTCCGACACCGAAATCATTCATCGTGTAGAAGTCATCACCAACGGGCGCGATTGCTTGCAGGTCGCCGAACGTTGTTTCAACGCGGCCCTGTATATCGTCATGCCCGATATCGGTATGATGTGTCGAAGCACCGCCCGGCACTTGTCCAGGCGCGAACGCTTGCACTGCATTGAGTGCGCCGGTAGTGAAAAACTGATGATGCCCTAAGTTACTGTCGTGGATGTTATCAACGCCGTTATGCGTGAACGTGTTATACCACGTCCCGGTCACATCAAATGCCATGACTGGTACTCCGGCTTGCGCGGCGATAGGTTCAAGGGAAGGATTGCCGCCACGGTAGTTATTATCAACTTCCCATAACACCGCAGCCCACCCAGGTAACGCAGCGCCCAGAGTAAGAACATCGCCAACCGCACCGATTGGCAAACGGTTCAAGTCACCCGCGAGGTCAACGTACAGAATATCGCCAGGAACAAGCGCCGCTACTACAGCGTCCGCGTGGGTTGCGCTCAATACGTTGTGCGGGGCTCCTGGGACAACGCCGGGGATGACATCAAGTCTATACTCGCCGAACCAATCATAACTTAAAATTGTATTAGAGCTCCAAATGAGTTCGCAGCCCTCGAACGGGGGGTTAACTTGAATCAGGCCCGGCGGTGCAAGCGGCATTTGCCCCTGGGCATCGATGCATAGGAAAACCAATAAACACAATACTAACAATACGTTTCGCAGTTTCATAGTTACCACCTGTCCTTAATTCTTGATGCACTCGACCGGCACGGATAGATGCGTCACTTTCACGAGCGACCGCCCGATCCTGAACGGCTTACCTTGACCGCTCAGAATAGTAAGCTCCCGCAGCGTCAGCGTCGCGGGATCGCCGTTTCCACAAATAATGTATTGCCCCTCGAAACCTGGCGCATCCGTTGTCACCAGATTCCCTATAGCGTTATCATCACGCTCAAACCCTTCAACTATGGCAATTATTGTCTTTCCCATAACTATTATTATACCGCATTTCCGGCTGATTTGATCCCCACTATTTACATTAAAACAGCGCTTTCCCCTGGCTGAATTCAGGTCCGGAACCCGTGCCGGCGGATCTATTTTTATCCTGGACGCGGCATACCCCTATTCCCCTGATAATGCGGGAGTCAGAACACGGCTTGAAACCCCCTTTGCATTTACTCACAACGTCGATAAAAAGACTGTCATTAAAAAAACGACGCTCGATGTCGGCACAACTACCCACTATCGCCCCGTCCAGCTTGACATCGAAACGCGCCCCGTGATAGGATGCAGGTCAACCCCTACCCCTTACATTCCTTCAACAAGGCTGCGATGCCTAACCGTATTGCGGCCTTGTCCTTTAAAGCCCCTGTAAGCGCCTGGATGCTCAGAATGTAAAATGCCCTGGGTGATACCATTGCGTCGAACGTGGCCCTATAAGAGCGCGAAATCAGCCCGGCCCCGTGGTTACTTCGATCCACACTCCCGGCGCTGATCCGGATGCGGCAACAAAATGCTCGAGAATTGGATAGCTGAATCCCCTTATTGATGCGGTTCGCAGCGTGTCCGTGCATCCGTTTTGGCGGCCACTTTCCGCAAGCCGCATTATCAACGGGTTTCCGGGGATGCTATTTTGCAAATGGGATCTTAAACGGCAATCTGTTACTCGCAATGTTTGTCATCTCGATGTCGAAAATAACAAACACGCGCCAGGTCGAGCCCGGATCGAGCGACGCGGCATCCTGGCCGTGAAGTATAACGAGTGAGCGATAAAGCATATGGCTTTCATGCAAACTGTAATTTGCTCCGGATTAGGGGTAGTCCTGCACGGTGCTTAAACACTGAAAAGTAGCAGCTCACGGCGGATCCCCTTTTCTGCGATCCCCGACATCGAGGAAGTATCGCCTTTAATGGATTGAGTGCTATAAATCGACCGCGTGTAAGCACCGTGACGGGGCATCCTGGATGCCGCCCGTATGAATGGATGCCCCATATACTGCGGCATCCGGTAGTGGGTCATTTTGGTTATCAGCCTACCATGAAACGGGTTTATGGAAAGCGCCATCTGAATCGCTCATCTCATCCGGGAATTGGCTATCGGCTAATACACCTTGCCGTATATGCTTCAAAAAGTCGGCTTCTTTCTTGAGATGGTAGCTAACTTTCCTATGAGGATTAATAACCCCCACCTTCTTGTTTAATTCGCACCTGGCAATCTTTATCGCCTCGGTGAGGTCGGAATCATTAGAGACAACAACAGCAGCGTCATATAGGTTTCTATAACCATCGTGAATAAGGTAGGTGGCCAGATTAACATCCGAGCCTTTCTCTTCTGTATCCCAAACCCACACTTTCTGGCGTTTGCCGACCATTAGCTTCTCAACCTTATTGGTCAAGAATCTTCCAAAATGGACTTCAATATTCGGAAGCGTTTTAAGCGCTCTGATGTATAATTTCTGTCTTTCGGGCTGATGGGGATCGGAGGGCCATGGAGTGACAAGGGCCGTAAAGTAACGAATCTTCAATATATTATCGTTTGGGAGGAGCTTTTTACAAAGTGCATTAAGGTCAAGCCACTTATATGGAGTCTTCCTAATAGCACCGTAGTAAAGATTAAACGCATCAACATATACGTAGGTATTCATTTATACCCCTTAGAAACGCAGAAACCACCTTTCGGTGGCTTCGCTCCCCTTCACCGAAGCTCCGGGGGGATTGATTGTGATATACCACAAGATTAAGGGATTTGTCAAATTTTCAAGTCCTTAACGGGTCGATAAGGGATCGCCCGCATCCCTTAACGGGAACATCCCCCGCCGACTACAAGGGATGCTCAGAGTTTCACCGATACTTTCAGGCGCGTTATACTTTACACGTCAGTCGAAGCCGACTCCCCCCGCATTATTACCAGTGCCGCTATCGAGCTTATCACCGGTTATGTATCCCGTCGACACGTTGAATGTAAACTCAAAATTGCTGACACGTCCGTTACGGTTCTTTAAAATTTTGACACCCAGGGGACAACGCCCGGTCGGGCTTTCGCTCCCGTCACGTTCGGATGCGGCAAGGTATGAATGCCACAATCCTATAACCGTCGCCGCGTCCTGCTCAAAGTCTCCGGCTTCACGCATCTTATCAAGTGTCAGCGAATTGAAACCCGTATCAACCCGCTTGCCGCTTTCACTCTTTTTCTTGTGGCCCGATACCTCGCGGTTCACTTGTGCGCCGATGATAACGGGGATGTTCTCGTGCTTTGCCAATTGCAATAGCCGGTTAGACACGTCCTGTAATTCGTGCTGTCTCCCGCTGTATCGCGCCCGTCCTTCCGCTTGTGGCGGCGGCGGTATCTTCTGCGCGTAGTCGAGGAATATTGCGCCGACGGGAAACATCGAGCCGCTTTTGCAATGTTCATTAACGATATAAAACAGGTTGTCTAACTCGACTAAATCCAGAGTACGCGCACCGTCGTAACAGTGTGCATCGATTAGAAAAACCCGCGCCCCTTTATCGCACCAGCTTGCCGTCAGGTCATTGTATTCAGCAAGCGCCGTCCAGACGTTCGGCGGGCATCCATCCGGGCAAGGCTTACCGATAGCCTTATCAGCGTCACTTGTAACTGACAGTTCATTAAAGTTACGCGCAATGTCGCGCATCCCCTCGAAATTTATATTACTCGACGGGTTATTTTCCGGGGCGTGAGCCGCCGCCAGGATACGCACAACCCGAAAGGCTAACCCCTTTTTCGTTTCCTCATACGTCAGATACAAAAATGCTTTCGTGGGATAAGCCCTCAACATATTCATTAGGGCGTTAATCATGAAGGTCGTTTTTCCGTGGCCCGGTCGACCGGCGATAATGCTGAGTGTGCCAGCTTCGAGAGATAACATTTCATCGAGCTTATTCCCCTGGGAGCCTGGGAAACTCAAAGCGAGTCCGTCTGGATCGCTCTGCATATCCTTGATGAAATTGAACAGGCCGTAAGCGGAACCTAACGTGAATGAACGCCGCAGATCGCCGCTTTTCTTGTCCTGATAATCAGGCTCCGGCCCGACAAAGGAATCCGACTCCACGATTTTAGCGACACCCTCAACCCCCGCCTGGGCTTCCGCCGCTCGTGCCGCCTTACGTGCTTCGAGCTTTACATCCTCGCGGTTATACAGTGTCGCCGGTCTGTCGCCACGCTCAACCTGGCGACGGTCGAACGATTCACCAAGCCACTTGATCGCATCGCCCACGTTCGCCGCCTGGCGGGACTCGATAACGGCATCGATATTCGAGCCGCCAGCTTGACAACCGAAACAGTGGAACAGGTTTTTATCCGGGTCGATACTGAGCGACGGGTCTTTGTCCTCATGGAAAGGACACTTCATTTTTACCCTACCGTACTTCGATTCCGGGACCGTATACCCCAGTCTTTTGAACACGTCCACAATCGGGATCGCTTTGACATCTTCAAGGTCGTAGTGCATAATAAAATCACTCCTAATAGTCCCGGATGCCTTTCTGAAAGTGGCTGCATAATTCACTCGACGGGTGCTCCGGGGCTTTCTTTTTATCTTCGATCTTAAGGGATTATCGCTCCCCGTCAAGGGGACGATTAATCCCATATCTTAGAATTTAGGATTCTAAGATTTTAAGCGGCCAGCATCCGCATTTGACGCGGCCTGTAGAACAAAAATGCAACGCTGAACATAACCATCTGCAATACTGAACATAACCATTTGCAACGCTGAACATAACCATTTGCAACGCTGAACATAACCTTTTTTCTTTTGTCATTCGGGGAATATCTGACCGTCCCGCGCCAGCATTTCACGTACCGCCGCGCTTCCCTTCCCACAGTCACGGATAAACTGTAATTCCACAGTCGTATCTTTGAGCTTGCCGGTTGAAAGGGATTTCAATTCAGCGAGCGGGGGATTTATGCTCGTTACGGCTTCATATCTCACTGCCAGGTCAAGGCATCGACAGAAATCATTCTTAGCACGTCCCCTTGGTGAGTCCTTTAGCTCTAACTCGTGAAACCATTTCGCCCCGCTCAACTTGGTTAATACAAGCTCTTCAGTCCCCCCGATGCCCAGCGCGTACAGGTATTTCAGCAACCGCTTCAGGGATTCGGGAAACGAGCGCGGCAACCTTTCACGCAGCACGTCGGGTTGATTAACATAGAACAACTTCCCCGCTTCCTCGACCCGCGCTTTTTCCTCGCATAGCATCTCTATTGCCATTGCATCGAAGTAAATTTCCACGGGGTCGGTGTCACGCTTGCCGTATTTGTAGCCATGTATAACCTGGATCGCTTTCACTTCGCCGTCCCTGTTTTTAATCCGTACTCGTATCGCTTGCAAAAGGTCAAGGTACTCTGGCAGCTTGCCGTAAACCCATTTATCACGGGACGTATAACCCATCTCCCTAAGTAGCCTTATTTTCGTAAATGCGAATGAGCCTGTAGTATCCTCGCCTTTCTCGACTGCCTTGCGTAGATCAGAATGGAAAAAAACCGCGAGTTTCATAACGTTCGGCTGCGGTGTAAACTCGCGTCGCTCAGTGAACATAGTAGTTTGGGGACTGTCTCCCTGTAGGTCTCTTTGCCTGATAGAAATGTAAACGTAGCTGTTATCGTCCAGCTCATTGACCGTAAGCCCAAACGCCGGAAGCGGCATCTCGATAGATGCTTCCCGTCCCTGGGAATCTTCCCGTACAATAATTAAAACCTGTCGCGCCGCCGATGATTTTACTTGTCTCCCGCCGCCTATGTCGAGCGGTGTTGCCCCTGATTCCTCGACCGGGATACTTTCGTTCACGGGGAATGAGCTGCATCCGTCTATGACGGCAAGCGCGTTATAAACCTTTCTATTTATACGGTCGACCCTCGCTCGTGGCTCAAGGGATGTATCCTTTTTCGGTTGCGCCTTTCCGGGCTTCCCGTATCCGCCGTTCTTTTTATCAGTCATCTAATTCCGCCATCTGTCGCAAGGTTATATTCGTAACGCTCGTGAACGTATTTGTAAAAAGAATCAACGCCTCGACCGTCGGCGTGTTCGCAGCCTGGCAAGTTTGCAACGGCTGAATAGCAAGCCCGGTATACGTCCACATGAAAGCGCGTAGTGCGAGATAGAAAACTTTCACGAGATTACCAAGCGCGGTCACAAAATTATCGGGAGTGTTCCCTATCCCCGTGAAAGCGGCAACCCAGGGCATCACGCCCTTATTAAATTCAGCATTCAGCATCACCGATGCCTTGCCCTTTATATCTTTCGTATTCAGCCAGTGTGAAATTTTATTGGTGTCCATCTCGAAGCCGTAATCATCGTGGATTGCAAACGTCCACACTCGATCACCGGCAACCGGCGGGTACTCGCCCCTGATGTAAGTGATAATAAACGAGTCGGCATCGAGCGTCATAATCTCACGCTGAAAAGTATCGTGTCTTTCCGTTTCAACCTTGCCGCGCTCCGTCAGAAAGATTGAATACCATTCGGCAAGTAGCCTAATAAACATATCAGTACCCGCGAGATTACCCAGGGGGAACGTGTATTCAAACATCGGCGATTCCCGACGCTCAACCGTCAGCGTGTTTTCATCTGGACACGTCCGCACGTTGATGCCGTATGATGTTCGGCTTATCACCGGGACGATTTGACCGAGCGGTAAATTGCCGTCGGTTCCCTGGATCAGTCCACCGGCGATAACACCGAGCTTATCGTAATCGACAGGCGGCGGGATGTCCTCGAAGTGTCTTTGCTCAACATCCTGCATAGTGTCACTCCCCTTCAGGTTTTTGATTTTTGACCGCCAGCTCCCGCAGCGCGTCGGGGATATCCGCCTTCATTATCCGCCAGCCCTTACCGAGCTTCACTGCGGGGATCGTCCCGGCGTGTATCAATTCCTGCAAATAGCGCTCAGTGATTTGTAGAAACTGCGCGGCTTGCTTGAGGGTCATGATATCAGGCTCGTTTCCTATCTCCATTATATACCGCCTTTACAGTTGATAAGTATAACGTACCATACAAGCAGGGCATATACAAGGGGTATGCAGGAAGAATAGTCGTAAATGCTACAGTAGCGTTTTGCAACACACTATAGCGTCGTGGCGTGACTATGGCATAAGATGTTTCGTTATACCCCGGTTTGAGCTACTTTCCCTCGATATGATTCCGGTGATTCCGGGATTGCCCCTGCCACTGGCTTAGAGTGTGCGTCCTGGCTTCCGGAATCAGATCGCATTGCATCGCTGAGGGTTCCCCCAGTGCGCCACGGGGTATATCCCCACGGCTCCCCCGCCCCGCTCCCAGGGGGTATTATGACGCTTTATATCCTAAGTTGCGTATCCATATAAAACATAAGCCGCTATAAAATTGCGTGTCCGCTTGGGTACGATATCGGGTATGGTTTCCCCATGGCCCGGTGCCTTGATGCACGGTGATAGCCCCTATCCCGCCCACTGCGTTAAACAGGCTCTAACGCTCAATGTATAGGCTCCGGGCTTAAAGTTGTGTCACGGGGAACACACTCACCGGACGGTAGCCTGACAGTGACCGGACAGTGGCCCGACGGTTGCCTGACGGTCGAGGATCGACGCTCAAACAAAAGGGGCGAGTGAAATCCGCCACGATTGACCCCTATCGCTTCTATAGCGGCTTACAGCATCGGCCACGGGGATATAACGGTATAGGCAGATAAGGGCGCGTGAGTGCGCGGGCGCGGGTAATCCCCCCGCCACTGTCACCGCCGCCTCGATGCTGAAATATAAAATAAAATATTTTTTACGCGGCAACGTCTTTGTTATGGTGCCTATGATAATCATCGCCCCCGCGAAAGCCCCGTCCCGGTCTGTTCTGAGCCCGCATCCCGTTTAAGCCCATAGACCGCGCCTGTGAGCATCGCCGTGGGGAATAAGGTCAAATGCCACACGACAGGGGGGTATCGGTCGCTCACGGTTCATACGCGCCTTTATACGCAGTGCTTAAACGACACCACGTCGAGCATCGAGGGTAGTTCGGCGGCACTATGGCCGACACTGTGGAATTTTGCTGAAATAATTTGTGTGACGCGGGGGTGATAGCAGTGCAAGCAAAGTATCGACCCCCCCCTGATCCCCGTAAGCCCTTTGCCCATAAGCCCGTATCCCTATCCATAAGCGCATCACACAATGCACCGGCCCGGTGTCCGGCTCTGCATCGGTGCTACACGGCATCGGTATAGTGTGGCTGATAGTGTGGCGATCCGGCACGGCCTGGCTTGATGCGCTGCGATCAGTAGCGAGGGGCGGCGGTCGACAGGCTGACGGCTCGATACAAACTGAGACTGATAAAACCCCTGACAGGGTACCTTTACGAAATAGAATGATGAAAATATCCCTGACAGGGTACCTTATAGAGACTTGCCCCGGTCAATCCCCCCATGGGGCTTTACCCCGTGCCGCCCTATCTATGCGCCTTTGAGCCTATACATCGATGCTTGCCGGTGTCTGTAGCGTGGCGTGACGCGGCGCTCAGGCGGTCGACATCGAGGGAATAGGCGGGGATCACCCGGTTATCCAGTGGATCGCCCCTATCCAGGCTGTTAGCGCCCTGGGGTCACTGACGTTATAACGACTCTGAGCGTGTCGAGTGAATGCCGCTCGATAGCAGAATGGGGGGGATAACTTGTGTTAGTTAATAAGCATTTAGTGACACAAGCCGGGAAGTGGGTTTCCTCGATCTATCAATCCTTATCGGGACGGTCGGGTATAGTTGGCCGCGCTGATCCGTGCCGTCGAACGCCAGGTGATCGAGCGCCGACATCGAAGCGATACCCAGGACGCGGGTTGATCGGCTCACCGTGGAAGCCTGGCGGCGATGTCGAAGCCGATAGCCGTTGATCGTCACGGTTGATAATACAACGGCGAGAGTGTCCCAGGTGCGAACGTCTGGACAACCTGGGGGATCGTGGCCGACGCATCAGCGAAAATCACAACCCCTGGATATAGCATATGTATTTGTATGCCGATAAATACGGTGCTTAGAATGCGATGGAATAACAACGGGGTCAGAGGGTGCTTAAACACTCAAAAGTTAATCAGCCTT
>SDBS01003458.1_pt1 | contig 15521 bp, 11 predicted proteins | sample 2277091 | NCBI WGS metagenome assembly SDBS01 (sample SAMN10404972, study PRJNA504765) | marine sediment metagenome | isolation source: marine sediment core GS10_PC15, 163 cmbsf | place: Arctic Ocean: Southern Knipovich Ridge | collected 2010 | reverse complement strand
AGGGATATTGAGGGATTTCTTTCATTAATTCCTTTAATTTCTTTCCAGTTTTAACGATCATTTGTAATACTATGGCAATAGTGATTATTGAATCGGGCCCCAAATGAAATTTTGGCCAGATATATGTACCAGACGTTTCTCCACCTAAGAAACCCCCATTACCTAGAGCTGACGCTACTTTAATATCTCCAACCTCTGTTCTAATCACCTTACAGCCAAGTGGTACTAATACATCTTCAACCAAACTTGATGAATTTACCGGTGTGGTTAACCTCATGTCTTCTTCAAGCAACGATTTTTTATTTTCTTGTATGTAAAATTTTGCCAAAAGCGCTAACAATCTTACCGGATCTACAATCTCACCATTTTCATCTAAAAAAATAACTCTATCGGCATCACCATCAAGAGCAATACCTATATCTTCCTGTTCTGAAATTTTTAAAAATTTAGAGATTTGTATTAGGTTTTTTTCACTCGGTTCGGAATGTCTCCCAGGGAATTTACCGTCCATTTGAGCATTGATAGTCATAATGCTTACATTATATTCACTTAATAGTCTTGGGACGATTTCACATCCAGAGCCATTCCCAGGGTCAACTATAACATTTAAATTACTTCCATCAAACATAACACGATCTTTTATAGCTTCAATATGTTTGTCATTTATATCGTTCACTTGAGTGACTTTACCCACTTGATCCCATTCGATTTTAACAAAATCTTTTTCATCATGTATACGCGAAATTTCTTCCTCTTGTTCAGGTGAGAACCCTATACCAGAAGGATTCCACATTTTTAAACCTATATATTCAGGAGTATTATGAGATGCTGTAATCATAACTCCCGCATCTCCGTTCAAATAGCGTAAAGACATTGCTAAGGTTGGAGTTGTGACTATACCTAAAGTTTGGACGTCACAACCAGCGCTTACGATGCCCGAGATTAATGCATACTCTACAGGTAAAGCAGATGTCCTAATATCTTTTCCAATAACAACGTTACCTCCAACTTTTAAATATGTCCCTAACGCTAGACCCACATCTAAAGCCATTTGAGGTGTAAATAAAACGTCTGATTCGCTGTAATTTTGAAAAACCCTACGTATTCCGGAAGTGCCAAATATATTTGTGGTCATTTTATTTCCTCTTTTAGTTAAACATCCATTTATTTTATTAAAAAGTTAATTATTAATTTATTATATTAAAGTATAATAATTATATTTTTTCTTCTAAATCCGATGATTCAACCTTATCTCGTATATCAGATATATCCAATATAACTTTCAATTGTAATTTAATTTTATTCTTAATGAATTAAAGGATAATTATTTACTGCACATTGTATCTCTTAAGTTTATTTAATTAATTTATATAATTAGGTATAATTATATTAATTCTAATAATTAGAAAAGATAAATTATCCTGTTCCGACTTTGCCTCCATACTTGCATGATATCTTGATCGAACCTCTCCCGGGTAAATCTCATAACCTAGGCACTCCTTAAATATAAATAATTTTAATCTTTTCTAATTATATATAATATAAATTAAAAAAAAGGAATTCAGCTAAAAAATGAATGAAAACCTTGTTAAATTCAACGGAACATTAGTAATTCCAACCGAGGCAGAATTCATACAAGATATAATAAATTTAAAGAATATAGAACATAAATTCTACATCATTCAAAATAATCGAGTAAAAGAGATTCATCTTCATTATTCAAATTTGAAGGAATTACCTGATTCTATTGGCAATTTAACATCTTTATCGAACTTAAATCTTAGGGGAAATAGATTAAAGTCTCTACCAGATTCATTATTTAACTGCAAATCCCTCCAAGTACTTGATCTTTACGACAACAAGCTAGTTTCTATTCCAAGGAAAATTGAAAACCTTAGAAGACTTACAGAATTATTATTAAATAAAAATAGGCTCGAAATAATACCAGATTCAATATGTAATCTAAGAAAATTACAGAAGCTAAACCTTGGATTAGCAAAATCAACAAAGCTTCCTTCATGGGTAGGAAATCTTAAATCATTACGAGAGTTATATTTAGATTTTGAAGGAATTCCGTTTTTTCCTAAATCTATGAAAAACCTCACATCGCTTCAGAGATTAAGCATTGTCACCCAAGATTCTTCTGATATTCCAGAATCTTTAAGGTATTTTAAATCCATACAACATTTGGATATACAGGTTCAGAATTTAACAACTTTACCACCGCTGAACGAGTTTGATTCGGTTGAGTCCTTTGAATTAAGTTCTGAAACAGGTACGACTCTTCCTCTGGAAGTGATTAGGTTGAAGAACTTAGAAGTCATTTATCTGTACGGTAGCATCGGTCAAATATATATTTCTGGTTTTATAAATGATGAACAGACAGAAAAAATAATACGCGTATTAATAGAGCTGAATGTTGATATTTCTTGTCAATAACCCTATTGAAGCAGAAACAGTATTTCTTGTCTTTAAAAAAAAAGATTAGTAGAAATTTTTTAATACTTAATTAGGTATAATAATATAAATTCTAATAATTAGAAAAGATAAATTATAAAATCCTTTAAGTACTAATTCTATTAACGTAAGAGTAAAGCAAGATACTATAAATTGATGTTAAAAACATGATACTCCAAGGAATATTTAACATTTTAGATATCTTTTCAAGCGAAATCGATCTTTTTTATAATATTATAATTAATTATTACAACAAGAAATTGGTTGAGGCTTTTGGTTCATCATTAAATGATGAGATCCAACCATTATTAAAGAAAGAAAATTACGATATTTTAAATGTTATTGTTGAAGATCTCATTGAACTGGGATTCAAAAAACAGGAACTCGATAAAAAGTTTTTAGCGGAATATTTAGAAATCCGCGAAAGTGAGACTGACCGCATAATAACAGTGTTAGATTTTTTTAAAAAAAAAATATTTCCCCTTGTCTTAGAAATTTTTTTAGAAAAAATAGTACATTACCTAGCAGATATTAAACCATTTGAAATTTTAATGAATTTGAAATCCAGAGGGATATTTCCCCTTGAATTTCTTATTGAGCTAAGGAATCTGAAGAAATTATATAAGGAATATCCTGAGAAAGCTGAGAGATTACTTAAATATGTCAATATTCAAAATAAAATAAGTAAGAAATTCAGCGAAAATAAAAAAAAAATAGAAGGGATTGAAGATATAGAAGATTTGAAAGGTGCGCAAAATAATCTTCAGTTATTCTATTTACTATATAAAATCATAGATTTTTTTCATTTGCATAAAACCTTTGATTTCTCCCATATTATAGATTATATTAAAAATAACGTAGATGAATGGCTTATCACGAATCCTCTTGTATCATTAAAGAATCCAGATACATATTTTTGTGGAATTTATTTAGCTCGTCATTTAAACATTGACATTTATGAAGAAAAAGTCAAGAGATTTTTATTGAATATATATGATGAAATTCTTGATGAGTTTGAAGCTCCTTTAATTGAAGGGACAGACCAGATTTATTATTATTTTAAATCAACTCAATTAGTAAATTTATTACTATATGATCGAGAAATTAGTGAAATTTTTAAAGAGAAATCAAAATACTATGAATCCGCTTATTTAGAAAACTTGGAGACAAGTCAGCTTGTTGTTATACTGAAAATCTACCAAACTTTAGGATTATATCACAAAATAGAACAGTCGAAAATAAACGCTATTACAAATGAAATTGAACTTAGAGTTTCATCTGAAGGTATAATACAATATCGTGGTGGATTTGTTACATCTGAATCGACCTATTATGTGTTATTTTTTTATTATATGACAAATAACCTTGAAAAATTGAAAGATTTTAACATTTTAGATATTGTCATCTCTAGAATTTATAGAAATTTAGGAGTTTTAAATTTTTCATCCGAAACGTGCTGTGATTTAATTAGTGAAATTTTTTATTCGGTTGAAAGCTTGAAATTGATAAATTGTATTGAAACAGAACAAACGATTATTAGTCTTGCTAAATATCTGTTTCCTAAAGAAGTAACTACAAGAATTTCAAATATTGGAGTTTATAGGCTACAGCAAACTAAAACAAAATTTCGACACTTCCATGTAAATCGAATTACTGGGGAAATTATCTATTAATTCAGCATCTCAAATATTATTTTTATAACAAATATTTTTATCTTGAATTATAAATACTAATTTTAAATTACTCCTCATCATAATATAATAATAATAGATCGAAAACTAAGCTGAGTTTTATGAATTTAGAAAATTTAGAATTAATCTATAAAGAGAATAGAATCGAAATTAAAGATAAACAAAGAATTTTTTCAGATCTTGAAAAAATCATAGGAAAAGAAAATGTTTCTATGAAGGAGATCGATATATTTGCCTATACTAAAGACTCAACATTACTTGCGTTTAATTGGGTATTAGAAGGTAAAATAGCTGGATTAGCTGATTTTATCACTTGGCCAGAAACAATAGAGCAAATTAGTGAAATTTTAAAGTTAGGAAATAGAGAAAGAATTCCGGTAATTCCTTTTGGAGAAGGATCTGGAGTTGTCGGAGGAGCTATACCGATACGTGGAGGCATTATCATCGATATGAAAAAGTTCAATAAAATTATTGAGATAAACGATGAAAATTTAACTGCAACAGTCGAAGCTGGAATTAATGGTATGAATTTCGAGCGTTATCTAAATGTCAAAGGTTATACATGTGGACACATCCCTCAATCGCTCTATACTTCTTCTGTAGGGGGGTGGATCGCTCACAGAGCCGCAGGGCAATTTTCCACTAAATATGGTAAAATCGAAGATATAGTCTTAGGGATGGAAATTGTATTACCTCAGGGAGAAACAATAAATTTTAAGCCAGTTGTGAGGGCGGCAACAGGACCACAGTTAGACAAATTATTTATAGGTAATGAAGGAACATTAGGGATAGTCACTAAAGCGGTTTTAAAAATATGGCCTTATCCTGCAAAAAAAACCCTAATCTCGTATTCTTTTCCTACATTTGAGGATTCATTGAAGGCTGTAAGGTTAATTTTACGAGAACAAATATTTCCCGCTGTAGTTAGAATTTATGATGCGGATGAGACCAAAAGACACTTTCCAGATATAGAAAAAGCAACTGATAGAGTAATGATTGTTTTTATCTGTGAGGGTAATGAGAACCTTGTTAATTTAGAAGAAACAATTACTAGAGAAAAATGTAAAGAAAATTCAGGAATAGATTGTGGAGAACATCCCGTTGAACATTGGATTGAAACGAGGTTTCGAGTAACCGAAACAAGCTCGACTCCTCCTAATAAAATGACGGTGGACACTATTGAAGTGTCGGTTTCTTGGGAAAATGCTGCAAAAATGTATCATCATGTACTTGAAACTGTTAAAAAATTGAAAGGAATCTTATTAATTACAGCGCATGTATCCCATTTTTATGTAAATGGAGCAGGATTTTACTTTTCATTTGCTGGTGTCGAGACAGGGGAACAAACTAACTTTGAATTTTATCAAAAAGTTTGGAATACAACAATCAAAGCGGTTATTGACTCTGGAGGATCAATTGCCCATCATCATGGAATCGGGATCAATCGCTCTTACTGGATGGATGCTGAATGGGGTAAAAGCATGGAAGTTCTAAGAGAATTCAAAAAAGTTCTCGATCCAAATAATATTTTTAATCCAGGTAAAATATACGAAAATACTTGGAAAGGGGGAGATAATTAGATGGAAACTTTAGAAAGATATAAATGGATGATCCCTATATTAAATAAAGCAGATAGGGATGTAAAAAGAAAAATATTTAAAAATCTTCGATTAGTTAAAAAAAATTTTTATCCCGAGGGCGAATATAAAGCTGACGTAAAAAATTTAATAAATTGCATGCTCTGCCCAAATATGTGTCGCTTTGACTGTGGAACTCTTCAAGCGACAAAATCAGAAGCAATGAGCCCTGCTTATAAAGCAAGAATAGGATACTATATTACGATGGGTAAAATTGACCCCACTAAAGAAGAAAACAAAGAATTTGTTGATCTTATGTATAAGTGTACAAATGAAGAATCCTGTAAAGTATGGTGTCCATTTGATTTCTCAGTAGTTTCTTTACTTGAAACTGTTCGTGATGATTTAAATGATAAAGGCCTTATGCCCGAATATGTTAAACCGGTATTGAACAATCTTCATAATACAAAAACTGTTGAAGACCATGATATTTTTAAAACATATAAGGATAAAGGCATTGAAAATATTGAAACTGATGGAAATGACGATGTTTTTTATCATATAGGATGTATCTCAATGAGATTTCCTTCAATTGTTCAGTCATATATTGAAATTTTAAAAAAGGCTGGAATAAAATTTTCAACAAATCTTGATAAAAAAGAATGTTGTGGGGCACCTGCTTTTACTTTAAGAGATCTTGAGACAGCCAAAGAATTTGCTAATAAAAATAAAGAATTAATCGAAAGTTCTGGTGCAAAATTAGTTGTGACTGATTGTCCGGGATGTGCATCCACTCTTATTGACAAATATAACGACGCAGGAATTAAAATTGAGCCAAAAATTATCCATATCGCCAAATTTATTGACCAATTACTTGATGAGGGAAAATTAGTGTTAAAAAAAGCAATTCCAGAAGATTTTAGTAAAATTACTTTACATGATCCTTGTCATCTCGCAAGAAATCTTGGAGATACAACGTCTATTCGTTCAATTTTTAGTAAGATAAAGGGTCTTGAATTTATCGAACCAATGTATAATAAAGAATATACTCACTGTTGTGGGTGGAGTGGAGCGCTGCATTTTGCAGATCATGAGACGGCTATTAAGGAGGCTTCGAACCGCGTTCAAGAACTAAAAGATACTGGAGCGAATATACTTGTTTCAGCTTGTCCACTCTGTGAGGTTGGATTGGGACATGGAGTTAATGAAAAAGATAAAAGTAAAATTAAAATAATCGATCTATCTGAATTATTAATTAAAGTACTTTAAATTAAAAAATGAAATTTATTAGAGGAAATCATTTAAATTTTTTAGGTGTACAATATGAGTGAATTAATGTTAGTGTTTGATGTTGGGACTACTGGGTCAAGAACCATTATTTTTGATATAAATGGAAATGAAATTGCTAGAGCTTATGAAGAGTATCCGCTTGAGAAGCAACCAGTTGGTATTTCTGAACAAAATCCAATAATTTGGTGGAATGCTGTTAAAAATACCTGTAATATAGCAGTAAAAAAAGTAAATCTTGACAATATTATAGGAATATCTGGCTCTTTCCAACGAGCCACTGCTGGGCTTATTGATAAGAATGGAGAAGTTTTGCATCCAGCATTAACATGGATGGATGAGAGAGAAGCTGAAGCGTCAACGTTTCATGAAGAACTAAGAAGAACTGTTCCTAAGATATTATGGCTTAAGAACAATAAACTCGACTTATATAATCAAGCATTTAAAATTTTCTTTCCAGATACTTACATATACAATAAATTGTGTGGAAAAGACTTATTTGTTACTGACCCTACAAATGGTATATGGGGGATTATGAGTATGGAAACTTTGAAGTGGGATGAAAAACTTGCTGAATCTTATGGTCTACCCATAGAATTATGGCCAGATCTTCATACGCCTGGGGAGATAATTGGTGAATTATCAAGCGAAGCTGCTGGAAGTTTAGGTTTAAAGAGTAAAATTCCTGTAATTCTAGGCGGAGGAGACCAACAATGTTCTGCTTTAGGTTTGGGGGTCGTGGATAAAGGACAAGCAAAAGTTACCACTGGAACTGGAACCTTTGTTGACTATGTTACTGGAGATGCACCGGCTAAACCAGCGGGTGATGTTCCCATATTCCCATTACCTCATGTCATTAAAGGAAAATGGATTATTGAAGCTACAATGCCCGGTACCGGTACAGCATTTAAATGGTTCAAAGATAACTTTTCTCAATTACAAGCTAAAAAATGTGAGGAACAAAATCTAAACGTTTATACCGAGTTATCTAAAGAAGCAGAAGGAATTCCACCTGGAAGTGAAGGATTACTTTTTGTACCATTATACGTATTCAGAAAAGGAACAATCCACGGTCTGGGTTGGAATCACACCAGAGCGCATATGATTCGAGCTATTATGGAATCAGCAGCTCTTAGTGGGCAGATGTATATGGGAATGTTAGAAGCTATTGGGGGTGCTAAAGTTTCTGAGTTAAAGTCGGACGGAGGAGGAATGAATAGTGATTTATGGGCACAAATTTATGCTGATATAATGTCAAAGAAAATCGTTGTTCCAGAAAATAAAGATGGTGCGGCTTTAGGTGCAGCTATTTTAGGCTTTTATGGCTGCAAGAAATATAGTAGTTTTGATGATGCGATTGAAAAAATGGTTAGATTTGAAAAAGAATTTAATCCTATTAAAGCAAACGTGAAAATTTACAAGAAACTTAATAGATTATTTATGCCTACTGTATTAGATATTTTTGAGAAAAAACGTATCACTAAAAACCTTTGATATCTTTATACCTTATTTTTTTAACTTTTTAGTTTGAATCCTTTTAAACAAATATAATACAGATTATTCACAAGAAAAGAAAACATATTAAAGTGAAAATATCTGAAATATTAGTAATTATATTATTTAAATTAAAGATTTATTTAAATTTAGAGTCAAATTTTTCCTAATTATTATTAAAGTGATTAAAATGAGTGATTTATTGTGCGTGTTTGATGTTGGGACTACAGGGTCAAGAACGATTATTTTTGACATTAATGGGAAGGAAATTGCCAGTGCTTATGAAGAGTATCCTGTTGTTAGACAACCAGTAGGGATTTCAGAACAAGATCCTATGATGTGGTGGACAGCTACTAAGAATACATGTAACCAAGTCGTTAAAAAGATAAATGTTAATGATGTAATTGGGATAACTGGAGGAATTCTTCGAGTAAATGCGACGATTATTGACAAGAATGGAGAAATATTGCATCCGGCAATGTTAGCGATGGATGAAAGAGGAATGGATTTCCAAGCAGAAGAAGGATTAAGGTTATCGATTCCTAAAATATTATGGCTGAAAAATGAAAGACCTGAGATTTTTAATAAAGTTTATAAAATAATTTTTCCAGATACGTATATTTACATGAACTTATGTGGAAAAGATTATTGTATAACGGAGCCTACAAATGGGATCTATGGAATAATGAATATGAACACGTTAGATTGGGATACTAACCTTGCTTCAAAATATGACTTGCCAGTTGATTTATGGCCAGAACTTCGTACTCCAGGAGAAATAATTAGTGAATTATCTAGTGAAGCTGCCAGAGAACTTGGATTAAATAGCAATATCCCCGTAATATTAGGAGGAGGGGATCAGCAATGTTCTGCTTTAGGAATGGGTGTGATTAATCCAGGAGAAGCTAAAGTAACTATGGGAACGTACACTTTCGTGAATTATGTTACGGGTAATGAGCCAGCTAAAGTTGTGACTGAAGAAATACCCATCTTCCCAGTACCCCATGTTATTAAAGGAAAATGGATGTTAGAAGGTGCTATGCCGGGAACTGGAATTGCCTTGAAATGGTTTAAAGATAATTTTTCTCAATTACATTCTAAAGAATCTGAGGAAAAAAATATTAACGTTTATGATATATTGAGTAAAGAGGCAGAGGAAATTTCTCCAGGGAGTGAAGGATTATTATTCATTCCCTTACAAATGTTTAGAAAGGGAACCATCCATGGTCTAGGATGGAATCATACTAGAGCCCATATGATCCGTTCCATAATGGAAGCTGCGGCATTAAGCGCCCAGATGTACTTAAAAATGGTAGAAGCTATTGGACGTGCTAAAACAACAGAAATAAAAGCAGATGGCGGTGGTATGCATAGCGATTTATGGGCCCAAATCTTATCCGATGTTATGGATAAAAAAATTCTCATTCCAGAAATTAAGGATTGTTCAGCTTTAGGTGCTGCTATGTTAGGTTATTATGGTTTGAAAAAATATAATAGCTTAAATGATGCGATTGAAAAAATGGTTAGATTCGAAAAAGAATTCAATCCTATTAAAGCAAATGTAAAGGTTTACAAGAAACTTAATAGATTATTTATGCCAACAGTCTTAGATATTTATCAAAATAAGCGAATTACAAAGAATCTTTGAATTTCTTTTATTTTTTTAAAATTTTGAGAGATCTGAAGGCATAATAATTGTTTTAATAAGAATTTTTTAGCCTTTAGTATCTAAAGGATAAATAAAATAAGAAAATTTAAAATAGAATATATGTCTGAATTATTAATAATAGCTTTTTAAATAAAAATTTGGATAGAGGAAAGGAAAATGGGAGATTATATTTTAGTTTTAGACGTAGGAACTACAAATATTAAAGCTTTTTTGTTTGATAAAAATGGTGAAATTTTTGCTCAAGCAAAAAGAAGGCAAAACTACATTATGGATGAGGAGCCAGGGCAGGTAGAACAAGATCCAAAAGAAGTTTGGGAGTTAAGCAAGCAAGTTTTAGAGGAAGTTATAGAATCTAAAAATCTAAAAGCTGGTGAAATTGAATCATTGGGAATTTCTTCTTATAGGGGTTCATTTCTATTTTGGGATCGGAAAACAGGTAAATGCCATTCTAATGTTATTACTTGGCAAGACAGTAGATCAGCGGAATATGCAGAGAAAATGACAAAAAAATTTAAAGTATTAAGAGCGATTGCGAAAGTCGTTAATTCTATAAAACATAGTACAAGAATGTTAACGGCTTCTATGATAAAATTCGATTCAGTACTTGCCTCTGCAAGTACCGGCTTTTTTCTTGAAACCAACACGAAAGTTAATCAAATGATTAAGGATCCAAATACTTCTATAGTATGGGGTACAATTGATAGCTGGATTCTATGGAATTTAACTCAAGGTAAACTACATGCTACCGATTATTCAAATGCTTCAGCTACAGGATTATTAGATCCATTTAAATTAACATGGAACTCTATTGTAATGAAACCTTTTGGAATTCCAGAATATATATTACCCGAGGTAAGGGAAACTCGAGGAGACTTTGGTAAAACAAATCTTTTTGGTGGAGGGCAAATTCCAATAACTGCTGTAATTGCTGACCAACAAGCTTCTTTGTTCGGACAATGTTGTTTTAATTTCGGAGAAGTTAAGATAACCAATGGATCTGGAAGTTTTGCTGATATGAACACAGGAAATGAACCATTTGCGAGTAAAAGGAAGCTTTATCCGATGATAGCTTGGAGAATGGATGGTGAAACAACGTATTTATTAGAAGGATTGTCTCATAATACAGGAAACATTATTGATTGGATTCAAAACGAGCTTGGATTGTATACTGATCCTGCTGAAACAGAAAAGATGGCTCTAAGTGTAGATTCCACAAATGGAGTATACTTCTTGCCATCTCTTACTAGTGGGCTGGGTTTTCCATTTTGGGACCCATCGGCACGTGGTAATATTTTTGGAATTAGTTTGGACACGAAAAAAGAGCACATTGTTAGGGCAGTTCTCGAAGGGATATGCTTTAGAATCAAAGACATTGTAGATGGAATTATAAAAGATACAAAAATTAAGGTGAAAAGGATTAAAGCCGATGGTGGGGTTTCACAAAATAAATTTGTACTTCAGTTCATTAGCGACATTTTGGGTATGGAAGTGGAGCACTCGGGAAATCCAGAAACTACTGCTCTTGGAGCGGCATTTATGGCTGGATTGGCAACAGGATTCTGGAAGTCAAAAGAAGATCTAATGGCTATTAGAAAAGTAGATAAAATCTATACTCCTCAAAAAACTAATGAAGATCGAGAAAGGATTTCTAAACACTGGTTAGATATTGTCGCTCGTTCATTACATTACGAAAAATCTTAATTTTTTGCATATCCCTTGATTGATATTGAATAAAAAATTGAGTTTTACGTATTAATGCCCTGAAACAGAATCAGAATCTTGAAATATTTTTTTTAATTTGAATAAATCTTCCTGTGGAAGTGGTTTTCTGGAAAAAGATTCAATATTCGCCTTTAAATGATCTTGATTGCCAGTGCCAGAAAGAGTCACATGGACCCCCGGTTCATAGCGACAGAAGCGATAAGCAGCATCTACTAGGTTTTTTCCCCCTTTTTCATGGATTAGAAAATTCAATGGATTTTTATCATCAATATCTGATGATTTAATTTGTTTTTTTTTAATTAGAAATTCAATAATTTCTTTGAGACGTTTAGGCCGACTGAGTGCAAGTCGGACTGCAAACATTATCAGAACACCAATATTTTTCTCTATCGTCATTGGAAAAATATTTTCACGAGCGGTTTGATTGAGTATGTTAAAGCCCACCATAATCACATCCCAGATATCATCCTGTAGCGCTCTTTGTAGCATTTTGTGTTTAGTATCCCCACCAAACCTTTCTGTTATTCCTATGAAACGTATTTTTCCCTGATCTCTTAGTTCTTGCAGAGTTGGAACAATCTCAGAAAATAAATAATCATAATCCTTTAGAAGAACGCCATGAAGATGATATATATCTACAAAATCAGTATTTAGATTTTTCAAGCTTTTTTCAATGCTTTTTTGTACATCTTGTGGTGTAATTCTACTCCATGTACTTTTTTTAGTTGACAAAACCACAGATTCACGATCAATATCTTTAATTGCTTCACCTACGATTTTTTCAGTACGATAAACTTCTGCTGTATCAATAAAGTTTATACCAGCATCCAAGCCTTGGCGAATAAGAGAAACTGACTCTTCTTTAGTATTTCTCAGGTCTTTTGAGTAGCCCGTCCCAATGCGGCTTGGTCCTCCACCTCCTAACCCCATAACACTTATTTTCAGCTTAGTACGCCCTAAAGTTGTATAATCCATTATCCCACCTAAAAATTTTATCAATAAATATTAATTTATTTAAATTCAAATTGAAACTAACAAATATCTTATAGTTTCTTTTAAATATCTTATAGTTTCTTTTAAATATCTTATAATTTCTTTTAAATATCTTATAGTTTCTTTTAAATTTTATGGATTTTTACAATTCGAAAAGTATTTTTTGTATAAAATTTTCTAATAATTATAAGTTATAAGAATTAGCTTGAATTTATGCCTTATTTTAAGAATCAAGAGGGTCATAATCTATATTATAAGGATATTAATCCGGATTCCAATAGATGTACAATCATTCTTCTTCATGGTTTCGCATCTTCGGCATCGTTCTTTAAAAGTCAAATTAAAGTTTTAAGGGAATATTATAGAATAATAGCTTTTGATGCTTTGGGGCATGGTAAGAGTGATCATCCAAATAATTTGGACTTCAATTTATCTAAAAATCTAAGATATGACACTATAAGAGATTTGGAAGCTCTTTTAAAAATTTTAGATGTTAAAGGAAAATATGGAATCATTGGGCATTCTCTTGTCGGAGGTATGATTGCTCAATTAATCTGTATAAAACATCCTGAAGATATTAAATTTCTAATATTGTTGAATTCTGGTTATATAATGATTGACAACGTTATTAGAAATATTTTTTATAATTTGCTACCATATTTTATTCGTATAAATTTCTTAGAGATTGTTGCTAATTCTGTAGAGACAATTTTAGATAAAACAATTCCTTATATAATTACAGCTTTATCAACTTCGCTTCATAACGTACAAATTTCTAAAGAAGAATTATATATGAAGATTGAAGATCAGATTTTTAGAATGATACGTGAGATAAATGAATATGGTCCTACACTTTCTATTACCTGTCCCACTTTAATTATTGGTGCGCGTTTAGATAACTTTGCTCCAGAATCTATGAGTGAAGAACTGCATAAAATGATTCCCGATTCTAAATTAGAAATTATTGAGATGGCAGGACATTTTGCACCCAGTCAGAGAAAAGAGGTAGTTAATGAATTAATATGTAATTTTATTAGGAGCATTTGATTAGGACAATTACATATTAAATTAATCAAATTTTGTTTTACTTTAAAATGTGCTCCAATAAATACGATGATAATGACACAAACATTTCATTTTTCAAAAAAGAAGTAATAAATTTCGTAAAAGAACGTAAATGGTCCAAATACCATACACCTAAAAATCTAATTCAAGCATTGGGCATTGAACTTGCAGAATTATCCGAATTGTTTTTATTTAAAAATATCTCAATCGAAAAGATATTAGAAGATGAGATTCTCCTTGAAAATATCGAAAAAGAAATAGCAGATGTATTTATCTATCTTATCAGCTTTATAAATATTTTTGATTTAGATTTAACTCAAGCATTTTTAAAAAAAATGAAAATAAATTGTGATAAATACTCAACAGAAGAGTTTGGTAATGGAAATTACTATAAAAAATAGAAATAAATTAAAATCTCAGTTTTAAAATTATTCTGATATTAATAAAAAGAATTTTTATGTTTTTTTAAACTATTTTAATTAACATGGAAGCAGAAAATATAGAAGAAACTATTAAAAATCAACTTAATAATACTTTAAAAGGGACAAACTTTAGCTCTTCTCTAGGAAATTTATATAGGGGAAAAGTACGAGATAATTACATAAAAAAAGATATTAGGATAATTATCGCAACTGACAGATTGTCATCTTTTGACCGAGTGATTACAACAATTCCATTCAAGGGGCAGATGCTTAATCAGATATCAACATTTTGGTTTGAAAAAACTAAAAACATTGTAAAAAATCATATAATTGAAATCCCGGATCCAAATGTGTCAGTTGTACATCAATGCGAAACAATTCCTATTGAAATTGTTGTAAGAGCATATATCACAGGCTCTATGTGGCGTAATTATGTGAGTGGTGAACGAACTTCAGGTATTAAACTTCCCCAAGGATTAAAAAAGAATCAGAAGCTGGATAATGTTATAGTTACTCCATCTACGAAGGCAAAAACAGGACACGATATTTATCTACCAAAAAAGCAAATAATTAAAGAGAAAATGGTTGGAAAAGGTATCTATGAACAAATGGAAGAAGCTTCCCTAAAATTATTTAAATTTGGACAGAAATTTTGTGAAAAAAATGGTCTCATATTGGTTGATACTAAATATGAATTCGGATTAAAAGATGGTGAATTAATACTCATAGATGAGATTCATACTCAAGATTCTTCAAGATTTTGGATTATTGAGACTTACGATGAGAGATTTAATAAAGGAGAGGACCCCGACATACTAGATAAGGAAATTTTTAGGGGGTGGCTAATGAAAACATATCCAGATATCTTCCCTAATATTAAACCTGAACAAGAAATACCACCAATTTCAGACGATATTAAAATTTCTTTATGTAAAACATACATGAAGAGTTTCAGAAAGATTACGGGAGCTAAATTTAAGCCTGAAGTCGAAAACGTTAATTACTTGGAGAGAATCCAAGTAAATTTAAAAAAAGCTAAATATTTTTAATATTGTATCTAAGAAAAGATTTAAATAATTTAATATCAAATCTTTTTTAATGAGTGATATTGTTTTAATTTTGTTATTTATTAATTTTGGATTCT